>Ga0074193_1000209_pt1 | contig 107887 bp, 77 predicted proteins | sample EPASupsiteHSE605_FD_64523 | JGI IMG/M metagenome (GOLD analysis project Ga0074193, IMG submission 64523) | Bioremediated contaminated groundwater from EPA Superfund site, New Mexico - Sample HSE6-05 | ecosystem: Environmental > Aquatic > Deep subsurface > Groundwater > Contaminated ... | reverse complement strand
ACAAAACAACAAATGCAAGATTATTTAAACCTTATAACTGTGTGAAAGTATTTGGGTATAATAGTGGAAAATTTGATGATAATTTAATATTTGATGATTTAAATAAAGTTGGAAAGATAAAGAAAATGATTGGTGGATCAACTAAATACAAAGCTGTCAATGTTATTGTGTCTGAAAATCTTTACGTTCAATTTTGTGATGCCATGCACTATACTGCAGGAGGATCATTAGAGAATTTTGCTAAGAACTTTGGGGGTGCTACAAATCTAAAAGGAACATTTCCATATGAAGCAGTAAGGTTTGATAATTATAATGAAGTATTAAGTAGTTCTGAACCATAACCAAAGTAAGCAATCTTATCAACATTAAAAAATTCTGGGATTAGTGATGAAGAGTATAAAGATTATGTGAATGATTTGAAACAAATGAATTCTCACTGGGATTATTTGAAGAAGTATAATGAACAAGATACTCAAATTATGATTCCTGCACTTAAGTTTATAATTAATGATAAATAAAATTTGGTATCGATTTATTATCTTATCTGTTTTTATCATCATATAGTAGTGCAATCAAACATTCAAGAGCTTATGATGATTTTAAAATAGATGGCAATTATTCTCAACAATTAAGTACTATAGATGTTCCAGAAACCGATAAACTCCCAGAAATTGGCAAACTCAATAAATTTTTGTTGGAATCAAAATATATTAATATCTTCAGAAGGAATTGTTTTAATTCGCCAATCAATATAATGTATAAAATTATCAGTATCTTAATTAGCCATACTAAATACAAACATATATTTATTATTCAAACCAATAATAAATAAAATGTAATGTTCTGATAAGTCCATTAAATCCATTTCATAACAATAAGGTTCATTACTGAAAACTGGTTTAGTTATACCCTTCTTGTACTTCTTCAAATTAATATCAGGTATCACTTCTCTAACTTTCCCTTGTTTTTTCTTACTCCTGAAAGGATATTTTAATGTATTACTCACAGGTTCCAAACCTACAAATCTTTTTTGAATCTCTAATTGTTTTCTATAAGATGTTAACCTATCTAAAAGATGTTTAGCATAAGTAGCTAATTTACCTTTATAATAAACTCTACTACTTGGATCTGGTCTAAATTCGAATCCATCAATATTATCTTCACTATTCAATAATTCTTTTAACTCTTCTAAATTAGCTAAATAATATCTTTTAATATTTTTCATTTGCTCATAATCATTATCTAAATATACTTCAACAGTTACTTGATCCTTCTTTTTATCATAAACATCTTTATACAATCCATAAATACCATATAACAAATCCTTATCAAATATCTTTCCAGAATACTTCAAAGCAAATTGTCTATAAAAATCTAAATGTCCTAAAGCATTTTTTCCTGGTCTATATGTTTCATTAGCTATTAATAAAACTATTTCATCAAATCCTTTTTCAATAGCTAATTGTTTATCTCTCTCTGCAACTATTGTAGGTGGTATAACACCACTATAAATATCATAATTATCATATTCATATCGATATAATGCAAAATGATCATCATCAGGAATATAATTATTAACTTTTTCATCCAACAAATCAAAAATTATTTGTTTATCTTTAATTTGTGATCCTTCAGTGAAGGAATCATTTTTCAGCTTTGCTGAAAGTGGTTCATTCCTCTCTAGTTGATTTTTAACAATGTCTTTAATTGCATTTCTTATAATAGTATTATTTTTCCAATGATTAGGTAATTCTTTCTGCAATCTTTTCAAAACATCACCACTAACCATAACATATTTTCTCACTCTCTAGTTGATTTTTAACAATGTCTTTAATTGCATTTCTTATAATAGTATTATTTTTCCAATGATTAGGTAATTCTTTCTGCAATCTTTTCAAAACATCACCACTAACCATAACATATTTTCTCATCTTATCTAATAATGGTTTATTATTCTCACCTATTAATTCTTTACTTGGTATCTTCTTCAATATATCCAAAGCTTCTTTAAATGATTTTTCTTTATCTAATTGATAAACTAACTCATCATTAATTTCCACTTTCTTTCTCATCTTATTAAACAATTTCACATATTTATCATAATACTCTTCTTTCTCTTCATCTCGAATTGGAAACATAAAATCATTAAAAAAGTTCTTAAATGTTTTAAAGTTATCATATTCAACACTAAATGTAATATATTCATTTAAAGTATTCTCTTTCCATCTCTCAAATTGTTTTAAATAATTATCATAAATCTTTTTAATATCTCTACTATCTAAACATTTTCCCAACCTATTCATTTCATCAAAAGTAATGAACACGCCATTACCAAATGCTTCATTAATCTTCTTTTCAAGATTTTTATAAATCAATTCTTCGTTATTCATTTCATATTCATTAAAAACCTTATTACTCAATTCTGACATGAAAAATAATTATTACCGAAAATTGTTACTAAATTTAATATTTTAATAATCTTTTGGTGAAAAATAATCTGGTCGAAAAATTGATGTCGAAAATGACTAATAAAAAACTATCAAAAATATATATCAAAAATTTTATTCCAAAAAGCCTAGATAAAAAAACAAATTAAATATGAATTTAGCAAAACCCCCGGCTTCGGTATTACTAAATAGATATTCTAATAATCTTTTGGTGAAAAATAATCTGGTCAATAAATTATTGCCGAAAATCATTAAAATAAACAAAGTGACAAAATGACTAATAAAAAACAATCAAAAATATATATCAAAAAATTTATTCTAAAAAGCCTAGATAAAAAAACAAAATTAATATGAAATTAGCAAAACCCCCAACCACGTCATACTATCACTACTTATGAATCGTCTCTTGTGGTGTTTCTCTCATTGTTCTCTCAGATGTTATTCTCAGTGTCTCATCATTTGATCTCGTTGGTGATTTGCTAAAAGTTTCAACGGGTGTTGGCATTTCATCCAATGTTTTAATTGGGGAAGGAACCGAAACAGGCAACTGTGCATCACAATAAAATGACTTGAAGAAATGTATTTGATGTGTCGCAAATAATGTTAATGAATTATTAGAAGATGTTGACACTGCTGTTGAAGTTGAAAATGCTGTTGAATGATCAATATATGAATGACAAACTTCAAGTGAACCTGACCAAATACAAAATAGACAGTTTTGATTATTCTGAAATATGCAATACAACATCTTTCTTGATCCGATTCCATCGACATATACTACTCCATATTGAGATGGGCTATTATTATTAACAATATTAGCATAAGACATTGATATTGTTCCTAAGTTTGAATAAATGCTAATGCAAAAGTATTCTGATGCTCTGTTGTTTGAGTATGTGCAATATGAGCTAATGAAAGAGGATGGATAATTAATGCTAAAACCGGAAACTTGAAGAGCATTATTCATTGAACTGTTTGTATTATCAATCCTTTGATCACCTGATTCTAAACGAAATGGATAGTATCCAGATGCCCAATATGAGCAATATGATATAGAAAGATACTCAACAAGATTCATTTGAGAAGCAATCAGATAAGCAAAATGATAGATAGATGAAACACATCTATTTGAACATATCATTTTGAGTTGTGAACAAAGAGAAGAGAAATAAATTGCCCCTCCAAATTGAGTACAAAAACAACTATGGAACATTGTAAACTCAACATTCAAAGAGTATGATCCACCATTCACATATATCACCCCACCATTCCCTGAAAATGTTGAAGATCTTGAGAAGAAACACTGATAAATATTAATATTCTCATTGATATATGACCTGCCTTTTTCCGTTGTCTCATTTGCACACACAATGTCCTCACTAAGAATATAATGCTCAATATTTATTTGTAGTGAGAAATATTGGTGATAATCTCCTTTTGTCGACAACAATTTTTTTGGAAATCTGAAATATTGTGAACATTCTCTTTTGAATAAAACTTGAATGGTAAAAAATAATAATGAATAGATTTTCAACTTATATTTTGTTTGTTTTAGTATGGATCTCTTTTCCCCAGTTGTCATTTGAAATATTTGTTCTATTTGTGACCTTATTTTTGATATAATATGGTTGAAAACCATGAATAAAGAATAGCATTGGTTTTTAAAGAATAATGTTAGGATATTTATCCTATATAATCTTAAACAAAGAAATTCACCTATAATCCACAGATTTCCAAGGTTTTCCCTTAAAACAACATCAATAATGACAAGCAATATTAAATAATCGATAGGAATTTGTTTCCACCCTAAAAGATTATCTTTGTGAAACATATGATCAATGCATGATGATTCTAAATTATTATTAATTATCATTGTATAGCAAGATATAAAATAAATGGTGATATCTTCAGTTTTTATAGAATTACCCATTTGTTTCATTATAACAATTGCCAAAATTGAAATAATATTTGAACAATATAATATTGAAATTGATTTACTGACAAACGTAAAAACAACATATTGTTCACTCATGTGTAATGTTAATAAAACTAATATTTGATATTTTCTTTAATAATCAGTAAGTAATTGTTGTCATTATTGAGGCACTTTATATGATAATTTAACTTATTATTGTTTAATATAATCTTAATGATTGATAGTATCTTTCTTTTTCAAGAATTGAATAGCATCATTACCATTTCTTAAAAATTTGATTGGTGTTTGAGAATAAAGATATAGACAAGAATGAAATCTAAAGCATTAATATCAGATCCTTTATTGACAAGATATTGAATTATTTGGAAATTTCCGCCTTTAGCTGCATAATGAAGTGGAGTTTGCTTATGAAAAATATTGCAATTAATGAATTTCGGGCATTAATATTTCCCCCATGATTAACAAGGAATTCGACAGAGTATAAAGAGTCTGTAGAAGCAGCAAAATGAAGAGGAGTACATCCAAAAAACAAATTGGAAAACATGAACCTATTTCATTAGCATTAGCACCATGTTTGACAAGGTACTTAATAATTCTTAATTGTGATTGAGAGCATGCATTATGAAGCGGAGTATCATTGAAAACTCGATTTATATGCTTAAGCTTTTTGAATTGATATCTGCCCCATGTTCAAGCAAGTATTTTACAATGCTGAGATGTCCTTTAAATGCCGCATGGTGAAGTGGGGATAATCCAAATATGCTTGAGATAGGCTCAATGTTTTGGAATTAATATCGACACCTTTTTGAACTAAGTAATCAACAATGCATAAATGCCCATAAAGCGAGGCAAAATGAAGAGGGGTTCTTTTAAATATTATATGATTAAGATAGTGAATCAAAAGAGTTTATGTTGGCTCCATATTCAACAAGGAATCCCAAGATAGAAACTTTTCCATATATTGATGCATAATGGATCGGTGTGGTGATATCCTGGCTTATACATCCTTTGAAATCCACTCTATTATTTTGGTTTAAATCGATTCCATTTCTGAGAAGGTACTTAATTGCAAATAAGTTTCCTCTTCGAATGAAATCAAATATAGTCCCTGTCGGATTTCGAGTTTTAAGAATCTGTAATTTCAATGAAAAAACTTGTTTTTTGAGGAAATCTATTTGTTTGCAATATTTTATGTTCTTATTTTCTTCAATAGCTTCTAGAGAAACATTATGGGCATCCATTATTGGTTCGTCAAAAACATTCTCTGTCCATAGAGAACTAAGGGCCAGGCTAGATTTACCAGAACCATAAATAAAATGGAACAAACAATCCATATTAATATTATTAGTTACCATTGTTAATTGTATTGCAGCGCCAGTTCCATGGAAACATGCATATCTTTGGAGAAATTGATACAATAAAGTCCTTGGGATCAATGATTGATGATTCTGAAAGACTCGACATAAAAATGGAAAACAGATTTGTTCAAACATAGGATGCAACAAATATTCCTCAAGATTTTCACTAATTAGATTCTCAAAAGGGGAGAAATCAAAAAACTCGTTATGTTGTTCATTGAGGATACTTGAGATAATATGATTTTTTGTTAGCGTCGAATAGATATGATAAAGACTATTGCATTTAAGAAATCGGAGGAGACCTAAAATATCATTTTCTTCATCCAATTTTATTTGATTAAAACGATTTTGAACAAGATCTAAGAATGAAATCAATGCATTAGATGAGCAGGAATACTGAATTTGAAACACTTCATGAGAATTGTTATTAATAAACTCTTGAAAAACGGAACTATGGGAATATAAACTTCCTAAATTCACTGGGTATAAAACATTCATATGAGAAACATAACCATTTTGAGATCGATTAATAATTCTTCCGAGAAAAGAATCAATCACAGTAAAATGGCAATCCCATTCACTAAGCAACTGAAAGACCCCTTTTTGATCTTCTAAATCGTTTGGCACAACACCTTGTTCCAAGAATTGGAAAAACATCCTAACATGGAGAACTTTTGCTTTTGTTTGGAATTCAATAATGCTCTTGTTACTAAACTCTCGAACGTATCTTTTCAGACAGCTTACAGTATCTTTTGGAAGAACAAAATCTTCATTCAAGCACCTAAAAGTCACTTTCGATTCCATATTTTAATTAATGGATGCTAGTTCAATGGTTTTATCATTAATAGATTCCTAATCATATTTTTATGAGTGTTTTTTCTCCTGAAACAGTTAAAAGCAATCGTAGATTCTATCTGATTCATGTTTCAAAGGGAAAATCTAATGAAATTGTCCCAAAAGAAGTAGTTTTAGCAGTAATTACATCGAACATACTACAATTGTATGGATCTGAGATTTTAAGTAAATTGAACCAAGAGGTTTTTAATTATGGCATAGACAAGTATATTATAAGTATTTGCAATGAATTTTCTGTGATTTTTAGAAGTTCTTTGCTGATTAGTTTTGATCATCCAAGAATCCGGGCTTTTTCGATTTTGAACGAATCTGGATTTATACAAACGCTTATACATGATTCAAGGGAATTCTTTCCACCAGGTTTTTAAAGAAAATTCATTTTTCCAAATTGTTATTGAATGATGATATCTTTTTATTCTCTCCTTTCTAGGTAATAAAGCATAAAAATGATGTTTTTTTGATTTTTAAACTAATGTTAGTCCTGAAGCATCTCCTCCAACACGAGATAGTTGACATATGGGGCATTGTTGTCCTTTGTGTTCAGGTTTGAATGATGCTCCACAATATGGGCAAAGTGTTTTAGGAGATCCCCTGTAAATTGGCTTTAGGGATATGCAACAGACATCAAATGGGTTACGAGGATCATAATCAATCTTAGGAGGTGGTGTTTGTTTTCCAATATCACTTCGAGCTGTTGCAATGGTCTTCTTTGCAGCTTGAACAACTTTGGGAGCGGGCACCATCTCGATTAGCCTTTGGGCAAAGTCACTTGATAAAGGATAATGATTCGCTTTGACGGCAATTCTCATTGCACTTTGCAATGTCAATCGAATGTGGGATGGATCAAGAGAACAATGAGTGAAATATGCAGCAAGCTCAAGTTGTCTTATGGGATCTTCTGTTTCTTTTCTTGTGAGCTCAAGCACCATTCCAATAATATACGACCTGCATATAGAGATGGCTTGTTCAATCTCTTTAGCTTCAGCTTTAGTTGAACAAACACAAAGAGGAATAGATTGGAGTAGTGACACAAAAACATCTTTTGTTTCTGCAAACTTGCCTTGTTGAGTAAGCTGATAGCCTTGTTGAATCATTGTTTGAATTCTCTCCAATGAAAAATGAACAGCAGGTACCAAACCTTTTCCTCGATTGGCAGAGAGAGGAATTTGAATCATTTGTGTATTTGCAAATGGGGACACAGACGAATGTGCTGCCACATAGCATGATACAAAGTGTTCCCTTAATGGAGCTGGATTCATGAGGGCAATCTGGGTGACTAATTCATTCAAAGCTTGTCCAAAGAATCCTGCAGCAGCAATCTCTCCAGGGATCCTTGAGTTTGATATCCATTGTTGATGAATCGATTCACCCCGAACAGGTGGAGCATATACTGTACCAGGTAATGTGGAAACTTCAGCTTGGTCATCATCATTAATATCCCAACCGCCTTCATCTCCGCTTTCGATGAGTTCTTTACTGGTATTCTCAGGCTCTTCATCGCTTTCACCCCATCCCGCGCCAGGTTCATCATCAGTTATATCTTGATTTTGACTAATATCATATTGAGGCTTAGAAACTACAAGAGCAGGCCAATCTTCAACCGAAGATAATGTGGGAAGAGAAATAACATCGGCATCACCTGAAGAATAATTAATACAACCTTCAATAACATCATCCGAAAGAGTTGTTGAGGTGACATCTTGTCCAGAAGAAACAGCAGCAATATATGATAGGGCTGGAGAAGCATCACGAATGATACTGGAAATATTACTCCTGTTATTAGTCCATACCGATCGTTGTAGTTGCAAAGACTCATCGCATTTCATTTCCATCAATTTATTTCCTTGGCCACTAATCAAATAAAAGAATGCAAGCCTTTCTTGGTTGCCGCTCTTCCGAAAAGCGGCTTCGGCAACAGAAAAACAGCCTCTGTTCATTGCTTCATCTGCTAACGATTCCCATATTGAAGATTCATTTAGGACAGTAGCTGCTTCAACAGCTGATGAAAGATCACCAGAAGCGATGGCTAATTGGAATTTAACTTGATTGTCTTTTGTAAACATTAAAGCAATCTCAGGATGGCCTCTTTTTTGAAGGAAATCGATTATTGAATCACTACATAATTTGGATGTACGAATCATAGACATGACAATATCCATACTTCCATTTTCAAGAGCCTGCTTAAACTTACATTCTGTTAGATCTACATCCAACCTTCTGAATTCGATTTCATTTGTTAGACATAATACATATTTCTCTCTTACTGCAATGATATATAGTCTCTCAGAAAAGCTTCTGATAATTCCAGTATCACCATTTGGTAAAATATATTTGATGTGTGTTTTGGTAGAATACACGAAAAAGCCCTCATACCAAGCTCCACTTTTGATCTTTCCTCCATCATTTGTTGTGACTGATTTTGATAGATCTGCTGACAAAACTGATACGGTGTTCAAAGAAAGAAGAGCAATATATTTCTTATCTGGTGATGAAAAAACATATCTCACTCCTGATATTGATCTTGTTGCTATGATACTTTTTCTCATTACATCATATAAAACAAAAGACTCGGGGCCTGCTAAATATAATGTGCCGGTTTGAGCAGAGAAAATTCTATTTGTTACAGGAATTTGATGCTTTGTTACTGATGATCCGTTGATTTCTCTAACCATTAGCATATTTTCATTTTCGGCAATATAGGCATATTGATTGCGAGAAATCCAAACAGGATTCTTACCAGATTCACATTTTTGTTCACTTGTACTTGATGAACCAATTGTGTGTATTTCAAATTTGTCAGAATGCCCTACTAATAAAGAATTATGGGCAGAATTATAACTAAATAACTTGGGAGGAGGATCAAGAGGAGTAGCACGAATTGATAAAGCTCTCGGTTTAGTAGCCCCTACCACCCCATCACTTTGCGAGTCAATGTTATACTTTCTTATTGCACAATCTTTGTAGTAGATGACATCAGATCCTGAAACATCGAACGTTGGACGTTGTCTTAGAAGTCTAAAAATAATCATTCCTTTATCATGGCCTGCAGCAAAAATTGGCTGATTATGATGAACCGCAAGTGACCAAAATCTATCTTCTTGGGTTTTATACTTAGCCAGATGAATAAACCTTTTAGTATCCCATACACGTACAGAATTATCCTCTGCACAAGAAATTACAATATCCATTGTTGGGTGGAAAAGAACGCTTGATACATTACCAACGTGTCCTCTCAATGTTGCAATAATACTCATTTCGCTTTCAGTTACTTTCCATAGCTTCACTGATTGATCATCAGAACATGAAACAGCAAGAGGCCGTGTGTTATGCCAAGCAGCCCAATTAGCTCCCGAAACATGATCTTCTTGTTGGAACTTAATCACAGCATCGGTCAGGGCAAAAATGCCTGAAGCACCAGAACCCTCGTTGAATAATGATGTCAAATCCCATACACGAACAGTATCATCTAATGATGCTGATAAAAGATAAGGCTGAGTTGGGTGGAAAAAGGCTGACATAACATAATGGTTATGGCCTGAAATTGATGTTAAGCATGTTCTTGTATTCCAATTCCATATACGAATTGTTTGGTCATCGGAAGCAGAAACCAAAAATGGCTTATCAGGGTGGAATTGAACAGAACGAACATAATCCAAATGGTCATTTAAAGAAAACATAAGCCTTTGTTTTTCATAATTATATACCCTAATAATTGCATCATCGGATCCAGATGCAAACAAAGGCTGGTTTGGATGAAAGTGGACAGAACGAACGGGTTTATCAGTATCTTTGTATTTTTGGAGAGTAACTCCAGCCTCATAATCATAAATAATAATATCTCCTTCGTGAATAGAAACCAAAATCCAGGTTCTTGTTGGATGAAAACAAAGCCCTTTAACTCTTGGTGTTTCTAACTCCTGTTTTACAAACATTAAAATCGGTTTGATTGAATAATGTGCACTGGTCAGATACAAAAGTGGCTTACTTATATACCATTAATCTGATCAAGCTTTTCTTTTTGCTTCTTGAAGGATTTGTCAAGAATAGCTACCCTTTCTTGTGCAAGCTCGTATGCTAATCGATATTGATTCACGAATTTCCTTTTTGATTCTTCAAAACTCTGAGCACCTTTGGAAATCTGTTGGAGTTCTTTTTCAAGCTCAGCCCTCAATTTTGGTTTTGCAAAATCGAATCCCATTTTCTCATATCCTAAAACTAATGCAAGACCAAGTGAAGTTGGAGTAAAAAGCTTCTTTTGGATTATGGTATATCCCCTATCTTGGATCTTTTTAATATGTTCTTGGTAGGTTGCATCTGTTCCAATTCCTTCTTTATGCATTTTGGAAATTAGGTCAGCTTCTGTTAATAATGGAGGAGGTGATGTTTTTTCTTCTGTCATTTTAATTGATATTGGTTGAATGATTTCATTTTCTTTGAAAACTGGAATCTCTTGGCATTCCCACTTATTGTATGGATAAATTTCAAACCAACTTTTGTCAATGATTGATAGACCTTTTAGTTTAAAAACCTCTTGAGCAATTCCAAAATATACCTTTGTTTCGAGGCCTGTGGCTTCAGGTGAGATTGAAGCCAAAAAATGCCGGCATATGAATAGATAAACTTCATTTTCGTCTTTTCCTAAATTTGCTGGTACCTTTAAAGGATAAATTGGTGGATGTGCATTATCAGAATTGTTTCCATTTCTTGGCTTTATCCCCTTGTTTAGGAGATCTCTAGAATACTGAGAAATAGCTGGTAATACTGAGATTGCATTTATCAATGTATCGAAATTAAAATCTTTCGGATAGCTATCGGTTTCTGTCCTCGGATATGATATAAATCCTTTTTGATAAAGTTTTTCTGCAATTGTCATTGATTTATGTGAGTCAATATGAAGATATTTTGAGCATCTTTTTTGCATTTCTACGGTAGTTAATGGAAAAGGAGGTAGTCTGTTCTTTTTGGTGCTATTCATAGATAGTATTTTAGCATTGGGAGACTCTAGAACGCTTGAATAAATAGAAAAGGTAATAAGCTTGCAAAATAGACGTTTCCTCTGCCATTTCAATGAACAAGTCATTCCATTTTTTTCAATAACAGGAGTTATTGTCCAATAAGGCTCAGGAACATGCTTTATATGCTTTATATATGAATCTACAATAAAACCTAATGTAGGAAACTGGCATGGACCATATGAAATAGTTTTATCTCCGGGAAGTAAACCCTTGTATCTTTTAGTCAAAAATCTCGTGAAAGCAGACCCTGATCTTAAATCTAGTTCACACCTTAGCCTTACCGCTAATGCTTCATTGCGATTTATAGTTGTTGGATGGTTAAATGCATGCCAAACTTCAGATTGAGATAATGCTGAAAACCTGGCCCTATGAATCTCTAATGAGTGGTTGACAGATTTGCAGAGTTTCTCAACCTCTTCACTTATGAATTCTCCTTCTCGGTCATTATCAAGCCAAAGGAATAATATATGCGCGTCATTGGCTAAATTTGTAATATTTTTGGCCATGTTTTGAGATTCGCTGTCAATAGCTTCATAAACTCTTGCTGAAAACAAATCTACTGGATCAATCGCATACCAATTATCGAAATCCGAGTCAAATTTCAATTCATAAACCCTTCCTGCAACTGAGGAAAAAATAATTTGAACCTCCCTCCTTTGAAATTCTCCATCAAAACAGTAATTTGGATTATACTTGGATGAAGACCCGATGTTCCGGTATTTACCTTTAGATAGAATATATGAAGCCGTTTTGGCAACGCTATTCTTCTCCGCAATACAAAGAAGAGTCTTTTTCATTTAATGAGTGAATGAGTGAAATGTAGAGTTTCGTAAACTGGTTTTTACTTCATTCTCCCATATACGTAAGGAACGTATGGGGCCCTCTTGATAAACTTGCCCCTTCCTACGGAATTGGTTAACGAACCATCCGCGTATATAGCAATATTATTTTCAACCTTGCATTCCCAAACGATTTGGCCACGGCTTATTGTGCATACAGGTATACCAGTGACTTCAGTGTCCTCCCAAAGATTGTAATCAATTTTGCTCTTCTGAGCAGAATGTTTGATTGTTCTCTTGGCAGCTGGATTGATAATAACAATATCTCCATCACTACCAACAGAAATGGCTCCTTTTTGTGGGTATAATCCGAAAATCTTAGCTGCGTTTGTAGAAGTGAGAGACACAAACTCACTTGGAGATATCAGACCTGAATTAACACCATAGGACCATGCAAGAACCATTCTTTCTTCAATAGCTGGGCATCCATTTGGAATCTTTCGGAAATCATTAATTCCTCTTCTCTTGTATTGAAGATCAATTGGGCAATGATCAGTTGCAATTGTTTTTAGTGTTCCCTTTCTAAGCGCACTCCACAAAGCTTGTCTGTCCATTTCAGTTCTTAAAGGTGGTGAAAGAACTGCTCCTGCGGCTTTATCGAAATCAGGATGATTATTCAATTCTCTTGTAAGGGTAAGATGACAAATAGTGCATTCACCAAACACTGGCATTTTAGTGTTGTCGGTATTCTGAATCTCGCTAACTGCATCTATGCAGGTATTATGAACAACATATAATGGGCAATTTGTTGCAGCAGAAAAAGCAATAGCATGCTTCACAGCACTTCCTTCACACCATGAAGGGCGAGAATCAGGATGAAATTGAGGACCTGTTTTGCCTTGTGAAAACAATGTCTCTTGCAAATATGTGATGATCTCACCATCTTCACAATGGGCAAGGGGTAGAATTCCATGTTTAGCAGAAAAATCGAAAAACTCGAGGAAATCTTTGTCGCTATCAAGCATGATCCTTCCTTTATAAGCAAGATAGCACTTGGCAGAATTGATACCATGGCTAATTGCTAATTCAAGACTTTGTTTAACCTCTTCATTCCAATCAACAACAGACATATGGAATGAATAATCGATAACAGCTCTTTTAGCAACCTCAAGCCAATTTAAAAGAACGTTTCCGTGCTTTTCTCCCTTACCGACAGGAACAAAATCGAAAATGCAGGTTGTACCACCTGCAGCCGCGGCTTTTGTAGCTGCTATCCAATCATCAGATGTACTGAAACCACCAAGTGGCATCTCAATGTGTGTGTGTGGATCAATTCCACCAGGGCATACATAACACCCAGTAGCGTCAACAACTTTGATCCCTTCTGGAACTTGCAGATTTTCTCCAATTTTAGCTATAACACCATCAACAATCAATAAATCAGAGCTATATTGTCTATCGCTATCAACAATAGTCCCATTCTGTATGAATATACTACTCATATTAAAGAGAAATGTTCATGCCAGACTAGTTCAATTCTCTATCGGTAGCATCGTTTTTAATCATTGATTTGGAGACAATGTGAGATATTGCAGAAATGTATGAAATTGAAATGCTGAGTGTGTTTTTAGATGGAATAAAGCAAAAAAATGTTTTTCGTTGAGTAAGATGAATATTTGGATATCTTTATGTTTGAAAAGTGGTACCAAAATATTAGAAGTAAATGTAAGGATTAGGTTTATCAAGAACTTAGAACAATGATCCAAAATTAATCGCGAAAAAAAAATTGGACAAAAAGAAAAAAATCCTTATTTTAGCATTCAGTAAGGAAGAAAAGATGCGCAATGATGGATGATTGCACATCAAATGTTTCGCGTTGGTCCTGTGTTTACAAGGAATGGGTCAGTTTTTATATGAAGCAGTATATATCTGAGGCTGATCTTTCTGACCAATTAGAGCGCATTATCGATAAGCCAAATGCGATTAGAGATATGATCGCGCTAACTCAGGCAATGAAAGATCAGAGAGATCCGGAAGACGACAATTACATATTGAATGAGCTTCCCAAGTGTTTTTCGAGTATTGTAACGATAACAAAAAGATCGAAAAAAATATTTTCGGAAATTAATGCATTTACGGAAGAGTATATAAAGCTCTGTGTGATAATGGGGATTCCTCACATTATGATAAGGGTAATTGGTACTGTTTTTGATGATTCTATGAGAACTAATGAAATTCCTTCCTATAGAGAACCAAGAGACTCGATGAAACAAAGATTATTTGAGAATCCCAGTGGATATAACTATTTGAGTGACAACCGGCCACACTCTAATCAGATTGTCAAAGAAATAATTATACAATTGTTTACTACTGGATTTTTCGCTAAGGTTATTGAAAAAATTGAAAAATCCACAATTACATATGAAGAGCTTTATGAAATAATAACCATATTCCTTGGGATTGAGAGATCAATTGATGAAAATGTTTACTACATAATTTTTCCCTCTCTTGTTGATTCTGCTCTCAAATTTTTGCAAAATCCTACCTTTGATTATTTAATGTTCAGCCATTTCCTGTCATCCCATTTTCGTGCATGTCCAAATAGATCAAAAGAAATCATTGATACCTTATGTGATCTCTCTTTTAAAGGAAAAATCCCACAAAAACAAAAAATTATATCCGAGATAATTGAGATTGTTGTTGAGAATGAAAACAACAAGGTGATTGCTGAATCTGCCGATCATATTAAGTCAACATTTATATCTCAAATCTCAATGAATCAAAATGTATATATTCTTAAGCAGGTGTATGGTTTTTTACCGAAACTTGCATCAGTTTCAACTTACACAGTTGAAGATTTATGTAAAATTGTTGAAAAGTCCAATGGATCATGCCCAAACGATACTATTATTCACATTTTTAATAATGTCAAATCTAATTTGGATGCATTTGTTATGTTTTTAATTGATACTGATTTCTTTTTCCCTGAGCTTTTCTCCATTCTTATTGGACGGCTTAAGAATCGGAAATTGACAAAAAGGCTCTTTCATCACTTGTTAAAAAATCCAGAAAGATTAAAAAAGTGTGATTTGTCATCAATTCGTATGAACAAAAGGATACAAGAGCATATTTCCGAAATGGTTGATGACTCCCCAGAAATACTAGAATCATTGAGTCTATTGTTCTTACAAGCTCCTCATCTAGATGAGTTTTCTCGGTTTATAATCCGAATAATTGATTTGTCCATGGAAAATCAAAGCTATTTACCCATTCTTAAAAGTTTTTCTAGAGTAATGAATAATTTTAAAAGTGAAAGGGCGATTCTATGTTTGTTTGATAAGTGCTTTATTAATTTACCAATAATTAATGAAAACAATACTATTAAAACTCTATTCGAGATACTTAACGAATGGATAGCTGTTTCCGAAAACGCTTATCTTGGTCACATTTTTGAGAAACTCATCTGTTTAGATTATCATAACTGTCCAAATATTATTCCTCCCTTTATCGATAATTTTATTTCCAAGTTTGATGACTCTGTATTGTCAGAGCAGCTCTTAACAAAAGTATATATGGATATAGTTCCAAAAAGACATGCCTTGTGGTCGGTTAGGAGTTTATTCAAACTGATCGAAACAAATCAAGGGAAATTTGTCGATTTGTTGGGTCACTTATTGGGTTCACCAGAAAATGATTCGGCATATTTAATTTATCAAAGTATATTATACAATGCAGACTTTTATCGTCTTGATGACTCATTTTCGATTACCCAAAAATTTATTTTTAAGCCAGAATCTATTGAGTTTAACATATCATTTCATCCTCTTCACACCTCAAGAAGACTTTATGTATACTTAGCCAATAAATTGCATAAACAATTGAACAGTTTCACAATCATTTACCATGACCAAAATGCAGAGAAGATAATCCCATATGGTGCTTCTTTATCATCAATTAAATTCGATTCTGCCAATCCTATTGTAATTGATATTACTTCTCATAACAATGGTACACATGATAAGATTATTGAACCATATTTTCTACAAGAGCTTTCTAAAAGTGAAAATATTAATGCTTTATTAGAGAAGAAATCATTGGATAACGAGGATTTACTATTTTCCATTGTATCTTTGTTTGAGCCTAATAATGATTCATTTTCTATTATTCGAATGTTTACAAATAAGAATATTTATTGTCCCCTAGATTATGGTCATTCAAGAGTAATGTTTCCATTTATTCTAGACTCAATACTTGAAGCACAGACATTCTCTGAAGAAATAATTACCCAAATTATCGACCATATTTTAGTGAATCATTACGATCACATTGGGATTAGCATTTTATCTCGTGCATTGGATAAATTCCCTGGGAAATATCGGATTTCCCCAGAATTATTACTCAGATGCCTTGTTTTTACAGATAGTGAGATATTAAGAGCTTCTTTTATTAAAATTCTTTCAACTGATTTTGATCCAACATCTTTATTACCGCTTATTCAAGTCTGTTGTTCAAATGAAAATAGATCACGGAGTGCACAATTTTTTGCCTATTTATCTAGTTTTTCCATACCAAAAGAAACATTTCTTCCTTATTACTTAGAATTGACTCAATATGAGATGAATCATTATTGGACTGTAGATCAAACTTTTATCGCTTTGTTGAGTCTGATTCCTGTTTCTGTTGAAACCATTAAAATCACTTTCCAAAGACTTTTTGGAACACCAACAGTTGGTAATTACAGTCAACCCTTTGCTCAAACAATTGAATCGAGAGAAGCTGGGATGAAGTTTTTATTAAGCCCCTTATCTATTCAGTTTTTGGCATCATCGTTGGCTCAACTGCCTATTATAAATGAACAATCTCAAAAGTTCAATGATGATTTGTCTCCAAAAGGAAGGACAGGATTAACCAATTTGGGTTCGACTTGCTATGTAAATGCTCTTCTTCAAGCAATTAATGCAATGAATAATATTTCATCCCCAATAATATCTTTAGATAAAGAACAATTATCTCCATTTATGACAGAACTGAGAAACATACTTGCCCATATTAAGTATTCTAGAGGACCCCCATTATCGATTGCAAATCTTGTTAAAACACTTCCTGATTTTGATCCAAATGTTCAAGAAGATGCAGAGGAGTTCTTTAATATGATTATTAATAAAATATCATCCGAATTGAAGAACATATACCCTATTGATGATGAAATCAAAGGTAAAAGTAGATCATCGATTTGCTCAGTTGATAAGGAGTTTTCTTCTCATGATGAAGAGTTTTATTATCTCTCTCTTCCAACAAAAGGTTTTAAAAATATATCGGAGAGCTTTAAGTCATATTTTGAAGATGAAGTTATTGAAGGTTATTCAGCTGAAGATTCTTCTTCGAGGGTTGATGCTTTTAGGAGAGTTTCTATTACCAAATGGCCTAATTATTTTGTTGTTCAACTTCAAAGGTGGGACTATGCCATTGATACAATGCAAAGGCATAAATTAGTAGATGATTTTGCTTTTCCAATTGAGCTTTCTCCTCCAAAATGTGATGATGAATATATGTTATGTGGTGTCATTTTACATGAAGGCGACACAGAGAGCGGTCACTACATGGCAATTGTTCAGGGAAATAATCCCAATGATTGGTATTTTTGCAATGATCAGGATGTTGTTCCCTTTGATCTGGCGGATCTTGGTCCCTATTGTTTTGGAGGTGGACTGGAACAGCAAAATCAGCAATCATCTGTGTGGACTGGTTACTTATTATTTTATCAGAAAAAGAACATTTCAATGAAAACTCCTGTTGTACCGAGAGATCTTGAACAAACAATCAATCTATTTAATCAAAGTAATTGGAATAGTCATTGTTTTTGTTCAACACTTTTCGTTAGTTTTGTTCAAACATTGTTAATTGATTCTGGTTTTCGTCAAGATGCTGTGGAAATCGCATTTGATACATATTTTCGTATTGTCCTATTGAAAGAGTCATTAATTGAAAATTGGACAGGTTTTCTTATATCAAAAGTTTTGATCAATTCTGAAGTGAGTAATCTTTTCTTCAGGTTTATAAGCAATGTTTTGGGAAAGTCTCTTCAGTCAATTATTTCTTCATCTGATATTGTGTCTAATAATGTTTCAATAATGATAAAAGCTGCTCTTATGAACTTAAAAGATACTACTTCTCCTTTATTAACAGTTTTGAAGGTTCTTGATGGTTCTTCTTCCAAGAAAGCAATTGTATTTGGATTAGAAGTTATTATACACTCATGTGAATTTTTAACAGTTGATTGGTCTAATGAAGCAGATGCACTATTTTTAATGACTGTGTATATAACATCTGAACCAACTAAAGAGATACAGAGGAATACTACTCAAATATATTATGATTCATATGATAAACTTGCAGGAATACTTAAAGATTTAACCAAGGTCTCTTCATGCCATGAATCAATAGCATCATTTTTTGACATATCTCTTTTAAATAGAATATCTGGTTTATTGAAAAATTCTGATAATTTTCTCACATTATTAGTCTCTGTCAGTAACTCAAGACCTGATTTGCTCCAACATCTATCAGGTGCTTCAAGTCAAGTTCAATCAATAGTTAATTCTGCAATTCCAATTCCCCTTGGAACAAATGATGATATTGACATTAAGATTAATCTGGATTTCTTTTTTGATCAAATTGATAGGTTATTATTCCATAATAATGAAAGTATTAGACAAACAGTTAGTCAAACACTTATTGAATTAAATGGACAGCCAGATCCCTCAATTGAATACTATTTTGAGAATTGCTTTGTACAGCCCAGTCTTCCAAAGCCAGATTTTTGTATAGAGTCAACATTTTCTCATTTTCTTATTTCCTTTATTCCTCTCTTTTGTAAGAAAATCCAAACAAATGAATCTTTGGGTGTCCAATACTCAAAAATCCTTCTTCAATTGTCTTTCAAATCACCCAAAACTCTCCTCTCGTCACTAATTGACTTTTTGCCTGATATTCTCTCATCCATTCACACAGAAGAAATGATTGGCAATGTTATGCAAACTATTCATCACCTGATAATATTTAATCCAACATTAACAATAACGCTTCCAGCAGGAATCCTCTCTGTTATCCAAAACCTACGTTGTGCATCAATCTTTGATGTTGAAACTGCATTAATCATGAGTGATCGCATATCCAATTCTGCATTTTTAACAACAGCAATCGAATACGTTCTTGATAACCCTCAATATGGACAACATTTCAGTCATATATCTAACATCATGAATCACTGTAAATCAATCAAGGATATATGTATTCCAGCCAAGCCTAAGCATATCAAATGTGTTGAAATCGCCAATGCACTATGGAAGAATAACATAGGTGACAAATCTGTGCTCTATGATTACATAGCGGCAGCATTTAGATTAGCTAACCCATTTAAACTGTTCAAATCTTCTAAAAACATATCCGAAAGTATCCAACTATTGATGGAATACGACCAAAACAGAACTGAATCATTAATAAGCGAGCTAATATAAATATTACTTATACACCCATGATTGTCTGGTTCAACCATGTCTTTTTCACTGGTTTACTCAGTTCTGCTATAAAATGAATAATTTCTCTAACTGGGGTGACTTTTTGGCAACTCCACCAAATATGATTGGGACGCCGCCAATTTTGATGAACAATGATATTATGTCTAATTTACAGCCCCAACCTTCTCCGACCCCAATTGAGACTCCTTTGCCTGAAGTTATTCCTCCTTCTATCACTCCAACTCCTGTTTCCCCACAGATTTCAAATCAAACTCCTGTTGCACCATATGGAGATGGCACTGAAATTGAGAATAGGTCAATTATGGTTTATTGCCTTCCAAATAATACAACAGAAGAAGATATTTTAGTGGAATTTAACCAAAATAGAGGAATTAACAGGATTGATATGTCAAGAATTCATGAAGGAATTGCCATAATCGAGTATTTCGATTTGAGGCATGCTAGCAACATGAAACAAATACACAACGGATCTCAGTTTAAAGGAAATATCATTAATGTTTGCTTTGCTCCGCTTCCTATTATTAGTGACACAAAGAAACCACCCAACAATGGGACAATTGTAATCTTTCACCTTCCTCCAGGCATATCTAATGAGCACATTACTTCAATATTTGGGCAATATGGTGAGATCAGGCAAATAAGGGGAACGCCATCGAAACTTACCCAGAAATTTATTGAGTATTGGGATATTCGATCATCCGATGCGGCATTGAATGCAATGAATGGAAAATATGTTATGGGAGCCAGAGTTTCCATTGAGTTTTCTCTACCCGGTGGATTTCGAAGAGGAATCCAAAAAGTTGAGCAAGCTCATGCATCTACTCCAATTATTCAAAGATCAAATCATTAAATAAAAGACTCGGGTTTATATTTGGAATAAGACCACAAAGAGGATTAAAAAGGCATGTTTGTTGGGATTATATCCTAATGTGGAATCCTTTGAGCATTGATATATCTGCATCGAAATGCTAGACTCAGAAATAACGCATCCAGATCCATAAATACCAAACTGATTAGTTGAAGGGAGTGAAGGATAAAAGTTACTGTTTTTTATGGTAATTGATCCGGTTCCTTGATAGGAATCAGCTAAAATACCTGATGTATACATGATGTAGCTATTTTTTACAGTAACTGCATTAAGATACACATGGAAAATCCCATTTGTACATGTGTTATTCATGAAAACCAAATTATTATAATCATGATTGCTGGAGACAGATCCAAAACCAACTAAGCTTCCTGTATTCATATAAGCAACAATATAGTAATTAATTCGAGATATTGTAGTAAGATAGTGATATATCCCAGATACCATCTGATTTGAGCCGCTTGAACAATTAATATAGTAAGATTCTTCAATTCCACCTCGAGATAACATCTCGCAATGATATGATTTTGCATCAATAGATGGGCATTGGCTTGAAGATAGTAATTCCCACTTTGTTGATGAGATACCGGTATTTTCAAAACAAGATCCGTGCAAAACCTGTCGACATTTAAAAAAGCAGGTCGTATTAATACTAAAATATGGAACATTTGAAGTAAAAATGGCACCACCTGAACCCGTAGATGAACATTCAGAAAAAATACTTTTTGAAACGTTCAAAAAAACTGATGGACTGGAAATATACATTGCACCACCATCTGCGCTATAAGAACACTTTAAAAACTCTGATTTATCAACAATAAACATATTATATGAACTCGATCTAAAACAACTTTGAACTGTTACACCAATAAGAGAAGACATGTAAATTATTCTGTAATGTTTTATTTCAAATCAATTGTTCTGAAATTAACTTTTGCTCATTGTCAAGATAGTCCCTTTTCCTGAAGATTAGTATCACAATTAGAATAATGCAAACGGTTCCAATAGAAAGAATAGCAATTCCTGCCTCAGATTTTAAGAAGCTCTCTGAGGTAATGGTTGGATTAGGGGTTTCAATTGGTGTGTTGATTGGAGTAATTGCAGGGGTATCTAATGGAGTTTTGTCAGGTGTTTCTATTGGAGTAATAACTGGAGAAAACATTGGTGTCATGTCAGGAGTAATATCTGGAGTTTCTTGAAAAGTGGGTTCGATGGTTTCAATTTGAGTCTCCTCAAATGTCTTTGTCACATCAAAAGTTGGAGAAATGAAAGGAGTAATGATGGGGGTATATTCAGGTGTCCGAATTGGTAATTCCGCTTTACATAAATAGGTGTCGAAATGATCAATTGGGTGTGTTTCAATATAAGAAAACAAGGAAACTGTGTTATTAAATTCCATTGTGATTGGGCCTTTGGTAAAGTTATTTGGATCATGATTAATAATGCATTCTTGAATAGAAAACAATGAATCGGAAGAAATTTCGAATAAGGTGTTACTATTAAAAGATAATATACATTTAGAGAAATAGCTATAATTGCTTGGGCAATCTATCATTATCATTCCTTTTCCCTCATTTTTCTGGGTGTTATTCACAAAATTGCATGAGGTAACAGAAAAATTATAATCTCTTACTCTAATTGATATAAATCCATGGGTGTTGGCGTGGTTCTCAAAAAATGTAGAATAATTAATTATCAAATCAATTGTGTATGCAATTCTTATACAGGATTCGGAATTTGCTCTATTGTAAGAAAAATTATCATGAGAAATATAATATGATCCAACATGATCTGCTTGGTTATATATAATCATGGCTAATGAACACTCATCATCTTTATCATTTGTACAATTCGAGATAGCAATATAATGAATAATGTTTTCATATTTCTTGCATGTTGTAACATATGCAAAATGGCAATAGTAAGCAAAACAATTTGATGCACAAATTTTTTTCATATTTAAGGAGGAATCAGTTGAGCATACAAAATATATTGCTCCGCCCATATTTGTAACACCACAAAAACAAAATGTGGTATCTGATAAACTTAAATTAACTATTTTATCTTCTAAAAAAATCACCCCGCCCTGATTAGAACCAGTAAAGGCATTAAATAAACACTCAGAAACAAAAAAGTTACTTGATGGAACATTTGTAATCCTCTCACCGCAATTGTATGTCCTAACTAACAGTCTGCCTGGTACTTTTTCTCTTAAACCATCATTGTGCCCTTTGAAAAATATAAGAAATGCGGAGCTGATATAAAATAATATACCCTTTCCCATCATTACAACAAAAAAAATGAAATGTGTCTGAAGAAAATTTGTGATAATTTATTCAAGTTAATATTATGAAATTGATATCGTAGAAAAGTTAACAAATTTTGACCAAAGAAAGATACAGTACCAGTTTTTTTTCAAATCAGTATCAGTTATTTTGCAAAACATACAATAGGGATGTCAACAGTCCCCATACTAAAATATTGAATTTTTTGGGGGACTAATAGGGTTATTCGCAAATAAGTCTAATATTCAATTCTTGGGGACTAATAATCGTCTATGTGGGACAAAGATCTCAATTGTGGGACAATTTGTTATGCTTTGAGTGATTCTTTGATTAGAAAAAGCATAGAAATGATAAATAATTATCATTACTATTTTACAAATTTCAGAGTTGTTCGGTAAAGAGTGACTTATCCATGAATAAGGGGTTATTCTGCAATCTCTCTTGTATTTGAAAATACTCCAAATGCAATATAATTTCAAAATTGATAAGAATCAACAATCTGCTCAATACATTTGTTTTGTTTTTCTATAACTCGTTTGTAGTATTGTATCAAATCTCTTACATCTTTCATAGATAGCGATGCTGATTCTGTCAAAATATGAGTTTGATTCTTAATCAACATAATACTCTGATCATCAGTTTTCTCAGATAACTGACTGCATTCGGTTTCAGTATTATCATCATCTTGACTTGACAACGGATAAAAATCAAACAAAGAGACCAAATAATGTGAAAAATTACATGAAAATGAACAAGATATATGAAATGGAATCGATATATTCAAATAAATTCTCTTTGATTGAACTTCAAACCCAGAAACTTGTTGATACACCAAGACAGGAGAGAATTCTTCATGTTTTTGGCAATTTAATCTCCTTCCATTGTTAGAAATCTTCAATTTTAATAAATCCAATCGTGTTTTCATCATTTTTTCTGTTGAAATGATCTCATGTTGATATTTTTCATTTAATAGCATTATTTCTTCTTTGTGCATTTCCTCCATTTCTTCAATCTCTTTTTCATATTTTTCTAATTCTATTTTTTTCCTATTTTTAATGCCCTGTTGGTACTTTTTTAAGCTCTGAGATTCTCTCTCATATTGTTCCTTTTCAAAATCAATCATTATTTGCTCAAGTTCTATTCTCCTTTTCGCAATTATTTCTTGGGTCCTTAGTTCGTTATCGAATTCTTTCGGTATATCAAATCGTGTGTTATTCAGAATCTCATGAGTAAGTTTTAAAATTATTTGTGATTTCAGGATTAATAGTGCTTTTTCATCAAATTCAACATTTTTAAATTCGTCAGCCTTTAAATTCAATAGAATTTCAATGATATGATACTGATCAGAAAATTCTTGATAATTATTATTTAGAAACAGTAATGGATGCTCCCTTGTAATAGCATTATTATCTGTATTTAAATAAAAAAAATCCGAAAAGCAATCTTTTCTCCCAAAAACTTTCCACTTAGGTTCAATATAATCCAAAATAACTGTTTTAATATCCTCAGAGAATGATTCTGTATCAATTGACCAGTTTAACCTCTTTAAAAGCTCTTTGGTATCAATAATGGCCGTCCACTGGGATCTGGTGAGTTCAACATATTCTATAACCATTTAATGAAGTCAAATATCTAGGATTTAGTTAAAATCATCAAATGGAGTCCATTCTCTAGGTTGAAAATTCGCAGAATTCGAACGAATAATTTGTTTGCTCGGCTTGGTTTCCCATTCATAAGATGGGGTGTCTATAATTGGGGAATCCCAACTATCATTATTAAGAGTCTGGAAATACTCCACTGAATAAGAGGATATCATTTCCTGTGCTCTGCTTAAATCAGGCTCGAATGAATCAACAGAAAATGATGAAGTCATATCAGATTGTCTGATTCCGCTGCCATCATCTTCTAGAGATGGAAGATCAAAATGTATCTGTCTAGGTTGATTTGGTGGAATGTGCTTGTGAGAATTCATTGGATTAGGAGGATTCATGAAATATGGCCGCGGGGCTATTAAATTCGGAAAAGTAACTGTCTGTGTCTGTGATATTGAAGTTGGGCGCTTTTCATCATATAGATCTTCTTCATTAATCTGAGGAAGAGAAACATGTGAAAACGATGATAGGAAGCAAAATGATGCATCTTCAGATGCACACCGCACTGTCCATTGCCGCAAAATGTTTGTATCATTTTGAAGGGATGGCATTACCGCTAAAACGCATGATCTTGCTTTCGCCTTCGTTCTTAAAGCCACATATCCCATCTGTTGAAAGCTGCCATTGATCGATGACTTGCATCGCCCAAGAAAATTCTTAAGCTGTCGGGTGTTAACACATATAAAAGGACCGGCAAAGCAAACACCAACTAATACACTTCTTTCTTCAACGCATGAATCACTACGCTCGATATACTTCAAAACGGCAATCAATTCTTTACGAAAAGTAACAATCCTCCGATCCTTTGAAGAGATTTTTTGGCCTTGCAAAAAATGCGAGCGAAGCCGAACAAACTCTGTGCGATCATCTTGTGACAAAGCATTCCAATAAGATGGTGGAAGAGATATTTCTTGGTTCCTTCGAGAAAAATGCTGATCCATCATAAGTACTTTTATATAACCACTTTACTCATCTATCGTTCAATTATCCATCTATTTCATATGCACCAAAGAACTCGAGTCTAGCTAATAGAAGCTCATGATCTCCTCGGTGATTCTTGTCTGTTAGACGGATACGATACATTGCGAAAGATTTCTGTGGGGATGCACTGAACACTGCCCATTTATATGTGCCATTCAAATCATTAGTATCTTTCCTTTGATCAATAATAATCCAATCACTACCATTATCAGATGCTTCAAGTACCCAGCTTTTCATATGAGCCCTTTTTTCTTTTCCGTGAAATGTTTTTATTGAATAATGCCTGATTGTGAACTGAGAAAACATATTAATGCATAACCACTGATTAGGAAATCTGGAGTCTGAATATACTGAATCATCATTTGTTGGCTCCAGAAGCAATTGCGGAGGTCTCATAACATATGTTGACATTGTTATTTTAAGTAGTCCATGGTCATGTGGATTTCCATTTATTAAACCATATAGTGCCTTAAAAACCCCATTAAACTCATTTCCACTAGTGTAAACCCTATTAATATTAGCTTTCTTCATTATTTGCGTTTGTATTGGCTGCGATATTGGCTGGAGCAATCGCTGTGAAACAGCCTGAATAACTTCAAGAGGAGCTCTCACACTCATGAACTGAGGAATGAACTTCTGCATTTGTAATGACTTCAATTTCATAAACTCGACAAGAGAATATAATGAAAAGTATTCTTTCCCCTTCTTTTCAACTATTTGATGAATGAAATCGAATTTCTCCTCCTCATTGATTGGCGGCATGTTTGGATTTTTTAATATTGAAAACAATGATTCCAGATTTAAAAATGTGAAATCATCGATTGGTATATCTTTAAATGATCTTGATACTTCGTTAAGCTCTTCTGTTGGATCTAATTGATTATTGATCTTGTTAATCAATTTAAGTATAATAGATTTTCCGCTATTTAGGCTTGAATTAACCAATAAATCGAGAAGATCATCAATACCTAACTCAAAAGCGACATGAATCCAAAAATTTGTTTCAGAAACTGGAATCTCAACTTCTTCGCCCATAAAAAGGGCTCTCATTACTTCAAATTGTGATTTATTCATACTCTTCTGACAAACAACCATTTTTGTATATGAATCTTCAGCTAAACATTTTGATGCTTTTTTAGAAACAAATACTGCGATTTCAGTACAACAACTTATGGAATATGATCCGAAATGAAACGTGAAATCAGAATTTCGCCCCATTCTCCATAATCTTTTAAGTCCCTCTCCCCCAATTTGGGTTTTCATCATAAAACTCTCCAAAAACTCCCACTATATTCTGCTTTAACATGTTCTTAATATCAAAAAAAATTGGAATCTTAGGGATATGAAAGGGGGGACTCTTCTTTCATATAATCTGAAGAGGAAAGTTGGGTATCATGGGATGTGGAAGAGCTGTATATGTGAATTAGACTCTTCTTCGCTTGTTTTTTATAATCGAGGTAGCTTAAAACAAGAGATTGTTTTTCCAATCACAAATAAAACCATTGTTCAAGCTATTTCATCTGAAAAGTCCCCCAGAATAATGCTTCAATCGGAAAATGGGGCGATTTTTTTAGCTGCGGAATCAATGACATCTATTGTTTTTTGGACTCAACTAATTAAAGCAACTGTGTCCCAAAATCACACCCTTTCTATGAATGATTTCAATATAATATCGGTTTTAGGGAGGGGATACTATGGGAAAGTGATGCTTGTTGAACATAAGTCCACAACAAGCATATATGCTCTGAAGACAGTGCATAAGTCTCGTATGATTAATGAAAAGAAAGTTGATAATGTCATTGCCGAGAGAAACATTTTACTTATTGTGGATCATCCTTTCATTGTATCTTTGAAGTTTGCTTTCCAAACAGAGTCAAAGCTATATTTGGGACTTGAATATGTACCAGGAGGTGAGTTATTTCATCTTGTCCAAAATAATATTAGAATTCCACAGCTTCAAATTCGTTTCTATATAGCAGAAGTTGCAGTAGCAATTCAGTATTTGCACTCTCTTAAGGTACTTTATAGGGATTTGAAACTTGAAAATGTACTAATATGTGAAGATGGACATATTAAACTCACTGATTTTGGATTGTCAAAGTGGCTTGGTAGTACACCTGATTATACAACGAGAACTTTTTGCGGAACAAATGAGTATCTCGCTCCAGAAGTTATTATGGGCGCAAATTATGGTTTTGAAATAGACTGGTGGGCTCTAGGAATATTTACATTTGAGTTTGCTTTCGGGAAAACTCCTTTTCATGATGCTAATGAGAAGAAGATATACCAAAACATTCTAAAAAAGGATCCTAAGTTTCCAAAGAGTGCTCGCGAAGACTTGATTGGTTTTGTCTCTATTCTACTTGAAAAAGACCCAAAAAAAAGAGCAAACTTTGATGACATCAAAAGGCATGTGTATATGAAAGGAATAAACTGGAATGGCGTAATTTCCAAAGATTCAAAGCCACCATATATGCCTTATATATTGTCTGGGAGACGTGCAACGAACTTCTCTTCGTCATATAGAAATGAGCCGAAAAAGGATTCTGATGCAGCAAAAGCTGAAGATGTTGGGTTTGATGGATTTTCATACTTTGGGGACTTCACCATTTAGTTGGCAACTCTCCAATATCAACATACGTTTAAAAATAAACATGAGTGTATATCAAAGCTTTTCTAGCAGATCTCGAATTGGATCATCAAGAAGAGAGGAGTCGCAAAGTAAACTTGAAAAACTGCATGAGGAAGCTAAGGAAATACTTGGACAAAAAGAAATGGAGATTCAAAAATATAACGAAGAAATTGACGAAGCAGAAAAGCAATTGGTAAAATTAAAAGCCGAATTGGAAGCTAAAAAGATCGAAATAGCAAAATCTCAGGAAGAATCACAGGAAGAGGAAGAAGATTCAATTGAAGAGACAATGAAAGAGCTTAGCATCAAGCATCAGCAGGAAATGGAACAAATTATAGCGAGCCATAACGAAGAAATTCACAATTTGAAAGAAGAATATGAAAAATCCCTAAAAGAAGCAGAAAAATGGTCACAAGAACATGTTCAGTCGATTAAACTTGAGAAAGAAGCACTTCTAGAGAATCTTAAGAGAGAGCTTGAAGCAAAAATGGTAGAATCTAAAGAAATGGCTTTTAAAGCAGCTCAACATCGAGCTAAAAAAGTCCAAGAGTATAGAATCGAGTCTGTACAGAGTGATCAGAAGATTCAGGAGCTTGAGAAGCAACTCTCAGAGATACAAGCACTATCAAGAGAAGAGGTCAGAACCATCAAAGCAAAAATTGATGAATGCCTTGTTACAATAGATATTCGTCAAAGGGAGCACGCTGTGGAAGTCGAAAGATATGAGCGAGAAATAGCTGAAAGGCAGGAAAAATATGACCAACACTTGCAGGCTGTATCGGAACAGTATGCTAATGAGAAAGAAAGACTTGAACAGTCGATTCAATCATCAGAATCGAAGTGTAATAATCTTCAAAGGATCCTAAAGCAACTTGAAAAGCATCATGAGAAGCAAATGCAAACAACATTGAGAGATATTGAGAGGATGAAATCTGCAATATATAGTGCCAAAGCAAAAGAAGATAAATCATTTGAAATGACAAGATCATCAGTAAGCCAGATACAGAATGTAACTCGCGAATGTCGTGAAATTGAACAAGAAATCATGATTATTGATGATGAAATCAATGAATTGGAGCAAAATAACAAGGAACTTGAAGCAGAGCTTCAGAGGATTCTTCAAAGATCTTAGAACTGTGTTTTGGTGATAAACATTCATATTATTTAAATGATTCTTCATGTGATAATAGGGTATTATTTCACACCATCAGATATATTTCCGTCACATCATATGCGTTCATCATGGCCAACTGTGTCTGTTGCATGGGTGGATCACAAAGACCACAAATGGCCAACAATATCACCAGTTTGGCCATTAAGGCCCACCAAACCCGTGAATACTGATAAAATATCAAAAAAATCCTATTTTTGGTACTATTTTTCTAGTACTATTTTTGCAATAAGCATAATCTTGGTGATTATTTTCACAAATCGAAAACATGAGGAAAAATCAACTCTCAATGAACTGATTTTGCGTGATGAAGATATTTAACAATACAATTTATTGAAAATCGTACAAAAATGTATCATATATCATCCTTTCTTTTGTGTTAGACCCTTTCTTCCGAAAAGATGATGAGATCACTGCTGATTTGTGGTAGAACTCGGCTGATAGCAAATAATCTTGATCCACCCCTAATCCCTGGCCGTACAATCGACCTAAATTGTTACAAGCATCAATGTCGTTCATATCAGCTGCAGAGCTGTAGAGACTAAAAGCTCGGGACAAATCTTTTGCAACTAACTCGCCTTTCTCATAAATCTCCCCAAGAGTATTTAATGCTTTGTGGTAGTTACTGCTGGCTGATGCTTCAATGAGCTTGAGTCCAGTTTGTTTGTCATTATCTATATAATGCATACCCATTCTGTATTGTGCCTTTGGATGACCCTTTTTAGCAGCCTTCATATACCACACGATAGCTTCGCTCATGCTCTGGCGAATTCCAATTCCATACTCATACAATACCCCTAAAAAATATGTATCATTAATACGTCCTTTTTTTGCTCTCTTAATGCACATTTCAGCAAGAACATACAAATTCCGAGGCTTTTGATGCAAAAGAATAATCCTATTTGCCATTTTTGTGGCCTTGTCATATCCATGCAATGATGCGATTTGAAACCATTTCAAAGATTCGTTGATATTTTGCCGAACAGAACTTGTGTCGCCTAAATCACTCCTTTCAGCATTTTTGGCATATATTAGACCTAAATAATACTGACTTTCAGTAAACCCAAAAAATGCCCTAAATACAATCATCTTTTCTTTAATATTCATCAATGGATAATCTACTACTCTAGATCTCACTAAAAAGTATAAAAAAAAAACTAGACCGAATCCTACTAAAACCAGGATAAAACCCATTTTATGATATAAAAATAACCCTAGAATAACCACTTTTTGCTCAATGAAATAATCAACTTTTCAGAGAGTCCTTCAGAAAAATTTATTTTTTGATAGTGGCATAAAAACAATGAAAAGCGACTCTTGTGAGATTCTGCCTATTAGCCTTGAGAGCTCGAACACGATTCATATTTTGTATGGTGCCCCTAAGATGGTTCCAATAAATGGGAATCATCATATGAGCCCTTTAAAAAATGGAGGTAAAACTGTTATTACCAGAAAAAAGGAAATAGTAAGCAAATATAATCCAATATTTTTTTCTATTCGAAATAGACTGGATTTTTTTCCTCAAGGTTGGTCATTATTAGAGAGTTTTGTTGTTGAAATTTTTGGACTTCCATTTGTGGAACCTCTGAATGAGGAATATTTGGGAAAAATGATAATGAACGGACTTGCAAGCATTGAAAAATCATTGATTGATAACAATTTCATTAATAGAAAGAGAAAGATGAAAAAAAATCTCATTGACACTGTTACATATTTCCGGAGTGAATTAATCAAATTACGAAAGGTTTTGTTATTGAAAGTTTTTCATGATCATCCAATGAATTTGGAATTATTATCTATCAATCTGAAAAATGAGTTTTTCAAAGAAAAAGAAGAGCCCAAGAAGGTTGAGGTTATCCATGTCAAAAAAGTGAGGATGGAAAATGATGCCCGAATAGATGATTTGTTAAATGATGCATTTGATCTTTTACCTCCCCCTTATAGGGCAACAATGATGGGATTTGATGAATCACTTCCAGATAGAATTGAGAAAAACATTGTTAACTACATAAACACCCATCCTTTTAATATGCCAATGAATAAAGAAGTTCATTCATCTCCGGTTACTGCCAGGAAAGAAGAAATTCCTCAATCACGTCCTCGAATTCTATCATTTAAATCTTCAACATCTCTTCAATCTCCAATTCAATCTGTTTCTTCAATTATCGAAAATGATATTAGTACAAATATTGCTGATGAATACTGGAAAATATCTGATCAACTTAAACATACAAGAAATGGAAAGCAATCATCTCTTTTACATATGATTAATGATGCTTCCCAAGGGTTCACATATGAGAATAATGATAATGATGATTCTCATCATGTTTTTAACATAGATGAGAATTGGTCAACAATACCTGATAAATGTATCATTTCTCCCTCTAAAAAGAACTCACCTCAGAAACAGACTACAATACCAACAATTCTCAATACACAAGAAAACTATTGGTGTACGAATCAGAACTCAAATGCACATGAATACCTCTTTCAGATTACCAAAGATATTGGAAGATTCAAGGGTGGTGTTGAAACTCACCAAAGATTAATCACCATTTGGGAAACATTGGGATTCTCCATCTCCCAGAAATTACAGATGCTTGTTAAATATTCTGATAATGCCGAAGAGAGTTTTAGGTTGGGAGAAAGTCTTGGATTTTGGGAACAAGCACTTAATCTTTCGGAAAGATATCAGCAAGCTTATAATAATGCGAAAGATTACTTAAAACTCTCAAAAGTTGCTGATGATACTAGATCAGCGAATGTCTTCAAACAAAGCAGAGAAGAGTTAGAGTATTTAGAAAATGCTCTCATTAATGTTTCTCAGAGATTAAAAACTAGCTTTGGGGATTCATTGATTGTCAAACACAAAAGAATTGAAGATTTGATTGAGATTAGGAAGCAAAAGCTAATTATTCTTGCAGAGAATGCAGGAATAATGAATGAATAAATTGTTTACTTGTGTTTATATGAATCCAAAAGAATTACATTCCCTAATTGCATATATTAGCTTCTGGTTAAGCTCTTCTTCAGTTTTATATTCTGGTAAATCTATTGTATTAGTGCATGTATGGGCTGCAGGTAGTCTATCTGATTGGCCTCCGGGCTCTATAATTATTGGTCTTCCGGTATTTGAAAATGACACGAATCCTCCAATTGGTACTTGAGATGATCCTGTGATGAAAAGAAGCAATTTCGCAAGATCTTCCTTGGTCCATTTCCTGATTGCTTCAAAGAAATACTTCACAACTTGTGTATTCATAGTATATGGATGTCTAAATGTGCAATGAGTAATTAAGTCTTCTACATCAAATTCTGGAACTCCGCAGATTAATAAATCAAGTTCGTTTGGAGTGAACATTGATAATTCCTCTGGTTTAATCAAAGAGTGGAATCCCTCAAGGAAAGCATCAAGTTGGGCCTTAATTTGATTTTTGAGCCTATGTTGTACCATTAATGCGATATACTCTTCTTTGTTTTCATTTGTAACCAGAATATTCTCACCACCAGATTTCAGGGATACTGTCTTATGAACGCCAATATCATCAAAATCGGCAATAAATGTGAATTCCAATGGGGTTACATCATTATGAAGCATCCAATTCAATGATGAATGAAGAACTTCATCAATATCTTCTAAATCACGAAGAGAAACAGATGTTCCCAATATATGTTTGCACATTGATGTGGTTAAATGAGCATCGAGGTGTATTTCCTCGATGATGGCCCTTGCAATGATTTTTCCAGCGAACTTAAAATATGATTTATGTTCAAGATGATTAATATAGCTTGATGGATTTGGCTGAAAAGATCTTCCGTTTGATGTCAGGTTGAATAGAGCATAATTTGGATTAAATAGCTCTTTTGTCAGTGATGTGAACCAATCTCTTTTTACTCCTCCTGCATCATAGCCCTGTTCGTCTCTAAATTGAACACTAATATGACCCAAAAATTTGTCCGCAGAAATATGAGATAATTGTTGGAATGAATCAATCAATATGTGGCTCCTCCTTACATGAATATTCAAAAAATTGGACTTGTGCTTTGATATCATTGAGTTCCTAAACATTAAAACTTTTTGGGGGAATTGAAGAATTTGAGGATACCCCAAGAAAAACCTCAATTCGTTTTCAAGAAATCCAGGATTTTCAGATATCAAATCACTAAACAATTGGTGATTATCTGAAATAATTTGCCAGAATTCTGGATCTTGCATAGAAATTGAAAGAGGAATAATAGAACTCTTCATGTTAGAATCTTCAGAGAGTTGTATTGAATGCGAATGTGAATTGGAAATAGAAACAGAACGAGTAGAAGGGGGTGCTAAAGCTTGAAGTAATGAACCTATTAATGGTAAAAGATCGATTGAATACTTCGATAATGCCTGTTTTAGTACTTGAAGTAATTGAGGACGCCTCATTGAAGATAATGATGGAAGAACGCTCAAAAATGATGAAAGCATATTAAAATCAGAAATTTCGGCAGATATTTTGAATTGATTATCGAAAGTAATTAATACTTGTTGAATTAATGATTCTTTGATCGAATCATTGCATTTAGAAAACAATTCAAGTGCTTTTGATACAATTTTGGAATTCTCGGATAATAGCATAAAAGATATATAGTGCTGATATCTTGGATTGGAATATTGGATCTTTCCAAAAATTCTTGATGCAATATTCACAATGTTCTCGTTGTCTCGGTTTTGCAATCTAGACAATGCGTTAATAACACTATTAGATGCAATATCAGGATAATGTATATTAAAATCTGGTGAATCAGATATTGCATCAAGAATTTCAAGAATTCTAACCATTTTTTCTGTGTTAACAGATATGATTTTCTCGTTAATAATATCCAATATACACATTAAAGCTGGAGTACTGTTTGCTAATAGTCGAAAAACATTTAGAATAGGATTAACTACACTAGAATCATCGTTTGAAGCAAACATAGTTACAAATAAGATATCAATTAAGTCTGAACAACAAAACTGAATTAAAGTAACACTATCTGGAGATGTGGAATCTTCAACAGTAAACAATTCATTAATTTCTTGAACTATTGGGTGCAGAACCAAATAATGATCAGGTGTAATCAATAAAGAAGGTCTGTTCTTAATATGTTGTTGAACCCACTCAGGTTTTCCGACCAAGTATCTGTGCTGAGCGGGATTCAAAGGAATTCTCACATTGGGTAGTAAATGATATAACATTATTGCCTGGTATCTCGTTGATAATTGAGAGAAAAACTCTTTTTTGATGCCATTTGATGACTCTATATGGGGATAATTTTGAGGTATTTGAAAAGACCTCACCAAATTTTCGAAATGAGCGAAAGATGGTTTTGGCCTTAAATTTGGCCTTTTCCTATGGTTCTTGAAGAACTGGTTTCTTTCTAAATAGCTTTGTGGAATTATATCCTCAAAAAATTGAATGGGATTCACTCTTGATCTTGCATTTATTGTGGTTAATGAATCAACAAACACTGTTGTGAAGGGATTGTCAGACATTGACAATAGTTCTATCACAGGGGCGCCTTCTGGAGTCATGGAATTAAGGCATTGATAGAAATAGATTGTAATATATAATGTGAGCTTAAAGACGCTTTTTTGGTCCTTTTCTGATTCGTAATTCCTTTTTAGAATCTCTGTAGCATAACTTGGCCATGAAAATCTCATTAGAATTGACAAAATAATAGATTGTACAGTATACTTTGGCATAAAAGAATAAATTAAAGCCAATAAACATATAAGTTGTGATTGAGAGAGGTGATTTTTGGAAAACGCATAATTAAAGAAAGAATCGCTGTATTTTGGAATAAAGCAAAGACGATGGATTACAGAAACAGCATTTAATGATTTTATCACATCTTTTGTATTTTGAACATCTGATGAAAAAGATAAAAATGATAATGAATCAAACAAACTCATAATAACTTCATTGTGATACTCGATCATTGAGAACAAATATGGGTTTTCATTAACAAGATAATCTAGGGCTTCCATAAAATAATAATCAGTGGAACTGATACACAATGGAATAAATTCTCGCACAAACAACACGGGGAACTGTTCTTCCATTGCAAGATCTCTTGGATGAGCTTTTAATAAAAATACATTATTAATCTCGGGGGGCTGGATATATCGATAGGAAATGGCATCTGCATACTCTTTGATCTTTTCCTCAGTTTCTTTCCTGAACCATGCTGATATTTGATTTGTAACAAGAGAAAACTGTGATTGTTCGGTTTCAATATCGAATAAAATGTTAAACTTCCTTGAGTTTTTGGTAACGGTGCATATGTGCGCAAATGTTTGTACCCATGAATCGGGTATTTTATTATGAATGAGATACAAAATAGTATTTGGAACATCAAAAAACTCTTGAAATACTCTTGATATGACTTTGCACGATATAATTTCGAAAAATTTCGAATAATCATCAGGTTGTATTGTGTTAATAAAAAGCTTGTGTATATCAGATATATAGCCTGCAAAAGATATAATTGATATCAATGAGCTAAAACTGTTCCAATCTTTTAATTTATATGTTTCATTCATCAAATTAATAAAAGCATCATGGTTAATCAATTCTGGCTGTGGGTAGTGTGGGAAATATTCGCGTAAAGTATTAATCTGAGGAAGAAAAACTTGGTCATGTGTTATTTTTTTAACTAGTGCTAAAAATGCTGGTTGTGGAAAAGCTTTTGCATTTATTGGCTTTGATAAGATTATCTTAGTATTTGTAGATGATAAATAATTAAATATATCCTGAAGGAGGTTTGGGTTTCCTTGAAAGAAGTCAGAAATATCTTTGTTTTTTTCTTTTTTGCTATTCTTATGGCCTGATGCATTACTTAAAAAGGAAATGATGTATATGAATAAACCCCATAAACCAGGATTCTGATCAAGATAACCATTTTCAATGATACTAATTGCTGTTACATAAGACAAAGAAACCAATCTATCATTTGTTTTCCTGTGATTGAAAACAAGTAAAGTATCTAAAATATAGTTTCTACATATATTAAATGCAGGATTAATTGTTGGCTCGAAACTAAAAATCATGTTAAAAATAGACATATTTCCATTATCTTTTTGATTCAAAATATCAATAAGGTCAATAATCAATGGGGCTTTCTCAAGTTTAGCCATCCTAAATACTAATGCTGCAACAATTATGATATTATCTATAGTTAACCCCGAAATTTCTTCTTTTATCCCATGAATATGGGCTAAACTAATCAATTCAGATAGCAAAACAAAAGTTAATGTTTGAGAATGCTCAAATGGGAAATATGATAATTGTGTACTGCTATAAATTTCTATCTTCAAACACTGGAATAAATCATCTAATAAATCCTTATTCATAACTGGTAATGTGCCTTTAATAGTTATTTCACGGCGCATGCTATGAATATTAGCAATCAAGCCACTGTAGATGATATTCTTTGTTGTATCAGATAGGGTCTGGTCGGTAATTGAATCTAGAAGACTATATGGGATGCATGGTTGGATCCAAAAATCTTTTGGTGGAAGGGATTCCATTGAAATGATAAAATCTCTGAATTCAAGAGAACGAGATAACTCTTCGGCAATACCAACATGTTGAATAAATAATAACTTCAAATAATTAGAAATATCACCAATAATTTCAGGATTTTCTCGATAAAATGACAAAATTGTAGAAACAACATTCTGACTATTTTGAAGTAATGCAGTATGTCCAATGATTTGATCATTTCCTGCCGAAAAGAACCATTTACGGTGAAAAGATAGACTTGTTAATTTCTTGTTGATAATGTTTTTTTGAAGGATTTTCTTTAAATCATCAAAATTAGATATTGAATCCAATCCCTCACTGATAATTTCGCTGGGCAAAAAATCATTTGGAGTTGGCATAATCTTCAATAAAAATGAAGGATCTGGAAACACATTAATATTCCTTGCAACATCAGCCGAGATTACAAATTCAAAAAGTTTTAAATAATTCGCCAGATCAGATACTATATCCGCAGCAATAAGGGTATTAGCTATAATTTGGATTCTATTCAATGATTGAACCTTTTCTTTTTGGCATCTTTTCAAAAATGGAATAGAAAAATCCCTATGTCCCTTTTGGCTAACCATTGTTTCAATCACCAAAACATTATGAATAAATAAATCACTCGAAATCAAATCAACCAATGAGCAGAAATCTGTCAATGATAATGAAGAATAAAAAAATATTGATGAAAACACAGATTTGGGAAGAAATTCAATTAAATAAGGCACTTGGCGTTCCTTTAGTGCTTTTTCTAAAAATACATAGTTTGTGACTTTGGGGCTATCATATATAAAACTGATAATGGGATAAAAAACATCACCCTCCAAATTAAGATGGTCTCCAAAAGATAATATCATATCCCTAACCTCATCTTCGGCAAAGGTACTGCCAAATATAGATATTTGGTGTTCTTTTTGTTTAACAACTCGGAAAAACTCAGGCTCAAGAATTCTAACGAATTCTTTGACTTCAAATAATAAGACTTCGTCCTGATATTCACTATATACATTTTGATAGAGTACAGATATCATTTTTAGTATCCCTTTACTTTTGAATGTTTTCTTACAAAGATCCAAAAAGACACTTACTAAATCTTGATGATAAATAGAAAATATATACAATCCCAAATTGATTATCTCTTCACAGAGATCTTCAGATGTCACACTACTGAGAGATTCAGTAACATCATTAATAATCGGCAAAAGATCTTTTAACAGCGGCTTCTCAATCTTTATATCTATAATACACTGTCTAACACGGTCAATAAGATCGGATCCTTCAAATATCGTTGAAGACTCTAAAAGAAAACTCCTTTCCATTTAATTGAACATAAACATTTCAAAGATTTACCCATATTTATGACTTATCAACCTTGTCTAATTCCTAATCTTCTTCAAGCAAATATATGATACTTCCAATCTCTTCAAAACCTTTATGAGTTCTTCAGAATTACCAATGCATTCTTCAATTTGCGCCTTTTTCAATGATATCATGGCTTGAATTAGGGTTTCCACTTTTTCAATAACTGTCGAGCAAACAAAACTAATCCGAGATACTTCATCTTCAAGTTCCTGAATTAGGGTTATCTCATCAGTATTTGTTTTATTAATCAAATCGGATACTATAATACTCACTGATTCACTCATTTTTTGTCCAGACTGAAAATCCAGTTTTAGGTCTAACATAATTAATAATATTAAAAAATCAATTAATACTCTTCACTTTTTAGAGAATATCTTCTTCTTCGCCATGTTCCAGTCGGTTCTTTGTTACCAAAAGAACATCTGTTGTCCACTTATCAAGTCGCTTGATTTGATCATAATCAAAAATTGCTTGGCTATAAGCTTCAGAATCATTCTTCTTAATTGCTTCTAATATTCCGTTAATAAGTATATGCTCACGGCAACCACCCCACCCTGGATTAGCGCTCAAAAATTGGGAAACCATGTTTTCAGCTCCAATGGTATCATTGGCAGCAATTTGGCACAAAACCGCCTTTGTAATAAACTCTCCAGCTGCTAATTGGGTAAGTCTCTGACTTAATCGAATGTCTGCAACGCGGCGGTATAACTGAGATGCCTCTAGCCATTTATTTTGTGTGGATTTGATATCTGCAAGAGATGTTATATGAGTAGCTGCTTGATTTGGCTGCTTTTCATCTTCATAAAGCTGTATGGCATCAGTTAAAGTTTCACATGCAGCATCAAAGTCCTTAGTCTCAATAAACAATGCTGATGCATCAACTAAAAGTCGTGCAGCTTGTGTTGGTTTGCAGTTCTCGCGGTAAATTTGGACTGCTGAACGGTATGCACGTATAGCGACGTTCCTTGAATTTGGAGAACGTGAAAACATATTAGCTGCCTCAGAAGCATGAGTAGCAGCATCAGTGAGCATATCAAGATTTTGATAATGTTCTGCAGCTATCATATATATGTGCCCAGCATAGAAAAACTCACGAACTGCCTTGCAAGCATTAGCAGAATTAACAAATATCTGAGCTGCTTCTTCGATCTTCTTCTTTTTAGAAAAGCTAAAACTGTTTAGTCTGCTTTCTGCTTGGGTATAGAACATCAAGGCTCTATCAGGCAAAGCTTTTTGATAAAAACAGTCAAATTCTCCATACAACTTATAAGAATCACTGCCTGTGAATCCTTGAATATGCTCTTGATCCATTTTAATATCATCCATTGAAATCAAATTCGGTGGGAGTTGTGAAAAATATTTCTTAGTAATGAATTGATGATTTCCTGATTTTGATTCATCTTTATAACAATCAAAGTCAAAACACTTCATGGCTAAACTTTTAGTTGGAAGTAAATTGGTATAATAGTGGATTCGGTAAAAATCGCATCCTGGATATTTGGCAAAATGTGCCTTAATGGTTTTAATCGGACTATCGAGATTAGACAAAACGTAGAAGAAACTAACATTCTGCTGTTGTTGTGGATTCATTTCGTTCATTATCTGATCTTTTGTAGTAGAAAAACCAGTAGGGACACTTGCATAAATGAAAACATGTCGTATATCCTCCATGAAAAAATGGATTTGTAAACTTATGGTCTTCAGTTTTTCATAATATGTTAATGAAAAGTGACAAAAAACATACGATAATTTTGGGAATTTTGGCTAATTAAACATATATTGAGAACTTTACAAATTACGGTGAATTATTCCCAATCTGCTTTTTTAGGTAAGGGGGGATTTGGGAATGGGTTAAATATTATGAATGGGAATAATCAAAAAAAAATCTGTGTAAATCAATGTAAAATGAATTCGAAGGATATTGAAGAGCTCAAAGGTTCATTGTTGTCTCACAAAAAGTCATGGAAAACTCTTGATATTGGTGTCTACACAGAGGGTAATTGGATGGTTTTTTATGATCGAGTCGAGATGACGCCACTATCAAGTCCACGACCAAAAGCCAGAAGAAGGCCTAAAACGATAAGTAATCAACCAATGATAATTCATAATAATGAAGATTCGGAAGAAATAGATCCGTTTGCGCCTCTTAATATCAACTATCAAGAATTTCGCCCTAGAAGAGTTCTCACCGCCAGGAAACCGGTTTTCCACCGCACTGTATGTAATGACTGTGATTTATTCGCACCTGATATTGAAAAACAACAAAAACCATCTCCTTTTAAGAATAGGCTCCCGTTCCCATCAAAGTATTCCACAATTCTCGCTCGAAACAAACAACAACAAGATCTACCAACAGTAAGGAAACCATCCATCGACAAATCCCAAAGGCTATTCGAGTCCTCTGTGAAGAGAAAGAAAAAGGTATCTGTGTGGCCACCTGACCCTAACGATCTATAATCTATCGTTCCAGATTTTATCAATTGTTTCAATTGTTGTCACTTTTTTTGAATTTATTAGAAAAGTCATTAATGTTTGGGCTATTTATTGTCTCTGTCACCTCTATGATGGGAGGTTGGCGCGACGTTCCTCATGGTAGCGAATTTGTTGAGAATGCTCTTCCTTATGTTTCCGAGAGGTACCAAATAATCTTCCCCGAGTATCGTGATCGTGATACATTACTTGCCTTCCAAAGTGCTGCAATCCAAATTGTGAATGGATACAACATCAGATTATCGTTTAAGCTTGGATTTCTTGCTTATGATTTCATGCTTTACGTTAAACCATCCAAGAAGATTTCTCTTACATCAATTCAAATGCCTCAAAATATTCTCCCTGAGCCTGGTGGCTGGGCTTTCTTATCCCCAGAATCAGAACCAGAACTCGTTGATTCTGCAATTAAATCCCTTAAAACTGAAGGAAAGCTTAACTCTGAAGTCAAGAGGATTATCATGGTCAGAAAACAAATCATTGCCGGCCAAAACATACATGTCCTCTTCGAGGATTCAAATGGTGTCCTCCATTCAGCAATAACAACAACCGATCTCAATGGAATCTCCTCTGTGTCCTTCCATGGCACTTGCTAAAAATTTGCCCTTCCTTAATTCTATTGAATAAATAAACCCATCCCAAAACGATGAAAAATTCCTTTCAAATAAATCGACCATATAACTTTTCTGAATGGAGAAATACTTTCAATTTCAAATTTTGAAAGAACATTACTTTAAACGCATAAAGGCCTCAATATTTCTGAACCAGTGTTCTCCAATTTCAGCGGTTGAATTGAAATCACAAGTCATGGAATCACAGCTTGATCACTTCAACTTAGGTTCAGAGGTCCCAATTGGCATTGTTGATTCATGTCAACTGTCACCTGATGATTTGTCGGAATTTAACAAGCTTAAAGAGTATTTTCACCAGCAGCAGTCAACAAAACAAAGTGACAGGCACGTATCGTCTTTTCCGCAAGAAATACAGAAGATAATTATGTTCATTGAGAGGAGAGTAGATGACAGAGAAAACAGAGCGATAGCCTCGGGTTTGGCATACAATGGTTCCTTCATTTGTGTGAATACCAGACAACTCAAGCATTTTATTGGAAGATGCAAATCTAGTATCAACAGTGGCTTTCAACAGCTTGGATATTCATCTCTTAAAACAAAATCTCGAGCCCATGCGTGTCTTCTCTCAGTTCTTCCCTCCCTGTCGAATGATGTGATATCAAGCAGACAATGGACAGTCAGAATATGCATGGCATTTCCTCAATTCATTCCTGTAATGGAGATCCGCCCTATTATTCCTCAGATGACCCAGAAGGTATCAAAACCCATTCCACTCGTGGTACCAATGATCGCAAATCCTAATAGGCAGCAAACAAGTCCACCTGAGATTGGATGGGAGAATCCATTCCAAGGATGTGATCTTGTGGCATCTGAAGAGTATCAATTCCACAATGATGAATGGGATTTATCAATCCCAAGCGTGTGGTAAACTAGTGTTAATAAGTTAATTTTAAATGTATTGTTAATATTTATTGTGGATCTTTGTATATTTCTTCTAACAGGTTTGTTATTTCAACTTTGATTTCTGGAATTGAAGATTTTTGAGACATATTTTTTGCAACATTAAGTGCTTCTTCAATTCTGCTAGTTTTATTCTTCCACATTGCCTCTGTCTTCTTTGCCAATGCTGCTAACTGAGCAATTTGTTTTTCCTTAATCTTAGATATTTCCTTTTCGGATTTTCCTATTAATGATGATGCTTCAATTAAGGCCTTATTATTAATTAACTTAGTGTTCCATAAATCCATTTTGGCATCTTCTTGATATATAAGAGTGTTACATTCGTCAATATAACTCACAAGTGATGATACAATCTCATTCTGATTGAAAGATTTTTCTGATGAAGCCTTGAGAGAGTTTTGATTATCAGAAACAAATCTTTTCTTTTGATCATAGAGTCTCATTTTAAATAAAAATTGTTGATACTGTTCGAAATCAGATGGGGAAAGCATGGAACTGTTGTTATAAGGTTGTTCTAATGTTCCATGTGTATTTGCAAAAAAAACTTTATCGTTTGCTATTGACTGCTGTAGAGTACCAATTCGACTCTTCAGATTATAAACCATATTTTGGACTTTATCCTGATATGTTTGATAGAAATTGGTTTTGATACATTTGTTATTGATATTGTCGATTTGATTCTTGGCCAACGCAATAGAAACATCTAAGAATTTATTTCTTAAATCCTGAGTTGATTTAGACAATATAGCGGCTTTATCTTTCGATATGACACCTTTTGAGTCTGGTTCTAATTTAGAGTTGAGAATCTCGGTCTCGATCTCTGAGGATATTAATTGAAGGGATTGGTATTCATTATTAAAATATTCTTGGCTTTTTTTGATCAAAGCAATCTTATCCATGAATCTTGATGGTGTGTTGATAAATTTAACCTTACATGCCTTTTTGTTTTCTTCGCAAAGTCCTAAAGAAGATCCGAAATATGGATTTGATAACTCAAAAAATGTTTGCTTTTTCCAACTATTGGTATAATTCCATATATCATTAAAAAGATAACCTTCTTCTCCGATTCCACCTGCGATACATAAATTTACACCGTTGGAATATGATACATGAGAATGCCTTGCAAGAGGTCCTAAGTCACGTATATGTCTCCAGGATGGATGAAAATGGCAATTTGTGTATTCAAGCTCCCAAAAATCATCTAAAACATTAAAAGATTGATCAAACCCTCCAAATAGAAAGATCCTTCCTTGGTGATTAGTTAATGTATGATTTCTTCTTGCCACGGGACTTGATGTCTGAGGATATTCAACTCTTGAAACAGTGAGGTAGTTGTCCTCAAAAAACATTATAAACAAATCAGATATAAGCCCATCAAAGTCAGCTCCTCCAAAAAGATAGATTACCGAAGAATTAAGATTACGAACAAATACTCCTGCAGAAAACGCAATTTGGTATAGAATTGGAGATAAACATATGATTTTTTTCCATTGTTTGGCCTTCAAAGAAAACACCCATGGATCAATTCCTTGAGATTTCTCGCTAAACCCACCAAGAATTAAAAATCTATCATTATCCAAGCTAACAGCAACCAACCCGTTTTTGTATATTGGAGATTCTCCACTAACCGGTATTAAAACAAATTCTTTCTCGAAATTTGCAGAAAAAACGGAAATGCATCCATTTCCTCCCTTTTCAAGCTTAATTATCACATCAGATAGCTGGAGATAATAATTCCTATCTTCTTTGGTAGTAAAAAATGCCCTATCAGCTGGCTGCGTTAGAGAAAACAATCGCATTGTGTCAATCATTTTTACTAAAATGTTCCTTAGTTCTGCTCCTTTTTGAAGAACAATATAGATTGGGAAAGCTATCTTAGTCATTTTGTGGTTTAAAGGAGGATCCAATGAATAAAAAAAAGTTGGGTTCAATGTGTAGAAGTGGAAAACATACCTTCTTTTACTATTGTCAGATGTTATTTGGACAAAAATTAAATAATAATAATAAAGATTCTTATTTGGTCTCTCTCATTTCCTATTCAATAAACTACTATTTTTAATGTTGATGAAATATCAATCTTTCTCAACAATGCTATCTTCAAATCGCGTTATTTAAGCTATTATTCGAGACATTTTACTTGAAACAAATCATATTAATCAATTATCGATAATGAAGAATAGTTTTCTGAGAAATCTATACTTCAATCTCAGATAACCAAAATCCTTCAAAAATTACCAATACTACTGTTTTTGTATATTCTGGTTCAATTTTCATGTTAATAATGGAACTGTTTATGCTTTGGGATAATCTTGTTGTATTTATCCCATAATCACATTGGATAGTTTGAAACTGTGGGAAGATACCACCTGCTTATTTTTGTAAACATTTATTCATTTTTATGATTGAAACTTACACTTACTTCACCCATGATAATGGCGGGAGATCATTTAAAGTTAATGTGAGCAGTGATAATAGTGTTGCAATATATAATAACTACAAGGATGTTCTTGTTCTGAAAGAGCAATTTGATGAGATTTATATTGGTGAGTCTCCAAAGTGTTCATTTACCGAGTATAGCGGTGGATTTGGTGATGATTTCATCGGAAATAGTATTGCATATATAAAGGATAATGTGTGCACATTTATTGGGAGTACCAGGGTGTATAGGGTCTATTTTGAAAAAGACGAAAAAGTCCAATATTATGTATCAATGGTAGGAAATAATGATGTTCCATATCCTTATCTTATTACCAACAAATATATTTACTTTACTGAAGATCAAACAAGGATGCAAACTAAACATATCAGCGATGTTCGGTCTTGTAACAAAGAGTGCTTCTATACTCTCTATTGCTATAATAATGCTTACAGCTCCCTAATGGAGAAAATAGATAATATTGAAGTTGCTTACCAAATTAAATGGCAATAACTAAACATAATTATACTTATCATTTATTACATCTTCATCGATCCAATCATACCCATTCATGTGTATAATTATTTTTCACGTTTTTAAAACATCCTAGATGTTTTTCATTCTTCCATTAATATTATATTAGCTTGTATCTCGATGAAAACCCTTTTTCTATCACATTATTATTGAGTTCTTGGACTTTAAACACCATAAAAAATGCAAAGCAGGATAAACCAATTACTCTAGGAAAATCAATCATAAACCCGGATAAAATGAATGTTATTTGGTAATTAGGGCCCAGCTCCAATAAAACATAACTAAATACGGCCTCTTTAAAGCATTTCAAGAAAAGTACTCTGTAAACACATTTTTTAGTCATTCATCCTGTTAAAATGCCAATGGAGGCAATCTAAATCGGCATATTTCACATTTAGGAAAGTTCTGTATAATTATCGGTCAACCTACCATGATCTACCCGTATTGCCTAGAGTTCTGAGACTAAAACCATGGTTTTTCAAGTGAAATAGTTGATAGAACGAGAAAATTCCGAATTTTTAATATCCACCCTTGTATAAAGGGTGAAAGCCTGATTAAAGAGCAATGTTTCGGTTTAAAAATTCAACTTTTTCAAAGGGGTTATTTTTATCAATTTTTAATAAAATTACATGATACTCATTCAAACTCTGTGTAACTCATCTACAATGACGGACAGCTATCATAGTACTGCTAGTCGTGTCAGTAGTCTCAGGTTGCGTGGACTTTTGAATTTGAAATCTATCAAATTATCATCTACAGCTGAGCCATCTGTACGAAAAATTCCTGAATATGTTCCATTGAACCCCATTGGGAAAGGAGCTTTTGGTGTTGTATACTGCGCCCGTTCTCCTAACGGAGAAATTGTTGCAATAAAGCGGGTTTTACAAGATATTCGCTTCAAAAGTCGAGAATTGGAAGTGATTTCCAAACTGTGCCATCCTAATTGTATTGCATTAAAAGATAAATTCCTGACCAAGGGGAAAGATAGTTCAGAGGTTTTTCTAAATATTGTTATGGAATGCTTTCCTCTGAGTTTGCATTCATTCACAATGAAATATCGTCAGCAAAGACTCTATCCTCCGATTCTATATGTGAAATTGTTCTCGTTCCAGCTATTGGCTGGGTTGAATTATTTACATTCTATGGGTATCTCTCATAGAGATATAAAGCCACAGAATTTATTAGTGAATTTAGATACTGGGATTCTTAAAATTTGTGATTTTGGATCTGCAAAAAGCCTAAAAAGGGGAGAATCTAGTGTTTCATACATTGCTTCAAGATTTTACAGAGCACCTGAGCTTGTACTCGACTGTACCGAGTACACTAATTCGATTGATATTTGGGCAGCAGGATGTGTGATTGCTGAAACATTGAATGCTGGAAACCCTGTTTTCACCGGATCCTCTTCAATTAACCAGATTCATGCAATGACAAAACTGCTTGGACCGCCAACAATAGAAGATTTGATGAGTTTTTCACATACATTAGATCCTCCTTTATGTGAAGAATTGCAAACCCAAACCCTTGAACAAGTGCTTCCAACACATGTTCCAAGTGATATTATTGATCTATTGAAACATATTTTTCTGTACAATCCTTCAAAACGCTTCACTGCGGCCCAGTGTATGGCGCATGAGTGCTTTGATGAGTTGTTTAAGCCAGGAATGGTGCTTCCAAGTGGCAAACTATTCCCTTTTCTTGATAGGAGGCCTGCATTTGTTGACAATTACTATTAATAAAAACCTGTTTATTTCGTTTTCCATTCACGAATTGAAGGTTCGAGCGTATCCCAATGTATATCAAACCATTTCAAAAGAGTTTCCTTGTGCTTTCTTGTCGAATTGGAGAGAGGTATTTTATATGTCTTACTCAAATCATCAGCATGGTATCGCAATTCTGGAATTCTTATATCTTCTCCTACTATTTTTTTGATCTTATTTAATATATTGTCGCATTCATCAGCAAATTTGGAATCGACAAGGAGATAAGGATTCTTCTTCTTGCTTTGAATGTCTGGGTCAAATTTATTGCATATCGATAAAAGTTCCGTAACTATTGTGAATTTGTCTTTGGGGTAATGGGAAACATGATCATTAATTATTGTTATGGCAGATTTTATCCCTGAGTCGAGATCTTGCATTATGTCACTTTTGGGTCATTTAAAAGACCCATTTTAAAAGAAATGGAAAAAATTAAACAGATTGTTTTTGAATTTGGACGATCGTTTTATCTAGAAAAATTGTATATTAATAATTCATTTGAATTCATGGGTAAGAATTGATGATGATTTGAGCTAGGCTTGGGCGCTCGATCATTTTTGCCCAAGCCTAATTTGAGAAAAACACATATTTTAAGAAATTGTTGATGGGATTAATAAAAAATGATAGATCATTCTATTATTTGTGGTCTTCATAATTGGTTTTATCTATTTCTGATGCTTTTTTCAAATAGAGAATATTCATATTAAATCATCAAAGATCTTAATCAATGATTGATTAAATCGTTTCACCTTGAAATTGTATTTTGAGTTGTTTTCCAATTTAAACAATATTTTTGTGTAAAAGATTTACTTTGATAAACTGATGGAAGAGAATATTTCCTTTGAACTCTCCCTTTATGGAGACAAGAATGATTTTTCTATTAATGATATGGAGTTTTGTGCTGATCGTATTGCTATGTTACCTAAGATCCGCCCTCATCAACTTGAAAAAGCTGTGAGTTTATCAATTGGTTTTTGCAAAATAACTGGTTTTAGAGAAAGTCTATTAGAAAAATCTAATATATGTCCTGTTTTGATTTACCAAATGAACAAAAGAGGAATATTTTTATTTGAAGAAATTGAGCCATCCTTGAGATATGAAGATAGTTTATTGTTGTGTTATTATTTTCGACAAAATATCAATGATTTCGAAGTTTTTATTAAAAGCAAGAACAAATTTGATGAGTTTGATGAATTTTCTTTCAAAGATGACCATGATTTCGAACAAATGCTTGAATATGGTTTTCCCTGTTCCAGTTTTGAGTATTGTCTCAAGTATGATGTTGTTGATGATTTAATCAAGTTCGATTTACCAAATCAAAATGTCAAATGGAGTCCTTTTGAGTGGAGTATTAAGCCAAAATATCTTGATCCTTTTTCATTTTCTGGTTTTTTTGGTTCGATCAAGTGTTTTAAGTATTTATTAATGAATGGATTCCAAATCAATGATAAAGTTTTATCAATGGTTGTTTGTAGTGGATGCCTAGATCTGTTCCATTTATGTAATAGGCTCCAGTTTATTATCTCTGAGATGATTTGCAGAGCTTCTGAGTTTTGTCAACTGTCATTGTTAGTATTCATGATAGAAAATTACTCAAACAACAAAGAATATGCTAAATTTTTTTGGGATCTAAATAAAAATCCGGAATATTCGGTGAAGTTAAATGGTTATCTTCGTGTTGTTGATTATCATAAAGTAGCTGTCAATGTAAAAACAAAAGGGGTCATGTTTCAATATTTAATTTTACTCCTCTTCATTTTGCTTCTGAAAATGGTCATCTTTGTGTTGTCGAATATTTAGTTAAACAAAATGCCAATATAAATGCAAAAACGAAAAGTGTTATGTATATTTTTTTGATTTGACATCTCTTCATTTAGCATCTAAAAATGGTCATCTTTGTGTTGTTGAGTTTCTGCTCCATAATAAAGCTGATATTAATGCAAAAGGAAGGGAATTAGAATCTGGTACTCCCCTTCATTATGCATCTAGAAATGGTCATCTTAGGGTTGTTGAATGCCTGCTTAATCAAAAAGCTGACATAAATGCCAAAAATTGGAGAGTTAAGTTTAATATTACTATGAAACACCTCTTCATTTTGCTGCTCGGTATGGTCATCTTAATGTTGTTGAATATTTAGTTAATCAAAAAGCCGATTTAAATTCAAAAACAATTGGTTTTTAGTAGCATTATTTAAATTGACTCCTCTCCATTTAGCAGCTCGAGAAGGTCATCTCAGTGTTGTTGATTATCTGGTTAATCAACAAGGAGATATAAGTGCAAAAGATAATGATAATTGCACCCCAATTCTGTTGGCTGCAAAAAATGGCCATCTATGTGTAGTTCAGTATCTTGATAATCAAAAAGCGGATATAAATTCAAAAGACAAAGATGATCAGACCCCTCTTCATCATGCTGCTAGAGAAGGTTATCTTTGTATTGTTGAGTATCTAATTAACCGAAAAGCTGATATGAATTCAAAAGATAAAGATGATCATACCCCTCTTCATTTCGCTGCTAGAGAAGGTCATTTTGCTATTGTTGAATCTCTTGTTAACCAAAAAGTTGATATAAATGCAAAAAACAAAAGTGTTGGCTTTCAAAAATTGGTTTGACACCTCTTCATTATGGTTCTTGTGGTGTTCATCTTATTGTAGTTGAATATCTTGTTAATCAAAGAGCTGATATAAATGCAAAAAATGACTTTGTTGACTTTTTGGATATAATTGGACTCCTCTTCATTTAGCTTCTCGAGAAGGTCATCTTAATATTGTTGAGTATCTGGTTAATCAAAATGCTGATATAAATGCAAAAACAAAATGGGTTGTATTTTTTTATTTAATTGGACTCCTCTTCATTATGCTGCTTATAATGGTCATTTTTGTGTAGTTGAATATCTAGTTAATCAAAAAGCTGATATAAATGCAAAAGATAATGGTATTGAGTTATCATATATGATTTCACTCCTCTTCTTTTAGCTGCTAACAATCATCATGATTGTGTAATTGAATATCTGATTAATCATAATGCTGATATATATGTAAACAATAATCAAATTAAGTTTTGGCATTTGATTTAACTCCTCTTCATTGGGCTGCTCAAGAAGGTCATCTTTGTGTTGTTGAATATCTCATTAATCATGGTGCTGATATCAATGATAATTCTATAGATGTTGAGTTTTTAGATTTAAAAGGACTCCCCTTCATAGAGCATCGAAAAATGGTCACCTTAGGGTTGTGGAATATCTCATTAATAAAAATGCTGATTTAAATGCAAAAGATATTGATGTTGAGTTTTTGTCACTGATTGGACACCTCTTCATATGGCTGTTAGAAATGGTCATTTAAGTGTTGTTGAATATCTGGTTAATGGAAATGCTGATATGAATGCGAAAACCAAAAAAGGGGAAACACCATTGGAATTAGCTTGTCATTATGAATTCTTTGATTCAATTGATCTTAAGAAAAGGAAATCGAATGTTGTTCAATTTTTTTTGGGTAAAAGAGTGAAATAAACCTGGGTTTAAAGCTGAATGTATGTGGAATAATGCCTTTAAAAATTATTATTGAATTCCTGGGAACAGAATGGTAAATGAAGGATTGATCATTCAACTTGATAGAAACTCAATAGTTTTGTCTTGAAGCTAAAACTTGTGATAATATTCAAGAAACTTAAGCAAAAATACTTGATCTACTCCTTCTTGTATTCAACCTTAATTAAACAGATTATAAAGCCCCCCTTTGACTAACAAATTCTATCAATTTTACATGAGAGCTATATGGTAAAATATTACCCTATTTCGATGGCATTTCTCTTTTATCTTGTTCTTTTTGGGTTGTCGAATGAAGATGACTCAAATGATATGCCTGGTGTTAACGAAGGAATGATTCCTCAGGTTGAACATAATATGGATGATTTGCCTCGACATCACCATCATCATGACCCATTTATGAGGGAAGAAAAACAAGAGCCAGTTATATGTAACGCCCCTCATACAAAACCGCACTGGAATCGAAAATGTACATGTGAAGAAGGCTATTTCGGCAATGAATCGACGATCAATACAACTGGTTGCTGGATTTGCAAGCCTTTATGTCATCACCAAGCAAGCTGCATAAATAATGATACATGTGTTTGTAGCGGTGGGCTGGTGGGAGATGGTATTAATTCTTGTGTTCCTCCAATGCCTAAGATTGTCTCAATTCGAAAACCATCTGGTACTCTTACTCACCCGATATCTATTAATATTGTCCATAATTTGTCTCATTATATTCCTTTTGAATCATATTGTAAATTTGGTAATAAAACTGTGATCGGAATGTCTCACGAGAATTCTTCAATATCATGTCTTATGCCTCCTGATTTGAAAATGCAAGTGCAGCTTTCCATCTCGTTTGATGGAAGCAACTTCTCGGAATCTCATGATTTCTCTCCTGTAAATGCCAATAGAATTGTTTTCCATCATATTATTGAAGCTGCTCCTCAGAAAAGAGGGGTGTTTGACAGACTAGTTTTTGGAATCGGTATTGGTGCACTTTGTATGCTTATCTACTCCATTGCTTCTGCAAAAAGAAAGAGAAGAGATAAATCTGAACCAGAAGCCCCTCTTCTCAGTTCAACCAAAGGAAGTATTGAATCAAGCACAAAGCTCAGAAAAAGAGACCCATAGCTCGAAAATCAAGATTTTCGTTTTAGATTTTACGTCCTAACAAATTTACGTCTGGCCATTTTTTTTCAGAACTGGTAGGATTTAAATGGCCGGACATTTTTTATAATGGCTGCTGTGATTGCTGTTGATCTTGGTAACGAAAACTGTGTCATTGCATTACCACGTCGTGGTGGTATTGATATTGCCAATAATCAAGCATCTCAAAGGCTTACTCCAACAATGATTGCAATTGATAATGATCGACGTTACGCTGGAGATTTTGCTAAAACACAACAAATGCAAAATTTAAAGGGAACTGTTACAAATCTTAAGCGATTAATTGGTGTGATGTACAATTCCCCTGAAAGAGAGGTTGTTGAAAAACTTGTATCTGTTCCACTTGTCGAAATGCCAAATGGCCTTATTGGTGTTAAATTCACTTACAATGACTCTCCTTTAATTCTCTCTATTGAGCAGTGTTTGGCTTTGATGTTAAAAGAAGCATTTAAGATCGCCAGAATTCATAATTCTAATACCAATGACTGTGTTATTGTTGTTTCTCCATGGTGGGGTGAGTGCCAAAGAAGAATTATTAGGGATGCTGCTGAGATTTGCGGATTCAGAGTACTTAAACTTTTGAACTCTACTACAGCTCAAGCTATCACATACTCAATGTATCATAGAACAAAGCTCCCAGCTGATTCGGCCAAATCAGTCAATGTTGCTTTTATTGATTTTGGTGATTCATCAATGAACGTATCTGTGGCTCAACTTTTCCAAGGAACTGTTGAAGTTAAGGGATTTTGTTCTGATGAGCATATGGGTGGATCTCATTATACTGAAGCATTAATGGAATTACTACTTAAGAAGACAGTTGAAAAGTATAAGATTAACCCTGCTTCAAATCCAAGGGCTATGATTAGGTTCCGCGCTTCTGTTGAAAAAGCGAAGAAGACTCTTTCAATTAATCCAGTTGTGAGGTTCGAAGTTCCATCATTGATGAATGATATTGATGTTAGGTTTGATTTCAAGAGAGAAGAATTTGAGGAGAAAATTGCTCCACTTGTAAAGAGAATTGAAACACCAATTGAAAAGGCTCTCGAATTAGCAGGAGTTAAGAAAGAAGAATTATTTGCCATTGAAGTTCATGGTGGTGCTTCTCGTGTTGCTCTTGTTAAGGCGAAAATCAGGGAGATATTCGGTCGTGAACCAACACAATCACTTAACCCTGATGAATGCTTTGCAATGGGAGGAGGATTCCAAGCAGCTATGTTATCACCACAGTATCAAGTCAACCTTAACGTTAAAGATGTTTCTCCTCATGCCGTGCATGTTGAATGGATTGATCCATCTGGTGAAAAGAAGACAAGCGAATTATTCAAACAATTTAATGTTGTTCCTTGCACTAAACGTGTCCCTGTTAAGGTAAAGGGTCAAGCAGTTGTTCGTGTATTTACTGACGAAGGAGATTTAGGCCGTATCGTATTGAACACTGGAAAAGATGAAGAAGAAATGGTCAGAGTTCGTATTAGAATTACACCAGACTCAATTATTGATGTTCAAGAAGCCACATACCAGGTTACCGAAGAAATTGAAGTTCCAGAAGAGGTTCCACTTCCAAAGAAGGAAGAAAAGAAAGAAGAAAAGAAGGAAGAAAAGAAGGAAGAAAAGAAGGAAGAGAAGAAGGAAGAAAAGAAGGAAGAGAAGAAGGAAGAAGAAGAGAAGAAGGAAGAAAAGAAGAAGGAAGAAGAAGAGAAGAAGGAAGAAAAGAAGAAAGAGGAAGAAGAGAAAAAGGAAGAAAAGAAGGAACTACCCAAGATGATCAAGAAGAAGATCACAAAGGATGTTCAAATTCAGATTACATATGATTCTAAATATGGATTATCCAAGGCTGAAATTGAAAAAATGAAGCAGCTTGAAGTCCAAATGGAAAAGAAAGATATTCTTGAAGAAAAAACAGATAATTCTCGTAACGAACTTGAAACCTATATCTTCAGAATGCAACTTGGAATGGATAGAGATTTCCCTGAATACTTTGATCCAAAGACAAAAGATGAAAATAGAGCTAAAGTAGAAGAAGTTCATGCCTGGTTTAGTGATAATGAATTTGAACGCCTTAAGATTGAAGACTACGAGAAACAACTTAGTACACTTAAAGCATTTGGAGAAGCTGCCCTTAAGCGCAGAGAACTCTACTCTGGAATTCCTGTTATTGTGAACCAGTACACCGTTAGAGCTAAGGAAGTTATGACCAGACTTGATTCAAAGGATGAAAAATTCTCACATATTACAGAAGAAGAAAGAAAGCCCATCAGAGATGAAATTAAAGCTTTCGTCGAAGACTGGCTTGAAAAGAAGAAGAAGACTGTCGAAGAAACTGCCAAACATATCGATCCCCCACTCACAACTAACATGGCTGAAGTCAGAATTAAGGGACTAGAAGACAAAGTACATCAACTCTTATGCAAACCAAAGCCAAAGCCAGAGCCTAAGAAGGATGAAAAGAAAGAAGAAAAACCAGAAGAAAAGAAAGACGAAACTCCAGAAGAAAAGAAAGACGAAACTCCAGAAGAAAAGAAAGATGAAACTCCAGAAGAAAAGAAGGAGGAAATTCCTCAACCTGAAACAAAGCAATAAATTCTTTAAATAAATAATCTCCTCATATTAATATTTATAGATCATTGGCCTTTATCTTAGGGGTAGGCTCTGGCTTTTCTTTGGGACATTTAGAGTCAGGACACTCTTCTTCGCCCGCTTGCTGCTTTAAATAATCTTCCCAAGTACTCATCTTTTGTTTGCCACTTGGCTTTCCAGGTCCTGTTGACTTAACGAGGCTAAAAAATGCGAACAAGAGAACAATCATTAATAAACCAAATTGCCAAAAAATTGAACTATATTTGACGACAAAAAATTAACTCCTATTGTTTAATATCATTAAAGATAATTCGAGCTACTTCTTCTTTGAAACAGGAGCACTAGGTTTGGGAACATTCTCCTTGGGTTTCCTAATTGGAGCTCCCAAAACCTGTTCAAATTTCGATAAAATCTTATTATCAGGAACCGCTTTTCCGTTTTCGTAATCTCTGACAACATCGACCTTAACGTTGGCCCTCATCGCAAGATCTTTCTGTGTCCATTCTTTTTCAGCTCTGAGATCACGCATGCGTACACCAATTGATAAATCAACTCTTTCGACATCAAAATGTTCTGTATCGTTTTCAATGATTATTTCTTTAATATGTCCGCTTGTTATTGGCTTCTTGTTTGTTGTAGTTGTTTTTGTAACAGCTGATTTGGTAACATATGTTCTTGTATCAATGAATTGATCTCCCATAAAAAAAATGCTGACTGATTTTCAGAGAATTATTGCGGTTTTTGTGTTCGGCCAATTATTTTTTGATGACATCAAACTTTATCGTTGATTTTAGTTAATTTTAATTCACATGTCCGTGTAAAAAATTGAAGCGATAGCTGTGTTTGAGCCTCTGATAACACCTCTCCCCGAGACAGCGAAGTTTTTAGTAAGTGCCACATGGAAGAGAGATGAGAGTGTTAGTTACGACAAGCACCCTGTTTTAATTTTTCCTCAGTTCGTGTCAACGCAGAAGATAGAGATTGATATGTCGAAAATTGAGAGCAACTATGAGTTTTCATGCGAAGTAATTGTTAATGATCAATTTATTTTGAAATCCTTAACTACTCCATTTGTGTTCTGCATTGATTTTCCCCAGGTTTCATCCAGAAAAAAGCATCGGCACCATCATAAATCTGACGGGAGAAAATCCTCTAGGTCTGGGAGTAGTGTGCTTCGCGTACAAGTTGATTGCTCTGAGCTTTTCTTCAAAGATGTACTTCGTTGCTCATATGAGTGTATTATTCCCGGATATGCATTTAGCATGCGTGTTGATATTGATAAGCCTCTTATCAACACATATTTTTTAAGAAGATTTGCTCCATCTTTCTTGAGGTTTCATATTGTGTCTGTCATTGATCAGAAGCCTACTTTCATAAAATATCAAAGCAACTATTATCTAATGGGAGCTGACACTATCTTGGTCTTTTCTCCCAGAGTAGACATTAATGTCAATATTGAGTTTTTTGTTGGTGAACGGATTATTCATACTTGTATTGGTACAGGTAACTATCAAATTTCCTCCAAAAAATCATTTAAGCACTTATCTTTGATTGGTAGCTGTTCATTTTCTCTTTTGCCTCAAAGAATAAGATATATTTCTTTAAATAAGATTGATTCTATAGAAACATTTGGTGAAGCAACAATGGAATCGTATGATCCGGCGGAACCATTTGGTGGTCCATCGGAACCATTATTTGATTCAGAAGCCACAATTATTATGGAACCAAAAGATTCTTTATACTCAAGATGGATTGTTTTGTGTCCAAATACAAGAGCAGGCCATGGGTTTCAAGATGAATTAAATGATTTTGTTTATAGCCACCATAAGAAGCAACATACAGAATCTGATACTTATTATAAAGCTATCCAAAAGAATTTTGATCTAATTACTGGGTTTCAATTGTTCACCCCGAGTGAAGTATTATGTATTATTGAAGCAAGAGCAAGTATTCCAAAATCTATTAATGTTCAGATTAGCAAATTTTTAATGAATTGTGATCCTTCTATTAGGGTTTTGCATGATCCAGATCTTAAGTTTTCTTATCCTCGGCTCTATTGTAATTTTGATGAACTGTTCTTTAGCTTTTCTGTGCCGTTATCTCTATCAGATTTGGCTCACATTGATGGTCTTTATATTAGGAAATCACCAACATATTACCTTTACTCAATTGTTCAAAGGTTGATAACCTTATATGAGTCTTCATCTTTCAATTATGCCTTAGATACGAATTCTCTTCCCTCCTACCAAGAGATTTTACTGCTCAATAGCAAACAAAATGAATTATATATTACCCCACTTAGTAGATATATGGTTTCTTCGACACCAAAAAAGGTCCAAAAAAACTCCAAAGAAGTGCTATTTGATTCAAATGAGCACTCACTTATCGTGAAACCAATCAAAGTACCAATGACAACAAGGCTTTCATATACAATGATTCAAAGAACAATCAAGGTTGATGAAAAAAGGCCTTTAACCGCAAGATCTACTCACCAGATCCGACTTCATCGTGTCAAAGAACCAATAATTGCAGAAGAGGGATTAAAAAACCCAAGGAAAAAAAGCAAAAATGAAAAACATGTATAAAAACGGTAATGTATTTGATTTTATAACATTTTGACTCCAGGTAATGGAATATCCTCCAATGGGATGGGCCCTTCTCTCCAATTATCAGTCCTTGTTTCAAAATCAGAAAGTCGGTTTTCGATATAACTAACATGTAGGGAAATTCTTAATATTTGATTTTCAATCATATCTAAAACTCTGTCTGGATCTGGAAGATCGGGTTTGTTAAATAAGCTGAACCTGCTTGGGTCACTATTTTTGGACTCTTTGCTCTTCTTCATTAAATTCTAAACGTACATTATTGATTTTTCTTAAAGATCTTTTTGTGGAATGTCGAAATTTGGTTATATAGCTTGTCTACCCTCTGTTCTATTTTAAGTTGTTCGAATATTTCATAATTGCTCTTTTTCTGGGTTTTAAGGAAGTTGAGATATGTATATAACTTTCCAATGCGTTCTTCAATCCCTCTGGATATTCTTGATTTGTTCTTTTTCATTGACTCAATGATCTCATTGCTCCATCTATTAAACCAATCTGAGGCGAATTCAAATGTAAGGTCCATTATACTGCATAGTTCATCCGATGAAACCTCCCATCCATTAAGTTCTTCAATCAAATCATCTAAAGCTTCAATACTATAAGAATCAGAAAAATTGCTTATCATTGTAAAAAAATGCGTGGAATTCTTTTGGTCTTTGAAAGATCTTGTCACAATAACTAATGGCTTGGCTAATTTGTATTTCAAAATGTATTCTCTTGCTTTGGTTTTAAGTATAGCGTCTCGAAGTGTGTCCCGATGTTTCATTGAACAGCGCTTCAATCTAGAATTTCCAAATACGTTGGCAACTTTCCACTGGCCAGTAATTCTATCCCACAAAAACCCATTAGGCTGTCCACATGATCCCCACATTGCAGTTGATAAAGAGTTACTCATGTGATTCTTAATAACATCAACATTGAAGACAGACTGAAGATTAAATACAGATATATCAAAACCTGTTATTGTTGGTGGTTTTGTGAGAGAGAAAACCATTGCAGTCCAAAATGGAATTTCTGGAACATCAGGATATTCCTTGAACTCAAATTGTATCAATATATCAAGAGTTAAAGTAAGATTAGTAAATGAGACACTTATTTCTGGAAGATTCCCACTTGTTTTAACAAGAGCACTGAGAACAAATGATGGATAATAGATCGCTTGGATTTCGATAAGCAGCGAGGATCTGGCTGCTTGGGGGGATTTGGGTATCTGAACCCGCATAATTTGTGGAGCGGTTTTTCCGAGCTGCAAATCCTTAACCACAACATAAGAAATATAAGGTACAGATGTATTATCAAGAACCCATTGCAAATTATCCTTAAATTGCTGAACTCTTTCTTGACTAAACATATGTGGCCAAATCAATTCCAAAAACTTTGTAAAATAGCTTGCTACTTCTTCATTTTGCTTAGGAATTATATCTACTATTACATTAACATAGTCTTGGCTATTAATTTGAACATATTTGTCATCATGATGAATAATCCAAACCAAAGGCAAAAGAAACAAACACAATAAAAAATAATCGTGAATGAGAAGATATGTAGAGATAGAAAACACTACAATAATAATTGAAATTTTGTTAAACAATAGAGAATAAGATGACTTTTTCCATTCCATATAAGAATCTATCCACGTGATGGAATTAGCTAACTAATGATTAGATTTTGTACTTCCAAGGTTTGCCATTTTCAATGGCCCATCAACTAAACTCTAGCTGGACATTTTATTATCAAGATAAAGCTGCTGAAGGGGCTGAAAACGTGAAATACGAGGATTACATTCATAAAATTGGTAAATTCTCGACAATTGAAGAGTTTTGGACAATATTTTCTCATATTATGCCTGCCAACAGGCTGACTGCAGGAATGTCTGTCCATATGTTTCGAAACGATGGGATGGCATTGTGGGAAAGCGAAACAAATAAAAATGGTGGTTCGTTTAGAATAACGATCCCAAAAACATTTATTTGTATAGCTTGGGAAACACTATTAATGAGTTTAATTGGTGAAATGGTTTGTAATGATATATCTGGTGTTGTTATTTCAAATAGAAAAAAACTCGCAATTGTAGATGTATGGCATTTGAATGAATCTGAAATAATAATATCACAGATTATTAAAGATATACAGCAAATGATGTCTTCTTTTCCTTTGTCATCAATAGACTATCGCTCTTTCTCCTCCATTATCGCAGAGCCAAATCAGAATACTAGAATAGTGTACAATATAGGCGCTGACGGCGTGCCAGTCAAAAAACTAGAAGAAAAGAAGAATAAAAGATGAGTATTATTTATAATTGTGTTGATTTGTTGGCTGCTGCACACTCCTTTATGTTATGATCATATAGAGCCCTATTCTTCATAAAATTGGTATAATGAATTTCATGAGCCGGGCTTTCTGGGTTAGGCGAATCTAATAGATTCTGTATCCCGAGCAGTATTTGTCTAAGATTGAGAGATGGCTTCCACCCGCTGGTGAGTATTGATAAACATACGCGTCCTGAAGGAAATACGTTAAGGTGAGGAATCGGAGGTGTAAACTTAGCTATTGGTGGCATTACAGGATAATTAGCTGGAAACTCCAACACTAGTTTGTAATACCCACCTTGCCATAGAGATCCGGGTTTGCCTGGAATAAGACAATCCCACTGAAAAAGATTGGGTTCCCCATTGAAAGACTTGGCTGGCCTTGCTACAAAGTCTGGTGGGTGGTCTTTCCGCCATCTATTTCGCTCTTCTACTAGTCGAAGCTGCGCAAAGTCCTCGCTCATTATTGTATCTATTATTATCGTCAGATCTATAAAATGGACTTCAGTGAGAGACTAGACTCTGAGTGGGTTTTAGGTATTATCAACCAGAAAAAGCGCCCAGATGGTCCTTATGAGATAGAGAAGGTAGTAGAGTATGAATCTCTTGATTCTCTTAAAGTTATTTTCCTTAAACTTGCGAATATATCGATATCGACACTTGGGTTTTTATCGACAATATCGCTTCAAAAAATGCCTGTAAATGGTTCCATTGATGCGTATACCACGCTTTCTGTAGTTAATATACCTGATTCTATTTCCACGATGGTGTACGTGAGATTGTTGATCATGATTCTTAGAGAAGGATTCCCAGAAATCGATTTCATCGAGAAAATATCGTTTGTTAGGCAATATACTAACTACTCGGTCGAAGTTTTGTTCTCTTTCTATGATACTCAGAGGAATCCAGCACTCATTAAAGCAATGGAAAGCCTTATTACTGCAATGAGAGCTGAGAACAATCTCGGTGACAATGTAATAACAATAGAGCTTCAAATGAGGCCCATCAATATCTTGGAGGTTAACAGAAAGCTGAACTTTAAGAATACCATAGACTCGGCCATTACTTGCTATCATAAGAACCACTAGTAAATGTTAAATTTTTATGAAGAGAAAACGCAATGGTATTTCGTGTATGGCGATCGGAATATACTGTGTTTTAGGTCTATTTCCTTACTTTTTTGCTCAGTTTCTAATCTTAAAGTATCAAAACATGGAATCAAAGCTCAGATGCAATTTCAACAGTACAACATTATGCGAAAGCTCGAATAGAGATGTTGTATTCTTCTTTGCAACATCATGGAGTTCTGGGTTTGACCTTGCGATAAAATCGCTAAGATCAACAGGAGCAAAATGCCGAATAGTATTATTTGTTCCATCCCGATTTTTTCTGAATTACCGAAGAAATCTTGTTCTAAATTTGCTAAATATCGAAATAATAAAAGATTGTAATGCTACAAATGGAAGAAATATGGTTCCTCATATGATTAGATATGAATACGAAAAGATTTGGTTAGAAAAGCATATTGGAGAAATTGATAGAGTTTTTCACACAGATACATTTGATGTTTTCTTTCAAGGAGATCCTTTTTGTACCTCAATTTCCAACGAATCACTGGCTTTTGTTATTGAACCACATCTTATTCGATCATGCGGGTGGAACACTGACTGGATATCGAGATGCTATGGATCTAAAGAGTTGTTTTCTCTGCGTCATGAATTCATAATTTGTAGTGGATCAATCGCTGGACCGGCATATCAATACCTCCAACTTCTCAACCTAATGATATCACAAAAACACTGGGAATCATGTTGGGAAAATAGTATGGACCAACCAATTCTAAATTATCTTGTTTGGAAAGGAGTGGTAAAAGAAAAAGGAATTAAATACCATTTTGTGGGTTGTGATAGTGGGTTTTTCACTGTACAATGGTGTGTCCTTGAAAGAGAAATAAGGTATAATGAGCATGGGCAAGTTATATCCCTCATGAACACTGTTCCTGCTTATGTCCACCAGTACAATAGGGTTCAGCCCTTCAGCACATATTTGTACTCAATATGTAATGTAATGTAAAAATGTTATTGTTGTTATCAATACTGTGCACATGTTTTGAACAACATTTATGTATTAAAATGATCGATAAAGATTGTCCTCCTAATGTTGAAATTATTGTAAATGACCCTCCTGATCTTTTTTCGAGCATTAATTTATCTGCAGATGTTGTATATATTTATATCGTAAATAACATGTCTTCATATTTTGGATTTGATTACAGTGATATACATCATCATAATTTACATGTGATCGGTGTTAATCCTGAAGCAATCATATTGATTAGTAATATGGGATCGTTCCCATATCTTGATTTATCATCAATAAGAACAATTCACTATACTAACAGCCAGGATTTGGTGATAAATAGTATTAGGCTTCGAGGTAGCTATGTCACCAACTCTGATAGCAAGACACTCAACATAACTGCCAACAGTATTGATTCCGATTACTTAAGTTTTCGAAGTTTTTTCCATGTTTCTTCTAGCGTATTGAATGTTGATGACATGCAGCAGGTTCCACCAGAAACGATTACAATAGCTTCTGAAGGGAAAATCACTGCATCATTTCACAACATAAGGTGTTTTACTATTGTCAACGTGAGCCTTAGCCATTTGATAATTACATTCCCGAATGGTGCTCAATTTATTGTTCAAGGTAAAAGATTTGTACGAGATGGACATGTCTTCACGATTTCTTCTCTCAGTCCCATATCACTGAATGTAGAAGAAGAACCTGAAGTTATTGTTCGAACTTGCCTGCATCTAAGAATACAAAGCAGTAATTTAGCTTATTATTGTCATCAAAAAATAGGAATTCCTAATGTTTTTGTTTATTTGCATCATGATAGTACAATATCATTGAATAGCCCTATTGGACCTGCAATTCTTGTTGCTTTGGAGAACAGTCATATCTTTGCAGGATTTCCTAATGTTGAGGTTGATACTCTTAATTTCTTTGAAAATGTTGAATTAGTATTTGTTAATACTTCTATCATATCGAGTGTTAGATTTGAAAGAATTTCAATGTCAGGAGGTTCAACTCTATTGTCTCAATGTGAAAACTTGAGCCTCATATCATCAATAGTATCAGCAGAAATGAAAGGCTCGGTAGAGCAATCTAAGATAAGTACAACTAACCCGTTGTTGGTTGAGATCAGAGTTATGATAGGACCTGTGCCGATTTTCATCGAAAATGTAGAGTTCAAAGATTACTTTCTGGGAATACTATTTGATATAGGTTTAATTCCAAGCTATAGCATTTCTCCTGTTATTTTTGGGAAATCTCATATTCAAGCTCCTACTTTTCCGTTCATTGTATTTTTATTAAAATCCAAATTTGATGAGCTTGAGAACTGTATTATTCATACAAATCGATTAATTCACAATGTTATAAGAGGTAATATTGATATTCCAAAAATTCGACTCGGTTACCCAGAATTTGCTTCGATTGAAGGATTTACGCTCTCTGCGTCAATTGTTAAACTTTATCTTAATGTTGACACAATTGTACTCAAGTTTGAAGATTATCCTGGTTGTTTTGCACCAAAAATTTGTTTGGATGAGAATGTTGACAAGCCTAACTCCTTGTGTAAATCTGTAGCTCGTCGATATAATATCTCTAATATTGTTAATTGGGTTTCTCATCTTACTCCTAATGCAAGGGATGTAACAATTGAGATTCAGAAGAATGTAGATTTTGCATTTGATTTTAGTATTTTGGAAGGGTTGAAAACTCTAAGCATTGGGGGACAGATGAAAAATGTTAAGTATTCTGTAATTGCTAATGATAAATTACTATCTTTAAACTTATTACAGTTTAAATACTCATTAGTTACTCTGATTTCTGATTCCAAAAGTTTGATTTTTAAGAACCATAATCTTGATTTAAAATACAGTGCTAAAATCATAAATTATCAAGACTTTGAATTCAATCTTGAGAATGTTGTGGAGGTATGGTTCGATCTTGAAATATATGGTTCTTTTCCATTTCTTCAAGCTCAAACAACTATAATGTATGGCTATAATATTAATAAGATATCTTTTGTTCAAAATGGGTGGGTTTTCTATCAGAAAAATGGAAATAGTATTAGTGTTGTTGACGAGAGTTTATCTGAGAAAGATATTCATTATTTTATAGATGATAGATCACTTTATATTAATAAACCAATTGATATTGTAATGGATACAAACCTAACTCAATGCATCCCTTTGAAAGCTATCAATCTTCATTTGTTAAATATTGCATCGTCCTGGTCAAAATTTGAGAATCCTTGTATTGTTACCAATGCAGTTCCATCCATTGAAATATTTACTAATCAATCAATTATTCCCCTTCGTGATGATTCGATTACCAATATTAGATCAACAATAATAAGCTCTTCATCTGACTCACCAATTGATGCCATAATGCCTTTTGTGTATGTTTCTAACAAAGTTGGTAAGGTTAATAAGTTTTCATTTTCTGGTTCTATTAGATCTTTTGCTTTGCAAGATTTTGTTGGTCGAGCAAATGGCGTTTTAGAAGGAGAAAATTTGATTAAAGTTAATATACTTAACACACATAATGACGTTGAATTCCGTGTTATTAATGTATCGATCTCTTATGTATCTGTTCATGATAGTGGGTCTTCTACTTATTTCGAATCATGCATTGTTAATCAATCAGATATGTTTATTAATGCAAACTTAGAAAAACCTAATGTTACTGTTTACTCAATTAATTCCTTCATGAATCCTAGTGCTATTAGGGTTTTCTATGGTCATAGAAATATCGTAGAGATGCCAAATTTTACTCATAAAGTTTTATGTGGAATCTCATCAATACAATCGAATGTCTTTATTACTCCAGCGAGACTCAATATCTCAAATAAGAACTACACATTTATTCATCAATTTGTGGATAATTGTTTGGTTATTCTTCCTAAACTAGAGAATCCTCATGAAGAGGATTCAAAGCCAACAAATGCCCCCAAGGTTGAAATAAAATTTGATCCAATGATTGTTGGTATCTCAGCCCTGACAATGCTGTTGATAGTTACAAAACTATGCATGTGTAGATCAAGAAATGATGATATATCATCGAAAGATCCACTAATATCAAACAGTGCTGGCTATGACCTTTCGGGAACAAATCTACATGTTATTGACAGCAATAATGATTTAAGATAAGAGCTAAACATTGACACAACCATGTTCAAATACAAGATATCTGTTATTTGAAACTTGACTAAAAAGGTATTTATTGTGCAATTTTATTTGCAAACAATGATTTACGACAAATTAGGGTCCAATCTCTTAATTGGACTCTTGTGAAATATGAACCAGAGCATTTATAATAATATATTTTTCTAATCGTTTAAATCCGTCTCCATTTTAATAATGAAAAACTTCTAATATTGTAGGGTGATTGAAATGGTATAGGTTACTTCGATACCTTTTTTTTGATATTTGGGATTATTTTAAAAACTAGTTCTAGTAAAATATAAAAACCGAATTTTTCCAGAAATAAGATATACTATGGAATTCAGCCAATCTTTCATCTAAACCAGTTCAAAGGTTTTCAATAATCAATGATATATGGCTACACACTTAAATTAACAAAAGATCTATAAAAAATATATTGTTATAATACTATTATTGATCTTAGATGTGTGATATTAGTATTCTAATGCCAAAAAAAATATTGATATCCATATTTTTATTTGTGCTCCACGTTGAAGGACCTGATGATTTAGCAAAATATCATCGGTATAATCATGAGATACTTGATTAATGAATAAAAATTCTTAAGTTATTTCAATATCTCAGGTGAGGGTGTGTTTAAATAAAAAAAGTATTTTTTCCCTATCATGAAATTGTCTGATTCCAAAATATTTTGGAATATTCATTAGACTGTAACAACTTTGTCAATATAAAAAGATTTCACTCTTTTATTTTAATATTTTGGGACATGGAAACTTCAAGTTTTCTCAATTTTTCCATTTATTATCGAGATAGAAACGTATTTCCCTTAAAGTTAGGCAGCAAAAGTATCAAATTGAAAGTTTTAATCATCCTCTCTGCCTTCCTCAACAATCATTTTGCCAAAACGAAGATTATATATTTGATTTTTCATTGACAATCCAGTTATATATGCCTAATTAATCTCTACTGTTTATTATGGATTCATAATGTAGATGAGTTAATAATTGTGTTTAGGATTTGAACTGGGTTTATAGACTTATGTTCAAAGTGTTTGGATGAGAACATTAAAGAATTAAATTTAAAACACATTGAGTGTCTTTTAAGAATAGTACAACCAGAAGTGGTATCACTGAAATACATACCTTTTTGAATGAGTTTGGAGATAAGTTGAGATTTGGTATAAAAATGGAACAATATTTGAAAAATTTCCAAAACCATTGTCCTCCAAACTATATATTGACTCTTCCCTTTTAAGAGAATTCAATTTGAATGACAATTGAAGTAATTTTTCTCTGTGGCAATGATTGCTCTTGGTGAATATTCATACGGTTTTCGATCTTTTCCAAACACATCATTTGTTGGGGTCCCCAACTTGGGGATTCTCAGAACCTGTTGACAAAAATAAAAAATATGAGAGCTCCATATGAGATTGAAGGATTTCATGTGAGTTGTGAATCAAATACACTCAAAATATTCCATTTTAGTGATAAGAATATCTCTTAAATACCATTTGGATATAGATAAAATCTATTTTGGTTTTAAGTTTTGCTCAGTTGCTGTTGTAATAATGAAGAGGTTTTCTATCAATTTATCTCAATATTTGAAAAGAATCATGATAAAATGATATTAATTTAATAAAAATTGCTTTGGTTTAATATTTTTTGGCTAATTAGAAATGGATGATCTTATCTGGATATTAAAAATTGATGTTCTAAAAATAAATTTTTTGGATATTACTCAGATGAGCAGAAACATTATCATTTGATAATGTATTTGCCAAAGAATTTTGAATCAAATATTTTTGTAATTAAGATCGAGAAAACTTAAGAAAATCAATGGATTTATTATGTTTTAAAGCTAGATTTCCATTCAATTGTTGATTTTTGTGAAAATCTCTTGAATTCATGAGTCATTCCAAATCTTTGTCATTAATTTTTTTGGATATCTCAATTATTTACTCAAAAGTCTCATTCGTTCTCTTGAGATTTGTCCCTTCTTCAGTTTAAATGTTGTTTGATATCTAATTTAGAATCATTTTGCTTGTCTAATTTGTTTTGCCATTTTCTGATTTCTAATTTTGTTATTTCCCCGAATAGAATTATTTCATATCTTCCTGTTTTCAACCCTGAATTCAACAAATAATATTGCTCTCTTTCACTAATCTCAATGTTTCCATGGTCTCGATATAATCCTTTAATTAAACCCCACCCCACCAAAGCTTAACAATTTCCTCAAATCAACAATATCATATCTCCCAATAGCTTTGAATTATGATATCTCTTTTTTGAATATATGTACCTATTAAATACTGAGCTTGATAACATTTTCAAAAAAAGCTAATGAATGTGATTTTTAATACTTTTCTGACTTATTTCCCTCCTTTACTCCTGAGGGATTCAACATTCATCATCATTTTTCCTACTAGCTAATCCCAATGGTGTTTCCCCATCTTTATCTTTTGGATTTATATCTGCTTTTTGATAGACTATATATTCAACTACACTAAGATTACCATTTATTGAAAAGAAACGGAGGGATGTAGAGTCTTTTATCATCAGTCCATAATAAAAATAATTCATAAAAAGTTGAATGAGAGTGCTTTGACAATGTTTCGAGAATATTGATTACTGTTTCTTCAGTGCAACTCTTAAAATCAATAAGAAATCCTCAATTCTGTGAGATTCAAAACCTATATCTTCGTGGATACAGGATTTGGAAATAATACTGCTCAAGGCGGATAGGGGCAATTGATAAAAGCGAGGATCTTGAATCAAAGTGAGGATCTGCTGAGTGGCATTTTCTTCATTAATTTTTTGATAGAAAAGATCTCCTTTGGTTTAAGCCGACAAAATGATACATGATCAAACCTAAAAGTAAGTTACAATCCCATTCCTGGCTTAAAAAATAGATTTCCATCTTGAGGAAGTGAACTAATTCCATACAAACAATCCAATGTTTTTTCAGAGTATTCATTGAAGACAGAAACCTTCTAAAAATAGCGAGATAAAGTTGAAAATGTCCTCAAATTCACATGAATTGATGTCGATTGTGAAAAACGGTATGGTCAAACTCGGATTTGACTTGACAAATTAGATTGTCAATGGTATATGAACAACAATATTCTTTAGGATTGTTGTGTTTCGATTTTGGTTCCATTATCGAAATCTAACATATCATCATGAAGGAAATATCAAATTTACGAGCAATAAGAGCCCTCACAAGAGGTGCTACGAATTAATCTTGCTTAAATCACTACCTTGGTCCGCTAACACCCACCCCCTCACTACTGATAATGCAGCAGAGACTCTTTCCAACTGTAGCAAATTAGTTTTTTTATGATGAATTTAACAGCGCTGAATGTCATATCCAGAACAGTTAGTTTTTATGGAAATTCTTTGACCCAAAGCTCTTATTTATTTGTGAAATGCTACTACCATAATTCATTTTCAAATTTTTTTTATACCAAATCCATCAATACCAACATTGCTCTGAAGCTCTGTTCATTCCAAAATATAATTAATTCTGCAGTTATTGTTGATGCTGATGAATATGGAAAGGTGTTTTCTTCTCCAATTTCATCAACTTCTGCCCTAATGCAGGTTTCTCATTGTCAATTTAAATCCATCTCTTCAGGAAATCCGATATTGTTTTATCAAAATTCAGTAGGAACATTGTTAGTTGATAACACACTTTTCTATTCATGTGTCTCTACAGGGCTTGCTGGAGGACTTCATATTGAGGGTTCCTATAAATCTTCAATAAGTAATTGCTGTTTCAGAAAATGTAAAGCCCCTGCTCGCCAAGCAATTTGGGCGAGATATACTGCATTTTTCGATTTTATCATGAATACTGTTTCTCAATGCAGTCCCAAAGATTCAAAAGGAGAAAATGATGGTGTTTCATTTTCCACAATTGATTATATGAAGTATTATTCAATCAATACGACAGATTGTCATGTTACTGTCTCTTCCGTCTCTCTTCAACTTGTCAAAATCAATAATTCTGTCTTAATGTATTCATCATTTGTTAACAATTCTGATGCATATGCATCCAATGAAGGTTCCATTGGAATGTGGGAAATTTCTAACTCAACAATGAGTTTTAATAATTATATTGGGCTTGTATATTCATCCTATTGTATTTCTATTGATGCTCTATCGAACATCTCAATTAGTGATTCCGTTTTCAGACGTAATAGCAAAACCAAGTATATTAATAATGTTGGAATTCTTCGAATATTCTCATGTTTCTTTGACGTCTCAGCAACTATTGCAGGGGTCAATTCTCCTCATAACCAATATGAAACCATTCAATCTGATATTAGGCTTGTTCATCTCAATACCTTTTATTGTATGGGCCAGTTTCAGGCAATTACCCATATATCTCCTATGAATAAGATATACAATAGATATTCTCTTATATTTTTGGTGCTCACATGTTAACATTCTTATCTCTCATTTAGGTACAAGAGTATTATGATTATCAATTGAATCTCTATGCAATCAAACCCATTTTGGATACTAATAATTTGATTTCATTATGTATAGCCGAGAAAGAATACAAATCATGATACCTATCCCATATGCTTAAACTATACTGCATTTTCCATTTTTTTTAACATTAAATGAAGCTTGATCATGAAAAATCAATCAATTTGTGGTATTAAGGAATCTATAAAGAAGAATGTCATTGAGTAACATAAGTATTTATGAAACCTTGGGAGGGACCTGGCAAAGCTATGGAATGGCTAAGTAAAATTAGTGCAGAATCTCTTCAAGAGGAAATTAATAAAGGTTTTAATATCCATGATATTGTTGAAGCTCGCGCCGAAGCAGATAATGCAATTATAATTTGTAGTACTCTCCTTCATATTGCAAGCCAATTTGGAAGTATGAAAGCTGTTAAGATTTTAGAAGCTTATGGAGCGGATATTCATATGAAAGATAGATTTGGGCTTAACCCATTATCATATTCAGCCGTTTCATATTTTCCAAGATGCTCTCTATATTTTTTGATTAATGGAGTTGAAGTTCAAGATGTTAGTCACCTATTTACTGTCTTTGATAGGGATAACCCGATTCAAAGAACAACTCTTTTTTTAATATATGGGTTAGATCTTCCAAATTTTTTTGGAGGTGGGATTAGTTGTGAAAAAAACATTATTAAGTCGTTTTTTAAAATGTTAGAACAAAATAAAGTGTCCCAACAATCAGTTCTTAATGCATATATATCATATTTCTCACCAGATATCAATCAATACTATATGAACATTGAGGAATCTCGAAAATCTCTTCAGAATGAAATTAATGGCATCAACAACGAAATGAAATACTTCAATGAAGAGAGAATAACAGAATTATCAAATAGTTTTTTGTCATTATCAGATTCTATTAGCAAGTATATTAGTATTATTAATCACACAAAAGAACATTTTAGGGATTATATCATGTTTTTAGAAACAGCAATACGAAAGATTGAAATATCTCGTAACAAAAATGTCGAAGAATTAAAACAAATTGTAATTGAGGAAAATGATATTGAACCTTATTATCACTTTATTATTGCCAGCCATTTGAAAGGCGAACTGTTCGAAAGTTCTGAAATTATGAAAGAGATTTATGATAAAATAAGAGAATCATATTGCAGAATACCAAACTTTGATGATTTTTTTCGCCAAGAAGCTGTTTTTATCTCTCATAGTATACTCAGCATAAAAGAATTGTTTACCCAACAGTTTGATCAAATAAGAAGTTGCATTTCGAAGTCATACCAACTTTGCCTTGTTTCTAATTCGTTAGCGAGTCTTTCATCAATGAAAAATGATTCATATTATCCATTGCCAATATTTACTATGTATTCCAACTCGTTTTATTCATTGAAAATGAGTTGTTTAAAAAGTGGGATACTTATAACTAACAAAGAACCGATAGAGAAAGATGAATTGATAAACAAACTCCTCCATTACTCATCTGTGTTGCAGAAGAATAGGACACTTAAACAGGAAATTGACCATATCCAAAAAAACAATGTATTATGTATATACTGTCAGCAATATCTCTCATCAAACGTATGCCCCCATTGTTTCAAAAGACTTGGATGCATTCTATGCACAAAGAACAACATTTTTTGCCCAGGGTGCGGAGTCTTTATAGAGAAAACAATACAAATTGAAAAGACCCTTTATTTTGGATCAGAATTCAGTATCATTCAAAACCAGACGATAAAATAAATTATGGATGACAGGTCACCTGACTCTTTCTTTGATTGCGTCCCATTTAACTCAGATAGTTTGTTATATCAGTGCCAAAACGAAATAGGGAATCTTAGAAAGAATATAATTCGGATTCAAAGGGAGATTGTGATTAAAGGGTATTATCAAGATCCGGATAAGAAGGGGATTTTGTATTCTAATTCCGAATCACTTAAATCATGCTTCAATCCCAAAGAATTGAAATCTCAAGTTGGTTTTTCTCAAGTACTTCAAACAGCATCATTTATGATTTCATATTTGCTTGAAAATCCCGAACATATTGTTCAAATTATTAACAACAATACTAGGATAAGCAGCTTTTCTTATTTCATAAGCAAAATAATCCCTTCTCTGTTTGGTTTTTTTAGCTCGAAAGAGTATCTTGAGCTTTGCCTTCCATTTTATTTACATTTACTTAGATCTTCCCCATATAATATCTCTGTTGCAGTTTTAATTCCATTTTTAAATTCTGGAGTTACATATCGTTTCTTCGAAGCCTCATTATCACCCTTCTTCCTTCATTTTGTTGTGGAATTCGCTAATACGCCTGAAGAGTCATCAAAACATCTCATTTCGAAATTTTCTAACATGCTATTAGATTCTTTCATTCGGAACATTCCACTACTTCCAGAGGAAGTTTTAAGCATTCTCAGATTGTATTCAACAACAAAGAGTTCTGAAGCATCATTAGAGCTATTGTTTTTAAATAGTTTTCTCTGGAAGATGACGTATGTGTGGTTTGAGTCATTTCATGTGCCTTCACTTAAAGTTTATCTGGATAGAATTATATCTTTTTCTGGAAACCAAAAAGAGAAGCTTATTCAATTATACAAAGAGTTTTACCGGGGCCAGTCTCGTTTTCAGATCCCTAATTTATATAGAAATTTCGAAATACCATATAATTTGTATTTTATATGTGTTAAGCATTTGATTTTCTTAAATAAGATGCTATCGAAAGTGGATTTGCTTCCCCAAGGACTCCGTGTTGAGCAGATCGAATCCATCCCAAAGGAGTTTTACAGCCAGTGGATTTGGGTTCAAGTTTATCCGCGGCAAAATAGTTCTTCAATCATTCCCTCTCTTCGATTGATATTTCCAAAGATTCCATTAAAACAAATTGACTCTAAAGATGAATTTATGGTTTCTCAGTTTCGTCATAAGCTAATGATGCTTGAAAATCATTTTGATGGAAATCCTATCCAGTACCAGACCTATATTGAAGAATTGGAGATCAAAGATTTCTCGTTTTATAGTTTCATACAAATCGAGAAGTATAACAAAATTGCTAATGCAGCCGATCATTTCGAAGAATTAATCCATTTGAAACATCTGAAAAATGAACTTGATAATTGGTTCGGTCTATTGTCTTCCCAAAAAGCTATATCTTTTTCCAATACTATTGAGATTTTCCTCAACCAAAGGTCTCAAAAACATATTGATGATTCAAAGTCATTTATTAGTGATAAATCGCAAATAATAGAATCAATATCTCTGCAAAAACATCTCCTTTTATGTACAATTGATTTTGATTTCGAAAAGAAAACTGGAAAACAAATTATTGTTCTTGATAGAATGGATGATCAATGGACAAAGTTGGTATTAAAGCTTCCAAAAATTATGGATCTGCCTCATTTCCAGACTTTACTCCGGAATATCACCGAAAAGGACAGAATAACTACATGGAATTGCATTAAAAGCTTGGGAAGCATTGGCGATCTTACACTTTCATGCGCTTTTACTGTCTTAATCGACTCAATATCTAAGCTTAGGACTGTTTCTGAAGACCCATTAATAACAAAACAGTTTATATTGTATTCTTTTAATCAAATGCAAGGGAAAAAGTTTTTATCCACATTTACTAAGATCAATTCTTTAGCAATTGGAAATATTCTTTTTTCCAAATGGTGGAATCAGAATGAAACAGAATGCTGGTTTGAATTAGAAAAAGTAATATTAGAGTGTCTTTCTCACGACAATACTCTTCTAAACGCATTTATGGAAGTCCAACAAATTCTTCAGTTTCAACAGTCACACTCACTAGACTAATCTTTGAATTTTTTCTAAACTTGTATTTTTAAAAAAATTTTAGGGGCCTACCGGAGTTGAACCGATTACCCAGGGATCTGCAATCCCTTGCTCTACCGATGAGCTAAGACCCCATTTCGAAAAAATGATTCTGGAGGTCCTATGGTTAAAAATAAGAGAAATGGAATTCCATTTCCAAAAATGATTTATGATTACTAATTTTAATAGATTTTCAACAGCATCATTGGTCTAGTGGTAGAATTTAACCTTGCCAAGGTTGGGGCCCGGGTTCGATTCCCGGATGATGCAAAACTTTTTAATTTTTTTCATAATTTATATTTCAAATGAAAAGGGATTTTCATTTAAAATCATTTGATTATGATATTTATAAATGAATTTAATGCATGTCACAATTATTCCGAACCCTATCCATAGCAAGATCATTATGAAGATCGGAATTTTTTAAAGGAAAAAAGTTTTAACCGAAAAGATCTTTATTCATGAATATAGGGTATGTTCTTTCTCTGATTTTTTGGATGTTTTCGTTCATTTGATCAAGGGAAATATGACAATTGTACTCCTCTTGTTCAACAAACTCCAAAAAAACACCATTATCTCTGAATTTGATAACAGAGATTCTCTGATTAGGATCAGTTTCTACAAGTCTTTGTATCATTCTTCTTTGATATGAACTCAGACTTCTGACCCCAATTGTATATTTTATTATTTTCTTGATTGTCACCCCAAGTTGATAAGAATCAACTTTAAACCAATCTGGATTCAGAGACATACCAGATTCTGGGGGTCTGTATCCTTCTGTTCCATAGAACACATAACTGCATTGTTCATTCAGATTCAGAAGAAAATCAAAATCAATTAATTTCACATTCAGGTTCTTAGGCCTTCTATCAATAAGTACAAAGTTTTCAAGTTTAATGTCTCTATGAACAAGATTATGTTCATGAAGATAGGCTACAGCATCGACAATCTGATTAATTATATTTATAATATCAGTATAATTTAATTTCAAATCTTTTTGGGATTCGACAAGGGAAAACAAATCATAATCACCAAGTTTTGATGCTGCATAGCTATGATCATCACATCTTATGTATTCCATCTTCATAAGATTAGGATGATCAAGCATTTTCATTTTATATTCAAGACTTTCCATATGAAAACCATCAATCTGTTTAATTGCATATAGCTGCTTGCCCTTTTTCGCTAGAAAGGTTTCGTTCATAGAATCTATCAATTTACCTAATAAAAGGTAGTCTCCAATCATTTTTTTGTTGGTGAATCACCTACCTGGAATTAAGTCAAGAGACAAAAACTAGTCAGCACGACGATTAAATAAGAAATGGCGGGGATTCTCTCAATATTTACATGGAGAAAAACATTGAGTTTGAGGGACTTCTTTATGATCAATTTATTGAATTAAAAGCAATAGATATTGGTGATATTGATTTTTGGGTTGATAGAATATCATTTTTTCCAGGTTTGAGGCCCCATAAATTGGCTCAAATTGTGAATCTATGTTTAGATTATTGTCAAAATTCGAGTTTTAAAGAGAAATTGTTGCTAAAATCAATCGTTGTATGCCCTGTATTAGTACACAGGCTTTTTCAATCGAATATCTATATGTTTAGTGATATAGAACCATTGTTATATAGCTCTGGGTGTTTTGTATCCATATATTATTTCTGGAAAGAGATAAAGGACTTTGATCGGATTATCAATGAACAAAGGAAACCTTTCGGTCCTAATACAGCTTTTCCAGGTAACAAAGACATGGAACAAATGATCGAATATGGTTTTGTTCCATCATCTCTTGAGTATTGCCTTAAATATGATGATTTAACGACTTTTAGAGATTTATTTTCAAATAGTAATAATACAAAAACGGCAAAATGGAATCCATTTGAGTGGAGTAGGAAACCTCACTCATTAGATCTGTTATCATTCTCAGGGTTTTTCGGTTCAATTCAGTGTTTTAAGTTTCTATTAATGAATGGGTTCTCCATTTTCGAATCAGTACAAACCAATGTTGTTTGTTGTGGAAACATTGATCTATTTCACATGTGTAATGAAGGAAATACAGATTACTCGAATCATTTTGTTTTTGCTACAGAGTTTGATCACCTCTCATTGGTTCAATATTTAATTGAACAAGGATACGTAAAGATCGGAGATGCATCTCTTCACATTGCTGCTGTATCAGGACACTTAAGAATTATCCAATATCTTCTTTCTCAAGGAGTCAATATTAATGGAAAGGATTCATGTTCATATACTCCACTTCATTATGCAGTTTGGTGTGACCATCTCTTAGTGGTCAAATATCTCGTTAACAACGGAGCAAATATAAATGAAAAAGAACATGAAGGAAGTACTCCTCTTCATTTGGCCCAACTCCATGACCATCAATCTATCATTGATTATCTCGAGGATATGGGCGCATGTGTTGATTAAACATTATTTTTCACATTATCCATATTTTCCCCGATTATCTACCTGCATCACAGAGTGTTTTATCAAACCCATAGAATGCTAAAAAATGCTCAAAATTTTGGAAAAATCAATAATAAATTTGTGTGATTAATAATCGGCAATAAAATAAAAATGAGAAATTCTAGGTTAGCCAATTCGTCATCATCAGATTTCAAAATGCCGTCCCCATTTAGTGATCGTGAAATTAAGAATGAACAGATATACAAAAGCTCATTGTATTTTAATTGGTTTCACACCACATTTAATTCGAGGAAGGAATTTCCTGAAAATGAAAATTTTTCTCTTGCAAGGAATTCTAATCCTAATGAAACTAAGTGTTGGATATTTTTTCAAAGAAATAAATCTATATATTCAAGGCATATTAGGGTTGATAATTCCAATATTTATTTTTGGGCTGATCCTGGTGCAATTTTTGGGCAAGACACCCTATGCGTTGAAAATCTGATTAGAGAGCAGTATTTATTATTATATCCTAGTGTTCAAACAAGTATTTTTGTTGATACATCATTTGAGAAGCTTTCAAAGAGTCTTGCTTCGAAAAAATCATGCAATACTAATTTAAGAACTATATTTCATTATGTAGGAGAATCATTGTCTGATGCTGATGATAATTCATTGTTTTTCAAGAACGATTCATCATCTGAGACTGTGTCTCTCACCAGTATTTTTTCATTTCTTGGAGAATCTTGCACTTTCATTATAGAGAAAGATCATGCTGCAAGTTTAAAAAGCCTAATTCTGAAATATTACCAAGATAGAAAAAATTCCAGCATAGTGGCTTTCTTTTCTTGTCAAGCAGAACAAATCATGCCATCATCTCCTAATTTACCAAAAGATTTACTTACATCTTGTATCACAACACCAGCAAGAATTGCACTAGCATGGCATTCTCGGCACTATTTTTGTTTTAAGGAAGGACCATTAATACCATTATCACCATTTTTTTCTAATGCTCTTGCAGAAAAAAGTGTTAAGAGTCATGAAGAAATACAGGAAATTTTTGATGAAATTTTTATTACAATGAAGCATATTGTTGAAGGAATGGCTCTCTCGGTTCTTGATCAGAAGTTGTTTATTTGGTTATTTCGTTCAGATCCAGTTTTGGCAGCCCAAACTATCGGGTTTGTTTTGTCTTGTAGGATTTTGAGCTTTTTTGGTATAAATCCGGTTTCATTTCCATCAATTCCATCTTTTGCAGCAGCATCAGAATGGCATACTTTGGATCTTAGACTTGATGCAGCATTGCTTCAAATCTCATCTGTTTCACCTCCTAAGTCATTATCATTCACTTCCTTTTTATCACAATCTCTGAAATCTTTAAAAGTTTTAATTAGCACAGGACTCATTAAAGAAAGAGTCCCCTTAGAATTGAGTTTTATTCCATCTGTACTGAAAAACAAACAATTATGTGTTGAAGGTTGTGATATTTTAGCAGATTTTATTGATAAAAACGCATTTGCATTAGACTGGGTTCAGAAACTTCAAATTCTTCCTTCATTAATATCAGTAATCAATGATGGTTTTATTTCCAAATCAATATTATTTGTGACAATAAAATTATTATCCGTTCAAAGCGAATCCAAACAAATCTCAGGTGATGTCCTTAGCAACATAATCGAAAATGTTTTTACCGCCAAATTACACGAGTCTTGCTCTTTATGCGAAAAACGAATGATTTTGATAATTCTTGTTTTGTTATTTAAGGACAGTAGCCATAGTTTTAGATATTATGAAATTCTAAGTTATCTTCCTATCAAAGAATTACCAATCTGGACGTTACTTTTTATAAGAACAATAATTGCGACAGTTTCTGACACCCAAGTTGTTCAATCACTGTTTTCAATGGTGACTTCCATTGATAATTCCGCCGAAATTGAAGTTCAGCTTTGCACTGTTCATTCATTGATTCATTTCGTAAAGGGAAGGCATATGTTAAGCATGAGAAAGGTATCAAATAGCGATTTAAAGGCAAGAAGGATAATGGATAAGCTTGCTGCTAAACATGTATTGGCATTTGCCAACAGTATCTCTCATGTTGTGAGAGTAGAGTGTTTGATTTTTTTATCAAAGTTTTTGCAGTCTCATATTACCAAATTTCATGAATCTAGTGACCCATTTTATAATTCATTAAGAGTATTTTTTTCTGCTTGTCTCTTAGATCCCCATCCAAGTATTGTCAGTATTGCAACATCAATCGATGTTTCTCGAAATGAAGATTCTTGTATTGATATTAAGTCATATGTACTCGAGTCTTACCTTTCGACATTGTCATATCCTGTTTTTAAACTCTTAGACCCATCATTAATTCCAATATCACAAATTTTGATGGCTCCAGCAATTTCACAAGAGCAAGTAATGATAAGAAGGAATGTTTCTTTGCATAAAATACCCGAAATGATATGGCAACCAAAGAATAAATATAGTCCAATTCATAAGATAAGTTCCAAAGTTACATCAAATTTTTTGAATGTTTCAAATTACATCTTTTTTGGTGATGAAAATGGATCTTTAGCCAGATTAGAATGGTTTTCAAATGACCCAATTAGATTATCTTCAATGTGCAAATTTCCAATAACGTCCATAAATTATTTACCAAATAACAGTAATCCATTATTATTTAGTGCAATTGGGAATGGTAACTGTTATGTTCACAAAATGAGCCAAAAATATGATTTAAGTCTCCAAGCTGCGTTTAGACTTTCTTCCGATTTTAGCTTAAGCAATTATATAATAGAACTTGATAGTTTCTCAGCGAATCTCTTTTCACACGAGAAGAAGCAATCAAGAATTATTAATATATTTGATTTGAAAGAGAATAGATCTCTTTCTCAAATTGAACTAGGCTTCGATAGGTTCTCATCTATGAAGCCTATCATTAAGTATCAAGATTATATTGCCGTAGCAGGCGATAACTTTGAGATTATTGATAGAAGGGCTCATGGTAACCCTCCAATTTCTATTAACCTTGAGTCACCCGCTCTTTCTTTTGATATTATTGATGACAATATCCCATCATTTTCAATATGCTCCAACGAGAATTCTGTATGGTATCTTGACTCCAGATTTCCTCTTGGACTTAAGACTGTTCAAATATTTGGAAAAAACAACGAGAATCTTCCAGAATCGCGATGTTTTTCTGTACAAGCATCATCAATGAGTGCCATTGTTGGACACACAAGTGGGATTACTCATATTAGCTTATCAAATAATCAGCAATTTCATTTGCCAAATATTCCAATATCTTTTGCATCATCTAAAATTCCTAGGCCATACCAAATATGCTTCCACCCAACAGAGGTTGCTTGTATATTTGCTAATGAAGACAAGGAGATAGTCACTTTTATTTAATAAATATTGTTTAGTATCTTGTGTTTTTCTTAGATGATTTCTACCGATTTGCAGGAATTTCAATCGATTTTACGAGGAGTATATAGCGTAAATATGATGAAAGATTGTCACTCAGATCAAGAATTATTGAAGTTAAGAAATGAGAATCCATTTTTATTTCTTATGAACTGTTCTCTCATTTTGGGCGATGATAAAATTGATTCTTCTTTAAAATTGGCATCAATGATAGGAATAAAAATGGTTGTTAAACCACTCAGACTTTATCCCGTTGAATCAATTCGATCAATATGGATGAGCGAAGAAAATCAAAATTTAAGTGCGTGCATAAAGAAGCTAATACTACCTTATATTATTCACTCAGATGAGAGACTTAGGAATACATCAGGGTTGTTAGTTGCGTTGATTCTACAGATTGAGCTTGATAGTTGGAGTAGTATAATTGATGAACTTGTTCAGGTTTTAAATTCAAATCTATCCAACGAAGAACCTCAGCTCGGAGTAATAACCACATTTAGTGAAATTCTTGAGTTACCCATTTTTCATTCAAAAATACCAATGAAGAATCTTCCTTATGGGTTAAGTCTCCTTTTTAGTTATTTGTGCAATTGTGTATCCGATTCCAAATCGTTTCTCAGAGTAAGAGAAGTATCCGCTTACTGCATGGGACTAATGATTACCAGAATCCCACAAATGTTTGACAAAACAGAATATATTGAGTCTATTTTGGATATTATGCCCAATGCCCTCCCGTCTTCATCATTGGTTCTATATCAGAGGCTTCACGATATATTGTATTTATTATTGACTTTATTCTACTCAGAATCACGGGATTTTGTCGAAAAAATATTTGACATTGTCTCTATAGGATTTATGTGTGAGGCACAAGAATTCAAAGCAATATCCATTGATCTATGGAGTAAAGTTGGGAAATATGAGAATGAACTTGAGTTGCTCGGACAAGAATCATATAATTTTTTTAAAAGTACAGCTCCAAGTGTTCTCCCTATTGTACTAAACATGTTAACCGAAATAGATCCGGATGACATTGGTTTTGTGGATGATCAAAAAGTTATATCACCTCTTTTTGCAAGTATGGCATTGAAACAATTAACATTAACCTGCCCTGAATTTATTTTTGAAGGAATATCTAATGAAATAAATTCCAGGATTATTAGTTTAAATTGGGTTGAAGTTTATTCATCCTTAATGGCCTTATTTTCACTGGTGCATGAAGCTACATATCAACCAATACGAGATCTAATATCCATCATTTTAGAACAAGTGTTTCATTTAGTTCACAATGACTATCCCATCATCCAAGAAACATCACTAACTGTTTTAGCTGCAATTTTTAAGTATCATTCATATCTTTTGAAGGACAGGGACCTTTATTGTTATATTATTGATTTAATGAAAAGCTTATCCACATCTGCGACTACATTGGTTTTAAGATCACTTCATTTATTTATAATTTGCACCAAAAGAACAGAAGTTCTTTATGTTGACCAGCACTTCAGTGAATTGTGTTCAATTTTTGATGGTTTTCTTGTATCGAGAATTGGTGATGTCAATATTTTAATATTTTTATATGCTTCACTTAATTCTTTAGTTGATCATTGTTCATTTGTAAATGAAGAGGAGATTTGCAATTTATTGGAACACCTACTATATAGACTTGAATCAATGAGTAATTTTTATGAATTTGATGATACCAGCTTTCCAGAATTACAAATGCAAAACATTTGCTCATCAGTTTCACATATTATTAGGAAACTAAGACCAAAAATTTTAATGAATTTTATTTCCCAAATAATTACTTTAATGTCAAGGCTCTTTAATCGGAGTGCTGTAGTGATTCATGAAGAAATTATGCTCTTGTTCTCTGAAATTATCATTTCCATTCGGGAAAATGTTCAATCATATTCAGGCATCATCATCGGTTGTATAGAGGCATGTTTTCTTTCTGAAAGCCCCCAATTAATTGGAATATCATCAAAAACACTTGGGAATTTGGTTAGAGTACTTGGATTCGAATCAAATGGATCGATTGAGGGACTGATTGATAGAATGATGGAAATGCTGATTGCAACTCCAGAGGAAAGCCTCAGTCTTATGTTTCCCGAACTTATTGTTTCCATAGGATGTGTTATTGAAGGAACTAAGGAGAAGTATCCAGAAACATACTTATTCAAGTTTATTGATGTTCTGCATATTCAAATGAACATGCCCATTGAATCCAACTCACAAGCAAGTATTGAAACTGCTCAAGAAATTTTCCGAGCTGTTTTATTTAGCTTAGATATGATCATGAGCTCAAGATCATCCGATATATGTGACAATGTGGAATTTGTGAAATGGACAAAGCATTCAGTGATACACTTTATTGAAAGACTATGGAATGAGAAGCTATTTGATAAGAAAATGTTAATCGATATATACCAGTTAATCCAAACAATATGCGCAAAAATAGGGAAAAAGGTTAACATATTCCTCAGAAGGAAAGCTATTACATCTATTATCAAGTACGGAACAAGGGTATCAAATCATGGAATAAAGATACAGGCTGCAAAAACCGAGGCGACGATTAATTTTCTATGAATTATCCAAATAACGATTCAAACTTTTTGTAAACTTTATCTGTAAAGTTTACTTGGGGCTTTAACATGTCTGATAGTTCTGTTCAGCCTCAAATCGATCATTTATATATATCTGGATGGCTGGAGAAGAAGTTTATTCTTGGATTTTGGAGTAAACGATATTGTAAGCTTCTCGGAACCATGTTTTTGACTTTCAAAGATGAAGAGTGTCAAAAACCAGACCAATCATTGGCTATTCTTCCGTCAACATCGATTATTATTGTTAATAAGGACGATGAACCTCAATTTCGAATTATTTTCCCTAATGGAGATGTTATGAATTATAGGACAGAATCTACTGACATGCTAATGAGGTGGGTTTTATCTCTAAGAGGCTGCACATTCACAACACCAGATTTATCCATATCACATTTCAAAATAATTTCCGTAATCGGCAGAGGGTTTTACGGTAAAGTGATGCTCTGTGAGAGGATTGAAACTAAAGAGATTCTTGCAATCAAGTCAATTCAAAAGAATAGACTTATTCAATCGGATAAAGTTCACACTGTTGTATCTGAAAGGAATATATTAACCAAAGCATCCCATCCATTCATTGTTTCTTTAAAGTTTGCATTTCAAACTCCTTCAAAATTCTATCTAGGGCTTGAATATGCATCAGGAGGAGAGTTATTCTTTCACATGCACAAACAAGGGTCATTTTCGATTACCAATATTAGGATATATATTGCCGAAATCACATTGGCTTTGAATTATCTTCATTCCATAGGAATCATTTACCGTGATCTAAAGCCTGAAAATGTATTATTAGATGGAGAAGGACATATTAAGCTCACAGACTTTGGATTAGCTAAAGATTTATCCAATGATAACATCACATCAACATTTTGCGGAACATCTGAGTACTTGTCACCCGAGATCATTCGCCATGAGAAATATGGTATAGAAGTTGACTGGTGGGCATTGGGAATTCTCACATTCGAGATATTATTCGGAAGAACACCATTCTATCATCAAAATAGATCAAGACTATATAGCAATATTACTGATAAAGAACCTGTATACCCACCCTCAACCCCCATATCTGTTATAACATTTATCAATTCTCTTCTTGTTAAAGATAAAACCAAAAGAGCAACATATAATCAAATCAAGGAAATGGAGTTTTTTGGAGGAATGAGTTTCGATGATGTATTAGCAAAGAAGATTAAACCAGACTTCATTCCATCAAATGATAACAAAACACCTGTTAATTTTGATGTTGAATTTACCCAAGAGATTGCAGCGGATTCATTTGTTGTTCCAGTGTATGGATATGCAGAAAAGCTCCCTGGGTTCTCATATACAGAACCAGGTGCTCTTGAAAGCAAACAGGATCAAGAAACGGAATGAAATAGTAAATAGATCATCTTTTTAATGGCTGATAGTCTTTGTTGTGTTTGCAGAGAGAAAAAAGGTGAGTATAAATGCCCGAAGTGCAAAAAGCTTTATTGCTCCGTTGCCTGTTCGAAAATACATAAAGAGGAATGCAAAGAATCTACAGAAGAGAGTATCAATTCCGAAGTGTCTAATTTGGAAGCCCAATCTCCTTTTGAAGAATTTCGAAAGCATCCCAATATCATTAAAGCGCTTGGTGATCCAAGGTTGCAAAAAATAATCAGAGAAATTGATTCTGCGAAAAATAGAGAAGCATTATTAAATAATGTGCTCGAGAATAATTCCGAATTTAAGGAATTTGTTGATCAATTGCTCGAATCGATGCCTTTATCAATACAACCATGATTTAAAAATATGTTTTTACAAAACTTCGATGAAATCACTGATGTGTTCCATCGAGTAATTCAACAGAAAATTGAAAGATTCAAGAGTTTGAACCCCACGCTGAGGAGGACAGAAATATATTGTCTGTTCTTTAAACTGTGATATTATTCTTTCAAAATTCTTGTTAATAACATATGTCTTGCATGATATAATCTGTCTCGATAATGATTCTACCTCTTCAATCTTTTCAGCGCTAAATTCTGCTTTGGATAAGCACACAACAGCTTTAATGATAAGCAAGGCAATAATCTTTAAGGATGTTTTCATTTTTGGGAAGTAATCATCAATTACCTGACATAGAATAAATAATAGCATCTTTGTTCTTTCATTGATGAACAATCCCTCAAGACCATTCATAAAATGATCCTGAATGCATTTAGTGTGACTTTTCATCATATTTGAATAGAAACTCTTAAAAGTATCATCTATTGAGAAGACTGCAATGGATGCTTTGAATACAAACTCATCCATTGGTATTGAAAGATTTTCGTACTCAAGACATTCAAAGTAAGCTCGATACAGTTTTTCGAAAATAACATCGAAAGAACTATCAGCCGCCCTAACCCAAGTCTCGATTATTGATTGTCTCATTGATTCTTGCGGAACTCTAGCAAACAAGTACAAAAATTTTTCATTAAATACACATGTATTATAGAAATTAAGGTTTTGGTGTGTTGGAGGAGGAGAAAAATGGGCTGCTTTGTATGAAAGAAAGAATGCAGCTAATGTATCAGACATTTTTTTGGAAATTAAGGTAATAAACTCTTCAAGATTGGATTTTATGGAAAATTTCCTCTTAATACCTCTAAAAAGAATAAATAAAAACCTTCCTTTGATATATATTTGCGAACTTGGAGGAATAGATTCATATTCACTAATTTCACTGTTCAGTATACCGATAAAAGGAAAGCAATAATGAAAACATAGCCTTAATCCTTGTTTTGCACCTTCTGGCTTGATCATTACATAAAATGCCGGATTTTTAATATGATCTATGTATAATTTCTTTGTTTTTTTCTTTTCTGGAATTTTTGGAACAGGAATATTATCATTGATTCCAGAATAAAGGTCATTTGTTGATTGGGACCTCATAGGTTGTTCTCCATTTCCAAAAAGCAACATTGATTCTGATCTATGCGCTAACTCAACAGGTTCTCGAAAAAAACTACCAAATTGGCGAATAGAAGAGATGGACTTATTCATTAAAAATAGCAAAAAAAGCGCCTTCCGGGGGACTCGAACCCCCGACCCTTGGATTAAAAGTCCAAAGCTCTAACCAACTGAGCTAGGAAGGCTTTCAAATTCCTCAATATGGACTATAAAATAATCAATTATTTTAACAATGATTAGTTGTGAAACTTCATATATAGAATATGTTTGTGCAATATCTCGAAAGGTAATCGGTTTTATTAAACTAAAATCCAAAGAAAATCAATTAGATCATAATATTTTAAGTGAAATCAAGTGTTCTGTTTTAGAATACCTGACATCATACCCTGTATCATCTACTCCAGCGATGATTATTGAATATATATATTCAAAATGGATGAAAAAATATGCTCTTGATAATATACCAGAGCCTAATCAACCATGCATAGTTTTTATTTGTAATCGATATTGTACAACAGATGATAACTATTTTTTATCGGTAAAATGTGAAAATTCCACAAAAGAGTTTTATTTATTACTTCATCCAATTTATAATCCATTTTTTGATTCATTTTTTACCATTAACAGAGAACTATTATTTGTTTCAACTTATATGATTGAAGAGTACATGTCTTGGACAAAGAATATTATTATAATGCTAAAATATACTAGAAATGATATAGAGTGGCTTAAAAACACCTTTATTATTAATGGAATATCTGAAATTAGTGATAATGCAAACAATATTAATATATTGATGAGAATATATGCTATTGATAGTCATGTTTATATAATCGATGATTCTATAGATCAACCAATAAAATTACAATTGGTTAAAGACTCATGCCTTATTCAACTTTTTAAAACTGATGATATAATTGCAATTACAAATGTTTCATTTTCCAAAAATGATAGGATCTTGAAATGCAGCACAGATTCTATTTTTTTTAAACTACCACATGTTTCCCTAAACCACACAGATTTTAATTATTGTGGAATAGTATTGAATATTGAGCATAAATTTGTGCTAGATAAATGGGATGGGTGCATTATGCAAATGCTGTGTCAGGATGGAATTACTAGAAAAATGGTTTATTCAAATTCATTATCATATAAGTCAATGTGTTCCTTTTCAAACATAAAACCAAATCATTTTGTTTGGATTTTTGGGGTCAATAATAATGATGAGTCAATTAGCATTCATGACAATTCACGGGTATTTGATTTAAATACGATGCCTGCATTTGTAGAGTCAAGAATCATTACACCTGTTCCTATTCCATTAATTTTTGGTGTGAGATATTCTGTTATTCAGGCTGTGATAGTATCAATTAGAATAGATATAATAGCAGTTCACAAACAATGCAACTCAATAGTTAACAAAGAAAAGACTTGTATTGATTGTAACATTAATGTAGAAAATTGTACCCAGGAAAGTCTTGGTGTTTCAATGATTGTTGATGATGGAATGGGACAGTTAGATATTTGTGCGAGCTACGAAACATTCAAAATTTTTGGTTGTACTCTTGAAGAATGGAAGGATCTTCATATGACATTTTCTGATATTATCAATAATCAAGTTTTCTTGTTTCGCCAAAAGACAAAAATAGAAAGAGAACATTACCAAGAATTGGAAGAAAAACTTCAAAAATTATCATTGAAATTAGAATCAATAAAGAAAAGAGCGATTCAACTTAATATCGAAATCACTCCTGATGACATGGAGGAGTATTTAAGGATTGAACGGGAAAAACTGGGACTAAATCGAATGCCAGAAATTCCTGATGAAAATGATCTAATGGAAGAAATAATGAACGAATCAAAAACGCTGTATGACAAGAATCAGTCTCGTGTTAAAGATTTAGTGAATAGGTTTCTAGGGAAAGAGTATATATTTAGCGTGTCAAAGATCAATAGCAATGACTCATGGAGACTAGACTATATTTCATTGGGATCTGGAGAAGCAAAAAGAAAAGTTGGTGTTTTGGAAGAACAACTCAACAACAACTCATTTTCAGCTCTATCATGTATTGGAATCTCTTCTTTTCAGAAAATAAAGACTTGTTAGTTTTATACAATGTTTTGCAAAGTATGTGGACAAGAATCAAACGAATCTATTTGTACTGATTGTTTTAAATGGCCCAGTAATAATGAAAACACATCTATTTCATTTTTTGGCTCAATAGAGAGTACTTTGAATGGTGATTTTTCTAATGTTACTTGTTTGGATTTTTTCGGGTCAAAAATCACATCAGTATGTTTCAAAAACCAAAAAAAGCTTGAAAAACTCAGGTTATCAAATTGTAATTGTATGCAAACGTCAGTTCTTGAGAATCTCCCATCATTGCTTTCTGTAGATTATTCCGGAAGTGAAAATTTAACAAAAGTTATTGTTAAAGACTGTCCCAAGATAAAATCTCTTGATTTTTCATGTTGTTCAAAGCTTAACGAGATTGATGGTGAATTATTGGAATTGGAATATCTTTCTATATCAAACACATTGATATCGGATCTTTTATATTATCCTATGTTGAAATTCATAGATATTTCGGCCACACCAATTAAGTCTATAGGAATCTTACAATCATCTCGCTATCTTCAAGTTTTGAGAATGAAAGATATATTAATTGACAACATAGATTTTGGCCCTTTCACATATATTCCATATTTATCAACGATTGAATCAAATTGCCAAATAATCACTTTTACCAATCCATCACCTTCGACTTCTCTCGTTAATCTATATTTTAAAGGCGCTAAAAAGGTTGAAAATATCCCTATTAGTAGAAATTTCAACTTTGTTTCCGAATGTGGATCGTTTGGCAGAGGCTTTTCTGTTCCGATATCATCAGGAGATTGGGTTTCTTCATATCGGCTTCTTTATGGGCCTTATGCTCAAGCTCCAATCGATACACCATTTTCCAATGGAGCACATTCTCCTGTAGTTAATTATATTGTTGGATCAATAATGGGATCTGCAATATGTTCTTCATTATCATCACATATATCAACATTATCTAAAGATTGTTTCATAAATTATCTGCTTGAAACTCATATTGATATCACATGGACACATCCTCAAACTAATCTAAGTAGCGTAAAAATTCCCAAGGGATCCATACCTCCATGGTTCAAATTCATATTTATTAATGACACTATTTTTGATTCTATCATTGAAGGGATTCTGCATTATAATAATGAAGAGTTCCTTAGGACTAAATATTCCAACTCATCAATACCCCTTATCTCATCAGTTTTAATGTCTCGTCTAATACGAAGTGGTGAAAAAGAAAACTGGGTTCAATTACCATATTTAGATATTTTCAAGGAAATATTGTGCAACGATTCAGATGCTAAAATCATTGAGGCAATATCAATGTATTCTCTTTCAGATATTATTAATGCAAATCTATCACCAGAAATTGAAGCACTTGCAGTGTCGTCTTATGTATTAAGAAAAGGCTATAGTTTTTCTGAGGGTATGGAATCCGTTTTTAGAGCAGGTGGGAATATTAATTTGAATTCAATAGTTGTTGGAGCCTATCTAGGAGCTCTTTGGGGTTTTAGAAACATTCCAAAAGATTTAGTGTATTACTTTAATTCATTCTCAGAAATGCTTTCATTCGCTTTAGAAATCTTGTCACAAGCAGGATTAAGCTATACACTTCCACTAGAGAAAGAATTCACTAAGCTTGATACTGTTCATCCAGTGGACCAAATCCAGGATCCTTTCTGTTATCAAAAGTTTATTGACATGTGAGTTAAAAATATATATGGTAAGGATCAAACACAGATATTTAGTATTTCAACTTTCTTCGTCGAATTCCGGCGAGGAATATAATCCTACTAAAACTAATTTAATTAATTCGTTGATTGGCCCATTTACAGAAAAATATGGTGATTTTGGGACAGCATCTGTTTTCCCATCACTTAGAGTTGTAACATGGGACCAAGAGAAAAAGATTGGTGTGATCAAGCTGATGCGAAGCTGGGCCGAAACTTTTAAAGAGTTTTTGGAATCACATCGAAATATCGGAACATATCAGATTAAATTTTCTGTTCATCACGTTTCTGGCACCATAGATCAGGCCCAGCATTGGATTGATACAAACTACATTGTGTTTAACTAAAAAAACAATATATAATGACTGAGGCTTTTAGAAACCACAGACAGATGGACGTGTCTTGGAGAAGATCTTCTTTGAATAGTGGAATGGCTGCTTGACAATTGGGTACTTAATATCATCTTCAGCAAATTGCTTGATAGTCTTGTGGCGGATATCCTCAGCTGCAACTTCAGCAATCTTGATGATGGAAATTTCCTTTGAGGAAACATTGTGTGTACCAGCCATTTCAGAGAACATCTGAAGAACAGCGGCTTCTGTTGTAACATCGCGGTATTCCTTGTAGACGTTGTGGGTAGCACGAACGGATTTGTAAGTAAGCCAAACGCCATAAGTCTTTACGCGGGTTGGTTCTGGCTCGAAAACCTGCTTAACGGCAAGAATTTCGCCATGAGATTTCTTTAGACGAGCAGCAGATTTGGCAACCTTCCAAAACCTAGACTTTGCAACAACTTCATCATTAGCAAAAACCATAACCCTGATAGCTGGTGGATTTGGAGTAGCCTCGGTAGGAAGTGGACGACCAGTAACCTGATATTGCTTCAAGGACATTAATCAGAAAGGCCGACCATAACCGCTAGAAAACCGATTGTAAACTAGGGACCAAATGTCACTTTTGCCGGGATATCCAAAATGATACTTAATACAATTCGTATGTAAAGTACTGTCAATGTTTTTGGTCAATTGTATACAACGATCCGATTTTTTTAATGTACATTTACACCAATTTGAAAGAATTTTACAGAAGGCATTCATTGAAAATATCGAAATTAGAATAATGAATGCTTTAATTTTTATATTGTGCCATTTCTCTGATTTTTTCTCGAATGTTACATATGTTAATAGAACATCGGTGAATTCTCATTTAGTTTTGGGTGCTGGAAATTTTTCAGTGATGCATTGTTGGTTTGAGAATATGGTTTCAAATGGAATGGGGATGATATACAATGTGAATGCAGTTGTTGGTTTTATGGTTGTTGAGTATTCATCATTCTATTCGTGTACGAGTTTGAATCCAGGTTGTGGAATTCGTTATCAAAATGAATATGGAGGATGTGTGATATCTCATGTATGTGCAAATAAAATGAAAATAGGAAAATCCAATATCGATGCTGGTGGAATATTCAGTTATACTCTTGGATATACATTAGCTAAAAATGATATTAATCTTACAACAGTTTCATATTGTTCAGAAACAAAGGAACAAATGGAGTCAATTTCAATGGGAAAAGGTAAGAAAATTGTTATATCTTTTAATTCATCAAAAAATATTGCTAATTCATATTCTGGTTTCTATGGATGCACAGACCCAAACGAGGTAATATATTGCACATTCATCAATAATTCCGCAATTAGTGTTGTAATTGGATTTAGATATACAACTGGCAATAATTATCTTAAATACTCGAATGTTGTTGCAAATTCAATAGATGATTATGGTATAATGTATTGTGGGGGTGCTGTTTCCTACATAAGTGATTGTTATATTGCATCAAATATCAAACAGCTGTTTTCCGTTGTTACATCTGGTCAAATATACGCAACAAACAATTTCATTAGCCATTCATACACATTTGGAATTGGAATTGGAACTTACAAATCATTTACAGGGTCGACATGTCTCACACACTTCAAGACATTCTATTGTATGAATAACCAAGTTCCTCTTCAGACACCAAAGATGACCCTTCCTAGAACATATTCCGAAGTTTGCATTCAAGTTATTCTGTCTCATTCTAGGGAAGAGAAAGTTTTCATACCAGTTTTTATTAATGTAATAATCTCATTATAGACGTTTAGAATAATGGAGAAAAAGAAGAAAAAGGTTCATTTTATTCCCGATAAAGCGATTGAAAAACAATACCACACATATAATAATAAACAAATTCTTTATGTTCCAAGAGATATTACCCATTATTGGTTTCCAAGGAGAAATGACACACCATTACACATTATTGAACAAGTGAATGTTGATACAATAGCAAGATCGGGTGATATTTACTCAGTTGAGCACTATATGAAACTAATTAACTTCACAAATCCGCCAAAAATGTTTGGAACCCAGTCTTCAACAAATGCATTTCTTATACTCCAACTTGGTGCAGAGTATCTTCAAGCCTTAAAATGCAATTTTTTCAAGCCATTACATTCACCACTCCAAAAAGTAATGGATCAATCAATCATAGATCAGAACAATATAATGATGGATGAGTACCAAAGAGTCTTATCTATGCAAACAGATATTATCAACCAATTGAACATGCAAAATAATAGACTTGCAAAAGAAATACGCGGTCTTCACAAGGTGAAACACAGAATCAAGGGAAGAATTAGGAGGAGACTCAGGTCTGTTGTATAAAAGTGGCAATTGTTTTTAAACGAATGAATAGTATAAGTCTTAGAAGGAAACAACAGGTACCTTTTTATGGTGAGAATGATGACATTGCTGATGCTTTTGGGGCGAAAGAAAGAAAAACTCGTGCGATTATAATTGAAAAACCGAAGCAGATAAAAAATACAAACGGTGGCGAGAATTTGAGGAAAGAAAAAGATCTTAAACCAGAAATTATAGAAAATCCACCAGTTTCGAATGGAAATGAGACTAATAACGAGATTATACATAAAAAGAAAAAGAAGAAGATTATTATTCGAAAAAGAATAGAGGAACCTAATTTAGTACAAGAAAAACCTTTAGTTATTGAGAATAAGAAGTCAAACACACTTGAAGGTGAAGAAGTTGCACAAAAACCCATGATAATTGAAAGAAATGTCCAATCAGATGATGATGAAAAGGTAAAAATAAAACGAAAAAAGCAAAAGATCCGCCAAATGCCCGAAAATCCCCAAATTGTTTCCAAATTCTCAATTCAATTAGTTCACGAGCTTGAAGTTCTTGAGCCAAAAAAGAAAATTGTAGCAGATTGGGAATCTGTTGATGATATGTTTCTCGGAATCATTAAGGATACAGATGATTCATATTGGATGAAAAAGAAGTATTCTAAATGATTTATTATAATAAACTATATGTAATTCTGAAGCTTTTTCAGGTCTTCTCCAAGCTGATGAAGCACAATATCTATCATTTTGGCAGTTTTTGAGCTATTTCCAAAATTATCATGTTTTATTTCTTCAATTCTCTTAAGAACAAAATTAATTTTGTTTGTACATTCATTAGATATCATTTTGTATTCATTTTCGGAGATATTTCGGTTTTTCATCAAATCACCTTCAAGTTTTGTATTAAGTTCTTTTTCCATTGCTTTCACTTCTTTAAGTCGCTCTTCTAATACTTTCACTTCGGATATTTCGAGATCAAAACTACTTTCCAAGATTTCTAATTCTAGTTCTTGCTTGTCCAAACTATCAGACATCAAATGGTTAAAGAGTTCATAATAAAACCAGTGTTAAAATATTTTTTTTTAGGTCTAAACGTCTTTTCACATTAAATGAAAAAGCAGAATCAGATAGATCTTCTTCGTAACGAGCACCGGATTGCTGTTAACGAATATGATTTTGATAGAGCAGAAACTATTTCAAAGCAGATAAACCGGATTCAAGCAGATATTTCGAGGAATAGTAACGGGTTTTCAATCGATTTAGATGAGAAAAGAGAAGTATTTCTAAACCAAACTATAAAGCAAAAGAATGATCAAACACAAAAAAGGTTTGAAATACAAAAAAAGTACCATGAAAAATATCAACAATTACTTGAAAAGCAAACGGAAGAGATAACCCAATTATCTCTTAAACACGCTTTAGATATCGAGAGAGAAATTTCAAGGCCAATATACGAAGTGGAACAAAAACTCGCACAGTCAAGGTCATATGGTAAAAACCATGATTATAAGATGGCCAAAATGTTATATAAAGATGCAGTGGATATCAAGGAATCTATCACTGAAAAGAGAAAGGCAGTATGTGAAGAACAATATAGGAAGCAGAAAGAGAAAATAGAGAAGAGGCATCAAAAAGAGATATCTCTCCTTACAGAGAAACAACAGAGTGAAATTGAAGCTATTGAGCGTCAGGCATTTAATGAAAGCATTAAGATTCAAAATGCGAAAAATGCTACAATACTTAAGGCTACATTGAAGCCAAAAGAAAAACCAGTTATTTCTAATGTGATGACTCCAAGAAGGAGATCAGCATCTGTAACCAGAAGCATATCAGAATCTGATAGATATAGCTTGGCATCATCAAAGCTTTCTTTTAATAAATATATTTAATACATTTATTTAAATCCAGTTAATGTAGGACCTTCATAAACAAGTGGATTCTTCCTCTTCTCAAGTTGAATTGGAGTTCTCGTATATGTAACAAAACGAGCTGGCTTCTCATGATTTGGTGTCTTAGATAAATTAGATCCACTAAATGAGTTTTGTGATTCTTTTGGTGCTGAGGGAGATTTCAATGATCTTTCATACAAAGAAGGCAGACGTTTTCTCTTTGGTTTTGGATTTTCGATAACATGACTCATTTTTTGGCTAAGAATTTCGAATCTTCTTTCAAATTCATCCATTTGAGTTTGCTGACTATTAGCCATTTGAGATATCTTGATTGCAAATTTTTGCACCATTTTATTAAGCAATGATATTGAAGAAAAGATACTTTCAAATACCGAATAATCTCCTTCAACAATCCCCTTTTTGATGCAGTTAATCATCTCTAAAATAAACCCCTCTTTTGAAGATGTAGAAATCTTGGAAAAAACTCCAAGGAGGGAAGAGAGAAGAAGAGTATCATTTTTCATGTTCTGAGAATTCATATACTGAATCGAGAGAATTTTGTTCTTTTTTTCCTCGTTTTCGAGGCTTAGTTTTAATTCCGTTATTTGGTTTTTCAGAATCAAAGGTTCGACTCTTAAGGTTGCAATTTGTGCTTGGTTATCTCGAATGACTGACTTAAGTTCATTCGAAGACTCTGATGTGCTGATCATTTTAGAAATACGAGATATTATATCAGCATTAGTATTGCATTGCAATAGCTGGGAGAGTGGCTGAAAGAGGCATTGGTATTTGGTCTGGGAATCACTAACATCAATTCTCAACTTAGCATTATTAGTCATTGAGATTGAAAGTTCATTTCGAACTTCAATTAACATATTAGATTCTTTATCTAGTTCATTTTGTAAGTGCAGTAATTCACTCTGAAGAATGGAAATGGACGAATTCAATTCAGAAATAGCTTTGGTATGATCTGCTAATCCATGTAATCCAGCAATTGAGTTTCTTATTGTATCTAATTCAACCTGGTGTCTTTCATTATTTTGAATAATAGAATCACGAAGCATTTGATTTTCATACTGTAAAGACTTAATTCTCATTTCTAGTATTGAAACACTATTATCAATTATTATATCTTCTCTCTTGGTATTATCATTAAATAATTGGTCAGTTTGATTGTTGGAAGAACTGCTCTTAACATCAATACTCTGGCGAAGGAGGTGTTCATTCATTTCTTTAACAGAAATTATATCTTTTTTAAGCTTTGAACTTTCTGACTCTATTTTCATGATATATTCATCTTTCAGAATAAAAGCGGCTCTAATCTGTTCATATTCTTCTTTAAGCTTTTCGTAGTTTGATTTCCATGTCGATGAACCAATTTGGGAGATTTCATGTAGCTTTCTATTCTCCTCTTTCATAATGGATAAGCCCAAAATAGAATCTTCAAGATCCTTCTTCATCAAAGCAATCTCATTTTCATATGTAGATTTTTGAGTGTCAATGTCTCTTTTTAGATGTTCAATTTCATTTAAAAGGTTTTCATTGCCTTTTGATTCATACATAGATGATATTTTCTGCTTAAAGTGGTTGATTTCTTTAATTAAGTCGTCTTTATCGCTTATTAAACTTTGCACCGATTCCTCGAGTTCATTTTTCATGTCTTTTAACTGAAGAAGCTCTGTTTCAATTATTTTTAGCTGCTTGATACTCTTTGATTCATTATGTTCAGATTCCTCAATGCGGAGGTTTATCGCATCCATTTTCAGTTTATATCCTTCCAAAGATACTTCTAATGATGCATTTTTTTCTTTTTCTATACTTATTAGATGATCATAGTTCTCCTTCAATAAAGAAATTTGGTTTAAATGTTGTAATTCAAACTCTTGGATTTCAATCATTTTTTCTTTCAGAGATAATGCCTCAATTGATGAAAGCTCAGATGTTTTAAGCTTGTTTTTCAGATCATTGTTGATTTTGTTTAGCTCATGAATTTGGGAATACATGTCATTTATAATGTTTTGGCATTTGATAGTATCCTCTTGACTATTGTGGAGGTGCTCGCCTAATGTTTTAATTTCTTGTTCGTAAGATGATATCCTTGTCGACATTGATACAATATCTTCGTTGAAACTATCGTTTTCGATTTGGTTGTAGAAATGAGTATCAAACAATTCAGAATTAATCACCCCAATATCGTTTATCGTAAGTTTTAATGTATCATTTGTGTCATTTTGGTGCTGCAAATATTTCACTAGCATTGTTTGATTCTCTTTTTGCAAAGTAAGTAAAGACTGCCGCAAACATGAGTTTTCCTCGTGAAGAACATTCAATTCAATAGCGACACTATTCTCCTTATTCTCTAAAAGTTTATTCAACGATTCTATTTCTTTCATTCTTTGAGATAATTCTTTTTTCGATGCAGCAAAATCGATTTCAAGAGTTTGATAACAATTGTTGGCACTACTTATCTGGTGACGGAGCTGTGAAAGTTCATTGTTTTTCAATGTTAATTCACCAGAAAAGTATACAACTTGATCTCTTAAGCTTTGTATGGTTTTTGTTTGTTCGTTTTTGGCTTCAAGCGACCAAGAGTTTGATTCATTTAGTTCATTTGACAAATTATCAATTAATGAGATTCTTTCAAATATTTCTCCTTGAAGAGGTCCATATGAATGATACGCATCTAAAAGTTGCTTTTTGATTATAGAGTTTTCATTACTGAGGATTGTCAATTGGTTATTAGCAATGGATAACAAATCCTCTAATTCGGAAATCCCTTCATGTTCAGTTGTGGGGTTGAAGTGGTCAGTATCACAGCATTCATTTATTGAAGTTTCGCTTACATTTGAGCATAATACGAGATTGTTATCCGTATTTGTGTTCCGCTTTTTGGAGAGATTAGCTAAAGACTCTTCTAGGCCGAGATTTTGGGCATTTAAAATATCGATTCTTTCAGATAAAGTTTCAATTTCCTTTGTGTTTTGGTTGTAAATATTATTAGCTTGAGATACTTTGCTATTTAAGTGTTCGCATTCTTGAATAAGTGACTTTATTGAAAGATCCTTTTCATTAATTATTCCTTTCAAATCATCAAGAGATTTTTCGATATTCATTTTCGTTTCGGAAATAAGGTTATAATTATATGTCATTTTCGAGATTTGATCTCTAAGAATCTCATTCTCTTTGATAATATTCTTAACATAACTATCCTTCTGTTCCATATTCACATTTAATTGGTTTAATGAATCCAAATGTTTTGTGGTTAGCGCTTGAATTGAAGATTTGGTCATATCTAGTTCTTTTATCAACGAATCATTGAGTTTTCTGAGTTCATTGATTTCATTCAAATGCTTTTTTTCCATCTCATTAATATTAATACGATGATTAACAAGCTCTGCTTGAAATTCAAAACTAGTAGAACCTGATTTGGAATTCTCAATCCATTGGCCAAATTCATCAATCAAGGATTGGTTTCTTTCTTTCAATTCCGCAATTTCATTCTTTAATTGGCTAATAATGAGATGATAATCATAGATTTCGGAGTTATAATCTTTGGAAAACAAAATTGCATCACCTATATTGTTGTCAATACTAATTTTTGCATTTTGAATCTGGTCAGATAATTTTCGATTTGTATCATGAAGTTCTTCAATAATAATTTGCATATTCATGTTTTCGTTTTCCAACTTTTCTTTTTGTAGAGTTGTTTCAACCAAGGTTTCTGAGACTTCATGATTTTGTTTCTCAATAAGATTAATGTGATCATTATACTGATCAATAGCAGATTTAATTTGTTCTTTTCGATGAATATTTTGTTGCCTTTCATTTTCAAACTCTTCAATAATGGATCTATTCTGTATAATAATATTTTGTGCTCTTCGAAGTTCTTCTCTAATCTTATCCCTTTCCATCTCTGTTAGATGTAATTTTTTGTTAACTTCAGATAACTCTTCATTCGGCAGAGCTTTAATACTCTCAATTTCGCTTATCCTTGATTCAGATTCAATAAGACTATTTATGAGTTCTTTTTCATGTTTCTCGGCCTTTTTTAATGTATCCTGAAGGTTAACTATTAGTTTTTGTTGTTCTGTATTTGTTTGTTTAAGATTTTCAATAGAAAACTCGTAATCATTAATCTTTTTTCTTTCCATGTCAATATCTTTTTCAAGTTCAAAAATCTTCATATTAGCCCCATTTTTCACTTCTTCAAGCTGAAGAGAAAGTTCATTTCTCTCTCTCTTTATAATCTGTACTTGTTGTTCATAAAATTCCTTGTCGCCAATGTTAGACTGCATTTGATTAATTTTCTCTTCATTTTTGATACTATTTTCCAACATGGAGCTGTTAATTCTTTCTAGTTCAATAATTCTGTTCTTAAGATCTGTGTTCTCTATGCAAATATTATTATTATCTTTTTGAATTAAAGAAATTTTGGATATTTGTTCGCTTTGCCTTTTCGTTAATGACTCTAATTCTCCACTTAAAGCATTATTAACATTCACAAGATTTTCAATTTCTTTTTGATATTCAATACTAGTTTGTTCAGCAAGTTTGTCCTTGATCCTGGATGTATCAACCATTTCTTGAAGCCTTCTGATTTCTTTTGACTTCAATTCGAGCTCATTTCGAAGAAGGTCGGTGTCAAGGTTATATGATTCCTTGAGTGATGAATTCTCGGTCCTTAAAACTGCTATTTCTTGTTCAACTTCAGCTCTATTAACCTTCTCAATAGATGATTTTTCATTATCTAATGACGCTTTTGTGACCTTTTCATTTAACAAGTGTGCTTTATTGCACATTTCTTGATACTTTAAATCCAATTCACTGATCAAAGATGACGAAATTTGATGCATCCTCTCAAATACGAGACAAGAATCTTCAGTCGCCTTACAAAAGTATCGAAAAACTTCCTCATTTTTGTCCAATAAAGCCTTATTTTCCATTTTAAGCATTTCATTATCTGTTGATAAACTTGAACAATGTTCATTAATTCCTAATAATGCCTCATCTACTTCAAGGCTTTGGTCCTTCATGGTTTTTAGCCTCTTCATTTCTGATAATAAAACAGATGTCATAGCAGCATATTTTTTCCTGGCATCATAACTGTTTTCATCTGAGTTTTGGTCGTTCATTTTTTTCGTTTTGCTGGAAATAGAACTAAAATTACCTTGAGAAATCGACATTTATGATTAGTAAACGGTCACTTGGACGATAAAACTTGGTTTTATTATTCGTGGGCTTCTTTCACTAATTGTTTGAAGCAATCATGAAGTGCTTGTGATATTGTTACTTTGTAGGTAGCAGGGTCTATGATTTTGATAACATCATCTCGGAAACCTCCGTTAATTGCATCTAAAACTCTTTGTCTAGCTGTTTTTAGATCATCAACTTTCACCTCCCCATTATCATATACTAAGTCATACATAGGCTCAGCATATGCAAATTCGATACACATTTCTGATGTGCTTGGAAATACTTCGGTTAAATTAATTGTTCCTGGCTTGAGTTCCTCATCTGCAAGAGTGAGAACATCGACAATGGGTTTGCGATTTGAATCATAAAGGCGGAATAGGGCTTTCCTTCCAGGGAGAGTCACTTTGATCAAGTCATTTGATAATTTGACTCTAGCTTTTCCATCAATTTCGACAAGTTTGTAAACACCTCCAAGAGCAGGCTGTTTTTGGCATGTAACCAAGTGGGTACCAATTCCAAAGGCGGTCATTTCATGTCCTTGTTCTTCAAATTCTAACAAAGCTTTTTCATTGATATCATTTGATGCAGTAATTCCATAATTAGCTGCATAATCAATTCCATATTTAGCAGAAAACAACTTATATAAGGATCTTGCTTCTTTAGAAAGAACTGCCAAATCACCGGAATCGAGTCTAATTCCCTTTGCCCTATAACCTGCATGATGCAAGCCATAAGCAACTGCAATAAAATTGGGTACACCACTAGTTAGTGTATCATATGTGTCTACAAGAGCGAGGAAATTCTTTGGAAATGCAATAGCTTGGGCAACAAATGATACAAGTTCTGTTTGGTTTGTATGGAAACCCATTTCAGAAATACATTTCTTTGCGTAAAACAAAAGATCAATCGGCTCCTTTGTCTCTATATGAGGAATTGTAGTATTCTTAAGCAAATCTGGACTATGATAAGAGCTAATAAAGCTGTGAGCTACAGTTCCTGCAATTGGTATCCCATATTTGTAACCAGCTAGTACATTAGATGTTGAATCGAATCCACCCATATATGAATACCTAGTGGCAGTCATAGCACCATCAGGTCCTTGTGCTCTTCTCAAACCAAACTCCATCAAAAGCCGCTTTCCTGATAGAATCCTCAGTCTAGATGCATTTGTTGTCATCAAAGTTGCAAAATTGATGCAATTAAGAAGAGGTGTTTCAATTAATTGACATAATATCAAGGGACCCTCAATTCTCAACAAAGGTTCACGGGGGAAAACAACAGATCCTTCTTTCGGTGCATACACTTTCAAAGTTGTTGGATCAAGAGCTTTCAAGCTCTCAAAGAAACCTTCTTCAATTCCCGGCATATTCGCTCTCAAATAAGCAATATGTTCATCAATAATCTTGAATTCCTTGATAAAATTGATAGCTTCGTTAAGTCCACCAAAAAACGCAAAAGTCCCTTTAAAAGGCTGCGACCTGTAAAACAAATCAAATACAGCAGGTTCAAGATGCCTTCCCTGTTTCCATTGGGCATAAGATATGGTAAACTGATAAAAATCAGTAAGAAGAGGAGATGTGAATGACTTCAAGCTCTCCATAACAGAATGACCTATCGTTTGTTGAAAAATTTTACCAGAAACGTCAATGAGATGAAAAATCTGACTACCCTCAGAAAATTGTAAGGTGGTTGAATAATGTTATGAAAAATTTGAACTAGTAAAGAAATTTGATTAGAGTCAGTATCGTTTAGAAACTAATTTGAATTACTGTGATTCAGGTTTTTTTTCTGAAGTTTCTGAACTTTCATCGTCTTTTTTGAACACAAGGAACCAATATGCAGCGCCTCCTGCACAAATTAGGGCTATACTTCCAATTACTACTACTGCAACAGGAAAATCATTGGTTTTGGTTTCTGAGGTTGGGGGGTTGATGGTGAAATCGTAGCAGGACCCTGTTTGATAAGCACTATGGGAGTAGGTAGATGGAATAGAATACTGGTTTGAATTATCAACAGTTATTGAACCATCAGTTAGTTTTATTGATTCATGATCAATGACGGAATTAGAAACATAGACAATATTACTTGAGGATGTGGTAAATAAATTTCCAACATTCTTTGAGAACATGCATGAAGAGAAGTTCAATGAACAATAATATGAGTGAATGATACCATCTCGCTCATTTGCGATCCTCGAATTGTTGATAACATTTGTATTTGTGATCATCCTTAAATAATTACCTCCCTGATAAAAATGCAATATAACATGTGTAGAAACATGATTATTATAAAAATTGCTGTATGATAAACTAACATCCTTGGATGATTCGATATGAATTCCAGAAAATTTCAGTCCTAAGTTGTTAGAACTATTAAAATATTCATGTTTTTGCACGCCATTGATGTTGGCAAAAGAATGAGTTCCATAGCCAAGAACATGCCCACAAGAACTCATTGTTAGGTAGGAGATAGAGTGATTGTTTGCAGAATTAAATGCAAACTGTCCTCTTTTATCAATATTTCTCGAATGGCACTTATAAGCGCATACTTTATCCATAACAATCTGAGCATCAGATGAAGGAAAATAAACCCACATTGCCCCACCAAACTCAAATGTTGAACAATTTAGAAAAGAGCATGATTTTAAAATTAAATATTTTCCGGAATTTAAATAGATGGCGCCTCCATTATATTTATATGATTCCATCCGATGAAAAACACAATCTTCAAATTCATAGCTATTCAAACTATAATTTGTCATAATACCACCAGTCATGTTGTCTAATTTAGTGCAATCAATACAGGCCATGGATGTAGTTAAGCACACGAAAGCCAGAAACACAATGGTCATATGATTCTGACAACTGTTGATAAGATTATTTGACATCCTCAAAAATTGTATGGGAACATTAGAATATTTATCAGAATCAATTTGATCACTCAGAACATCACAAAACAACTGGCTACTGATTTTACAAATAATGTGTAAATTACACTAAGCTTCGATTATTTTGTAAATCACAATTTGCAGATAACAGATTATGAGATCATTAATTAATTTGATTCACTGTACAAGAACCACCATTAACATATATAACCACTGTCTCCTAAGTATAGAGAAAATTTCAAAAATGATGTAATATCTGTTTATGGAGCCAATATAAAAAATTTTAAAAAACACGGCGAATGCTGACAAAAACAAGGAGTTTTGGCTTATTTTTCCTTTACAATATGAAAAATCAATGATCTCGAACCGATTGCCATCACTTGAAATCAAATTAACATGTGGTATCAATACACAACTCTTAGAGCTATTTGGGAACATTGTTATCAATTATATGTCAATTTAGTATCCCCAAATTAGACTCAACAGAAACCAAGGAAATCTGTTTCCTAAAAGAATATCTCTTCTTTTACAAGGGACTCTAATTATAAATAGATATTGTTATAAAAACATTTCTTCACATTACGTTGGCATTTGAGCAACTTTCATTTCAATTTTAAGTTGTCAATGAACTGGGGGTAAATTGTTACCCAAAATTATATTTATTTTATTAAATATTTGTGACAATGTTCGATTTATGCCACTCATCAATATTATATCAGCTATTATTCGACAAACTTGCATTCTATATGATTTTTAATATATCTTTATTCCAAATAAGTCAAAGAAAACTTCAATCAACAATGAGTCACATCTATTATTTCATATTATCAATTGATCCTTCCTCCAAAAAGCAATTATTGTCACTATTCATTTTTCACTTGTTTTTCTTGTTGTTTTCCGAATTGTTCGGATTTTTTAGCAAATACGATTGTTCTGTATCAGATAGAATCCAAATCGATCCATTTTGGGAGAATACCATAAAATATTTAATTAACTCGAATTTTGCTCTATTATTCTCGAAAAAAAAACTTAAAACTAAAAAAAAATCAAGTAATATTACAAATTCAATTTGTTCCTACTATTCAATTTCAATACCATTAATGTTGTTATATCAATCGAAAAATGTTGAAATGATTGATGATCAAAAACAACAAATATTAAACAATAATGCCAAGTTATGGAAAAAAAGAATAAATTCCCCAATTGGGCCCTTGTGGTCATTCATGTTGAATACAAATAATTTTCTATGGAAAGTTGGTTTGGAGTGTGAAAATGAAATTACAGATCAAGGAAGGTCCTATTCGGATATTTATATCAACATTTCAAATTGTTTCTTCTCAAGATATTCTCTCTACCATGGAGATGGTGGTGTCATTTATGTGAATGGTGGTTTAAACACGATGAATGTTAATTGCTCAATGTTTCATGACTGTGTTTGTTCTCAGAATGGAGGAGCAATATATTTCTTCTCTTCAAATTCTCATCTCAGAATGATATGCGCTCATAGATGCTCATGTGGAGATTCTAACCTATATGGTGGTCATTCTGTTTATTCTGAAACTTCTCATTTGAATCAAGTGGAGTATCTATCCGTATCAAAATGCTCTCCTGTATTATCTGGTTACTATTCGATTTGGTTAGCATCAGGAAATCAGAAAATTGACAACACAAATAGCTCGATGAACAATGCTCTTGGTGTATCCGGTTTTTTTATTGATCATCCTTCTACATCCACCAGCGCCCACTGCACATTCTCTAACAACAAGGTATCTGAGAGAAGATGCTTACAATTATATTCTGAATCAGGAACAATATCGATATTGTATGCTAACATTGTTCATAATAACAGCCCATCTCTTGGAGTTGTATATGTTAATAGAGCTGGGTCAAGAAAGATGATGTATTGCATATTCCATAATAATCAAAACTATTTATTCTGTGTATATGAAGGTTCTCTAGATGTGTTTCATTCTTTCATTGATCACTCTTCTTCATTATTCTCAACATCAACACCAATATCAACAACAAACAATTCATTATCTAATAGAATGACATATATATTACAGTTTTTCAATTCCCATTATTGTAATGCTGATGTTCCTCTTCCACAGAGAACATTCGAGAATTCTCCAATCAATGAAACTCCAAAAGATAGAATCCTAAGAACATATGCTGAATTGAAATCCATTTATCAAATGATGAATTGGATAGAGATCAGTGTGTTACTATTATTATAGATAATTACCAACTTTTCAATGGAATTGTATTGTGGATGGATGATAATAATGAATATAGGGTGTCTTTGTGAGTTAGTCTCTTAGAGTGATGGGAAGAATACTTTGTCAATAAAAATCACAATGTGTAACTACATCAGATTAAACAATGTAAATTTGTTCAAAATGAAACAAATTTAGAATAAAATCTAGTTTCATCTCCAATATTGATATCCAAAACACACAAAGGTTGTTGAAGAAAGTTGGTTGAGACAATCCAAGGAATTTGAACTTCGCTTTGACACTAAATCAAGAGCATTTTTGTCTGTTTATACTGAATATCCCAAAAAAAGACAGGAAATTTGATGATTTCTTCAAGATGAAACGTTGTATATTTATCGATTTCGACAATGGAACAGAGAATCAAAACTTACCAATCATAAAGAAAAAAGGACATAAAGATAGTTGAATTACTATTAAAAAATGGCAAATTGCGATACTAAACTCCCTTGGATTGATATTAGGTCGAATAACCTGTGAGAACATCAAGGAAAACGCAAAATCCCTCCTGAAATGGTGATGATACCACAAAAAATCGACAAATTTCGGGTTTTAGGAGGTTGTGAACCTGGAAGAGATATTGTTGTGAATGGTCAAATTTGCTAGAATATGCCCCAAATTTCTTGATATTATTTGAAAATTCGAGATAAAGCGAAGAAAAAGGAATGCAAATCTTATTAAAATAAGTCAAGTCAAATCAGAGTATGATCATATCATCACTTTCTAGTGAATATGAGGGAATTTTCTACATCATCTATATGTATTTTTGATCACAAGTTGTATCTTTACCATACGAGGTGGTTTCTATCAGCGATGAGCACCTTGAAGTCATCTTCTCTTTGTTCATAGAATGCTTAGATGGAATGAAAACGCTTCCTCATGATAATAAATTTTAAAAAATTAATTTTTTTATAAGATGGAAGAGAAGCTTTCATTTGAGAGATTTCTTTTTGGAGACGGAAATGAAATTAGAATAAATGATGTGGAGTTTTGTGTCGATCGAATTGTTATGTTACCAAAGATTCGGCCACATCAACTTGAGAAAGCTGTGGATTTATCTATTGAGAATAGCAAATCAGCTGATTTCAGGCGAAAACTATTAGAAAAATCTAACGAATGCAGAGTTCTGATATATCAATTGTACAAGAGAGGTGTTTTTATATTTGAAGAAATCGAACCTTTTTTGAGTCCTAGAGACTCTTTCTTGTTATGTTATTATTTTCGGAAAGAGATCGTTTGTTTTGAGAGTTTTATCCGAAATAAGGTCAAACATTTAGATTTTGATGAATCATTCTTAGGGAATGAAGAGGATATTGATCAATTGATCGAATATGGTTATCTTCCTTCAAGTATTGAGTATTGTCTCAAGTATGATGTAATTGATGATTTATTAAATATTGATAATTTAAATCAAAAAGCTAGATGGAGTCCATTTGAGTGGAGTTATGAGCCAGAGTATCTTGATTTGTTATCTTTTTCTGGATTTTTTGGTTCAATCCAGTGTTTTAGGCATTTGTTAATGAAAGGATTTGATATCAATGATAATGTGTTATCAATGGTTGTCTGTGGTGGTTTTTTTGATCTCTTCCATATTTGTCAAGGAAAACAATTTGTTACACCAAATCTTGTTTGTAAAGCATCTATATTTTTCCACCTACCATTGTTAATTTTCATGATTGAAAACGGAGCTGATATAAATTCAATAAATAATAATGATTGGACTCCTCTTCCTTATGCTGCTCAAAATGGTCATCTTAGTGTTGTTGAATGTCTAGTTAATCACAAAGCTGATATAAATGAAAAAAATACAAGTGTTGAGTTTTTATAATTAATTGGACTCCTCTTCATTGTGCTGCTTCCTGTGGTCATCTTAGTGTTGTTGAATATCTTGTTAATCAAAAAGCTGATATAAATGCAAAAAATTTTGGTTCTGAGTTTGTATTTTCGATAAGACTCCACTTCATTTAGCTGCTTATAATGGTCATCTTAGTGTTGTTGAATATCTAGTTAATCATAAAGCTGATATAAATGCAGTCACCGCTAAGGTTGAGTTTTTATATTTAATAATACTCCTCTTCATTATGCTGCTTCAAATGGTCATCTGAGTGTTGTTAAATGTCTAGTTAATCATAAAGCTGATATAAATGCAAAAAATTATGGTGCTGAGTTTTTTTATTTAATGATACTCCACTTCATTGGGCTACTGGAAATGGTCATATTAGTGTTGTTGAATATCTAGTCAATCAAAAAGCTGATATAAATGCAAAAGATACAAGTGTTGAGTTTTTGTATTTGATTGGACTCCTCTTCATTGGGCTGCTCAATTTGGTCATCTTAGTGTTGTTGAATGTCTAGTCAATCAAAAAGCTGATATTAATGCAAAAGATACAAGTGTTGAGTTTTTATATTTAATTGGACTCCTCTTCATTATGCTTCTCAATATGGTCATCTTAGTGTTGTTGAATATCTAGTTAATCAAAAAGCTGATATAAATGCAAAAAATAGTGATGTTGAGTTTTTAAATTTAATATGACTCCTCTTCATTATGCTGCTCAAAATGGCCATCTTAGTGTTGTTGAATTTCTAGTTAATCAAAAAGCTGATATAAATGCAAAAGATACAAATGTTGAGTTTATATATTTAATCAGACTCCTCTTAATTATGCTGCTGAGGAAGGTCATCTTAGTGTTGTTGAATATCTAGCTAATCAAAAAGCTTCTTTAAATGAGAAAAATGAATATGATGAGTATTTATGTTTAATTGAACTCCAGAGTGAAGGAGTAATAGATAGGTATCATGATGAAGAAGTCAACTTTGAGGAAGAAAGCTTTGAAGTAGAGGATTAAAAACCACATTCATTAGATTTTTTGAAAATGTTATCAAGCACTGGTTTTGAAGGGTACATTAATGGATAAAATAAGAGATAGCATAAGGGAAAGCTATTTTTGAGAAACGATAATCTATGTTTGATGAATATGTGAAGGGTTTAAGTTAGGGGATAAGTTGGAAGGGCGGTAATTAGGAAAAATTAATGAGTATTTGAAGTTTTGGAGCATATGGTGGTGATGAGATATGGATCAACAGAAGTTCGGGAAATGGTAAATAAGTTTAAAGGGGAGAAATGAGGATGATTGAAAACGGAAGCTAGGAAAAAATCATAAAATATGCATTTTTGGAGAGAAAATGGGAATAATATAAATCAATAGACTAGGGAAGAGATAAGAAAACCTTGTTTGGAATTGGTGATGTTTAGGTGAATCTTTTAGAGATAAACGGGGGACATTTGGATGATTTGGTAAATATATATATGGAGAGCAATACACATTTGTTGAGAGAAAAGGAGGATTGGTGAAAAGAGAGAATGATCATTTTGAAGAATCGGTGATTTTTTTCGGTAGAAAACGGTATATAGTGGAAATTTGCGTTTTAAGCCATAACTGGGAGTGAAACTTACTTTTAGGTTTGATCATGAATCATTTTGGCAGCTTTATCTAAAGGTGATCTAATTGATCAAATTTTGGTTGAAGGAAACACCACTCAACAGATCCTTGCTTTTATAATTTGCCCCTCTTCACCTTGAGCAGAGTTGTTTCCGAATCCTGTATTCATGAGATAATCGATAATTTTCTGTGATTAATTGGAAATCTATTAGAAGTTCATGGAATCGAGTCATTCTTATTGATCTTTTCATGTGATTTTTGCTGTTGCTCTGTACAAAATGTCCTCCTCATACTCGAAAAGATATCGATTCACTCTCATTCCTCAGAATGTTTTCTGTAAATTCCCCTTAAACACACAATTAATCTCATTTTGATCAAGAATCTCTTTACCAATTAAACAAAATCATGAGATATTGGTGGTTTTCACTCTGTTTGGTTTAGGAAGTTTTGTTGGCTTAAACATTTATTTAATGGATTTGCATCTATTCAAAGAGCAATTAGTTGTTGAAAAGATGCTTTATGGTGATTCTCCAGTTTTCGAATTTATTGAAGTCCAGAAGAAGGACTTTTTAGTAAATATTTTTGGCTTGTATCCCAAATTGCGTCCTCATCATTTAGAAAACTTTGTTTTGTTTTGTTCGCACTATCTTCAAGACGAATCTTTTCGAAAAATTGTACTTAAAAAGGTATTTATTGTCTGTCCGACTCTTATTCAAAGGCTTTATCGAATTAAGTGTTTTACCAATGACGAAATTCGTGAATCACTAGAATATCATAAGAAAAAATTCCTTTGTTTGTTTTTCAAGAATGATATTGATGTTGATGAAACAGGTTTTAGTGACAGGGATAGTCAATATTCACAAGAGTTTTGGAATGAAACAGAATTAGATTCTTTAATTCAATTTGGATTCCACAAATCTTCAATGGAGTTTTGTTTGAAGTATGATATATTTGAAGAAATAGAAAGTTTGATAATGAATAATCCTGATAAGAGAGAATGTGAATGGAGTCCATTTGAATGGTCGGAGAAGCCCAAATCACTCGATTTTTTGTCATTTAGTGGTTTCTTTGGTTCACTTAAGTGTTTCAGAGTATTATTATTATCAGGCTTTGTTATAAATAAACTTGTTGTTAGTAATGTTGTATGCAGCGGTTCTAGAGAACTTTTCAACATAGTTTCTGATCTTCGCCTAGAAAGCTTTTCTGGTCTCCATGAATCGTCGAGATTTGTTCATCTTAGTGTTGTTGAATATCTAGTTAATCAAAGAGCTGATATAAATGCCAAAACTAGAAGTGTTGAGTTTTTATATTTAATCAGACTCCTCTTCATTATGCTGCTCAATATGGTCATCTTAGTGTTGTTGAATATCTAGTTAATCAAAGAGCTGATATAAATGCCAAAACTAGAAGTGTTGAGTTTTTATATTTAATCAGACTCCTCTTCATTATGCTGCTCAATATGG
>Ga0074193_1000206_pt1 | contig 109389 bp, 85 predicted proteins | sample EPASupsiteHSE605_FD_64523 | JGI IMG/M metagenome (GOLD analysis project Ga0074193, IMG submission 64523) | Bioremediated contaminated groundwater from EPA Superfund site, New Mexico - Sample HSE6-05 | ecosystem: Environmental > Aquatic > Deep subsurface > Groundwater > Contaminated ... | reverse complement strand
TACCTCAGTTTGATGGAATGTTATTCTGCGAAGTAAGGTGTAAACTTTGGAAGCGCCGTATACCGAACGGTACGTACGGTGCTGTGGGAGGTCGGCCACTCAAATAATGGGTGGCCTCCTACCCGATTAGTTAAGAATGATTGCACCTAACTGTCATGTGAATTGGGTAAATAATTTATTCAGGTAATTTTAAGGTTATGAAGCATTGACCAGCTGGTCGGTAGGATTTATACTGGTATTACAGATAAATTTTGTGATAAATGGAGTTGATAAATATGCGCAGGGTATTAATACCAGTTATGTTGTGTTTTATGTTAATTACCAGTTTGCCCGGTTATTGCCAAGCAGCTGAGACGGCAGCTCCTGCTTCTTTAACAGTGGATGAGGCGGTTTCTCGTGCGCTCAAAAATAGTAAGGCACTTGAGAGTATTATTTTAGGTGTTGATTTAGCCAATGAAGATAATGAGGACGCAAAAGGTATGTGGAGCCCAAAATGGGATTTCGAATATGAAAAGACAACTCCCAGTATCGAAACTCGTTACTCAAATTTATTAAGTGCGGAATATAAATATGAAACTTCTAAAATGAAGCAGGATATGCAAAGAGAAGTAGTGGCAGCTAAAGCGCAAAAGGGGTACTATGATCTCTTGCAGGCTATTGATAAAGTTGCGGTGAGTAAAAGCAGTCTAACAGCAGCTGAGAAACAGTTTAATATTTCACAAGCTTATTATTCATGTGGAATGTTAAGTACAGCCGCTTATAATCAGGCTAATATACAGTTAATACAGAAGCAGGCCGATCTCAAGGCAGCAGAGAATGATCTGAATAACACTTATGTTACCTTTAATCAGCTTGTCGGTTTGAAAGCCCAGGATCGACCAGCATTAATTGATACACCGGTCCTGAAAAATATAGAGGTAAAAAATTTGGATTCCCAAATTGCACTAATTGCTAATGAAGCTCCAACTCAGTTAATTTCTGAAGAAGGTGCAGATCTGCAGGAAAGATTATTGGGCTTTACTGGTTCTACTGATAAAGCTAAAATACAAGTGGATCAGGCAGAATTAGATACTGCAAAACTTAAAGAAGATACTATCAAAGGCCTCTATGCTACCTACTTTACTATTATGAGTATGGAGGAGTCATATCAGACAACCCTGAGAAATGTAACGATTGCCGAAGATAATCTGAGAATAGCAAAGTTAAAATTTGATATTGGAATGGGTACCCTATCCGATGTTGCTGCAGCCGAAACCAGTCTAGCGCAGGCAAAAAATAGTCTATTATCACTTATCTGTAAACATGAGGTCTTGAAGGCAACATTCTTTAAGCCCTGGACAGCGTAGCTAAGGTGCCAGGCACCTAACTTTTATCTTTATTATAAACGCATTCTCTTATGTAACGGAGAATGCGTTTTCTTTTGCCTTGGTTCGTAATATCCCGAGCTTTTTAGTTATGTGCCATAGCCTATCATAAAGGGTACTGAAGATGTTATAACGAGAATATATTTAAGTTGGAAATAATGCCAAAGAAATTTTATGGAAAATAGTGAGAACACTACCGTTACTGGCAGGAAAAACCAATAAAAATGTGGAAGAATATAATTGCAAATATTGGAACTACTGTTGAACGTCATAACGGTAGATTTATCTACATTACAGGGAGGGGGCTTAAAGCACATTTAACATTTTAATTTCATAAGAAGAATGCTTTTTAAACACAATAGGCATTAAATTATGTCATGCAATTTTGTTGATAGGGATCTGTCTTAGAGGGGGAGGAATATTCTAAAGTGAGATTGAATTTTTCAGCTGCAAAGTTATGTATTAGTACTTTAATAATAATGGTGTTTTTGTTAAGCATAGTTTCACCAACAATGGCTGTGCAATTACCAACCAGTGTAAAATTAAATAAAACCAGCATAAGTATAACTGTAGGTTCAAGCGAAACCCTAAAGGCCACAGTGTGGCCGCTAAGTGCAGCAAACAAAGCTGTGACCTGGAGTTCCAGCAACAGTTCAGTTGCAAAAGTTTCAGATGGAAAAATAACTGGAGTAGCACCAGGGACAGCAACAATAAAAGTTAAAACAGTAGATGGGAACAAGACTGCAAACTGTACAGTAGTAGTTAAAGCAGCAACAGTTAAGCCAACCGCTCCAGCCCCCATAAAAGTTCAGCCAAGCGTTCCAAAAGCCCCGATAACAGTTAAACCGATACCTACTCCGGTAAAAACGGTACCTGTGCCGGTAAAACCAGTTTCGCCAGCATCGGTAAGTCTAAATAAAAGCAGTATTAGTTTAACGGTAGGTTCGAGCGAAACCCTTAATGCAACGGTATTACCAACAAATGCAGCAAACAAAGCTATAACCTGGACTACCAGCAACAGATCAGTTGCAGTAGTTTCAAATGGAAGAATAACAGGAGTAAAAGCAGGTACAGCGACAATAAAAGTTAAAACAGTCGATGGTGCCAAAACGGACAATTGTATAGTAGAAGTTAAAGCAGCAACAGTTCAGCCAAGCGTTCCAAAAGCTCCAATAACAGTTAAACCGATACCTACTCCGGTAAAAACGGTACCTGTGCCGGTAAAACCAGTTTCGCCAGCATCGGTAAGTCTAAATAAAAGCAGTATTAGTTTAACGGTAGGTTCGAGCGAAACCCTTAATGCAACGGTATTACCAACAAATGCAGCAAACAAAGCTATAACCTGGACTTCTAGCAACATCTCAATTGCGAAAGTTGCAAATGGAAGGATAACAGGAATAAAGGCAGGGACAGCAACGATAAAAGTTAAAACAGTAGATGGTGCCAAAACCGCCAACTGTATAGTAGAAGTTAAAGCAGCAACAGTTAAGCCAACCGTTCCAGCACCAATAAAAGTTCAGCCAAGCGTTCCAAAAGCTCCGATAACAGTTAAACCGGTACCTGCTCCGGTAAAACCTACTCCGGTAAAACCAGTTTCGCCAGCATCAGTAAGTCTAAATAAGAACAGTATTAGCTTAACCGTAGGTTCAAGCGAAACCCTCAATGCAACGGTATTACCAACCAATGCAGCAAACAAAGCTGTAACCTGGACTTCTAGCAACATCTCAATTGCGAAAGTTGCAAATGGAAGGATAACAGGAATAAAGGCAGGGACAGCAACGATAAAAGTTAAAACAGTAGATGGTGCCAAAACCGCCAACTGTATAGTAGAAGTTAAAGCACCGACAGTTAAGCCAACCGTTCCAACCCCAATAAAAACCCAGCCAAGCGTACCAACAGCCCCGATAACAGTTAAACCGGCACCTGCTCCGGTAAAACCTGTGCCGGTAAAACCAGTTTCGCCAGCATCAGTAAGTCTAAATAAAAAGAACATAAGTTTAACTGTAGGTTCAAGTGAAACCTTGAATGCAACAGTATTGCCGACCAATGCAGTAAACAAAGCTGTAACCTGGACTTCTAGCAACATCTCAATTGCAAAAGTTGCAAATGGAAGAATAACAGGAATAAAAGAAGGGACAGCAACGATAAGAGTTAAAACAGTAGATGGTGCCAAAACCGCCAACTGTATAGTAGAAATTAAAGCACCAACAGTTAAGCCAGCCGTTCCAACCCCAATAAAAGCTCAGCCAAGCGTTCCAAAAGCTCCGATAACAGTTAAACCGATACCTACTCCGGTAAAACCAATATCACCAGCTGTAAATCCTACAGCTTCAGGGTTGCCGAAAAAGCTGACAGTAGAAAAGGGAAAAAGCGTAAACCTGTCGGGAACAATAAAATGCAGCAGCGGTTTAGAGAAAATTTCACTATGTGTTGATAATTACTACGGAGCAAAAGATGGGATTATTGATACCAGAACAGTAAGCGGAAGCTCATATAATCTGAGTAATATGTCTATAAACAGTAACCATGCGGCGTTTGCTAAAGCAGGAACCTATACCGTAGAAATCTGGGCAAAAGCAATAGGGGGGACTGGAAAGAAATTAGGAAGCCTAACCCTGACTGTAACGTCAGCCAAAATAACGCCAATGGTTCCAGCCCCGATAACAGTTAAACCAGTATCACCAGCATCAATAAGCTTAAATAAAAATACGATTAGTTTAACTGTAGGCTCAAGTGAAACCTTGAATGCAACGGTATTACCCACAAATGCAGCGAATAAAGCCCTAACCTGGAGTTCCAGCAACAGCTCCATTGCCAAGGTTGTAAATGGAAAAATAACAGGAGTAAAAGAGGGGACAGCAACCATAAAAGTTAAAACAGCAGATGGTACCAAAATTGCGAACTGTATAGTAGTAGTTAAAGCACCAACAGTTAAACCGGTAGTACCAGCCCCGATAACGGTTAAACCAGCACCTGTAGTGGTTAAACCAACCGTTCCCGTTAACCCAATAGCTATAAAACCGATGCCTGTTCCGGTTGAACCGATAATTGAAGAGCAACCAATAATTGAAGAGGAACCGATAATTGAAGAGCAACCAATAATTGAAGAGCAACCGATAATTAAAGAGGAACCAATAATTAAAGAGGAACCAATAATTGAAGAGGAACCAATAATTGAAGAAGAACAGATAATTGAAGAAGAACAGATAGCTGAGGAGCTTGAACCGATACCTGATGAGGTAGAACCAATAGCTCTGGAACAGCCTCTTCCTGAAAATCTACCTCCTGTACCCCAGCAGCAGCAAGTCAATGAAAATAATTCTGATAGTCCCAAAGTAATTATTAACGGAGATTCAGTTACTTTTGATGTTAATCCAATTGTAATGAATAATCGTACCTTGGTTCCGCTACGCAAAATATTCGAAACGTTGGGCGCCGAGGTACAGTGGGATGCTGCAACTCAAACCATAACAGCTACAAACGGAGTAAATAATATAAAGATAGGTATTGGAAACAGCATTGCCCAAAAAAATGGTCAGACTATACAGATGGATATACCTTCTCAGATAATCAATAATAGAACCTTAGTCCCCTTAAGATTTGTAAGTGAATCTTTTGGAGCCAATGTTAACTGGGATAGTTTATCTAAAACGGTAAATATCGATTATGAGGGAATGTAGCTTTTAGGAATATGAAATGAAATAAGAATTGTTGCCCCTTTTAGGTTTTAAATGCTTAAGAGGGGTATGCTTGTTAAAAATAATAGGCATTAAATTGTGTCGTGTAATTTTATTGATAGGGATTTGTCTTATAGGGGGAGGAATATTCCAAAGTGAAACTGAATTTATCGGCTGCAAAATTATCGATAAGTACTTTACTAATAATGGTGTTTCTATTAAGCATGGTTTCACCAACAATGGCTGTTCAATTACCAACTAGAGTAAGTTTGAATAAAACTACCATATCAGCAGTTGCAAATCCTACAGCTTCAGGACTACTGAAAAAGCTGACAATAGAAAAAGGCAAAAGTGCAAACCTGTCGGGAACGATAACATGTAGCAGCGGTTTAGAGAAGATTTCAATATGTGTTGATAACTACTATGGAGCAACAGATGGGATTATTTATACCAGAACAGTAAGTGGAAATTCATATAATCTGAGTAATATCTCTATAAACAGCAACCATGCAGCATTTGCGAAAGCAGGAACCTATAACTTAGAGATCTGGGCCAAAGCAATTGGGGGAACTGGCCAGAAATTAGGAAACCTGACACTTACTGTAACGTCAGCAACAGTTCAGCCAGCCGTTCCAGCACCAATAACAGTTAAACCGGTGCCCTCCCCAGTTAAACCAGTATCACCAGCATCAATAAACTTAAATAAAAACAGTATTAGTTTAACGGTGGGTTCAAGTGAAACCTTGAAGGCAACGGTATTGCCGACCAATGCAGCGAATAAAGCAGTAACTTGGAGCTCCAGTAAAACCTCAGTTGCCAAAGTTTCAAATGGAAAAATAACCGGAGTGGCTCCCGGTACAGCAACAATAAAAGTTAAAACAGCAGATGGAAACAAGGCAGCCAACTGTATAGTAATAGTTAAAGCAGCAACCATAAAGCCAACTGTACCTGCTCCAATAACAGTTAAACCAGTAACAGCTGTTGCTAATCCTACAGCTTCAGGACTGCCGAAAAAGCTGACAGTAGAAAAGGGCAAGAGTGTAAACCTGTCGGGAATGGTAAAATGCAGCAGCGGTTTGGAGAAAATTTCAATATGTGTTGATAACTACTATGGAGCAACAGATGGGGTTATCAATACCCGTACAGTAAGCGGGAATTCATATAATCTCAGTAATATAACTATAAACAGCAACCATGCAGCATTTACGAAAACCGGAACCTACAACCTAGAGATCTGGGCAAAAGCAATTGGGGGAACTGGCCAGAAATTAGGAAGCCTAACCCTGACTGTAACGTCACCTAAAATAACGCCAATCATTCCAGCCCCAATAACAGTAAAACCGGTACCTGTTCCGGTCAAACCAGTACCAGCAGCATCAATAAGCTTAAATAAAAACACAACTAGTTTAATAGTAGGTTCAAGTGAGACCCTTAGTGCAACGGTATTACCGACGAATACAGCGAACAATAAAGCTGTAACCTGGACTTCCAGCAACAGCTCAATTGCAAAAGTTGCAAATGGAACAATAACTGGAGTAGCACCAGGGACAGCAACAATAACAGTAAAAACGGTAGATGGTAACAAAACTGCAAAATGTATAGTAATAGTTAAAGCATCTACAGTACAACTGGCAATACCAGTAATAACAGAACCAACTAATAATAGCAGCCGTGACCTGGGCGATATAATTGTAAAATGGAACCCAGTTAAAGGGGCGAGTAAGTATAAAATAGCTGTAGCTGATATTACCGACTTAGTAGATCTAGACAAGGATGGGGTAAAGGTATTAAAACCAACCGAGGTAGTAGGAGGAGCAACAAACTATACCGTATTGCAATCCGTTTTCAAGGCGGGGCATAAATATCGCATTGGAATAGCAGCAGTGGGAGCTGATGGAAAAGAAGGTAAATGGGGAACTGCCATAATAACTATAAAAACCCTTCTTTCACCGTATATAACAGAGCCAAAGAACAACAGTACCCTTGATATGGGTGATGTAGTTGTAAAATGGAACCCTGTAAAAGGGGCAAGCAAATACAGGATAGCGGTAGCAGATATAAGTAATCTAGTTAATGAAAATCAGGATGGAGTAAAGGTGCTTAAGCCTACTGATGTATCGGCAGGAACAACTAGCTATACAATCCCCAAATCCATATTAGAGAATGGGTGGAGATATCGGGTTGGAGTTGTTGCTATAGGAGCGGATGGAACAGAAGGCAAATGGAGTACGAGAATAGTTGCATTTAAATCGAAAATCAAACCCTTTATTAATGTAGAAAACCCCAAATATAACCAGGAAGATAATTCTATTACATTAAAAGCAGTTGTAAGTAAGGAGATATTCTTACAAACGAAAGAATATCCCTGGATAGCAGTGCGCATATTTGATGGCTCAAAACCAATTTTGGGCAGCCTCAGCAAAAATGTAGTAACCCTGCTGCCTCCAGCCGGGAAAGAACATGATAAAAACAGTAATATTTATAGTGCAACCATTAGCAAAACTAATAATCCAGTTGCATTTAATATCCTGCAGAAGTTAAGAGGAAAAGAGTTAAGCTATGTGTTTATGGCTGATAACTATATTTGGACCACTAAAATAAACACAGATCCATTCTATTGTAAATCTCTAACCATACCGATAAGATCATTCAGTAAAATTTATAATCCGCAGTATGATTCCAATTCAGATACCTTAACATTGAAGGCAGAAGCAAACAAAGGTATTTATCAAACTGACGAAAAAGCCTATCCATGGATTGCAGTAAGAGTATTTGACGGGAGTACAAAAGTACTTGGTGAAGAAAACATTAAAGTAATGACTTTAGGGCCAACTAATGGCACTGGATCTAAAGACAGCAATACTTTTTCCGTTGCAATCAAGCCGGACTATTGGGCTTACCCCCTATTACCCAGGGGGAAAGAACTTACTTTTGTATTCATGGATGATCACTACACCTGGAGAACTAACAATATTAACCCAGACGATTTCTACAATATTAAATTTACCATTCCAGATAATGATCTAGTAATAAGCAGCACGTTAGTGTATGGCAGTAAGAACAATGAAGTCGAAAAGTTACAAAGGAAACTGACTGCTTTAGGGCTGGATGTATCAGGTGATGATATAGGCTATTTTGGGAGAAATACCTTGTCAGCAATAGTGGCATTGCAGATACACGAAAACAGCCTGACAAAAGACGGGAAAGTTGGCTCCACTACCTGTTCTAGAATAAACAGTCTGATCCGCAACGGTAGGAACGATAAATTACGCAATGAGTTAATGGCTATTCAAAATAATATATTGGTAAGCCAGACTAAGGATATAGTATTAAAATCAGGCGGTAATAATCCAATTGACGGAGTAAAATATTTACAGGCAATATTAAACGGATACTTTAAGCTTGATATTGGGAATGCAGGAGTTGACGGAAAGTTTGGTACCACCACTTCCAATGCAGTAAAAGCAATACAAAAATATAAAGGCCTTACGATAGACGGAAAGGTAGGATCGACTCAAACATGGCCTGCAGTTTATGATCTATTATTGAAAAATACCGATAATTTACGCAGCACATTAAAATTAAATCAACAAGCATTTACTCCAGTCAATCAAACTCCAGTTACTAAAACTCCGGGTTCTTCTAATCCTTTGCCAGCAGTAGTTATTCCTGAGAGTGTCGCAGGAAGGAATGTTACAGGCCTGATTAATGTGGAAAGGAATTTATTAAATAACTTAAAGGATCAAGGTTTTGGGGCTAATGTAAAGGATATAGAACTGCTAAGTCAGCGCCTTACCCAGGGACTGCCGCAAACTTCGAATGGGTATGTTGTCCCGTATACCGATCAAGTGAAGCTGAAACAGGCTGACGTTTTGATGAGGGCATTCACCGCGCACAACTATATGGGCACGGCATCCTCCCATGTTGAAGAGCTGGCTAAGATGTCAGGCGGCAGCTTTGATGCTCTGCTTAAAAACCTGCTTTCTAACTTATTGGAGATACGCAGCTATAAAGCTTATGCTTCCTATATCCCCGGGGGCAAAAGTACTCTTGACAAAGCAGAAAACTCTCTGGTTATGATTATTAAGAAGTACCGGGACAAATTAGTAGGAACCATAGGCGGCCGGGGATTAGCAGTGGACGAACTCATAGATAAAATTCTTAATACGGGAGTTGGTTATGACATAGACCAAGGTACAAAACTTATAAACACTGCATTTGACTCCAGAAGAGGTATTGTCGGTGACGTTATGTATAAGTCCTATTTTACTCCCTCTTATGCCAATGAATTGCAAGTAATAAACAACTACACTAAGAGCTATGGCATCGAGAATATAAATAAACCCTTACCCGGGAACTATGAATCAGCAGAATTAGCCGCCAGAAATACATTCTTCAATGAACAAGATAAATATATCAAGAACTTTAACAAGGTAAATGCAATGAAAACAGTAGGAGAAATCGCCGATGATTTTAAATCAGTAATGGATAAAGTAGGTATTCCAGCCAGCTTGATACCTAAACAAGCACAGGCTGCTGCAAAAGTTGGTGCCAAGGCACTGCTAATTACAGATAAAGCGGGTAAGATATCAGAGGCGGTTGGAAATACCTCATATTTTACTGCGTTGCAGCTTGGGATCAGCTCGATAAACGATACTATTAACAACATAAGGCTGATACCTAGACAGGCTTTTTCTCAGCCATAAAAACTGAGTTGTACCAGGAATGGCACAATAATGGGCATTAATTTGGTCGTGCAATTTTGTTGATAGGGGATTTGCCCTAGAGGGGGAGGAATAACCAAAGTGAGACTGAATTTTTCAACTGCAAAGTTATCTATTAGTACTTTAATAATAATGGTGTTTCTATTAATCATAGTTTCACCAACAATGGCTGCTCAAGCACCACTTGCAGCCCCCAAGGTAACGGCACCGACAAACGGATCTGCCCTTTCCAGGGAGGACATTCAGGTAGAATGGAATACGGTATCCGGTGCCGCCAATTATGCCTACGGGCTGCGGGACATGACCACAAATGCATTACTAATAGACCAGACCCCTACCAACGAGACGGGTTTTACAATTTCCGCTGAGCAATTAATAGAAGGTCATCAATACAGGATTTGGGTGGCATCGGAAGATAGCAGCGGAAATGTTAATGCTGGGTATACTTACATTACGATCAATAAAGCAGCACCACTTGCAGCCCCTAAGGTAACGGCACCGACAAACGGCTCTACCCTTTCCAGGGATGATGACATTCAGGTAGAATGGAATACGGTATCTAATGCCGCCAATTATGCCTATGGGCTGCGGGACATGACAACAAATGCATTACTCATAGACAAGACTCCTACTAACGAGACGGGTTTTACAATTTCTGCTCATTCAGGTAGAATGGAATACGGTATCTAATGCCGCCAATTATGCCTATGGGCTGCGGGACATGACAACAAATGCATTACTCATAGACAAGACTCCTACTAACGAGACGGGTTTTACAATTTCTGCTGAGCAATTAATAGAAGGTCATCAATACAGGATTTGGGTGGCATCGGAAGATAGCAGCGGGACTGATTATTCTGGGTACACTTACATTACGATCAATAAAGCAGCACCACTTGCAGCCCCTAAGGTAACGGCACCGACAAACGGTTCTACCCTTTCCAAAGAGGACATTCAGGTAGAATGGAATACGGTACCCGGTGCCGCCAATTATGCCTACGGGCTGCGGGACATGACAACAAATGCATTACTCATAGACCAGACCCCTACTAACGAGACAGGTTTTACAATTTCCGCTGCGCAATTAATAGAAGGTCATCAATACAGGATTTGGGTGGCATCGGAAGATAGCAGCGGAAATGTTAATGCTGGGTATACTTACATTACGATCAGTGAGGCTATTTCCGTGGAACAGCCCCTTCCTGAAGATATACCTTCCATACCGGAGCAGCAAGTCAATGAAGATAATTCTAGTAGTCTCAAAGTAATTATCAATGGAAATCCAGTCACCTTTGATGTTAATCCAATTGTAATTAATAATCGCACATTGGTTCCCCTGCGTAAAATATTCGAAACGTTGGGCGCCGAGGTACAGTGGGATGCTGCGACTCAAACAATAACAGCTACAAATGGATTAAATAACATAAAGATAGGTATAGGAAATAGCGTTGCTGAAAAAAATGGCCAGGCTATAGAGCTGGATATACCTCCCCAAATAATCAATAATAGAACCTTAGTCCCCTTAAGATTTGTAAGTGAATCTTTTGGAGCCAATGTAAACTGGGATGATTCAACTAAAACGATAAATATTGATTATATGGAACGTTAATAATAGTGTTTACATATACGTAACGGTATGAGTCTATTTAAATTACAGGGAGGGGGCTTTAGATAGTAGGAAATTGTTAAATTATATTATTTCAAAGGACGCTTATTGTTATAAACAATAGGCATTAATTGTGTCGTGCATTTCCGTTGATAGGGTCTTAGAGGGGGAGGAATAACCAAAGTGAGAGTAAATTTTTCAGCTGCAAAGTTATCTATTAGTACTTTAATAATAATGGTGTTTCTATTAAGCATAGTTTCACCTACAATGGCTGCTCAATTACCAACCAGTGTAAAACTGAATAAGACCACCATTACAATAACTGTAGGTTCAAGTGAAACCCTTGATGCAACGGTATTGCCAGCAAACGCAGAAAATAAAGCTGTAACTTGGAGTTCCAGCAACAGTTCAGTTGCCGAAGTCGTTAATGGAAAAATAACTGGAGTAGCACCAGGGACAGCTACAATAAAAGTTAAAACAAAAATTAGGAGCAAGACTGCCAGTTGTATAGTAGTAGTTAAGGCAGCAACCGTCCAGCCGCTACCAGTTCCAGCACCGATAACAGTAAAACCGGTACCAGCTCCGATTAAACCAGTATCGCCTGCATCCGTAAGTTTAAATAAAAAGAGCATAAGTTTAACTGTAGGTTCAAGTGAAACCTTGAATGCAACAGTATTACCGACCAATGCAGCAAACAAAGCTGTAACCTGGAGTTCAAGTAAAACCTCAGTTGCGACAGTTTCAGATGGGAGAATAACTGGAGCAGCACCAGGAACAGCAACCATAAAAGTAAGAACAGCAGATGGGAACAAGACAGCTAACTGTGTAGTAACAGTTAAAGCAGCAATAAAGCCAACAGCCCCAGCCCCAATAAAAGTCCAGCCAATAGTTCCAACAACCCCAAAAACAGTTAAACCGGTACCTGCTCCGGTAAAGTCAGTAACACCCACATCAGTAAGTTTAAATAAAACCAGCATAAGTTTGACTGTAGGTTCAAGCGAAACCCTTAATGCAACAGTATTACCGGCGAATGCAGCGAATAAAGCTGTAACCTGGAGTTCCAGTAACAAGTCAGTTGCGAAAGTTGCAAATGGAAGAATAACTGGAGTAGCACCAGGGACAGCAACGATAACAGTTAAAACAGCAGTTGGAAACAAAACGACCAACTGCATAGTAGAAGTTAAAGCAGGAACAGTAACGCCAACCGTTCAAGCTCCAATAACAGTTAAACCAGTACCTGCTCCGGTTAAACTAGTATCACCAACTTCAAATCCTACAGCTTCAGGATTACCGAAAAAGCTGACAGTAGAAAAAGGCAAGAGCGTAAACCTGTCGGGAACGGTTAAATGCAGCAGCGGTTTAGAGAAGATTTCCATATGTGTTGATAACTACTATGGAGCAACAGATGGGGTTATTGATACCAGAACAGTTAGCGGAAATTCATATAATCTAAGTAATATATCAATAAACAGCAACCATGCAGCATTTGCGAAAGCAGGAACCTATAACGTAGAGATCTGGGCAAAAGCAATAGGAGGTACTGGTAAGCAAGTAGGAAGCCTAACCCTGATTGTAACGCCGGTGCTGCAGTCAATACGAGCTAGTGTCAGCGAGGTATCAGTAGAAGTGGGGAAGAGCATCCCTGCAGGGGGAAGTATAAAGATTACTGGAGTATACAACGATGGCAGCACAAAAGAACTTACGTGGTTAAATGATGTTAACTGGTCAATTAAGGATCCCACCATTGCTAAAAATGGTAACGGGACTATCGTTGGGGTTAAAGCTGGAACAACAACGCTTAACGTCAGTTATCAAGGTAAGACAACTAGTGTAAAAGTTGTTGTATCTGAGCCTAATGATGCAGCCAGTCTAGCCAAACAAATTCTTCAGTGCAAGAATATTAGTCTATTGACCTACCAGCCCTGCGGTAAGGTAGACGGTGCTAGTGCTTATGATAACATTGTAGCTACCGCTAACGGAAAGGTTGCTAAGAGAAGCAGCTACGAGAATGCTCCGGGCGGAACAGTGAATTTGAGTACGACAATGTTAAAGGCGATGCTAAACCTAGCAAGCAAGTATAGTTTTCGAGTTACTTCGATAGCAGGTGCATCGCACTCCAAGAATTCCAGACACTACGCTGGAGTTGCCTTTGATATTGATCTGCTCAATGGACAAAAAGCTTCAACTAGTAAATATGCAAACAGTTATGTGAGCTGTGTAAAAACAACAAACCACTTTATAGAATCTACCTGTATTCATTTAGATTGGTAGTATAATCATAAAAGGCGGTTAGATAAAAAGATAAAAGGTGCCAGGCACCTAACTTTCTAACTTATTAGTATTATGGACGCATCTTCTGGAATAACAGAGGATGCGTTTTGTATTTTCAAATGCTTCATAGTATCTAAAACTAATTTTGAGGACAGCACCTATATAATAAGGTGAACTTGAAGAGTACTGAAGACGTTATAAAAAGAATATATTTAAGTTGGAAATAATGCAAAGAAAGAATGGAAAATAGTGAAAACCTTACCGATATTGGCAGGAACAACCAAAAAAATGTAGAAGGATATATTACAATATTGATTATTTGGAACGTCATTAATAGTGTTTACATATACGTAACGATAGAATTCTATTTAAATCACAGGGAGGGGGCTATAGATAGTAGGAATTTGTTAAATTATATTATTCCAAGGACGCTTATTGTTATAAACAATAAGCATTAATTGTGTCGTGCATTTCTGTTGATAGGGTCTTAGAGGGGGAGGAATTACCAAAGTGAGACTAAATTTTTCAGCTGCAAAGTTATCTATTAGTACTTTAATAATAATGGTGTTTCTATTAAGCATAGTTTCACCTACAATGGCTGCTCAATTACCAACCAGTGTAAAACTGAATAAGACCACCATTACAATAACAGTAGGTTCAAGTGAAACCCTAAAGGCCACAGTATGGCCATTAAGTGCAGCAAACAAAGCTGTAACCTGGAGTTCCAGCAACAGCTCAGTTGCAGAAGTTGTAAACGGAAGAATAACTGGAGCAGCACCAGGTACTGCAACGATAAAAGTTAAAACCGTAGAGGGGAACAAGACAGCTAACTGTATAGTAATAGTTAAAGCAGCAACAGTAGAGCCAACCGTTCCAGCCCCAATAACAGTTAAACCGTTACCCGCTCCAATTAAATCAGTGTTACCAATTGCAAATCCCACCGCCTCAGGAATACCGAAAGAACTGACAGTAGAAAAAGGCAAAAGCGTAAACTTGTCGGGAACGGTAAAATGCAGCAGCGGTTTAGAAAAGATTTCGATATGTGTTGATAACTACTATGGAGCAACAGATGGGGTCATAGATACTCGTGCAGTAAGTGGAAATTCATATAATCTAAGTAATATATCAATAAACAGCAACCATGCAGCATTTGTTAAAGCAGGAACCTATAACGTAGAAATTTGGGCCAAAGCAATAGGAGGTACTGGTAAGCAAGTAGGAAGCCTAACCCTGACTGTAACGTCAGCTAAAGTAAAGCCGATCACCCCAGCCCCAATAACAGTTAAGCCAATCGTCCCAGCTCCAATAATAGTTAAACCGATACCGGTTCCTGTTAAACCAGTTTCACCAGCATCAGTAAGTCTGAATAAAAACAGTATTAGTTTAACCGTAGGATCAAGTGAAACCCTGAATGCAACGGTATTACCGGCCAATTCAGCGAATAAAGCCGTAACCTGGAGTTCCAGTAATAAGTCAGTTGCGAAAGTTGCAAATGGAAGAATAACTGGAGTAGCACCAGGGACAGCAACGATAACAGCCAAAACGGCAAATGGTAACAAAACGGCCAACTGTATAGTAGAAGTTAAAGCAGGAACAGTTAAGCCAATCGTTCCAGCCCCGATAACAGTTAAACCGTTACCCGCTCCAATTAAACCAATATCACCTACTGCAAATCCAACCGCTTCAGGCATACCGAAGAAGCTGACACTAGAGAAAGGCAAGAGTGTAAACTTGTCGGGAACGGTAAAATGCAGCAGCGGTTTAGAAAAGATTTCGATATGTGTTGATAACTACTATGGAGCAACAGATGGGGTTATCGATACCCGTACAGTAAGTGGAAATTCATATAGTTTAAGTAATATAACTATAAACAGCAACCATGCAGCATTTGTGAAAGCAGGAACCTATAATGTAGAGATATGGGCAAAAGCAATAGGGGGGACTGGTAAGCAAGTAGGAAGCCTAACCTTGACTGTAATGCCGGTGCTGCAGTCAATCCGAGCTAGTGTCAGCGAGGTATCAGTAGAAGTGGGGAAGAGCATCCCTGCAGGGGGAAGTATAAAGATTACTGGAGTTTACAGCGATGGCAGCACAAAAGAACTTACGTGGTTAAATGATGTTATCTGGTCAATTAAGGATCCCAGTATCGCTAAAAATGGTAACGGGACTATAGTGGGAGTTTATGCCGGTACCACAACATTGACGCTTAGTTATCAGGGTAAGACAACAAGTGTAAAAGTTAAGTGTGAAACAATAAAAGTATCCAAGCTGATCCCAGTTGAAAACCCAGGCGGAGGCAGGATCAAAGACAAAAGTGAACCAGCGAAATCCGATCTTGTTATGGTCTCTGGGCGGGGAGGGACCTACCCTGTGCACTATTTAGCGAAACAAGCACTAGATGAGATGACAAAAGAGGCACGCAAAGCCGGATTTGCTAGTCCCCTTCTACAGGTCTCCTCTGGTTACAGAAGCGTTAGCAAACAGTGGGAAATATGGAATGCTGAGAGACCCAAATATAAGAGTGACGATGCATGCAGGCAGTACGTAGCTTATCCAGGTTATAGTGCTCACCATAGTGGGCGCGCGTTAGACTTGTACCTGGGATACCCTATTGATAAGGATTATATTCCCCAGATGAAAAAGTCGGCTATTTATAAATGGTTATGCCAGAATGCATCAAGATTCGGATTTTATCCATATGATACCGAGCCCTGGCATTGGGAGTATAATCCTCCGGCTAAATAATTTTTGGTCAAGAATGAAATATGCCGAAAAACTTAAAAATTAACTAGCACCAGGCACCTAGAGAAGACGGCCTTAAATCCCCCTATGATAGTTTTTTACTAGCATAGGGGGATTTCCAATTTATAATGTCTATTACAACTGTCAATGGAAAGTTTTACATATAAATTGCTCATGTGTTAACATTATCATAATGGTATAACTATACATTCTAAAATATAGCAATCCATAAATAGAAGCAGTTGGAAGAGCAGTGTTCCTTTATTCTGGAGGTGGTAATAGATAGTTTGTGCTGGGATTTTTAGTAGTAATTAAACGGGGAGGATGATAACTTGCGGACAAGTAAAACCTTAAGTTGGCTAATGGCAGTAATGTTTGTAATTACTACCGCAATAGGTGGAGTGCCATTACAAGCGAATGCTGCTAACGGGGTTAACGATATCAATGGGCACTGGGCACAGAGCCAGATACAAAATATGATTACCAGAGGTGTTATTGCGGGATATCCCGATAACACATTTAAACCCGATAATTCTATTACCAGAGCAGAATTCATTACCATGACCAATCGGGCATTTTCTTTTAATAGTACTGCACAGATTAATTATACCGATGTACATACGAGCGACTGGTTTGCCCCCGAAATAGCCAAAGCAAAAGCGGCCGGTTATATTTCTGGTTATCTAGATGGAAGCATGAAACCTAATAACCAGATTACCCGTCAAGAAGTAGCGGTGATCATAGCGAATGTTATGAAGCTTGATACTACTGCCGGGAATGGAGCATTGTCTAAATACAGCGATGCTGCCGCCATTCCAGCATGGAGTTCCAACGCAATTGCTGCTATGGTGAAAGCCGGTTATTTGAACGGATATCCAGACGGTACCTTTAAAGCTTTGGAGCCTACCACCAGAGCTATGGCCGCTGTCATTTTGAGCAGCACATTAATTCCCGTAGTCTCTGCAACGACTTACTCACAAGCCGGAACCTACGGACCAGCCACCGGTATCAGCACAATAACCGGAGATGTAACCATCAGCTCAGATGGGGTTATATTGCAGAATACCGCCATTAACGGGAATCTCCTTATAACTGAAGCCGTGGGAGCAGGAACCGTTACCCTGAGTAATGTATCCGTATCTGGAACCACTACCATAAAGGGCGGCGGAGCAAACAGTATAAAAATAATAAACTCTATACTGGGCAAGATCATCATCAATAAAGCAGATGGAAAAATCAGACTGGTACTTAGCGGAACTACAACTATAAAAGAACTGATAGCTGACTCAGCAGCAAACATAGTGGGAACAGCTGTCATCACAACTGCAACCATTAACGCCAATGGTGTCACCGTAGAACCTAAACCCGTTTCCACAACGGTGAAAAGCGGAATTACTGCAATAATTGCGGGAGAGACCGTTGCCGGAACCCCGGCAGTTAGTTTTGGCGGTCCGCCAGCCAGCGTAGCAGTTACCGGGGTTACCCTTAACCAAAATACACTGGAACTCTTTCCTAGCGGAACTGCTTCTTTGACTGCTACTGTTGCACCAGCCAATGCCACCAACAAAAACGTGGTTTGGACTACCAATCATTCTTCCGTTGCTACTGTAAATAATGGAGTGGTAACAGCGGTAGACGGAGGAACAGCCGAAATTAAAGTTACCACTGTTGATGGCAGCTATAGTGCCACCTGTAATGTAACCGTGCTAGTGCCGGTAAACGGCGTTGGTCTTAATCAGGCCAACCTTAACATGATAGATGGAGGCACCGCCCAGTTGGTACCGGTAGTTCTCCCCACAAACGCATACCTTAAAACGGTTAGCTGGGATAGCAGTGATGATAACATAGTTACGGTTGATAATAATGGTAAGGTCACAGCCGTGGCGGAAGGAACCGCTTCCGTAACCGTCACGACCGTAAATGGTTCTAAGACTGCAACGTGTGTTATTTCTGTAGGAAGCGCTCCTGTTGCTGTTACCGGTGTTAATCTTAATAGAGATACTCTTAGTCTCAAAACCACCGATTCACCTGTTAATCTGATTGAATTAATATCTCCGTCCAACGCTACTAATACGAATGTTAACTGGAGCAGCAGTAATCCTGCAGTTGCCTCAGTTTCTAATGGACTTGTAACCCCACTTACTAAGGGAACAACTAGAATTACTGTAACAACAGCAGATGGCGGCTTTAGTGATTTCTGTGATGTAACTGTAGTAAAGGCAGTTACCGCAGTGAGTATAAACCAAACTCAGGCCAGCCTGACCGATTTATTTGTTGGTCATGCGAATATAAACTTAACTGCAGCAATTACACCTGGAGATGCTGATAATACCGCTCTAATCTGGACGAGCAGTGATCCATCAGTGGCTACGGTGAGCAGCAATGGAGTAGTAACTCTCATAGCTGCCAAAGACACTGCAACTACAATCACCGCGACTACTGTCGATGGCGGATATGCGGACTCACGTATGATCAGGGTAGGAATTCGAGCAACCTCAGTAAGTCTTAACAAGAGCGTGTTGAGCGTTGCAGTTGGAGGCACAGGTACCCTTAGTGCCACCGTGTTTCCTGCCGAGTGCACCAATAAGAATGTGACCTGGACATCAACTGATACTGCAAAGGCAACGGTTAATGGCGGGGTAGTAACAGGGGTCTTGGCAGGAAGTACTACCGTTAACGCAGTTGCAAATTTCAAGACCAATGATGCAACCCCTGGAAGCTGTACGGTTAAAGTCTATTCAATAACTAACGTGGCACTCCGAGATAAATTTACCACCGCATTGATTCCAGGTATGACCTTGGTAAATGTTGAGTTTACCGTAGGTGCTCCAATAGGTGATAATTATACAGTTAATGTTGCACTAAATGATGGAACGTCATTGCAGTGCCAATCACAAAACGGGAACACCTTTGTCTTCACTGGATCAACCAGTAAATCTCTCATAGAAGTTACCAAAGCAACAGTAACGATTAATAACTCGGCCAATATTGACATACCCCTTCCCTAATAACCTTAATGAAAGGAGGTAGAACTAATTATGAAAAACCAGATTAGAAAAACGATAATACTTTGTTTGGCATTACTAATGGTAATGGCGATGGCAACTACAGCCAATGCTGCTCCTGCGCCGGTAAGAAACGGACTGTATATACAGCTGCAGGCACCTCTGGCAGCACCGGGATTGAGTGCACCAGGTCCATTATATCTGTATTACAACAACGCTATGATAAAACAAAACAGAGTTGCGTTAGAGACATTCGTAACTGCCAACAATCTTCAAAATAATACAATCCGTGTAAATGAACATCAGGAATATTATAAACCACAAGTAGATCCCAACGCTGTCCCCCAGCCTGTTACCAATATCGTGGGGGTACTCGGTTCGGACACCTATTATGATGTCAAAAAAGGCGAAAACTTTACCCTGGTCTTTAGTGTTGAGCCTACCCTGGGAAGTGGTCAGCCCACTCGCAGCGGTTTTAACCTGCACTTATCAAAGGCGATCACGGACCTGGACGCAATTGATCTTCATTTGAAAGACAGTGCGGGAGCCGACGTAAACACCATTACCGGTATTACTAAAACCGATAACCAGAACTATGCAGTAGCAGCTGCTCTGGTTCCGGGAAATACCTATTACCTGACGGTTGCCAAAGCAGGATGGGATTTTGGAATTAATGCTGTGGAAATAGCAGTGCCTACTGAAACTATTCAACTAGCTGCAACTCCGGTTACAGACATAAGTGCGACTGGTTTCACCCTGCACCTGGCTGCTCCAAACCCTAATCTTACCAAGAACAGCTTTTCCCTGGATGGCAGCGGGGTTACTGCAGCTATTACCAATATGGGTAGTTCAGATGGAGGTTCTACTTACGTCGTTACAGCCGCTATGACCGGAGGAGTAAGTTATAATCTTACCTGTCGCGGAAAGGAATTCCAGCTATCAAATTCAGTTACTATTCCAGTTCCAGCAATAAGCGTAACCGGCTTAGTCACAAACTTCACAGTAACTGGTTTCACACTGGGACTTACACCTGTTACAGCCGGATTAGATTACACTAACTTTAAACTTGAAGAAGAGGGTACTAATAACCCGGTGCAGTTCACAGTTACTCCCAGCGGCAGTAATTATAATTTTTCGGCTGCGCTTAATGGTGGTGTAAACTATAAACTTACCATTACAAAGAAGGGCTATAATTTCACTAATAGTCCGATTACCGGCCTGACCCCAGCCATAACCCCAATTACGGTATCGGTAAATACAGTTAATAATACGGATACCTTCTCAATTACTATAACAGGGACAGTAGATGGGGGATTAGGGGCAGCTGATTTTGAACTGAAGGATCCTAATGGTGCTCCAATTGGATTCAAGGTTTCACATCCCGCCGAAGACACTTATACTTTTATTACCAACCTGCAAGCCGGGGTTAATAATACCCTCGTAATAAGGAAAAACGGTTATAGCTTTAACTCTGGAGCAGATATAATTGTTAAGGCACCGGTAAAAATGGCAGGCGTAACCGTGAGCAACGGAAGTGTAGTTGTAAACATGAATGGTGTTCCTGAAATAACACCGACCATAGGTAATTTCACCATTAAACGATCTATTAATGCGGGACTTGAACAAACTATAGTTCCCAGTGCTATTACCTGGGATTCTGTCAGCCACATAGCAACTCTGACTGTATCACAGGTATCTGCCACAGGGGTTGACCAGGTAGTTACTGGAAAAGTAACCTATGGGGGAATTGATAAAGAGTATAGCTTCACAGTATTCTCCAGCCCCAATTATGTTGCAGCCAACGCTGCTATTACAGCTCCTCCTCAGGATGCTGTATTATTGACATTACCTACCATGCCGGCAGGGTTTACAGCAGCAATCAAGTCATCGAGTAATACCGGAGTTATTGCCCTTAATGGAACTATAACACCACCTTCTGTTGATACAACTGTGACTCTGGTACTAACAATAACCAAGACTGCAACCGGACAGACAGCGGATACCGGTAATATCAATGTAGTGGTTCCCGGAAGTCCTACGGCTGTTGCCAACGGAATAACCTCTATTACGAATCCGGCCGCAGGAGTAACTACGCTGACACTGCCTGCAGTTCCAAACGGTTATACGATCGCGATCAAGCAATCAACCAATACAGGTATTATTGCTCTGGATAGAACCATCAGCCCCAAATTCTCAGCACAGCAGGTACAGCTAATCCTGGAAGTAACCAAAACCAGCAATAGTACCAAACATGAAACTATAAGCATTACGGTAACTGTTCCTACCCTGCCAGCTGCGACGACCCTTAATACGGCGACCACCGCAGCCCAGGTCCAATCTGCATTGACCGCACTAGGGCTAGATCTCAGTGCCTATAATACTTTAGATTTAACCCAAAAAGGTACAGTTGCCCAGGCTATTCTAGACAATAGGCCAACACCCGGTGGGTACACGGATAAGGCGGCCATACAAGCTGCTATTAATCTAGCAATTAACACCGCAATAGCTGCAGCCCAGGACAAAGACGCAGTTGCAGCTGCCAAAGCTTTATTAGACATCGGATATATACCTGGTGATTCAATTACAAGTGTTACTCAAAACTTGACCCTGGCACCCTCATCTGGAGGCGTAACGATTATCTGGACGTCTGATAATCAATCTATAATAAGCAATACCGGAACAGTTATTAGACCCTCTTATACCGCAGGCAATGCGACGGTGAAGCTGACCGCAAACCTTAGCAAGAACCTCGCAGCGGATATGAAGGAATTTACGATAACCGTTCTTAAAGCAAGTCAAACAGCTGCGGAAGTGGCAGCAACGATAACAGCTATAACCACACCGCCGGCCAAGGATGCTGTCACATTGACATTACCGGAAGTACCGGCAGGTTATTCAATAGCAATAAAGACATCCTATAACACAGCGGTTATCGCTGCTAATGGGACGATTACACCGCCGGTTAATACAACATCGGTAGCTTTGGTATTAGAAGTAACCAGAACATCTGATAGCACCGTCGCCAATACCGCAACTATAAATGTAGTGGTACCAGCTAAAACACCGGGAGCCCCAACCGGGCTGACAGCTTTGGCTGGCGATGGCCAGGTAAAACTGAGCTGGACAATCGTACCCGGCGCAACCAGTTACAAGGTATATAAATCAACCGAATCTGGCCTAAACTACACTGAAGTAGCTCCGGGGACCACCAAATCAACCCTCAGCTATACAGTCACAGGGTTGACCAATGGAACCACATACTATTTTGTAGTAAAAGCCAGCAGCGCAGCAGGTGGAGATAGTGTTTATTCCAGCGAAGCAACAGCACTGCCTAAGAGCATTGATGCCAGACTGAGCGGAATAACGTTTAGTTCAGGAACCCTAACCCCATCCTTTGCATCAGCTGTAACAAGCTACACAATAAGCGTGGGCAGTGCAGTCACCAGCCTGACAGTAACCCCCACCGCAAGCGAAAGCCATGCAGTAATAAAGATAAATCAGGTTGTAGGAAACACAAAAACAATAGATCTTATCGTAGGGGCTAATATTATTACAGTTGAAGTTACAGCACAGGACGGAATCACCAAGAAGGCCTACACTATAACAGTAAATAGAGCCCTGGCAGCACCGAGTGTGACAGCCAATGACGATACCAATGTAATAGTAGGCATTGATGCAGCCATGGAATACCAGATTGACTCAGGATTATGGGTAAGTTATGATGCAGCCAATCTGCCTGACCTGGCCGGATCTCATACTGTCCTGGTCAGAGTTAAGGCAAGCGGACTCACCCCTGCCGGGCAGACTGCTAGCCTGACCTTTACTACTAATGCAGACGATGTATTTGCTCTAGCCGCCAGCAAGCTGGCAATAATATACGGTTACTTGGATGCCGGAGATAAAACCATTATAAGCAACGTTAAGACAGCTCTGAATGGTCTCACCGATGCACAGTTGGACGGGGTTATAACTCCGCTCCTCACTCCGCAGGCGGTTGCAAAATTCAATTCTGAGGTAGAGGCAAAAGCCTCCTTGAGAACCTTTACCAAAGGTCTGGGAGACATCTATTACTCCACAGATGAGAACAACCTGACCGAAATACTAAGGAAGTTCAAGAATGATAATATTGGCTTGTTCACAACCCTCTTCGGCGATGGTATTTCGCCAACCAACATTATAGATTTGCTGATAGATGCCAAAGCTGAACTGCCAACAGTTATCAAAAATGGTGAACAGGATCCCCTCACCCTCTTTACAATGAGCAATGCAAACATCATAGATCTGTGGCCAGATTATGCTAAGACTGCCATACTCAATGTTATAGCCACACCTGACTACAATGATTTCCATGGCAGGCTCAGTGCTATTAATTGGACAGCTGATATGCTGATTGATCAGCAGAAGGCATTGGGAAGCTTAATTGATAGTAATAGTGATACTGAAATAATACTGGGTAAAGCCTACATACGTTCACAAACTGTGAAAGTATCCGGCGAGACTGTTCTGACAGCAGGCAGCCCAACCATAGGTTCTACCTACTACAACATCACTATTATGGGAATTGGTGCCCAGTCGGCAGCAGTTAAAGTGAAATGGTACAGTTCAAATACATCTGCAGCTTCCTTTGACTCAGATTTCTACAGGAATAAGCTTACAGCCCATGGCGCTGGAACCACAGAAATTAGAGCTTATCGGGATGTGACAGGTTCAACTCCGCAAAATGATTGGATTTTGAAATTTACTGTGACAGTAGCTCCATAATAGAGATTATCCTTAACTATTTAAACTAACTACTATAGGCTCTCCCTTATCATATAGGGGAGAGCCTATTTATAAGTAAAATATGGTAATTTACACAGGTATTTCTTTTTGTTGTACAATAAACAGAAAACCCATGAGGTGAACTTAAAAATGTTGAAAAAAGCAATTGTTGTCTGCCTTTTAGTATTGTTCGCAGTCCCGATTCCATGCAGAGCATCATTTTCAAATGATATTAATCAGTTTGAACAAAAATACTCAAATATCTATCAGAGTATTGATCCAGCCCTTAGGGATAAAATGGAAAGTTTTTTACAGGATGTTGTTGACACCGTTGTTAAGAATTACGATAACAGCATGAGTCTTAATGATCAGATTAATTACGTTGTCACCATGTTACTTACTAATGATCCCCAATATAATCAAGATCTATTGCCATTTCTTATGGGCCAGATGGGTAACCAAGACCAATACCGAAGTCAGATTACTGAAATGAAAGCAATAGTCCTTAAAGAGGTACAAGCTCGTATGAATGCCGTCCCGCCCCTGCCGGGAGGAGGCATTCCTATAGTACCGGTTATACCTCCACCGGCTATACCATTAAATCCCCTATTGACTGCAATAGCAGACCAAACTTCTGCGAACAGGACAGTAATTAGTGAGCAGGCAGTTGATAGACAGGTAACTACAACACCACAAGGTCAGACTGTGGAGACTGTCACCTTAAAGGAAGAAGTTAAAACCGAAATAGCCAAAGCTATTACGGAAGGTAAGACTTCTGTTCAGATTACCATAGCGCCGGCTGCACAGGCTGACAAGACAGTTGTTGATATATCTGCCAGCATTATGCAGAGTTCTGCTGGACTAGGTTTGGCAATCGGTACTAAGGACGCTGTCCTGGAATTACCCAAAGCTCTGGTAGACACGCTTGCTGTGGCCGGACAAAAATTAGCCATAACCGTCGAACGAGGAACGGCTGCTGATTCAACTGCCCAAATGAATGGTGTTCAAGGGACAGAAGGGGCAAAAGTCTTAGGAACCCCTACTGTAATCCATACCGAGATCAAAGGAAGTACTTCTGTAACCTTGCCCCTAACTGGAGTGAGCATTCCAACCGATGCGGCTGCTCAGGCAGATTTCCTTAAAACTCTCGCTATATTTGTGGCTCATTCAGATGGGGAGAAGCAGGTTATCCAAGGCAGTATTGTTAAAGATGCACAGGGCAATCCGGTAGGAATAAGTTTTAAGGTCGATAAATTTAGTACCTTTGCCATTATTCAGGTACCAGTACCCGTTGTATCTTTTAATGATACCGTTGGCCATTGGGCGGTCACGGATATACAGAAAATGATAAAGCTAGGACTGGTGAGCGGAGTAAGTTCAACCGAGTTTGCACCTGAACGCAATATTACCCGAGCCGAATTTGCTGCATTGCTGGTAAGGGCATTGGGAATAACACCAACCATTCAGGTTTCCGGACGCTTCAGCGATGTACCCGCTGATAAATGGTACTTTAATGCAGTAAACACTGCGGCAGATAAGGGTCTATTGAGCGGATATGCAAACAATTACTTTGGCCCTAATGATCTGGTCACTCGAGAACAGATGGCCACTATGATTACACGGTCATTATCCTATAAAGGCAAAAACTCCCCATCAGGAATATCGGGCAGCGCTGTCCTGAACACGTTTGCAGACAGCGGGCAGATATCATCCTGGGCAATAAATAGTGTAGCTGGAGCAGTGCAGCAGGGGATAATAAAGGGCAGGAGCGAGGTGCAGTTTGCACCCCTGGAAAATGCCAGCCGAGCCGAGGCAGCGGTGATGGTACTACGGATGTACAACCTGTTATAACTGCCAAATTATTATCTTGATCCTAAAAACGGGCTCCTTGGACTTAGTTCCAAGGGGTCTTTTTGTTTGACAAAAACATTCTTTATTTGTCGTATTAATTCATTTTTATAGTTAATAAGAGGAAGGATTTACCTGGCAATATGGTGAATATATCTTATAATAGATTACATTGGTAACAGAGGAAAAATAACTCGGGGTCTGACCCCGAGTTATTGTAAACTTGTGAAGGAGAAACTATATGCGGCCTAAGTTTCGAACTATCATAATGCTGATACTTGATTATTTTCTTATAAACATAGCTATTTATTGCGCGCTCTTATTAAGATTTGACGGCAGCATTCCATATCAATATATACATAATTTCCATATCCTTATGCCCATTATAACGGTAGTAAATCTAAGCTTTATGATATTTTTTAAGCTCTATAACCGGATCTGGCAGTATGCCAGTATCGGTGAGTTATTTGCCATATTAAGTGCGAACAGCTGCAGTGTAATAGTAATTTACACTATCATTATGGCTTTCCAACTGCCCGGCCTTCCCCGATCGGTTTATGTTATGGGCTGGGCAGCGGTTAATTTATTCATTGGGGCTTCCCGCCTGTGGTGGCGCCTTTTTAGGGATTACCACCTCAAAGCGAACCATACCGGCCAACGGGTATTAGTTGTCGGTGCCGGGGATGCGGGTGCTTTGGTGGTTAGGGAGATTCAGAGCAATCCTGATCTGGGATTGGAAGCAGTAGCCTTTGTAGATGATGACCCTTTCAAAAGAGACAAAATAATGTTCGGCCTTCAGGTGAGAGGAAGCCGGTTTGAAATCCCCAGCCTGGTAGAGGATTTACAAGTAGATGAGATCATTATTGCCATGCCTTCTATAGGCGGAAAAGTTGTCCGCGAGATTGTTGACATCTGTAAACAGACTTCGGTAAGCCTTAAAATTCTGCCTAACATCTATCGCAGCAGCAATGGCGCCGTGATCTCTCACCTACGGAAAATACAGATGGAGGATTTACTGGGCAGGGAAGCAGTTGAAATCGATCTGATGCAGGTATCCGGGTATATCAAGAATAAGACCGTCTTAGTTACCGGGGGAGGCGGCTCCATCGGATCAGAACTCTGCCGCCAGATTGCGAGCTTTAAGCCTCGCCTGCTGGTAATCTTGGATTTTTGCGAGAACAACCTTTTTGATATTGAAAATGAGTTAATTGATTTAAAATTTGAGACCTCAATTGCCGTAGAACTTCTGGATGTGAAACACCGCGACAACCTGGAAGCTGCTTTTAAGAGATATAAACCCCAGGTAATCTTTCATGCCGCCGCCTACAAGCATGTTCCTATAATGGAACGTCACCCCGAGGAAGCCATATATAACAACGTACTGGGTACCAGAAATGTCGCCGATATGTCTAACAAGTACGGAGCAGAGACATTCATCCTTATATCTACCGATAAAGCTGTTAATCCCACCAGTATAATGGGAGCTACCAAGCGCATGGCTGAACTTATCGTAAAGGATATCAACCGCAGCAGTTCAACTCGTTTTGCTGCCGTACGATTTGGCAATGTTCTGGGTAGCCGGGGAAGTGTCATACCGACCTTTAAAAAGCAAATAGAACGGGGAGGTCCCGTAACCGTGACCCATCCCGAAATGAAGCGCTACTTCATGACCATTCCTGAAGCGGTGGAACTCGTCATACAGGCCGGAGCAATGGCAAAGGGCGGAGAAGTCTTCGTACTGGATATGGGAGAACCAGTTAAGATATCCGATATGGCCAGAGATCTAATAAAGCTTTATGGCTATGAGCCCGGACGGGATATTCAAATCAAATTTACTGGAATAAGACCAGGCGAGAAGCTCTACGAAGAACTCTTCTCCGGACGTGAAGAAATGGCAGCTACCGTTCATGAGAGGATATTTATCTCCAAAAAGGAATTGGATGAAGCCTATACAGGAATCAATAATAATATATATTCTTTATTCATGAATGCCGCCCCAGACCCCAGCGCCATAATAAACCTGATTGCCAGTTTAATACCTGAATACCACAAACCCGAACCACCCTCTGAATCACCAACCCAAAAAGCAGCAGTGGTATATATGGAAGAGGCCCTAAAGCAAAGAAAAATCAGCAGCTAAAGTATCAAAAAGGGGCATACCTGACAATAGGTATGCCCCTTGAAACGTCTATCGTTTTCTTTCCAGTTATCAATGAATAACTCTGCGCACGTCATATCAGTCCGCGTTGTCCGCGTCTATTCTTATAACAAATCGTAAATCCAAATCAGCGTAAATCATAAAAATCCGCGATATCAGCGGCTATTCGGTGTCTATTAAAAAGTCCGCGTAACTCATATTAGTCCGCGCCATCCGCGTCTATCGTTCTAATTCAAGAAATTCAAGCTCTGCCCGTACTTCCCTCCCAGAGCCTGCAGCGTACCTAACTCCTCCGCACTGAGCTTCCCCTTCAGTATCTCCCTCGCCTGCTTAAGTTCATCTGTGCTTGGCTGCGCTTTACTGCCGGCGTTATATAGGAAAGTAATTTCGTCCCAGTTTAGCTTACGCATAATGATCATTCCCGCTTTAATCAGGTCCTTCTTTTCTACCGGCTGTCCCAGCTTTTGCTGTACACCGCTGGCAATATCCTGCGTACTGGGTTGAGATATCTTTCCAGGTGAGGATGAACTATTATTTTGAGTTGAAGTCCCCGAGCTATTGTTTGTCTTTCCGCTTGGTAACGTAGCTGAGCTGCCGGGACGGTCTGCCGACGAACCATTTGCAGCATCATCCGGAAGAGACGATGTATCTTTATAAGTAACCCCTGGCTTGTTAAGGCCAGCTACTATATGATCCAGTTTATAATTAACGTAAAGCCCCAAACAAAGCATTACATTTATAAGAATACCTACGGTAATAAAAATCCTCTTCTTACGTCTCATGAAACCAATCCTCTCCCCTCAATAACATAATCATTCGCCACCCACCCCCCAGTTCCTGCTTCCATGTGACAAAGGGAAATTCCATCAGGGACATTCCTGCGAAGCAGGTGTGTCCCCCTTGTTAAAGGAATTAATGATATAATAAAAAAAATCAGCGACAATCATACAAATCCGCGATATCAGCGGCTATTCGATATCCGCGTCTATTCTTAGTACTAATTACAGAGGAGAATAAGTTTAAATGATAGACTTGCATGTGCATATACTTCCGGAAATGGATGACGGCGCAAAAGACATAGAACATTCCCTTGCTATGGCACAAATAGCAGTTCAAGACGGTATAACTACTCTGGTAGCCACACCGCATGTTATAAAGGGTGCTTTTGATAATAGCAAAGACACCATATTGGAAAATGTTGGGAACATAAACAAATGCTTAGATAGAGCAGGAATTCCGCTGCAAGTCCTGCCCGGAGCAGAATACCATCTGGAACCTGACCTGCCCCGACGTATGGCTGCAGGCGAACTATTAACCATTAATGATACAGGCCGTTACCTACTGATAGAACTTCCTGCCAGCATGGTACCGGATTACACCGGTCGGGTACTCTATGACCTGCAGCTGCAGGGAGTTACCCCAATCATAGCTCACCCCGAAAGAAACGCCGGCTTTGAAAGAGAACCAGAAATCTTAAAGAACTTTATTAGCAGAGGCGTTCTGGCCCAGATTACATCAACAAGTGTTACCGGGCTGTTTGGAAACACAGCAAAAAAAACCGCATTAAAATTTTTAAAAGAAGGTTATGCCCATCTAATAGCCTCCGATGCCCACTCTTCCCATGGCCGTTCCCCGGTTCTGTCCTTTGCTTTTCAAGAATTAGAACGCAGATGGGGAACCGATTATGCCCGAACCCTCACCTCTTCAAACCCACGTCTAATAATAGAAGGCCAGCCTGTGCAACCCTTCATCCCACCAAAAAGCCATTCCCTCTGGTCCAGACTCCTAAAAAAATCCCACTGATAAAATACTTCATGGTAAAATAATCTAAGTTGTCCTAATTATCGCAACCACAACCTATACAATAATTTAAAAAGTCCGCGCTAATCATATTAGTCCGTGCCGTCCGCGTCTAATATCATTGGTTGTCTGCGCGTCTTTGTGTCAGAAAAAGTAAATAAATTTTAGAGGATATGGATTAATTTTGCAGAATATAAAACTTGATAAAGGTGTAATCCGCGTCTAATTCGGTCTTTCTTATAATAAAAAATCAGCGACAATCATACTGATCAGTGATATCAGCGGCTATTCGTTATCTATCATAAAAACATCCGCGTAACTCATATTAGTCCGCGTTGTCCGCGTCTATCAACTCTTAAAATCTGAAAGGAGAGAAAATTTTGAGTGATCCCAAACGTAGCACATACGTAGCTGAGGAAGAAATAGAAATAGATTTGCGGCAAATTCTTAAAGTATTAAGAAAATGGCGCAAATTGATCATAATAATGACCTTGCTCACTGGAATGAGTGCAGGCTTTATTAGCTACTTTGTTATGAAACCGGTGTATCAGGCCCAGACCCTGCTCATGGTCACCCAGGCCACAGACAAACTTCAGACCACACCCACCCAGCAAACAGGACAGGATGGCCTGGACAATGTAGTCAATACCGTATCCCGTATGCCCGTCTTGACCATGAATACATATCTGGGGCAGTTAAAAAGCGAAGCCCTGATGAAAAGGATAATTACTCAATTAGATTTAACTGGATACACACCTGGTGGTTTGGCTGGAATGATCGAAGCATCTATTGTTAAGGATTCCAACCTGATAGGGGTAAAAGTAAACAATGGTGACCCGGAATTGTCCAGCAAAATAGCTAATACACTGTCTGACGAATACCTCAAACTAATGACCGAGAAGAACCAGGACCAGATGAGTCGGTCAGTAACCTTCTTGAATGAACAGACAAAAATCACTAATGTTGATCTGCAGGCGGCAATAGAAGCCTTGAAACAACTGCAAAGTCAGCCCCGGGGAGTAGCAGTTCTGGAGGCGGAGTTTACTAAAAAGTCCACCGACCGGGTAAATTTTGATTCACAGTTAAAGACCGTTCAAGTAGAAATACAGCAATTGAATTATGGAGTCAATAGTCTGAGCCAGGAATTAGCTGCTGTTCCTAAAACAGTGTCAGTCCAGAAATGGAATGATGCGACCGGCACGGTTAACAATTTTCAAGAAGTAAATCCGCTTTATATATCCCTGGCTCAGCAGTTAGCTGAGAAAAAAGCCAGCCTGGCAGAGAAACAGGGCCAAAGCGAAGGCTTACAGCTTCTGGTGAACTCTATGGGTGATGAACTGGACGCCTTACAGGCTGAATTAGCCGATAAAAAAGCCCAGCAGGATGAGCTGCAGCGAGATGTAGACCGACTGAAGCAGACATCTGAGACCCTGACCAAAAAAGGAACTGAAACTCAGATAGCAAAATCCATTGACCTGGGAGATACCAGTGTAATGGTGGTTTCTGAAGCAACCATACCTACCAGCCCGGTAAAGCCCAACAAGCAAAAGAATATAGCTATTGCATTAGTCCTGGGGCTAATGATATTTACCCTACTGGCGTTCGTACTGGAATATCTAGACAACACCCTGAAGGTTCCTGAAGATATTACTAAAGAGTTGGATCTGCCGGTACTGGGTATGATCCCTCTAAGAACCGAGAATAACTCCCGGCAGAGCACATATGGAGGCAAATTATGAGGAAACAAAAAGCAATTAGAGAGTATGAAATAATAACCCATACCAGTCCCAAATCAGCTATGGCTGAAGCCTATAGAACCCTGCGCACCAATCTGGGATTTGCAGAAATGGATCAGCCCTGCCGTTCCATCCTGGTAAGCAGCTGTAACCCTTTAGATGGTAAGTCTACGGTTGTTTCGAACCTGGCTGTGGTAATGGCCCAGGCAGGTAACAAAGTAATTGTTGTTGACTGTGACCTGCGCAAACCAGTACAGCATAAGATATTTCAGGTAGATAATTTCCGGGGAGTTACCAACTGCATTATGCAAAAGCTGGATGTAGAAGAAGTTGCCCATAAAGGGCTGGTGGAAAATCTGACTGTTCTAACTAGCGGGCCTATACCACCTAACCCGGCTGAAATCCTGAGTTCCGAGCGAACCCGCTCCCTGTGGAAGACATTATTGGAAAGATATGATTATGTTTTTATAGATGCTCCACCTGTTCTGGCCGTAACAGATGCCAGTATTCTATCTACCCAGGTAGACGGCGTAATGTTAGTAGTACGTTCGGCTGCTACCCGCATCGACCTCGCCCGGGAGGCCAAGGAACAGTTTGCAAAGGCCAATGCACGTTTAATAGGAGTAGTGTTAAACCAGGTAAAAATGGATGCTCATGATTACTACCAGTACTACTACTATTATTCCCATGACAATGCACCTAGTAATAGCAGGTTTAGTTTTTAATGACTAGTTGAATGACTTGGGAAACATGGGGACTGTACCTACTGTTTCCGATAGGAAACTGAGGGCCTGTCCCCTTACTAAAAAATAAAACAGATTTTATCGCATTAAATTATATACAGAGTATTTTTGTCGAAGGTCTTGTCGGATAAAATGGAACGGGTGTAATGTAAACAATGTTGGGTTATGGGTAAAAATGGTATATTGAGTTTGAGGAGAGGAATTCCCGGAAATGGCAAGCGAAAATAAAATCTATCTCTCATCACCGCATATGAGTGATGAAGGCTATGAAATGCAATATATTCAGGAAGCCTTTGATACCAACTGGATTGCACCATTAGGGGAAAACGTAGACGAATTTGAAAAAGAGCTAGTACTATATGTTGATATTAATCATGCGGCAGCTCTATCCTTCAGGGACGGCTGCTATTCATTTAGCATTGAAAGCTGTCGGAGTAGGACCAAGCGATATCGTATTTTGCCCATCGCTTACTTTCTCCGGTACAGCAAATCCCATCATCTATCAGAATGCAATACCTGTCTTTATTGATAGTAATTATGAGATCTGGAATATGAGTCCGGAAGCCCTGGAGAAGGCCTTTGAAAAATATACACCAAAGGCAGTCCTGGTTGTTCACTTTTATGGTTTATCAGCTGATATGGATAAAATCGTGGAAATATGCAACAAGCATAATGTCCCGTTAATTGAGGACGCAGCAGAGAGCTTAGGTACTTTGTATAAAGGTAAACATACCGGCACATTCGGTGATTTCGGTATGTTTTCATTTAATGGAAACAAAATTATCACCACATCATGTGGCGGCTGAAGGCGGCAGGATTTGAGATGGTTACACTAATCCATCCAACTGCTTACATCAGTCCGTCAGCGGTAATAGAAGAGGGCTGTGGTGAACACAAGGGCGAAGGCGGAGAGAGCAGGAATAATATCAATCGAGTCAATAGTCGACCATGGTTGTGTGGTTTCAGCTGGCTGTCACATCTCCCCCGGTTCAATCGTAAAAGGCAGCAGCACAGTTCCAAAGTGTATGAAGATTGAATCCGGAAAAGTGTTTTCAGGGATGCCCGAAAGACCGGAATCCTACAATTTCGATGCTGTGATATAAGTAAAGAGAGTAACACGTGATTGTGTGCATATATAGATTTGGGAGAGAGCGGAGATGTATAAACATTTCTTTAAAAGACTGATAGATATAGTACTCTCGAGTTTAGGCATTATTGTCCTTATTCCAGTATGGATTATCCTAGCTATAGCTATAAAGATAGACGATCCCGGCCCTGTGTTCTTCAGGCAGAAGCGAATAGGACGAGATTCTAAGGATGGGCAGAAGCAGTATTTCCAGATTTTGAAGTATCGCTCTATGAAGATGTCTACACCTCATGATGTGCCGACTCATTTGCTTAAGAATCCCGAACAATACATAACTAGAGTTGGTGCTTTTCTCCGTAAGACTTCACTGGATGAGCTGCCTCAGATTTTCAACATCTTCATTGGACAGATGTCTATTATTGGACCGCGTCCAGCTCTGTGGAATCAGGATGATCTGTACGAAGAAAGAGCCAAGTACGGAGCTAACGCCGTTATTCCAGGTTTGACTGGCTGGGCACAGATCAATGGTAGGGACGCTCTGGAGCTTGAAGATAAGGCTCGATATGATGGAGAGTACGGCCAGAGGATGTCATTAGCCTTTGACTTGAAGTGCTTCTGGGGTACGGTGGCATCAGTTCTCAAGCATGACGGCGTGATTGAAGGCGGCACGGGTGAGTTATATAAGAAAGAACCCGAGACTGTAAACAGGGACTAAGGGGCATGTTTGTATAATGAAGATTTTATTTGTAACAGCAGAGGGGTTTGATACACCAAATCCAAATAATCAAATGGCTGCAAGTATAATAAACGGTTTTCTTGATTCTGGATTTGAGATTCATCTCATCCAAAGCAGACGTAAGCAGATTGCTCCAGAAATTCCTGAATCTTTGAAAAATAGAATAGTATTGACAGTAGATACAATAACCCGAAAGAATGTAGATAAGTCAAATTTCATTAAGAGATACTTTAATGACTTACATTATGCTTTCCAAAGCATGCGGAAATGGAAAAAGGTCAAGAATGTGGATGTTATCTATTTACAATCGAATCCGACAATTTTTCTTCCGATGTTCTTGCTTAAACTATTCAAGCGGAAACCAATAGTGTATGTGATATATGATGTCTTTCCAGGTCATGCTTATGATATTGGAGTTGTAAAAAGTAAAGCAGTGTATAAAGTAATGCGATTAGTTCAAAAACCTTGCTATAGACTAGCTGACCGTATCGTTGTTCTCGAACAAGACATGAAAGATAAGGTTGTTGAACAAGGTGCCAAACCAGAAAAAGTAAAAATCATTCCTGCATGGTATGATGTGAATTCGACTAAAGAAGTTAGTGTAGAGAACAATAGGTTCATTAGGAAATATGATATTGACACGAGCAAGTTTTATGTTCAGTTCGCGGGAACAATTGGTTATATCTTTAGATATGAAGCATTTCTTGAACTTGCAGAAAGAGTGAAAAGCTATCCAGATATAATAATCCAAATTATAGGTGATGGTGCTAAGAAGACAGAGTTTGAGGAAAAGGCGAAAGAATTAAACCTAATAAATATCAAGTTCTACCCATTGCAACCTGTTGATTTGGTTCCTGATGTTTATAGCACATGTAATGTTTGCCTTATCCCGCTGAAAAAAGGTGTTATCGGAAATGGAATACCGAGTAAGGCGGCAATTTTGATGGCGTGCCATAGGGTTATTGTTAACTCTGTTGAAATCGGTTCTGCTTATGCGCAAATGTTTTGCGAAAACAAGATGGGCGTTTCTGTCGATATAGATGATTCGGACGGTTTGGCGGTAGCAATAATTGATTTATTTGAGCATCCAGAAAAAATTTCTGTTATGGCAGACAATGCTCAACGCTTCGGGCAAGAACATTATTCTAGTATTGCAAGTATACAAAAGTTTATTGATGTATTTGAGGAGTTTAGTGAGTGAAAATTCTATTGATGGGCTTCACAAAAATGAAGTATATGCCATATATGAATTTCTATGTTGACCAAATTGATAAAGCCGAGAATGATGTCCATATATTGTATTGGAATCGAGATGGAAAAGATGAAGAAAGACCCAGCAATAGACTGAGATACCATGAATTCTTATGCCTACAAGAAGACGATGTAGCAAAACTGAAAAAGGTAGGGAGTTTTCTTAAATATAGAAAATATGCACTTAGTGTATTACGGAAAGAAAAGTATGATTTCATTTTCGTCCTTCACTCTATTCCAGGCGTCTTAATTACCAACTACCTGGTTAATCAATACGAAAATAGGTTCATATTCGACTACCGAGATTACACTTACGAAGGTTTTATACCATTTAAGAATTGTGTGCATAAGTTAGTTAACGCATCATTCGCCACTTTTGTTAGCAGTGATGCATTTCGTAAGGCACTGCCCGAGACAAAGAAGATGCATACGTCGCATAATTTACTCGAGGACTCGTTGGCACATCGGAATCGAAACCCTGTGGATAAGAAAGAACTGGTGCGGATAGCATACTGGGGAATTATTCGTCATGAAGAGCTTAACAAGAAAATCATATCATCATTAGCAAATGACCAAAGATTTGAACTGCACTATTATGGCCGAGAACAAGCCGTTGCAATGAAATTGAAATCATATGCAGCTGTGATTGGTGCAAAAAATGTTTTCTTCCATGGAGAGTATAAACCTGAAGACCGTTATGATTTTTCGCGGCAAACAGACATAATTCACAATATGTTTAGCAACACTGAGCAACCGCACATGTCATTAGCGATGGCAAATAAATATTATGATGGACTGATTTTCTATTTGCCACAGATTTGTGCCGCTGGTTCCTTTATGGGGGATACAGCAAAAAAAGTAAATGTAGGTTTGGCATGTGATCCTTTTCAGGACGATTTTGCAGATATAGTTTGGGATTATTATCAACGTCTTGATATAAATGCTTTTTATCAAAGCTGTGATAAAGAACTCGATAGAGTGATAAAAGAGTATAAGGAAGGTATCGCCATAATCAACAGCGCGGTAGAATAGTAAAGAAGAACGTAGGAAATTAAAGATGATACTTTATCTAAGCAATGCAACAGCATATCCGATTTATGATAGGCTTTTTAAAGCCGGAAAGATTAAAACCGGATATCAAATGCAAAAGTTTAATGACAATTTAATACATGGACTATCAAAATCTTGTGATGTTGCTGCTGTTTCTCCGCTTCCATATGTGGGTGTAAGTGCAGAAAGAATAGATGAAGTACATGACGGCATTCGCTACATAGGTTTGAAAAACACAGTTGGAAGACTCCACAAGATTATGAATATCATTAATCTTATTAGCGAGTGTAAGCGAGTAATAAAAGAAACAAAACCCCAATACATTCTCTGTGATGCAATTGCAAGATCGCCGCAAATTGTAAGTCTTTATATTGGAAAAAAGTATCACATACCAGTAGTGGGGATAGTAACTGATCTACCTGGCATGTTAAGCGTGGAAAACAGCAAGCCTCTGAAACATATCAAAGGAATGCAAAAATTTGACGGATACATTCTACTTACAGAACAGATGAATGAGGTTGTTAATCCTTTAAATAAGCCATATATTGTTATGGAGGGGCTTTGTGCCGAAAAGTTACCTGAGCTAAGAGAGAAAGATAAAAAGAAGATAGTTTTATACACGGGTTCTCTGTGGGAAAAAGATGCAGGTATAGAGTACTTTGTTGAAGGCTTTATAAAAGCCGAACTTGAGAATTGTGAACTGCATTTATATGGTACTGGGGAATTGGACCTTTGGCTGGAAGAAATCGAAAATCAGCATCACCAAATTAAATACATGGGGTGTGTAACGAATGATGAGATCGTTCGATTACAATGTGAGGCAACCTTGCTTGTAAATCCCAGACCGTCAAATGAAGAGTTTTGTAAGTACTCGTTCCCATCTAAAACTATTGAGTATATGGCAAGTGGTACTCCTGTGTTGATGACAAGGTTACCTGGAGTACCGGATAAGTATTTCGATTATGTATATACAATAGAACAGGAAGATGCCGATGGGGTATGTAAGGTGTTGAAGGAGATACTTCAGAAACCGAGTGGGATGCTGTTTGCAAAAGGTATAGCAGCTAGAGAGTTTGTGTCGAGTAAAAAGAGTTGTCTCTTGCAATCCAAACGATTGATGCAATTTCTTATTGAGAAACTTGCTGGATGAAATGATTACTTGCATGGAGTCATATACTTGATTCTTACGCATGAATGGAGATTAATGTGAGTAAGAAGTTAATAATTACTGGGGATTTTGCCTTAATCCAAACAATTCATGAAGTTTGTTATTGGCTTTTGCATAAATCAAATTAGGCAGAAGGAAATGAAAAAGGAAAATAATAATTACGATATGGACTCGATAAATTAGTCTATCTCGTCAACTTGGTACTGGTCATACGGAGGCATTTATTAACGTGGAAAAAATATCGATTATTGTTCCTGTGTATAATACAGAGCCCTATCTAAAAAGATGTGTGGATAGCCTACTCCATCAAACATATGCAAGTATTGAAATTTTGCTTATAGATGATGGCTCGACAGACAATTCACTCGAAGTATGCCGTGAATATGAACGAAAAGACGATAGGATTCACGTCTATTACAGCGCAATGTACTGCGGCCAGGAAACCACTCGAAACTGCGGCCAGGAAACCACTCGAAACTGCGGCCTGGAAAATGCAACCGGAAAATGGATTATGTTTCTTGATTCTGATGATGAATATACTCCAGATGCTGTAGAAAAGATGGCTGTGTTCGCATCTAAAACAAATGCGGATGTTGTGTTTGCTTCCTATACGGCAATCAAAAACGGTGAGGAATCTATTGAAAAAGCAACAATTGAGGACGGCGTATATACTCAGCAGCAGTTTGCTTCTATTTGTCTATCAAAGATTCCGTGGCATATGATGAGTTGTATTGGAAGTAAAATATATAAGCGTTCTTATATAGAAGACAATAAATTTAAATTCGACCGATATTTTAAATTTAATGAGGATGGAGCATTTATGCTTCAATCCATTATGCATTCCGATCGCATAGGGTATATCGATTTTCCTTTTTATCAGTATTATATGCGGAATAGTGGCTCTATTCAAAGCTCTTATCGTGACGGAATGTTTGAATTTATTAGTCGAACTAATGGTTTGCTGAAAAGCTTTCTTATTGATAATCATGAATATTATGGAGTACAAGAAACGGCGTATTTTAAACAACAAGCTAGCCTGTTCTTGTCATCCTTGGAAAATGAGGCGCATTTTGGCTCATTTGCAGGTTGGAAAAAGGTATTCAAGGAACTGCGGGAGCATGAATCATTTAAAGAAATGATTCAGCAGGTGGATGCGTTGAGCAGAATGCAGCGTATCATGGTTAACTGTCTGAGATTCAAATTGTGTTTGATGTTTTACGTTCTGATGCGGTGCGTTATATGGAAGCACGGGAGGTACATAAGTGAAGAGTGAAAAGGTTGTTCAGAGAATGCAGTTACTGTCTTTCAGATGCTGTAAACTCAGAATGGCAACAACGATGAGAGATTTATATATATCGCATATCTCAATGTTCCACGAAGTGTTCCTTGATGTGGAGCCTTTGCCAGACGAATATGCATGTCATGTTTCGCACTTGATAGATTATATTGAAACCTGTAAATCGCTTGGCTTTGAATTCGTTTCGATTGATGAAATCTTAACCAAATCTTCTCAGGATTCGATATACAAAAAATGTGTAATAACCTTTGATGATGGTTTTGCGAGTACGCTAACAGTGGTTGCTCCATTGTTGGCAAATATGAAAGTGCCATTTACCGTGTATGTGACTACATCATATATTGGAAAACATAATTATTTGTCTGAGAAACAGCTAAAGGCACTTGCAGAAAATCCGTTTTGTACAATCGGAATGCATGGTGATAGGCACATCATGTTTAGATATGAGACTGATTCAGCACTGGAAGAAGACTTTTGCCAATGCAAGAAAAGATTGGCTGCAATAATCAACGAGGAACCTAGGCACTATGCCTTTCCTTACGGAAGCGTGCTTGCGTGTTCAAAACGCAACGTGCGTGTGATTAAGTCACTTGGGGTGTCCAGCATTGCTTTGACAAGTGCGTTAAAGTTGACTCAGAAAGATTTGCGAAGACCATTTCATTTGCCTCGCTTGAATATACCCGGCTATTATAACGGTAGTATGCGGAGAGTATTTCGCGGCTTGCCAATAGGAGAAAAGATATGATTAAACCAGCTATTGTTGCTGTTGGATATAACAGACCTGATTCTATGTATCGTTTGCTCACATCGATTGCTAACGTACGCTTTCCATTTGAGGATATCACCTTAATTGTCAGCATTGACCAGAGCGATAAGAGTGATGACGTTGAGGCGGTTGCAGAAGGAGTCCCTTGGAACCATGGTAAAAAAGTCATAAGGCGTTTTTCTGAACGCCAAGGCCTTCGAAAACATGTTTTGCAGTGTGGTGACTTATCAAATGAATATGGAGCAGTTATAATTCTTGAAGATGACCTAGTTGTGTCACCTTCGTTTTATCAGTATACTTTGGAGGCTGTTAATTTCTATAAAGACGAGCCCTCGCTTGCGGGAATAGCTCTATATAGTCATAGATGGAACGGTTATGCTAATCTCCAGTTTATTCCCATGCGTAATGAGTATGATGCGTATTTTGGACAGTACAGTATTACATGGGGACAGTGCTGGACAAAAAAGCAGTGGCAGGAATTTAAAACTTGGTATAGTGAACATCAAGATAAGCTTCCGGATGAGAACAAGTATATGCCAAAAGGCATTTTGCAATGGAGTAAGCAATCATGGGGCAAATATTTTGTTTCTTATATTGTGGAAATGAATTTATTTTACCTGATTCCATACGTGTCTCTAACCACAAACTTTACAGATGTTGGTCAACATAACGATCATGCGGATTCTTCGCATCAGGTTCCTCTGATGGAGGGTTTGAAAACTGGTTACCGCTTCCCACAAGAGGCGGAATCAATAAAGTATGATGTTTTCTTTGAGAGGATTTTTAACGATCAAATGATTCCCGGAATATCGGGTAATAATGTCTGTGTTAATTTGAACTTAACAAAGTTGACCACATATGGAAAAGAATACCTATTAACGACTACCGAATTGCCGATGGAGAAAATGGCCTCATATGCTATGGCAATGCACCCAATAGACGCTAATGTGGTTCATGATATTTCGGGCAACGATATCTTCTTATACAAGTGTGGGCAGACAGAGCTTGATCTGAACGAAGACCGTCTATTAGAAAAACGCTTAAATTATGAAATGTATGGCTATTACTGGAAGTCCCTTTTTGTTGAAGGACAGAAGCGTTTTTGCAGAGCTTTGAAAAGAAAATTTGCCTCGTGCAGGAAAAAGTAGGAGGATCGATATGAAAGCTATATCTAAACTGATAAAAAATAAAAAGTCACTTTGGAAAGTGTATTCTAATGTTGGTTATGCCTACAATTACATATTGTCCTATTTTTTTCCGATTGCGGCAAGTAAAAAACAATTTAAGGCATCCTTTGGGCGAGATTTGAACCTTGAAAACCCAACGACGCTGAATGAAAAACTTATGTATCTGAAGCTCAGAAAATATTGGAACAATCCGAGAATAGCTGACTGTGCCGATAAATATGCGGTTCGTGATTTTATCGAAAAATCAGGCTGTGGAGAAACACTAACAAAGTTGTATGGAGTTTGGGAAAAAGTGAGTGATATTGATTGGGGTTCTTTGCCTAACAGATTTGCAATCAAATGCAACCACGGAAGTGGATATAACCTGATCTGCACCGATAAAAAAACATTCGACATGAAAAAGGCTGCCAAACAGTTGGATAAATGGATGCATGAACGTTATGGTGTCAAATATACCGAGCAGGGAATATATGATAAAATCAGCAGAAAAATCATCGCTGAGGAGTTCATCGAAACAAGTGATGGCCTGCCGCCCAAAGATTACAAGTTTTTCTGTTCCTATGGAAAAGTGTATTTTTTATTCGTGGCTTCTGATCGAATAAACGGTCAGACAAAATTCGATTATTATTATCCGGACTGGACATATATTCCGGTAAAAAATTATTTCCCGAATAACGGACCTATTGATAGATCCGAAAAATTGGATGATATGATACGTTATGCAGAAAGGCTCTCAAATCATTTTCCACTTGTTCGTGTGGATTTTTATAATGAAGGCAACCATATTTATTTCGGAGAGTTGACATTCACCCATTTTGGTTGCTTGAATTGTTTTGAACCAGATAAATACGATTACGAATTTGGCAGTTACTTTCCAAACGTAGTGGAACTTCAAAAATGTAAAATATAATATTCAAATATTAAGAAAACACAGTCGTTATGATGTTTTGTGGGTGGGAAATGTACTATATGTTAAGCACTTCTTTGAACCCTAAACATAGTCATGAGGTCAACTAAAATATGAAAATACGTTTTCAGATGAGTAGTATAGGCACGGAAAAATTAACACCGTTTATACTATTGTTGATATGTGGATTGTCCACAGAGTCAATTATTAGATATGTTGTGCAGTTTCTTGTAAGACTTCCGTTGATTGGTGGTTTTAGCATTATTGTAGAGCCACTGATTTTTGTTACTCTTACATTATTCTGCATTAAAAGGATTGCCAGAAATATACAAGCGCCTGATTTTTTGTTCGTTTTAGTATTCTATTTTGCGCTATTCCTATCAATGCTCATTAATGCAGATAATGTACCATATATTATGGAACACTTATTTGAAATTTTTTTTGTTATTGTTCCGTTCTTTTTTCTTGGATTGTCTGTTAAGGTCGACATCGCACTGAAAAAATGGCTTTATTATGCTTCTTGCTTTGCTATTGTTATAGCATGGGCTTACCTTGTATATTTTTATTCGACGGGAAGACAATTCAGTACTGATAGCATGTACGAAGCGTATGCGCTTGTTGTACATGTCCTAATTGTTCTTTGGTGTACAATGGATGAACCGAAGATTTGCAACATCCTGTTTTCTGCTGCAGGCATCTTATATCTTTTTTCCATGGGAACGAGAGGCACCATTATCATATCGCTCGCTTTTATTTGTATATACCTTCTCTCTAAATCGAAAAGAAACATTAAACTTAGAGTAATGGTCATTATAATAGCAGCTGTTGTTGCCTATATCTTTTTATGTACGGATATTATAAAAGAAATAATGCTTGAGTTTAGACAAATAGTACAAGTAATGGGCTTATCAACAAGAATATTCGATTCATATCTGTTTGGAGCTGCACAAGATAGTATTGCTGAACGTAATGCAATCTATAGCCTTTTATTAAAACAACTAAATGAACAACCTCTTATTGGCTATGGTTTATTCGGAGAATACCCATATATTAATTGGTCTGCGCATAACATGTATCTACAAGTTTGCTTTAACTTTGGCTATCCCATAGGTATTCTATTAATTGGGGCTTTTATTTATCTCATTGTTAAGGCGTTGCATGTTACAAGTGATCCGCTGGCAAAGGGCTTTATGTTGATATGGATATGCTACATAATACCACAGGGATTCTTTGGTGGAAATATTTTAAGTTACTATATGTTTTTCACAATTGGTCTGCTAGTTGGGCAGATAAGAAGGAACAGAAATATGAGAGGATATCTTCTCGATGAGAATACTGCTCATATTAAACAAGTATAAAAGCACTCAAAATCATAGAATAGTAAGAATAATGGAACATAATCAGAATAGGATAGACTTATTTTGTATTCCATTCGTTCAGCATGACTGCTTTTGCTGAGACGGCATATCTTGTGTATCTAGTAACAGCAATCGGGAGGGGGCACATATTCGAAAATGAGAAAAGTACTGATTATTTCTACATATTGCTTTGATAATGCTTCAGCCAACGGTTTATGTGCTCGAGCTGTTCGTGACGCGTTTGAATTAGCAGGATATGAGACATATCTTGTTGGTTTCGGAAAAAGTATAGGCGCAGAAAATGGGATTCATAATCGTGAATTCTTTGTAGAACCTGATGAAGGTGCAATGATGCTGAAATTTCCTCTCGTTAATAAATTGAAAGCGGTCTTGAATCTTATAATGAGATGCATTAACCCTAATATCAGCAAAAGGCTTGTTGGGAATTACTATTCTGTTATCTTAAATCTTGATAAAAAAAATATGTTCGATATTGTCATTCCGATGTTTTTCTCGCCCGAATCGGTTGTCGCAGCGTGTGAATTGAAGAAAAAGAGACCCAAAATCGAGCTTGTCATATATGAGTTGGATTCTAATACTGACGGTCTCAATCATTTCGACACTCAACTATTTGGTAGGTATATTCGTGCGGCACAAATAAGATGGTCAAGGCGTCAGTATAATATCGCTGATCAGATTTGCATAATGCAAAGCCACAAAATGCATTTTGATAAGCTTTATGGTGTTCGTTTTGGTCAAAAATGTAATGTCGTTGACTTGCCTATTATGTCAGATAATACTGCTGAATTAAGAGCTTTCGATAAGCAGACGATTCGATTTGCATATACCGGTGTTCTTTCGACGGATTACAGATCGCCAAAAATGATACTGAATATCTTGAGCAGGACAAAAGCACAGAAAAACTGGAGAATTTATTTTTTCAGTAAAGGAAACTGTGAGATGATGCTTGCTAATTATGCTGAAACGGATAACAGATTATATCAACAGGGATATATTGATTCAGATGCTCTACGCAAAGAATATGAACAAATGGATTATTTCCTCAGCATCGGTAATACAAATTCAAACAGTCTGCCATCGAAAATAATCAACTATATATCTTACGGCAAGCCGATAATTCATTTTTCTTTAAAGCATAGTGATGTTTGTGCAGAATACCTGAACCAATATCCACTTGCGCTGGTTATTGAATATAATGCGAATCCGGACGATTCGGCGAAGAGACTTTGTGATTTTGTTGATGACAATTTTGGTAAAAGAGTAAGCTATCAGGAAATTGTTCGCCTATTCCCGAAAAATACGCCGGAATACAGTGTGAAATCAATAGAGGCTTTCATAAAAAGTAGAAATAATAGCTTATTCAGTCACTAGTTAAAATTTCCGGATATTGCGAGGTGTTATCCACGAGTGATACGTTGGTATCGATAATTATTCCAGTATACAACACTGAAAAATATGTCCAGGAATGCGTTAAGAGCGTTATATCCCAGTCGTATTCTAACCTTGAAGTCATTGTTATCAATGACGGCTCAACGGATAATTCTGCGGAGATATTCAAGGAAGATACTAAAGACCCACGAGTTTTGTTTATTGACCGTGAGAACCGGGGGTTGAGCTATACAAGGCAGCAAGGGATAGACATGGCTCACGGGGAATACTTTTGCACGCTTGACGCAGATGATATGTATGATCCTTGTTTTATTGAAAAAATGTTGTGCACAGTTCTTAATAATCAAGCAGATATATGCGTTTGTGGGAGAGAGGAGTTTGATAACGCAGACAGGCTGGAGTTCAAACTTGAGAACAAGAGCGAGTTATATATCTTGAATCAGGAGAGGGTTACCTCGGAAATACGAAACCTGTCGTCAGAATTATGGCTACCCGATTCATGGAATAAGCTGTACCGAACTGCGTTTGTAAGAGATTCCGGTGTAAAATATTTTTTGAACAACAAATACAACGGAACAGATCTTGCGTTTAATAATCTGCTAATTTTGCATTGTCCAAAGGTATGTATATATAATGAACCGCTGTTACTGCACAGGATAGTTCAAGGGTCGAGAGTGCATAGGAAAAACAAGCCACTGCAGGAAGGCTTTGAGATTATTATTGATAAGGTGTTTGAGGAGGCTTCGCGACTGGGATATCCGAAAGAATTCTATAAAAATTACGGTTCGTATTATTACAAACTACTTGAAATGGTTTTGGTCGCTATCCTCGATGAAAGTGGGTCTTTGGCAGAAGCTTGGCATAGGATAAAGGAGTTTTATTCGAGAAAAGCTGCTTATATTAAGCGCCATGAAATAATTATGAAGAAATATACACCTTCCGGCGGAACAGAATCATTATATAACAAATTGTTTGAAAGGTGTTTGTACGGAAACAACATTGTCAGAGCCATGATCTTGTATGAATTGAATAGAATTAGAAGAATCAGGAGAAAAATGCATGAACGAGACAAACCGTAAACTGGTAAGCGGACTCGTCTGGAGTTTTCTAGAAACGATCGGACCTCAAGGTGTCAGTCTTGTCATTACTATTATTCTTGCCAGATTAATTGTGCCCGAGGCATATGGGGTCATCGCTGCCGCACAGGTTGTAACTTCTATTGCTACAACTTTTGTAACTGGCGGGTTCGGAAATGCTTTGATACAGAAAAAAGACGCAGATGACTTAGATTTTTCCAGTATGTTTATTTTCAATACATGCTTTTCGGTATTTGTTTATATTATTATATATTTTAGTGCACCTTTATTTGTTGGCATACTGAACGAATCTTATGATTATGAGTTGCTTGTCAAAGTAATCCGTGTAATTGGAATCGGCATCATTTTTGCCAGTTTCAATTCATTTTATAGATCCGTTCTCACCAAGTGGTTGCAATTCAAAAAAATATTTTTTGTAACTCTGATTGGGACTTTAATATCTGCCGTTGTCGGAATCGCCATGGCATATGAGGGCTTTGGTGTTTGGGCACTGGTTTCGCAGTATATGGTTCTATACATATTCAACACTGTTTTATTTGTAATATTTTCGCAATGGTGTCCGAAACTGATGTTTTCTTTCACAAGGTTGAGGCCGCTTATCTCGTTTGGTGGAAAACTGATGATGTCTTCGTTGCTGACAACCGTATATACAAATTTGAGTAGCCTTATAATCGGAAATCAATATGACTCCGAGGACTTGGCGTACTATAACAAGGGAATTAATTTCCCGAAAATGATTGTGGCAAATATTATGTCCGCTATTAACACAGCCCTGTTTCCAATCATGGTAACCTTAAAGGGTAAGGAGGAGTTCAAGAATTACGTCAAACAATTCAATCAGTATAGCATGTTCATTATTTCACCTATGATGTTTGGTCTGGCAGCCGTGAGTACGACATTCGTTTCGCTTTTATTGACTGATAAATGGTTGCCATGTGTGCCTTTTTTGCAAATAGCGTGCCTTGATTACGCAATTCAGCCAATCGGTATTGCTAATCTGCAATATTGGAAGGCTTCGGGTAGAGCAACTTTATATTTGGTTGTTGATATTATAAAAAAGGTGATCGGTATTGGTTTTTTGATTGTTGCAGTCACTCTTAAAAAAGGAGCGGTGTCGATTGCATTAGTTGCATTGATTTCTTCGATAATCGCGGCGATCATTACATTATACCCGGCAAAAAAATATATAGACTATTCAATCTTGGAACAAATTAAAGATATTGCACCGCCGTTTATTTTATCGGCAATAATGTGTTTGGCTGTCACAGGATTAGGAATGATTCTGAACACCTCCTTGTTGATAAAACTGATTTTGCAGATCATGCTTGGAATCGTGGTATATGTTGGCGGATGTGTGATTTTTAAGGTTAAAGGATTTTGGGAAATCATTTATTTCGTCAAATTCAAATTAAGGAAGGAAACGTAATCGTTATTATGCTTGATATGGACATATCATCAGAATGTACGGTGCTTGTTAATAGTTGTGACAAATATGAAGAAGCATGGTCACCATTTTTCATATTATTTCATAAGTATTGGCCGGATTGTCCTTTTCGAATCGGATTGAACACTGAATCTAAAGAATTTAATACTTTAAATCTTACTATAGAAATTTATCATTCAAGAGAAGTTGCTTGGGGAAAGAGGTTATCCGAAGTTTTACAACAGATAACATCGCCGTATGTAATTATTTTATTAGAAGATTTTTTCATTCGGCAAAAGGTTAAGACAAAAAAGATTATTGAATGTCTTGAAGCAATGAAGACTGATAAAAGTATTGCTGTTTTTTATTTCAATCGAATTACCGGTTATAGCGATTTATCTGATAAATATAATGATTATTATGAAATGCATCCGACAAAAGATTACAATCGGTACCTCTTTAATTGTCAAGCCGCTATTTGGCGTAAGGATGTTTTGGAAACTGTTTGTCAAAAAGCAGTATCTCCGTGGGAATTTGAAGAAAATTCATATATGAGGAACCAAAATTATTTGGAACAATACAAGTTCTTTTGCAGTAAATATACTTATTATGATGATGTACGGGATGACGATGTGTTTTCGTATATACTTGTTAGAAATAGCGGATATGGTATTTGGCAGTCTAAATGGCTATGGAATAATCGGAAGTTTTTCGAACATGAAGGGATTGATTGCCGGTGCAAAACACTACCAACATATCCCAAATGGAAATATGATTTGAAAATGCTAAAAGATAGTGTTAAGCGGAGGTTGAATATTAAATAAAATGGGTAATGGAATTGAACTCATCTCTTCATGTAATCTAGACCAAATAGAATATAAATCAGAGAAAACGGTGAACGATCGCAATTATGGATTAGATCTTCTTAAGATTATGTTGACTTTATTAATTGTTGCAGGGCATTTTACTTTACACGGTGTTAAAACATTGAATGCACCGCTATTTGAAGAATACTACATGTCGATGCTTGGTATTTCCGCTGTATGCATGCCTGCTGTAAATGTTTTTTTCCTGATATCCGGATACTTTGGGATCAAAAGTAATGTTGTTAAATTCTCCAAATTGATTGAACCAATGTATCTTATTGGGATTGGAGTTGCACTCGGCGCTGTCATTTTTTCTCTGGATGTAGGAATCAGTTTCTTTGTGAAGAGTTTTCTATTCCCATTTGAAATCTGGTGGTTTGCAACAGTATATCTGATTTTATTTCTTGCTTCCAAGTATCTGCATATTATTTATAACATCCTCTCGGATAAAGAATTGTTTGTTTTAATAATCGGTCTTGTAATTCTTAACACAGTTCAAGGATTTCTTTTTGAGGGGAAGTATTACGGAAACGGTTTCTCGATTATGCAGGCAGTTCTAATGTACACGCTTGGCGCTGGGATAAAAAGGTTTGTAATCAAGGTGCCCGGGAAATTCTTGGGGGGGGGTATCTATCTCGTGTGTTCAGCGCTTGTATTCGCGGGAAGATACATTATAGAATACTATGGATTTGACAGCGTCGGTACTATTTTTAATTCTTATAGTAACCCTGTTGTGATTGTTCAGGCAATAGCACTTTTTTCGTTGTTCAAATCGATATTATTTAAAAACGAAGTTTTTCAAAGAATAACTGTTTTTTTCTCAACATCAACATTGATTACTTATTTGCTTACGGATCACTATATGGTGAGAAAAATTTTATACAGTTTTCCGGTTGATATTATTGATAAATACGGATACCCAATCAGTACAATATTCATAACAGCAGTACTGTGCCTAATTGTAGCAACACTTTTTGAAAAGATAAATACATTATTTCTATCTATTATCATTGAAAGCTTTAAGAAATGTGACAGCAAAAATAAATATCTCATTTGTGTAAAAAAATATAATTCTCATGAAAAAGGAGCACAAAAATGAACAGATCACTTTTTACAGGAAAAATCTTAATGATAACAGGCGGCACAGGCTCTTTCGGCAACGCAGTCTTGAACCGATTTCTAACCACGGATATTGGCGAAATGAGAATTTTCAGCCGCGACGAGGTTAAGCAGGATAACTTAAGACACTTCTTACAAACTCGTTACCCGGAGGCTTCCGAAAAAGTGAAGTTTTTTATAGGAGATGTAAGAGATATCGCTTCTGTAAGAAACGCAATGCACGGAGTCGATTACATCTTCCACGCTGCCGCTTTGAAGCAGGTGCCATCTTGCGAGTTCTTCCCTATGGAGGCAGTTAAGACGAATGTAATAGGAACAGACAATGTGTTGACGGCGGCTATTGATGCAGGAGTTAAGACGGTCATCTGCCTGAGCACAGATAAGGCTGCTTACCCTGTCAACGCAATGGGGACAAGCAAGGCAATGATGGAAAAAGTAATTGTGGCTAAGAGCCGGACGACGAAGAGTACGAAGATTTGCTGTACACGGTATGGCAACGTTATGTGCTCCAGAGGAAGTGTCATTCCTCTTTGGATAGATCAGATAAAGGCTGGTAATCCAATAACTATCACTGAGCCGTCAATGACACGATTCATTATGTCTTTGGAAGAAGCAGTAGATCTCGTGCTCTTCGCATTTGAACACGGTGAGTCAGGTGACATCTTGGTTCAGAAGGCACCGGCGTGTACAATTGAAACACAGGCCAAGGCTGTCATCAGGCTTTTCGATGGATGTGAGGAAGATATAAAGGTTATCGGCATCCGTCATGGCGAGAAAGTGTACGAGACGCTTTTGACCAACGAAGAATGCGCTCATGCCTTTGATTTGGGAGAGTTTTACAGAGTGCCGTGCGACAAGAGAGACCTAAATTATAATAAGTATTTCACGATTGGAGATACCGAGAGAAACACACTAACTGAATTCAATTCCAATAACACTGAGCTGTTGAATGTCGAGCAGACCATGGAGAAGATAGCTGCCTTGTCCTACATCCAAGAGCGACTGGCTGAAGATAGGTAATCCACGCGGTGGCAGGTTGCCACGCTGCTTAATTTCACCCAGATAGCGGAATTGTTCAAATTATGTTAATATTATAGATTGAACTCTGGAAAAGAACGGGAGATTGTCATGAAGATTTTAGTTACCGGTGCAACGGGATTTTTCGGAAAAAATCTGTGTGCATCGCTTAAGAATATAAAAGAGAATAAAGAACGGACACATCCGGGACTGACTGTGGACGAGGTGTTCGAGTATGACATGGCTTCTACGCCAGAAGAGCTGGATGCCTACTGCAGCCAGGTAGATTTCGTTTTTAATCTTGCCGGTGTGAACAGACCGAATGATGAATCAGAATTCATGGCAGGGAATTTCGGCTTTGCCAGTCAGTTGTTGGATTGCTTGAAAAAGCACAATAACATGGCTCCTGTAATGCTCTCCAGTTCAATTCAGGCAACTCTCATCGGTCGCTACGGTCAGTCAGACTACGGCAAGAGCAAACTTGCTGGAGAAGAGTTGTTTTTCCAGTTTGCCAAGGACACCGGCAGCAAGGTTCTTGTTTATCGTTTCCCGAACCTTTTCGGTAAGTGGTGCAGGCCTAACTACAACTCAGCGGTTGCAACATTCTGCAACAATATAGCCAACGATCTGCCGATAACTTTGAATGACCCATCCACAGAGCTTGAGCTCCTTTATATCGACGATCTGGTCGCTGAAATGATTGCAGCACTTGAGGGCAAAGAACATCATTGTGACTACGACGGCTTGAATCCTGTGGAGAACGCTGATGGTCGTTACTGCTTCCTCCCGACTACCCATCATGTTACTCTGGGTGAGATTGTGGACTTATTGCACACATTCCACGACCAGCCGCAAAACCTCGTGATGCCTGATATTCCGGAGGACAGTTTTGCCAAGAAGCTGTATTCAACCTACCTGTCCTATCTGCCTAAAGAAAAGGTCGCCTTCCCTCTCAAAATGAACGTTGACCAACGTGGCAGCTTCACTGAATTGTTGAAAACACGGTCTTGCGGCCAGTTCTCAGTAAACATCAGCAACCCAGGAATCACGAAAGGCCAGCACTGGCATCATTCCAAGTGGGAGTTTTTTATAGTTGTATCAGGTCACGGACTGATTCAGCAGAGATATATAGGCTCCAACGAGGTGCTCAATTTTGAGGTAGACGGTTCTAACATTCAGGTTGTTCATATACTGCCCGGCTATACACACAATATAATCAACCTTTCAGATAATGAGCTGCTTATCACTGTCATGTGGGCGAATGAGCAGTTTGATCCGAATCATCCGGACACATTTGGTGAACCTGTGGAGGTGAAGTAAACATATGAAACTCGATTATTATGATATACATTTTCAAAATAACGGAAAACTAAAACTACTCGTTATCGTTGGTACAAGACCTGAAATCATCAGACTTGCTGCGGTCATTTCTAAGTGCCGTGAATACTTCGATACTATTCTCGCACACACTGGACAGAATTATGACTATAACCTGAACGGTGTGTTCTTCAAGGATTTAAAGCTGGCAGACCCGGAAGTCTATATGGATGCAGTGGGCGATGACCTCGGTGCAACAGTGGGCAACATTATCAACTGCTCCTATAAGCTGATGTCTGCCATCAAGCCTGATGCAATGCTCATCCTTGGTGATACTAATTCTTGTCTTTCCGCTATTCCTGCAAAGCGCCTGCACATCCCGATCTTCCATATGGAAGCGGGTAATAGATGCAAAGATGAATGTCTGCCGGAGGAAACGAACCGTCGAATCGTCGATATCATCTCCGATGTGAACATGGCTTATTCAGAGCACGCAAGACGATATCTGGCGGACTGTGGATTGCCGAAGGAAAGAACGTATGTCACAGGTTCGCCTATGGTAGAAGTGTTGTATGCAAACCTTAAGGATATCAAGAATAGTACCATCCTAGAAAAGTTGGGACTCCAACCGAAAAAATACATCCTCCTCTCGGCTCATCGTGAGGAGAACATAGACACTGAGAAGAATTTCCTGTCGCTTTTCACAGCTATAAATACGCTGGCCGAGAAGTACGACATGCCTATTCTGTACTCTTGCCATCCGAGGAGCAAAAAGAGACTGGAACAGTCCGGCTTTGCCCTCGATTCTCGCGTCATCCAGCACGAGCCGCTCGGCTTCCATGACTACAATAATCTTCAGATGAATGCCTATGCGGTTGTGTCAGACTCTGGCACTGTGCCTGAGGAGAGCAGCTTCTTCACGTCCATCGGCCACCCGTTCCCGGCTGTGTGCATAAGGACAAGTACGGAGCGCCCGGAAGCATTGGATAAGGCGTGTTTTATCCTTGCCGGAATCGACACGAAGAGCTTACTGCAGGCTGTGACTACAGCGGTTGAGTTGAATGACAATGGACAGTTCGGCATCCCCGTACCCGACTACATCGACGAAAACGTATCAACTAAAGTTGTGAAGATCATCCAGTCCTACACTGGCATAGTGGATAAGATGGTATGGAGAAAGTACTAAGGCTGGCATCTGCAATATACTTTTAAGCAGGGGATACAGGAGACTATTGAATGGTACTTGGCTAATGGGGAATGAATCAGAAATATCGTATACGGTGATTAGCCAAGTATTATGAGAAGATGTGTGCATAAAGATTGGAGAATGATATGACTATGGCTGGTAACAGCAAAAACATTCTAATCACCGGCGCTGCTGGTTTCATAGGCTTTCATCTGTCTAAAAGACTGCTGGAGCAAGGCCGGACTGTAATTGGCTTTGACAATCTTAATGATTATTATGATGTAAGTTTGAAGGAGAGCCGCCTGGAGATTTTAAAAGGTTTTGATAGATTTACATTTATAAAAGCCGATCTTGCCAATAAAGATGAAGTAGATAATGTTTTTAATACATATCATCCGGACATCGTCGTAAACCTAGGTGCCCAGGCAGGTGTACGCTACAGCATTGAACACCCTGATGCCTATATTCATTCGAATATCATTGGCTTCTTCAATATCCTTGAAGCCTGCCGCCATAACGCCGTAGATCATCTGGTCTATGCTTCATCCAGTTCTGTATATGGAGCCAATAAAAGAATTCCCTTTTCTACGGAGGATAAGGTGGATAAGCCTGTTAGTTTGTATGCAGCAACCAAAAAATCCAATGAGATAATGGGTTATACCTACAGTCATTTATATGGTATCCCCGCTACCGGCTTGCGTTTTTTTACCGTATATGGTCCATATGGGAGACCGGACATGGCCTACTTCTCCTTTACCAAATCCATAATGGAAGGAAAGCCAATTAAAGTTTTTAACAATGGTGATATGTATAGGGACTTTACTTATATCGATGATATCGTAACTGGCATCGTAAATGTTATGTCCAATCCACCTCAAAAAGACGAAAACGGAGCACCGTACAAATTATATAACATCGGTAATAACAAACCGGAAAAGTTGATGGACTTTATTCAGACCCTGGAACGATGCCTGGGTAAAGAAGCGGTTAAAGAATACTACCCTATGCAGGCGGGAGATGTCTATCAGACTTATGCGGATGTAACGGAACTTATGAAGGACTTTGATTTCAAGCCCGATACACCTATTAGCGTTGGTTTGGAGAGATTTGTTAAATGGTATAAGGAATATTATAAAATTTAATAGATTGAGAGGGGAGAATTCAGAATGAAAATAGCAGTAGCGGGGATAGGATATGTAGGACTCTCTAATGCCGTTTTATTAGCTCAACATAACGAAGTAATAGCCTTTGATATTATTCAACAAAGAGTAAATATGATTAACAGAAAAGAATCTCCAATAGTAGATAATGAGATTGAAGAGTTCTTAACAACAAAAGAATTAAATTTAGTTGCTACAACTGATACATATAAAGCTTTTTCAGATGCTGAATATATCATTATCTCTACACCTACAAACTATGACCCAGATAAGAATTTTTTTAATACAAGAACTGTTGAAGCAGTAATTGCAAACGTGCTTTCAATTAATCCGGATGCAGTTATTGTTATTAAATCAACCGTTCCAGTAGGTTATACAGAAAAAGTCAGAAAAATGTTTGAGACCGATAATATTATTTTCTCACCTGAGTTCTTAAGAGAAGGAAAAGCTCTATACGATAATTTGTATCCATCGAGAATTATCGTTGGAGAACAAACAGCAAGAGCAAAAATATTTGCGGATTTATTATTACAAGGTGCTATCAAAGAAGATATTCCGGTGTTGTTTACAGAATCGACGGAAGCTGAAGCAATAAAACTATTTTCTAATACATACTTAGCATTGAGAGTTGCTTACTTTAATGAACTAGATACCTATGCAGAAATAAGAGGGCTAAACACGAAACAAATTATTGAAGGTGTTGGACTTGACCCAAGAATAGGCACTCACTATAATAATCCTTCCTTTGGTTATGGTGGATACTGTTTACCTAAAGATACAAAACAACTAAGAGCCAATTATGAAGAGGTTCCTAACAATATTATTGGCGCAATAGTAGATGCAAATAGAACAAGAAAAGATCATATTGCCGATATGATTCTCGCAAGGGAACCCAAAATTGTGGGTATCTATCGTTTAACCATGAAAACTGATTCAGATAATTTCAGAGCCTCATCAATTCAGGGAATAATGAAAAGAATTAAGGCGAAGGGTATTGAAGTAGTGGTTTATGAGCCAGTATTGCAAGAAGACACTTTTTTTAATTCTAAAGTAATAAGAGATCTAGAAGAGTTCAAAAGTATATCCGATGTTATTGTTTCAAATAGATTATCTAATGATCTTTCTGATGTTGAAGAGAAAGTTTATACGAGGGACTTATATAATAGAGATTAAAATCTCGAAGGCTTCAAGTACTCGTACTTATTTGGTTATTTGCTGATTGCCTTGATCAACACCTTCGTAATGAAGGTGTTTTTTTAGATCAGAGATTAAGGAGTGATACAATGACTCATTATCGCAGCTACTTAGCATGGCTTAATAATTCATACATAGATGAAGATACAAAGGAAGAATTAAGACAAATACAAGACAATGAAAAAGAAATAGAAGAAAGATTTTATAAGGACTTAGAATTCGGGACTGCAGGGCTTAGGGGGATAATTGGAGCCGGGACTAATAGAATGAACAGATATACAGTGAAAAGAGCTACCAGGGGTTTGGCAGACTACATAAAAAGTAAGGGGCCAGAAGCTAAGGATAGGGGTGTGGTCATAGCCTATGACTCCAGGAGAATGTCTAGGGAATTTAGTGAAGAGGCAGCTTTAGTTTTAGGTGCTAACGGGATAAAGACGTATTTGTTTAAAGGTTTACGGGCTACCCCGCAGCTTTCATTTGCGATCAGATACTTGAATTGTATTACGGGAATAGTTATTACAGCCAGCCATAATCCCGCAGAATATAATGGCTATAAAGTATATTGGGAGGATGGGGCTCAAATAGCTACCGATAAGGCAAAGGCTATTATAGAATCAATAGACAAGGTAAATGATTTGGGGAGCATATCGGTATTGGAGAGGAAAGATGCTCTAAATAAAGGACTTTTAGTTTATTTAGATGAAGATGTTGATGATAAATATATAGAGGAAGTAAAGAAACAATCACTAAGGGGAGATATAGTAAAAAAGGCAGCAGATGATTTTAAGGTAGTATTTACTCCGCTGCACGGTACTGGAAACATACCGGTAAGAAGGGTCCTAAGGGAAATAGGATTTAAAAATGTATTTGTAGTTCCGGAACAGGAATTACCGGACTCGGGATTTTCAACTGTAGATTATCCTAATCCAGAGGATAAAAAGGCTTTTGAATTAGCCATAGATCTGGCTAAAGAAAAGGAAGCACATTTAATTATAGGTACTGACCCCGATTGTGATAGGGTTGGTGCTGTTGTGAAGGATATAAATGGGGAATATGTACTCCTTACGGGAAATCAAACCGGAGCTCTATTAGTAGAATTTATTTTAAATGCTCTGAAGGAAAATAAATCATTACCCGAAAACGGTGTAATAATTAAAACTATAGTGACAAGTGAAATGGGAACCAGTATAGCTAAGGCTTATGGAGTGGATATGCTTAATGTCCTTACGGGGTTCAAATATATAGGGGAAAAGATAAAGGAATTTGAAGAGACAGGGAATAAAAGATTTTTACTGGGATACGAAGAAAGTTACGGATATTTAGCTAGAACCTATGCGAGGGACAAGGATGCAGTGGTAGCATCTATGTTAATATGCGAAATGGCTGCCTATTATTATTCTAAAGGAATGACCCTTTATGAAGCTTTAATGGAGCTATACGATAAATATGGATATTTTACTGAGGGTGTAAAGTCAATAATCCTGAAGGGCAAGGAAGGCCTGGAGAAAATAGATAAAATAATGGAGTACTTTAGAAAAAATCCTCCAGGGTCCATCGGGGATAATAAGATACTATGTTTAGAGGATTATGAATCACAACAAAGAGTTTATATGGATAACTCCAAAGCTGTGGAGAAAATAGAACTGCCAAAATCTAATGTAGTCAAATTTATTTTAGAGAATGACGGTTGGATTTGTTTAAGGCTTCCGGAACAGAGCCCAAGCTTAAAATATATGGGGGATTTAAGGGAAACAGTTTAAAAGAGGGCAGGGAAGTTTTGAATAAATCTATTAATTGGATAGAGAATATAATTCAAAACCTATAGAAGGGATAAGGCGGAATGGAACCAATAACGCTAGATTATTCAAAATCATTAGGTTTTTTAATACAAAATGAGATAGATGGATTAGAAGAGAGAGTAAACCTATGCCATGATATGCTTCATAATGCAACCGGCCAGGGCAGTGATTACTGGGATGGGTCGATCTGCCTGATAACTATGACAGAGAAGAGTTTGCCAGGATTAAAACTAGTGCAGAGAAAATAAGTTTAGTGCATTAGTTTATAACCTGCCAAAATAATAACTGCCCATATAGGGATGCTTATCAATAAACCGTTTATTATGCCTCTGGCACATTTTAATTCATCTTCTTCATACATCTGATGTATCCAGCCTTTCATTTTTATTACCTATTATCCCCATATAATCGAAGACTATATATAGGTCTTTAATTTTCCCTGCCATTTTTCTGGTGGGGAAATACTTTGTCCTTAATCGAACAAATGTTCCCTAATTACATAAAATATGGTAAAATTTTTTTGGCAACAGAAATAAACTGCTGAACAAACGAATTAGGGAAAGTGATAGGGGGCATTGATAATGGCTAGGGTGAAAATTGAAAAAATACGTGATGAAATTATTGCTTTACGGCCGGTATATACTGATACGGGGAATGCCACGGAAATATGGCTGGCTTCTGGGGAAATCCTGCTGGATGACCGGGGACTGAAGTCAGTATTGAATGCTCTGGCACGTACCTATGCTATTGATCTGCAGGCACAGCGCTTAGGTCTGGAGCAGAATCTGCATCGGAGCGGGGTTTTGCCGTTTCACCTGGGAGCCAGGCGGGTGTTCATTCCATTGAAAATGCGTCGGGCTATCACTGAGAATGATATGGTATATGGTTATATAGATCTGCATTATCTGGATGAGATACATCAGGGAAACGCCAGGGACTGCAGGGTTCATCTGACCACGGGACAGGATATGGAACTGCTCAGCAGCGCTGCCACTGCTATTAAGAATCGGCATATAGGTATGATGCTGCTGGAGTCTCTGGATAGTTGTACTGACAATGAAGAAGAGGAACGAGAGATTATCAATATGGTGCTGTCTTTAATAAGATGTTTCAAAGCGATAGGCAGCAGTCTGCAGCGAATCGAAGAACAGATTGCGGAAGCGAATATGGAATATAGGGTTAACGATGACGAGGAGGAATAAGCACCTGGGAAACAAGAGGACAGGCCCTCAGTTCCCTAGCGGCAACAGTAGGTACAGTCCCCATATTTCCCATGTTTCGGGGTCAGACCCCGAGTTATTGGCTGCCAGGTATATTGAAGCGATTTTCTTTTCTCATCTTTAGGAAATACAGGACATACAAGGTCAGGAAAGCACCCAGAGAATCTATCATTACATCGCTGAACAGGGGAGTACGTCCGGGTACAAACATTTGATGGATTTCATCACTGGCGCCATATAAGGTAGCCAGCAGCCAGGCGCCAGGATAGGCCCAGCGGTGTGGGTGCAAAGCATTCCTTATGGTTAAGGCCAGCACTCCAAAAGACAGCAAATGAGCAGTTTTACGTATTATCTTACCAAGCAAATCTAAATCCAGAGCGGATAAAAAGCTAAATCTGTTAATGAACATCATCGTGTGATCATTATTAGATATGGGGGAAGCCGTAAATATGTAAAACCCTAAAAATAATACACCTACCCCGATCCAATTGATCCATCTTTTATTCAATTATTTAACCTCCAATTTTCCTTCGCGTTTTACCCTTAACTATTATAAAGGATCAGCTTATGCTTAGTAAAATTTTGGAAACATTTTTATAAGGAAGGCTGAAACAAGGGGACAGGCCCTCAGCTTCCTGTCGGAAGCAGTAGGTACAGTCCCCTTGTTTCAAAGAGAATATTCCCCTAGTTTATGTTCTTATTTTTCCAAGTCTGAATGGTGTGCAGGGCGATGGCGAGGACGAACCATTTGGGAGCGGGATCATCAGGGTGATGGCCACTGGTGATGAGTCCTGCTTTTCGAGCCTGGTTCATGATGGTTTGTTTCCATTCTTCCGGGCTGGGATTTGAAGTGTTTTCATTAAGCTGTTTCATAAATTCCTCCCATGGAAATCGATCACCTGGGCAATTGGTCGGTGATAATTCCCGGTGACGATTGACCTCAAGTTTTCCATATTGTTTTTCTATCTCATGGATAAGCTGACCCAGGGCGATAAGCTGGTCATTCGTGGGTAATTCCTGCATGAAGTTACCGGTCAGGCAGATGCCAATACTGTCTTCGTTGTATCCCTGAGTGTGGGCACCAATGGTTTCCGCTGGACGTCCCAGCTCGATCTGGCCATTCTTCCGGATCAGATAGTGATAACCAATGCCGCTCCACCCATTGGCCAGATGCCAGCGGTAAATCTCTGCTGCTGATACATCGGCACTGGCAGAGTGGTGGATGACTATGCGTGAGGTCTTGGGGCGAATCTTTAAGTCTTTGAAGGTTAGATGGTGGTCGATGAATGGCATTAGGCTTTTTCTCCTTTCCTAGTTTTGTTGGTTAAGGGAAACATGGGGACAGGAAACATGGGTACAGTCCCTCAGCTTCCTGGTGGAAGCAGTAGGGACAGTCCCCAAGTTTCCCGAGGACAGTCCCCAAGTTTCAGCTAATGGGGCATGGTTATGATGGCTTCCCGCAGTTCACCGATCGCAGTGGTTAGGCTGCCGAGCTGGTTTTCTACTCTGATTAAGAGATAAACGGATACGGCAATTGGAAAGCCAACATTACCGATCTGGGTTAAAAGGTCTTCCATGTTTGTGCCTCCTTTCGTTAGTCTTGGTAGTTGGGAAACATGGGGACAGGCCCTCAGTTCCCTGGCGGCAACAGTAGGTACAGTCCCCAAGTTTCCAGGGATAGTGGATAGTTAAAAAAGGACAATGTATAGTGTATAGTGGATAGTTAACGGGCGGGATTAACCCGCCCGTTTATGGTTTACTATATCAGGACTAGATCTGAGCTATCGGTGGTTACTATTCGGGCATCGATCTTACCGGTCAGGTTCCCGCCTGGGCCGGTGAAGATATTGCTGGCGATGATGCTGTCCATTGCTGCGGCTACTTCGGCGCCGGTCAATGTATCTTTCGCATCATATACCCGAATACGCTGGGTTCTTCCCAGCTCGGTATTGAAGTCCATCTCCAGGGTTCTTACAGCTGCCATCTTATTCCCTCCTTTCCTAATTAATTGTGAATCTGACTAGTCTACACTACAGATTCCAGTTCTACCGTGTTTTTGCGTTGTATCGCATTATTGGTTTTGCTCTGGAGCCCGATCAGGGTCTGAGCAACTGCGTAGACGGCATCATCGGTGGCGCTGATCTTCACATTTTTGTATGTGCGGTTCTGGCTGAGGGCCTGTCCGGATGCACCGATTCCGTTGTCCATAACCAGGACCAGATCAGTCGCTAGAGAAGTAGCAGTAACTGCCATTGGCTTACACCTCCTTTCTGGTGGATTAGGAAGTCTGTCCTGACTTCCAAACGTAGTTTAATCCTTACAGGCAGGTGGTGTTAAATGCGGGGGAATGGAAAGCGGAGGCTGTTAATTAGGTGGAAAGATAAAACGGGAGATTTTTAAGCGGGGGCTTTTTGGAGTGGGTGAGTATTGTAGGGGGAAAAGGGAAAAGAGCTTAGGTTTGGAAACATGGGGACAGGCCCTCAGTTCCCTGACGGCAACAGCAGGTACAGTCCCCAGGTTTCCTTTGAGGGCTTGGGTTAGGGAAAAAAATAAGGCCCCTATTTGGGGCCTCTTACGAATTCTATACATTGTCGGGCAATAGAGAGTTGTTCTTTTAAACGTTCTTCAACTTTCTTAAGCTCTCTAGAATTAAGTTTAGCAACATCGATACCGTCGCTAAACGTTGAAATCATATAATTTACTTCATCAGGATTGTACCCGATGGTTATTAATTCTTCTTTTAGGACTAGAATACTCTTTATTTCTTCTACACTTGTGTCTCTGAATACGTCTACACTTTCTCTTATGAATCTGGGAAGAATACAGCTGAAATCCACAAAAAAACCCCCTTAAAATCTGATAACCATACCCTTTTAAGGAGATTTCCTAAGGCATGGTCTCTGGCAACCAGGCTGTCATATCGTTAAAAACGACTTAGACCCTTTGGTTTTGCGTCCCTATCTTTCAATAGGTTTGCCCTTCAAGGCCAATTGTCTAATTTTGTATATTTCTGTTAGTATACTATACCATAGTATTTGTGTAAATAACTAAGGTCAGACTTTGAGCTATTTTGTAATTTTACTGGTATCCAGCGTCTCAACCTGGGTTTTTAAGTCGTTGAGCATGGGTTCAATGTTTTGCGGTGTGATCAGGTATTTTTTATCCTGTTGGGCGATGGAATTAATGATATATTCGTTGTATTCCGTGGAATGGTGGGAGTAGTCTTTGTATTTCTCCAGGTTGAAGCTTAGATTTTTATCACTCTCGAAATCGTAAATCTTTACATTTGCGCTGTCTTTTAATTGAGCGAAGACATATCTTTTCAGCTGCAGCTCACAATAGAAAAGCTCCGGATTTTCTTCATATATAGAGCGATAGCGCAAGACGGAATAGGGCGGATAATAAATTATAAAGTTAACTGTGGGATTCTGTTTTATGAGTGGTAGGATATTCTGGTCAAAGCTAAGCTGCATCGCCGCAGATGAGCCATCTACTTTATCATATAGTTTTACTCCTGTTTTTCGGTTCGCCTGTTCATCCTGCCACATTTTTACCAGCACATCCCGGCCAAATTTGGACCATGAACCCCAGTTATTAAGGTATTCCAAATTGGCATTTACAGGAGGAATATTCTGATAGTGGTTTTTGAGGGCTGTGGCACTGCTTTGAACAGTAGTAATCGATAGCAGGTAAGGAAGGTCATTATATATATGCTGATCATAGAGATAGTAAGGGAAAGGGGTATCTTCATTCCTTACCCGATCTGCGGCGCCTTTTAACGAACCATAATCCAGGCCCCAGAGGATGTTTTTTACCTTGCCGGTATTTAGGGCGGCCTGGATGATCAGGTTTTCCTCCCGGGCACTGGCTCCGGACATAGAAAGCTTTAGAGATCTAACCCCCAGCTTTTCATCCACATAACAGGGAATGAAGTTTTCGGTCATGGAGCTGCCAATGATAATGGTATCATAGCTGTAATTCCTGGCCAGGCCGGGATTTTGATAACGCTGTTCTATTGAAAAAGAAGGTTGGTAAAATGCTGCCTTGCGGTAGAATTGCAGGGGGTCAACCAGGAAGTTGAAGCCCGCAATAAGGCTAAGCAGAATTAGGGTAATGATTAGTGTTTTAAATAGGAAGTTTCTATATATCATAGATTAACCCTCACGATAGACGCGGACACCGCGGACGTATATGACTTTCGCAGACTTTTAAATAGAATACTAATAGCCGCTGATATCGCTGATGTTTATGATTATCGCTGATTCTTTTATAGTTTGTAGACCCTAAGGGTATGGAGATTAATATCTTATCATATCTACATTGTTTTTAATTAGATTATCGTAAAACCATAAATATAAAATATCAGCGTAAATCATATAAAATCAGCGGTATCAGCGTGAATCGTTCCCTTTGCCGCGTTAGTCATACACGTCCGCGGGATGCCGCGTCTATAGTTCTTCTTAGAAGTTGAAGTATATGAATTCGCTGACTTTGTTTAGGTTTAGGATCGCGTATGTGGCCAGGATGGATATGAATAGGGCAGTCCTCCAGCCGGGATGGAACCTTTCTTTCATTTCCATTGAGTTTTTCAAAAATACAGCCATCAGGAAGAATAGGATAACGTATCCAGCTGCCTGGGGGAAGTCTTTGAAACGTTCGGCTAGGGACCCGAAATTCACTCCGTATCCTGACAGGAATCCCAGTCGGGAGGACAGGGAGGTAGGCAGGATGATTCCGCTGAGTCCGAACATGCCTTTTAAAACCTTGATGGCTGCAAGCCAGGTCTTAGCGCGGAAGAACACCCAGGCAATGTTTACGAAGTTAAAGGTAATGAACCAGGCCAACAGCCAATGCAAACGCAGGCCAAGATTTTGCCACCACCGCTGAATGACCAGACCAGCACCATGCAGGAACCCCCAGAATACAAAGGTCCAGCCGGCTCCATGCCACAGGCCTCCCAGCAGGAAGGTAATCATAAGATTGCGGTAGGTGTTAAATTGTCCCGAGCGGTTACCACCCAGGGGGAAGTATATATACTCGCGCAAAAATCTGCTCAAGGTCATGTGCCATCTGCGCCAGAAGTCCTGTATGCTCAGGGCTTTATAGGGGGAGTTGAAGTTTATGGGCAGCTGGATGTTAAACATTAAGGCTGCGCCGATGGCCATATCGGTATAGCCGCTGAAATCAAAATAGAGCTGGAAGGTATAAGATAAGGAAGTTACCCAAGCTTCAATAAGGCTCAGGGTGGGAGCGGTATCGAATCCATATATAGCTGCTTTGGCCAGGGTATCGGCGATTACCACCTTTTTAAATAGTCCTATAAAGAACAGGTATAAGCCCATAGCCAGGTTTTTGTAGTTTAATGTTTTATTCTCAGCAGATTCGAACTGGGGCATCATTTCTTTGTGGTGCAGAATTGGCCCAGCCAGCAGATGGGGGAAAAAGGTCACGAACAGGGCGTAGTTTACGAACTTGTATTCCTTGGCCTCGGAGCGATAGGCATCTACCAGATAAGCTATCTGGGTAAAGGTAAAAAAGCTGATGCCCAGGGGCAGAATTATATGTAATAGGGGCAGATGGCTCGCAAAGGCCAGGTTTATGTTGGTCAGCAGGAAGTCAGTGTATTTAAAGTATCCTAATAACAGCAGGTTAAAGGTGATACCTATAATCAGGATGGCTTTGGGACTAAGACGGATACCGGCCGGAGTTTTGACCAGAGCTGTACCCACGGCATAGTTTACGGCAATGGAAGCTAGAATCAAGGGCAGGTAGGCTATATTCCACCAGCTGTAGAAGAATAGGGAACTAAGCACCAGCCAGGCTTTTGCCCAGGTGCCGGAGGCGAATTTGTTCAGTATGAAGTAGACGATCAGGCTGACAGGCAGGAATAGAAATATGAATTCGTAGGAATTAAAAAGCATTCGCCCTCGTCTCCTTATACTTAGTAGCTTCCAATTATAGTCTGCATTCTACCATTCCAAAATAACAGGAACGATAGACGCGGATATCGCGGATTTTATATGATTTTCGCGGATATTTATTTTATTTTTTAACGCTATTAAATGGTACTGCATCATATCTGCCATACCCGTGAATATTATACTGGGAATAATGAATGTAGGCAAGTTCGAGCATGATACGGGGATTACTGTCAAATAATATAATTTAAAGATTGGCAGGTAAAAATACCTACTTGCTAAACAAACGAATTTGTGGAAATATAAAGAAATACGTATTAATGCCGAAATAATGTACATGAGAAATGTTGTTTTTAGGAAGTGAATTTGGTGGACTATAAGGTTATAATAGGGCTTCCAGCTTATAATGAAGAATTAAGTATTGCCAAGCTGTTGGACAAGATCATTAAGTTAAAGGATGTTTTCGGCGAGGGCCTGGAAGTTATAATAGTTAACGATGGCAGTAAGGATAAAACCGAGTCAATACTTAAGAAGTATTCAGATAAGTTTAAGTACATTAATTATATAAATCACCCTCAGAATATGGGGCTGGGAAGAGCTATGAATACGCTGATTACCCATGTTACCCAAAATTTTGCGGGATCAGATATTCTGGTTACTCTCGATGCTGACAATACTCATAATCCTAAAATAATTCCCGCTATGATAGAACAGCTTAATAAGAACAAACTGGATATAGTGATTGCTTCCAGATTTACTCCGGGCGGAGAAGAGATGGGATTGACTGTTTTGAGGAAGACATACAGCCGGGGAGCCATGATGTTTTGCAAGTGTCTTTATCCAATAAAAAATGTTAATGATTATTCCTGCGGCTTCAGGGCTTATAATATTGGATTTTTACAGAAGGTGCTTAAAGCATATGATGGCAATATTGTCACCGTCAATGGATTCGAATGTATGGTTGAAATTCTAGCCCGGTGCGGCAAGGTAGGGGTAAAAGCCGGTGAATATCCTCTGGTATTAGAGTACAACCTAAAAGAAGGCATCAGCAAGATGAATGTTTCCAAAACTATACTGGGATATTTGCGACTGGTGAGGAAGATTAAAAAACCTATAAACAGGACGGTGTAAATTTTTTGAGTAATCTATTAACGATTTTTATTTCTATTTTGATGGGTGCTATTGGACAGATTTTGCTAAAAGTAGGTGCAGATAAATTAGGTAATTTCACCTTATCCCTTAATACTATTTATTCCGATATCCTAAATCTAATAAAAAATCCTGAAATTATAATTGGTTTATTTTTGTTTGGCTCCAGCTTCTTATTATGGGTTAAGGTTTTGACCAAAAGTCAATTGAGTTACGCCTATCCCATGGTAAGTCTCAGTTATGTAATAATTGTGGTGGCATCAACATTTTTATTTAAAGAAACCATAACTATGAACAAAACTTTGGGAACTGCTATAATCATTCTGGGAGTATATTTAATAAATAGATAAAAGGAATTTAAATGAAGAGATTAATCGAAAATAAAGAAATATTTATTACTGTATTAATATTTATTATTATTTTTTCGATCCGACTTATATGTATCAGTAATTCTCCGGCTGAAGCAGGAGATGTATGGAGACAGCCTGATACGGAATCCATTGCCAGGAATTTTATCGAACATAGATTTAATATTTTTTATCCCCAGTTTAATTATGATGGGCCGCTGCCTAACTATGTACAGCTTGAGCTTCAGCTGACAACATTTATAATTGCGATTTTGTACAAAGTATTTGGTTATCACTATGCAATTGCCCGCTTAGTTCCTATCGGTTTTTTTATGATATCCGTATTTTATTTATACCTCTTAGCCAAAAAGTATTTTTCTCAGCAAGCCGCCTGGCTGACTATTTTTGTTTATTCTTCACTCCCTATCACTCTTTTCTATTCCAGGGCCATTATGCCCGAATCAGCCGCACTTTGTTTTTTTATCGGAGCTTTTTATTATTTTACGGAGTGGATTGATCATGAAGAAAACTATCTAATTATAATTGCCGGAATTTTTACAGCATTGGCTATTTCTCAAAAGGTACCGGCGGTTTTTATAGGATTGGCGATGCTGGCCTTAGCTCTATTTAAGTATAAAAGCAGAATATTTTTGCAATGGCAGTTATGGTTGTTTGCGATTATTTCTTTAATACCTCCAATTGTTTATTACAAATGGATGGAGAAGGTTGCAGAATTTAAATTCGTAACTGGTATAGCTCAAAAACATATCGTGCCTAAATTCCTGCATTCCTTTTTAACCCCGGAAGCATGGGCATTTTTTCATATCAATATGGTGGAATCTTTCACTAAGTATTTGTTGATAACGTCAGTTATTGGATTTTTTATCTTGATAAAAAGGAAAGAAAAACCGATTTTGTTTTGGGCGATAGCCATGGTGCTGGAGGTAGTGCTAATAGTATCGGTTATAAAGTTTAATTATTATCTAATATTTTTGAGCCCAATCATCGCATTACTAACCGGCGCAGTATTTGACAGCCTGCTTAGAAACATTGTTCCCGGAATAATCATATCCCTTATATTTGTCGTATTTGTATTTAACCTCAGTTTTAATCAAACCAGGCCTCTTTTTAAAGAAGATACTAATTCCATCGAGTTTGCCAGGTTTATTGATCAAAATACCAAAAAAGAAGATCTGCTTATTTTAGGGGATATTTCTCCGACTGTGCTTAGTTTAAGTGACAGGCAGGGATGGCGGACATATGAATTCACCCCTGAAAATATGGAAAGCAAAATGTATAGTTTTATTAATCATGGGGCTAAATATTTTGTGGTAAATAAAAACTATATTTATAATGATGATGGACGATATTTGAGATATTTGGAAAACAATTTTGAGAAAATCGATTTTGGAAATGGGTATAAGTTTTATGTATTAAAATAACGGAGCGCAGACCGTCAAAAAACCCCAATAGCTGCGTTATTAACAAAACCCCATTCAATCGACGTACTTCATACGGGGACATTCCCCCTAGGGGGTGTGTCGCCATACCTTATACCGCCTCAATCACAGGCTTTTATTAATGCCTTGCTCTTGGACTTTTTTGCTCGGCCTGGATACTTTGTGCACTCTTTGCCATTTGGCAGAGAGTGTATTTTTATTGAGAAATTTAAGTTTTATAACCAATTGACCATGGAAATCCTTAGCAGGTATAATATAACAATGGATTGACCCGCGGGTCGGAAAATGAGGAGGGGAACTGGTGAAGAAACGGGGCAGGTATTTATATTTAATTATATGTCTGTTGACGGCAATTTTAGCAGTAACAGGATGCGGTAAAGAAGCAGAAGTAGTGAAGGAATCGGAGATTACGGTAAATACAGCTCCGGCCAAGATTCAGGATCTGGCTAAGAGCGTGAGTTATTCGGGAATTGTCAGGGGACAGAATGAGGTATATTTGATGCCCAAAATAGCTGCCCGGGTTACGGGTATATATGCCAAGGCAGGTGACACGGTTAAGGCCGGTCAAACTTTGATTACTCTGGACGATACCGATTTTATAGCCGGGGTAAAACAGGCTGAGGCAAGTGTGGCTCTGGCTCAGGCAGGGCTGCGTAATAATGAAATACAGGCTGAAAATGCCCGCTTGAATTACGAGCGTACCCAAAAGCTCTTTGAGGCAGGAGCAGTTTCCAGTCAGCAGTTAGAAACGGCCCGAGCCACCTACCAGGCACTTGTTTCCGGCAGTGCTCAAGCATCTGCGGCCCAGGCCCAGGCAGGCTTACTGGCAGCCAGAACCCAGCTGGATAAGTGTGTGATCAGTTCTCCTATCGACGGAGTGGTAGGGAGTATAGGACTATCCCTGGGAGACACCGCCAGTCCCCAATCAGCGGCTGCGATTGTAAGTAATACCGCCCAGCTGCAAATCGAGGTAATGGTAAGCGAGTCTGAAGTCAGCTACATACAGCAGGGCAGTGAAGTGAATGTCCTGGTCAAAGCCGCTCAGGAGCAGGCTTTTAAAGGTCAGGTGGACAGCATTGCCAGCGTTGCTGATCCTTCCAAACGTAATTATGCGGTAAAGGTAGCTCTGCCCAATTCGGATGGCAAGATCAAATCCGGAATGTTCGCGGAGCTCAATATAGATACTCTGAGCAAGAAAAATATCATCTGTATTCCCGTGGCAGGCGTGATGCCCAAAGGGGGGCGGGATATTGTTTATATAGTAGATAAGGACAAAAGGGCCCGGGAAGCAGAAGTAAAGACTGGTATTAAAAACGATCAGTACATAGAGATTGTTTCAGGTCTAAAGGAAGGTCAGGAAGTAATAGTCAAAGGCAATACCCTGGTTAATGACGGCACTCTGGTAAGGGTAGTTGCCGGGGGTGGCAAGTAATGAAGATCGTTAATTTCGCGGTCAAAAGACCGGTAACTATGATAATACTGGTAGCAGTTATTATCATTATGGGCTTTTTCACCCTGTCGCGGATGGTGGTGGATCTGTACCCGGAAATGAAGCTGCCGGTGGCGGTGGTAATCACTTCTTATTCAGGTGCCGGACCGGAGGAAGTTGAATCCAGGATCAGCAAGCCCATTGAAGGTGCTGTCAATACGGTCGGCAATGTAAAAACGGTCCAATCGAACTCCAGCGCAGGGTCCTCATTGGTTATAATCAACTTTAACTGGGGCACTGATATGGATGCTGCCATTATAGATATACGCGAGAAGATCGGCCTTATCGAGGGTGTACTGCCGGATGGGGTGGAAAAACCCATGGTAGTGAAGATGGATCCCAACATGATGCCTATTATGCAGATCGGGATCAGCGGAGAGGATAAAGTCTCCCTGGGGCAGCTGCAATCGATTGCTGAAGATAAGATACAGTCCCGCCTGGAACGCATACCTGAAGTAGCTTCAGTGGTGGTCACCGGTGGTTTGCAGCGCGAGGTCAAAGTAGACGTAGATCCGGTGAAACTGCAGAACTATGGACTGTCTTTAAGTCAGGTAAACCAGGTTTTACAGATGGAAAATTTCAATTCATCCAGCGGCAAGGTAAATCAGGATCAGCGTCAGTATTTTGTGCGCAGCTTGCAGCAGTTTGAGACAATTGATGACATAAAGGAAGTAGCCATTCTGACCGCGACCGGCAATACAGTGTACCTGCGCGATATTGCCGTTATTAGTGATGGTTACAAGGATGACACCCAGCTTACCCGCGTAGACAGCGGCAGTGCAGTGGGTATACATATCCTTAAGCAAAGCGGAGCTAATACGGTAGCCGCCTGCGATGCTGTCAGGGCTGAGTTAGACAAAATTGAAAAAGAATTGGATGTTGATCTAAATATCAAAGTAGTGGTTGACCAGTCTACTTTTATTAAGCAGTCGCTGAATTCCACTCAGAATACAATATGGGAAGGCGCATTACTGGCGATGGTAGTGTTATTCCTGTTTCTTCGTAATTTACGCAGTACCTTCATTGTCTTTACCGCTATTCCATTATCAATCGTAACCACATTTATATTGATGTATTTTAATGGCAGCACCCTGAACCTGATTACCATGGGGGGATTAGCTCTGGGGGTAGGGCGAATGGTGGATGACTCCATCGTAGTATTTGAAAATATCTATCGTCATCGCAGCCTGGGGCTTTCACCAATGCAAGCCGCTCTGACCGGAGCATCGGAAGTGGGCAGTGCAGTTATTGCCGCCACCCTGACTATTATCGCCGTATTTTTACCGATGTTTTTCGTAGACGGTTTGGCGGCGGTTATTTTTAAACCTATGGCTGTAACCATTAGCTTTGCGATCTTTTGTTCACTAATGGTAGCGCTGACAATTGTCCCCCTGATGTCATCACGTATGCTGACTGACCAATCCATGGCCAAAAGAAATACCGGAACCGGTCGGATAGCTGAATTTGTTAAAAAGTTCGGGGTATGGATAGACAATCTGGGTGAGCGTTATACAGTGATTGTGGCGTGGGCCCTGAACCATCGTAAGACTGTAGCTGTAACGGTTACTATCCTGCTGGTTGCTTCGCTGGCCGTAACTCCTTTAATTGGAGCCGAGTTCCTGCCGAAGACTGACTCAGGGGAAATATCCATTAGTATTGAGACTGATAAAGGTACTTTGCTGAAAAATACCGATGAGGTTATAACTCAGGTAGAAAAGCAGCTGCACGATATACCGGAGGTAAATACCATCTTTAGCAGTATAGGCGGTTCCGCTAATCAGTTTTTTGACAACGGTACCCAATCGGATAAAGGAGCTATCAGCGTGAAGCTGGTTCCTAAGGATGAACGCAAGAAGTCGGTGGATACCATAGCGGAGGAAATACGCAATAAGGTCGTTGATATAGCCGGAGCCAAGATTAAGGTATCCGTAACCGATGTGACCAGCGGCGGAATGAGCAGCGGCGGTGCGGCAGTAAATGTACAGATTAAGGGCGATGATCTCGAAGTCCTGCAGAATATATCGGATGATGTTGCCAAAATTGTAAGAAATGTGCCCGGAACTCGGGAAGTAAGCGCATCCCTTACCGATGGCAAACCTGAGATGCAGATTAGAATTGACCGGCAGCGGGCGGCTGCCTTTGGACTGACTCCTATGCAGGTGTCATCAGAAATCAAGAATGCCATGCAGGGAGCGGTTGCTACGCGCTATAAAGTTGAGGGTACTGAAGTGGATGTAAGGGTACGTTACGTGCCTCAAAACCACCAGGACTTAGAATATTTACAGAACCTGACGATCCTTAACTCGAGAGGGGCAGTGGTAAAACTCTCCCAGATAGCATCTTTCGAACTAGCCCAGGGGCCGATTCAGATAACCCGGGTGGATCAGGTGCGTAAGGCGGATATCAGTGCTAATCTTTTGAACCGTGATTTAAAAAGTGTCATGAGTGATATTCAGGCCAAGGTCGCCAAGATCCCCTTGCCGGTTGGTTACTCTATAGAATATACGGGTGCTAACCAGGATATGATGGACAGTTTCTCCAGCCTGGCGATGGCCCTGCTTTTGGCGATCATCCTGGTTTATGCGGTTATGGCTATCCAGTACGAATCATTCTTTAACCCCTTTATCATCATGTTCTCCGTACCAACGGCTTTTATCGGAATTGTCCTGGGCCTCCTGCTGACGGGCCGCAGTTTTAGTGTGCCGGCCTTTATTGGGATAATTATGTTGGTAGGTATAGTTGTGTCCAATGCTATCGTGCTGGTGGATTACCTGGAAAGACTACGACAGCAGGGAATGGAGAGAAGCGCCGCCATTATTGAGGCAGGCCGGGTCAGGCTGCGGCCTATCCTGATGACTGCTTTTGCTACCATTCTGGCCATGCTGCCTGCGGGTATGGGACTGGGAGAAGGAGCCGAATCCATGGCGCCGCTGGCAACGGTTGTTATCGGCGGACTGCTGGTATCAACCTTTATTACTCTGCTGTTAGTGCCGGTAGTTTATAGTATATTTGATGACTGGCTGCAAAAGCTGAGGCAAAGATTTTACAAAACCACGGACATAGATGAGATAAATGTGGACGCCTAAAGAGGGGAGAATAATATGACTTCAGTAAATCCGAAAGAGAGCAAAAGAGACTTAATAATAGAAGCTGCCATACAGGTATTCTCTCAGAAGGGTTACCACTATACCAAAATGGAGGAAATCGCCGTTGCGGCTGGAATAGGCAAAGGGACCATCTATGAATACTTTACCAGCAAGATGCAGCTTTTGCAGGAAATTATGGAACGGAGTTTCTGTCTTTATCACGAAAGTATGACATCAGAAGTAAACCAAGCCTTACCGTTTAGAGAAAAGATTAGGATGCTGGTGCAGGGACACTTCAAGTTCTGCCAGGAGAATAAGGAATTAACCCGTATCATTTTCTGGGATACGGAAATTATGGATGAAGAACTTAAGGACTGGGCCTGTCGGAAGCGCGTGGAAAAGGAACAGCACTTGCAGGCTCTCATTGAGGCAGGCATTAGCAGCGGGGAAATCCGTGAGATAGATTCTAAAATGCTGACGGTCGTGATCAGCGGCATCTTCGGAGCCATCTGGGTCCCGGTGGTCATTGACGGCTGGGAAATCGATGCCGCCACCGCCGCCGAACAGGTTATAGATATTATAATGAACGGAATAAAAAAGTAGGGAGAACGATAGACGCGGACTGCGCAGACTCATATGAACTACGCGGACAATTTGGAACGATTCACGCTGATATCGCTGATTAGTATGATTATCGCTGATGTTCGTTTCACTCACTTTATTGTTGCTATATAAATCGTTCTTGTAACATAGAAGTATAACTGTTAATCCCCTCGTAATAAGGATATAATAGCTTTGAAAATTACGTACATTATATAAATACCTTAAATATAATCAGCGTAAATCATAAATATCAGCGATATCACCCTGCGGGTACTACTGATGTTCACTATCGTTCACTATTAAGGTTGCAGCGGCTATTAAAGAATCCGCGTAAATCCGCGCCCGAAGGGTCAGCGCAATCAGCGTCTATCGTAACCTATTTCGTAACACTGGCGGTGCAGACTACGCCTGTTCCCAGGGAAGTAGTATCTTCATATTGTATATCTGGGTGGATGACCAGCCAGTAACAGGTTCCGGGGAGCAGGTTCTTCTCGGGACTTGCTTGTATTTCGGTGCTGCTCAGCGGATTGAATTTCAGGGGTATGCGTTCACCATCATTGGCGATTAGTTCTATGTTTTTTTGGTTGGCTGTCTGCCAGTTTACGTTTTTAGGGAAGTGAATAGTGAACTTTTTATCAACGGGTACATTGGGCAGTTGATTACCAAGCTGATAATCCGGATAATAAAGCAACCTGCGATCCGCCAGCTCTATGGCAGTAATGCTTTCCCACCCGCTGGCTTTTCCCTTCATCATTGCCGTACCGGCTCTGTCCAAAATTTCCCCATAAGCCTGCCAGTATTCAGGCTCACGGGCCTGTGTGGTGTCGATGAAGAAATCATGCGAGGCCAGGCTTAATTTAACTAAACCATTTTTGTTGGCCTGGGAATCGTCAGCGGATAACAGCAGTTCCGCAGCCATTAACGGATCAGATTTTTCGATTAATAAATCTGGGGTGATACCTTTTTTGTTTATTTCATTACCCAGAGGCGAAGTGAAACGGGCAATAGTCATTTTAAGATAATCGCCGCTGTCCAGCCCTATGAGTTCCTGCATGCAGCCCTTCCCGTAACTCTTGGTCCCAATAACCACGGCTTTCCCATAATCTTTAACCGCACCGGTAAGTATCTCCGAGGCGCTGGCACTGTACTGATTGATTAAAAAAATGGTGGGTTTATCAATCGTATAATTTTGATCGACAGCTGGTTCGACATAGGGAGCACTATAACGGGATTGGATCTGCAGCGCTGGTTTGTCACCTACAAAATAACCGGCTATATCGAGCGCAGTCTGAACGTACCCTCCGCCGTTATCACGCAGATCAACAATATAGGATTTAGGATTCTGGCGGCGCAGATCTTCCAGGCAGGCGGTGAAAAGGCTGGATGTTTCACTGCCAAAGGTATCTATTCGGAGGTATCCGGTCTTAAGGGGATTGATTACACCGGTTACCGAGGGAACTGTAATATTTCTCCGTTCCAACTTTACAGAAAAAGAAGTACCCGCCCGCAGGACAGTTAATTGTACTCTGCTGCCCTGTGGCCCTCTTATCAGAGGGATAACTTCCTCTGAGGACAGGCCCTTAACAGAGCGGCCGTCTATCGCGATAATAATATCACCAGTCCGCAGGCTTGCTTGTACTGCGGAAGACCCACTTACCAGGCCGGTGATCTTTACTCCTTCTTCAACTATGCTGAGATAAATACCGATGCCAGAAAAGCTTTGCTCCAGAGAATTGGTGAACTCTCGATACTCAGCAGCGGTAAGGAAGGTAGTATATGGGTCACCCAGTTTGGTAAGTATAGCATCGATAGTAGGGGAGTTTAACACATCTTCATTAACCGGGTCTACATACTCGGTGCGTAAGAGCTCCCGAACCTCATCCAGAGCACTCATCTGCGCCCAGGCCTGACCAGGGAACAGCAAGGTTAGGATTAATAAGGCTGTTAATAAAATATGTATGGATATACGTCGGGTCAATTTCATTTATTATCCTCCTAAATAGACGCGGACAACGCGGACTAATATGACTAACGCGGACAACGAATGGCCGCTGATATCGCTGATATTTATGATTTACGCTGATTGGATTTAAAGTATTTATACAATATACGTAAATTCATAGGTATTATATCCTTAGATACGAGAGGACCAACAGGTACATACTTACACTTCTGTTATACGAACGATTAATGTATCAACAATAAAGTGAGTGAAACGAACATCAGCGATAATCTTACTAATCAGCGATATCAGCGTCTATCGTTCCCCCGCGTCCATCTTCTCCCAGCTTTTCTTTGACTTCCCTATGGCAATATATTACTATGGTGCTAATGTAAAGTCGACCTTTTCGTCTTTCTATGGTTTATTGATTATTGGAGGAATATGTATGCGTTTAGGAAAAGTAATGGTGATTTTCGGGACCCGTCCAGAAGCTATTAAAATGGCTCCGGTTATAAAAGAATTAAAAAAGGTGCAGGATATAGAGACCCGGGTAGTGGTCACTGCCCAGCACAGGGAAATGCTTGACCAGGTTCTCAGCCTATTTGCAATAAAGCCAGATTACGACCTTGATTTGATGAAGACAAAACAGGACTTATATAGTATTACCACCGGGGTTTTAACTGGGCTGAAGGAAATAATGGAACAGGAGAAACCTGATCTGGTTCTGGTACACGGCGATACAACTACCACCTTTGCTGCTGCTCTGGCCGCATTTTATCAGAAGATACCGGTTGGTCATGTTGAGGCCGGACTTCGAACCCGCAATAAATATTCTCCTTATCCTGAAGAAATAAACCGCACCCTGACCGGCAGGTTGGCTGAGCTGCATTTTGCTCCTACTGACGTATCCCGGGAAAATCTGTTGGCTGAATCTACAGCTTCATTTAAAATATGGGTAACCGGCAATACTGTTATTGATGCCCTGATGGAAACGGTGCATCCGGATTATAAATTTGGCGAAGATTTAAAGGGTGTAAATTTTGAAAATAGAATATTATTGGTAACTACCCATCGGCGCGAAAACTGGGGCGATCATATGCGAAATATCTATGCGGCCTTAATTCAGCTGGTAGAGGAGTTCAATGATGTAGAAGTAGTATTCCCGGTACATAAGAACCCTACGGTAAAGGATCTGGCATTTGAAATGCTCGGCAGCCGTGAGAGGGTTCACCTTCTGGAACCTTTGGAATATGAAGCATTCGCAAATCTAATGAACAAGTCATATATTATATTGACTGATTCAGGGGGTATGCAGGAGGAGGCTCCTTCGCTGGGTAAACCGGTACTGGTTCTGCGTGATACTACCGAAAGACCGGAGGCTATTCAGGCCGGCACAGTACAGTTGGTAGGTACCGTTCAAGAACATATTTACGAAACGGCCCGGCTATTACTCGTTGACAGTGGGGAGTACAATAAGATGGCCCATGCGATCAACCCCTATGGGGACGGCAAGGCAGCCCAGCGCATCGTAAAGGTGGTTAAGGACTTTCTTTATGTACGCATTGGTGCCCAAGTGTAATGGGTTATACCCTGATTTATTAAATATAGGGTTATGGCAGGAATTCTAAGGAGGCATTTTATGTCTGAGATAAAGTTTGGAACCGATGGCTGGCGAGCCATCATAGCCGAGGAATTTACTTTTGCAAATATTAAGCTCGTAACTCAGGCCATCGCAAATTATTTAAAAAACAACAATTTAAGTAAAAAAGGGATGGTCGTTGGTTATGACAATCGCTTTTTATCTGAAAATTTCGCGAATGAATGTACCCGGGTATTAACCGGGAATGGCATCCGGGTTTCTATGACCAAAAAGGCGGTTCCTACTCCGCTGGCTGCCTATGCTATCAGGCTCTGCCAGTCAGGAGGAGCTATAATGATTACGGCCAGTCATAATCCCCCGGAATATAATGGCATTAAGTTTATTCCCGAGTATGCCGGACCCGCTCTGCCCGATGTGACAGCGGCAATTGAGGATGAAGTTAAGAAGATCCAGGAGGGCGGCAAAATTTACGAACTGGATTTAAAGGAAGCCCTGGCATTGGATCTATTAAAAGAAGTCGATGTGGATAAGGAATATATAAACCAAATCTTGAAAGTTATTAACCCTGAAGCTTTCCAGAGCCGGCCGCTCAGGGTCGTAGTCGATCCCATGTATGGCTCAGGAGTTGGCTATTTGGATCGCATATTGACTGATCTGGGCTGTGAAGTCAGGACCATAAATAACTACCGTGACCCTCTATTTGGAGGCACTATCCCCGAACCTGCCGATGCGTGGCTGCCTGATCTGAAAAGAGCGGTTGTAAGCTATAAGGCTGACATAGGACTGGCACTGGATGGGGATGGAGATCGTTTTGGCATTGTAGATGCCGAAGGAGAGTTTTTGGAACCCAACCGATTGGCTTACCTTCTATTTGAACATCTTTTGAATACCCGTACTTTCCGGGGGCCTATATGTCGCTCGCTGGCTACTACTCATAATCTGGACCGAATTGCCAAACAAAACGGACTCTGTGTGATTGAGACCCGGGTAGGCTTTAAATATATATCTGAGTGTCTGCGGGAAAAGGGATGTATCATGGGAGTTGAAGAAAGCGGCGGGTTAAGCATCCTGGGACATGTTCCGGAAAAAGATGGTATTCTGGTAGGCCTTCTGGCGGCCGAAATTTTAGCTGTAACCGGCAAAACCTTTCGTGAATTAACTGAGGAAGCTGTTGAGAAATACGGCATAATGAACAGTGAACGGGTGGATATTAAGGTCACACCCCGGGAAAAAGAACGTATTCTGACCGATTTAAAAGAATATCAACCTAAAGCTGTCGCTGGCATTAAAGTTGACAGAGTTGATGACACTGAAGGAAAAAAGATTATTCTTGAGGACGGCAGTTGGATTTTAGTACGCCCCTCCGGGACAGAGCCCCTGGTCAGGCTTTATGTGGAAGCTGAGGGAGAGAAGCGGCTGGAGGAAATACGTGCTGAGGTGATAACCGCGCTGGCACTCTAGCTGATAATCATTTATGTCATAAAGAGCAAATAGTGGAATTAAATAACTGAATCATGTAATCCCAGGCGGGTAATCAATTGGCCTCCTGCTGGCATATTATATATTAATAGCCGGAAGGGGGTTTTACCTTGCTTATATTGCTAAAATTAGTCAGTTTTGCTATATGGTTCATAATTATGCTGTTTATCATCGGGGCCGGCTCCCAGCGGAAGAGATCATCAATTGAAGGCTGGAGTTCCTATTTATATGGTGAAGGTAAAAATAGATCGAAAATTAGACGACATGAGAAAATTTAACAATTTTGTGTTATAATTTAAAAATGCTTTTTTATTTGTCTTAATACATACTAATTGATTTACTACATACTTTCCCGAGCGGCGATTTAAAATTCAACTTACGAATGAGGTGTTTCCATGCTTGACCCTTTGCTTGATATCCTGTTTCCCCAGGGAAATTGCTCTATATGCCGTAAACCTGGTAAATATGGCTGCAAGCAGCCTTGGTGTCAGGAATGTTGCGATAAGATGATCGAATTACAGAACTCCGGTTCGAACTGCGACAAGTGCGGAAAATATTTGGAAGAGGGGAAAACCCTGTGTACGGACTGCCGCCAGAACCCACCCCAGTTTGAAATAGCCCGGGCGGTGGGTCCTTATGAAGAACCCTATCGTATTGCTATCAAGGTATTTAAATTTATGGGACGGAAACATTTAGCTCCTCAGATGGGAACTATGATGGCAGGCAAACTCCAGACGGAGCCTCGCTTCGGATCAACAGATCTTGTGCTTCCGGTACCCATTTCACAGGACAGCCTCCAAAGAAGGGGTTTTAACCAGACTGAACTGTTGGCTCGCCAGGTAGCTAAAGAATTAGGGGTTAAGGTGGACAACTCTGTTATAATCAGAATCAAAGAAACGCCGCACCAGACTGAACTATCACGGGAGGAGCGGGAGAAAAACCTTCTGTGTGCTTTTGAGGTAAAGGATCGGAAAAAGGTACTTAATAAGAATATACTTTTGGTTGACGATGTCTACACTACCGGTTCAACCGGCCGCGAATGCACTCGCACACTGTTGGAGGCAGGTGCGGCCCGGGTTTGTATAATCACCTGGGCTACCGGCAAAGGTTTCTAAACAGGGGGACGTTGTCAAGGGGACGGGGTTGTTGACAACATTATTTTAAGACTGACATAAATGTTGTCAACAACCCCGTCCCCTTGACAACCGTCCCCCTTGACACCCCCTTTGGTACCTGGCTCGGTAAATAATAGAAGGGCTTAAAAATCTTGCTATTGAAATATAAAAATATTATAATTATTGGTACAAGTCGGGTAAAAGGTCTCTGTACGCTGTAGTGCCCGGCAATTTTCAATAAAGTGAGGGATATTTTTACATGTTCGAAGACAAAATTTTAGTGTGTCAGGATTGTGGCCAGGAGTTCGTATTCACTGCAGGTGAACAAGAATTCTATCATGAGAAGGGTTTTGAAAACGAACCCAAGCGTTGCAAAGATTGCAGACAGAATCGGCGCAGCAATAGTGGCAACAGAGCACCACGTGAGATGTTTACCGCTGTTTGTGCAGAATGCGGATCAGAGACCGAAGTTCCCTTCAAACCAGTAGAAGGCAGACCGGTTTTCTGTTTAGAATGCTTCCAAAGGCAAAAACAAGCAGCTCTATAATAATAAATATTAGCCGGGCTTTAAAAAGCCCGGTTTTTGATTTTTTCTGGGATAATAGCAGAACCGTCCCCACTTGCGCTCCCTAATACGATTTTATATTTATTGTGCAGTATTTTGTTAATTTTGAGTATAATAAGTATATAGCAGGGAAAGGAGTGGTTGCATGAGACTGGATATCAGAGGAAGGAATATAGAGATCACTGATGCACTTAAAGACTATACCACTAAAAGGCTTTCCAAATTAGAAAAGTATATTGACGATCTAAGAATTGCCCAGGTTGCACTATCCCTTGAAGGGGAAGATCATAAGGTGGAAGTAACTATTCCATTAAATGGTTTGATTCTTCGTGGTGAAGTAACCGCAGAAGACATGTATAGTGCTATTGACATGGTTGTTGAAAAGCTGGAAAAACAGATAGAAAAACATAAAACTAAACTCTACCGGAGCCACCGCGGTGTAGGGCTTAAACAGGTGGTTGATGATGAAGTCAGACGTTCTGCAAATATTAATGATGGCAGCGAAAAGTTTAAAGTCGTCAGAACCAAACGTTTTGCCTTAAAGCCGATGGACGAGGAAGAAGCCATTATGCAGATGAGTTTACTGGGTCACAACTTTTTTATGTTTTTCAACGCAAATACTGACGAAGTGAACGTAGTTTATAAGAGGATGGACGGCAATTTTGGCCTGATTGAACCTGATTTTGATTAGTTGCTGGGCCATACTAAACGTGATACTATAAAGAAGTCGAATATATTTATTAGGAACCTTATAGGTTCCTTTTTTTTGAAGTGAGGTAATTCATAGTGTTTAAGGATTTTGTAAAGAGATTAATAGATGACAATGAAAAAGAGGTTAAAAAGTTAAGAAAAATAGCTGAGCAAGTAAATGCTCTGGAGGGTGACTTCATTAAACTGCCCGACGAAGACTTCCCGAAAAAGACGGAGGAGTTCAGGGATAGAATAAATAAGGGCGAAACGCTGGACGAGCTTTTGCCGGAAGCCTTTGCCCTGGTTAGGGAAGCTTCACGCAGGACTCTGGGGATGAGACACTTCGATGTACAGTTAGTAGGCGGTATGGTTTTACATAAAGGAAAAATCGCGGAAATGAAGACCGGTGAAGGTAAAACCCTGGTGGCTACCCTGCCTGCTTATTTGAATGCCCTGGAAGGCAAAGGCGTCCAAATTGTTACGGTTAACGATTATCTGGCCAGCCGTGACGCGACATGGATGAGGCCTATTTATGAGTTCTGCGGTTTATCGGTGGGTCTTATTGTCCACGATTTGAGCTACCCGGAACGGAAAGCCGCCTACACCTGTGATGTTACTTACGGAACTAATAATGAACTGGGCTTTGATTATCTGCGCGACAATATGGTAGTAGCAGCGGATAATATGGTACAGCGTCCCCTCCATTATGCCATTATCGATGAGGTTGACTCCATCCTGATTGATGAAGCGCGCACACCGCTGATTATCTCCGGTGAAGGTGATAAACCCACAGATTTATATTATCGAATTGCCAAATTTATCCCCCGCCTGGTAAATGAAGAAGATTATAAGGTGGATGAGAAGGCCAATATCGTAACTCTTACTGAAGAAGGTGTAAAGCGGTCTGAGAAGCATTTTGCCATTGAAAACCTGGCTGAGAATATGGAGATCGCCCATCATATAAATCAGGGTCTTAGAGCGCATACCCTGATGAAGAAAGATAAGGATTACGTAGTTAAGGATGATCAGATTATCATAGTAGATGAATTTACGGGCCGATTGATGTTTGGCCGACGCTACAGTGATGGCCTGCATCAAGCCATTGAGGCCAAGGAAGGGGTAAAGATTGAGAAAGAGTCGCAGACTCTGGCAACTATAACCTTCCAGAATTATTTCCGCATGTATAAGAAGCTGGCCGGTATGACCGGAACGGCTAAAACCGAAGAAGATGAGTTCCGAAATATCTATGGTATGGATGTAGTGGTTATTCCCACTCACCTGCCCATGGTGCGCAATGATAATTCTGACTGGATTTACCGCAGTGAGCAGGGCAAGTTTATGGCGGTTGTGGAAGATATTATCGAGAAGCATAAACAAGGCCAGCCGGTTCTGGTAGGAACCATAAGTATTGAGAAATCTGAATTATTAAGTGATATGCTCTCCAAAAAGGGAATTAAACACCAGGTTTTGAATGCCAAGCATCATGAGAAGGAAGCTCAAATCATTGCCCAGGCCGGACAGCCTGATACCGTTACTATTGCCACCAATATGGCCGGAAGAGGAACCGATATTGTATTGGGAGATGGAGTGCAGGGCCTGGGAGGTCTTTATGTACTGGGAACTGAAAGACATGAATCCCGCCGTATTGATAATCAGCTTCGGGGACGTTCCGGGCGTCAGGGTGATCCGGGAGAATCACGCTTTTATGTATCCCTGGAAGATGATTTGATGCGTTTGTTTGGCTCCTCCAACATCGAGGGCCTTATGGACCGCCTGGGGATGGATGACAGCATTCCTATTGAAAATAAACTGATCAGCAAGGCGATTGAAAATGCACAGAAGAAGGTTGAAACTCGAAACTTTGGCATCCGTAAAACTGTTCTGGAATATGACGATGTAATCAACAAGCAGCGGGTGGTAATTTACGGAGAACGTAAGAAAGTACTATATGGTGAAGATCTAAAAGATACTATTGCCGCCATGATAGATGATGTAATCCAACAGGTAGTTGAGAGCTTTGCCGGTGAATTCAAATATACCGACGAATGGGATCTGGATGGCCTGATAACCTACATCGATCAAAATATTTTACCTGATATCGAACTCAAGCGTGAAGACCTTCTGGGTATGACCAAAGATGAAGTACAGGAATTGGTCGGGGAAAAGACCCACGCTCTGTATGAGGCCCGCGAAGAGGAACTGGGCAGCGAAACTATGCGGGAAATAGAGAAGGCCATCATGCTGCGGATTATAGATAATAAATGGATGGACCACATTGATGCGATGGATCAGCTGCGGAATGGAATCAACCTGAGAGCTTATGCCCAGCGCGATCCGCTCATTGAGTATAAGTTTGAGGCTTATGAAGCTTTCCAGGCTATGGTTTTTAGTATTAAGGAAGATGTAGTAAGATATATTTTGCGAGTAAGAGTAATAGAGAGACCAGAAGAGAGAAAGATGGTCATGAATCAGGGTGAAGATGCTGAGAAGAAGCCGGTTCACGTTGGGGAAAAAACCGGGCGCAACGACCCCTGTCCCTGCGGGAGCGGCAAGAAGTATAAGAAATGCTGCGGCCGGGGAGTTAGTTAATGAATTAGGCCTTAATGGCCTGGATGGGGTGATTTTTTATGATTGAAGATCCTCGGGGTACTATAACCGGGATAATCAATAGCTTAAATGAGATGAGGGTCTCTCTTTGACATTGCTAACAAACAAGAAGAAATAGAAAAACTGCAGCACACGACCCTGGCTGAAAAGTTTTGGGATGACAATCAGGATGCGCAGAAGGTACTAAAAAGGATTAGTGACCTGCAGGACAGTGTGGGACAGTACGAAAAATACGGGCAGGAAGCCCGGTATTTAGAAGAAATGCTGCAAATGGCCGAGGCGGAAAATGAAGCTGAACTATATAACGATACGGTTCGCGAGCTGTCCGGCTATGTAAAAAGATTTAGGGACTATGAACTTTTAATTCTATTCTCGGGAGAAAATGACCATGGCAATGCCATAGTTTCTTTGCATGCCGGGGCTGGAGGTACAGAAGCTCAGGACTGGGTGGAAATGCTCCTGCGTATGTATACGCGCTGGGCTGAGTCATCCGGGTATGCGGTGGAAATCCTCGACTACCTGGCCGGTGACGAGGCGGGCGTTAAAAGTGTTACTTTTTTGGTCAAAGGTATCTATGCTTACGGCAAGTTAAAGTGTGAAGAAGGCGTACACCGCCTGATCCGCATTTCTCCTTTCGATGCTTCCGGGCGGCGCCACACCTCTTTTGCGTCGGTATCAGTATTGCCGGAAATAAGCGAGGAAGTAGCAATAAAAATTAATCCTGAAGAATTGCGTATTGATACTTACCGCTCCGGAGGAGCAGGAGGCCAGCATGTCAACAAGACTGACTCGGCTGTCCGAATTACTCACCTGCCTACCGGTATCGTGGCCCAGTGTCAGAACGAACGCTCCCAGCATGCTAATCGCCTGGCGGCCATGAAAATTCTAAATGCCCGCTTGTATGAGCTGAAACAGAAGGAACGCGAGGATAGCATGCAAGAGATAAAGGGAGAATATAAGCAGATAGCCTGGGGCAGCCAGATCCGAACCTATACTTTAAATCCCTTTTCATTAATAAAAGACCACCGCAGCAACCTGGAAGCCGGCAATGTTCAGGCCATTTTAGACGGCGATCTGGATGACTTCATAAACGCGTGCCTGCGGTTACGGAAAGACTAATAATAGACGCGGACAACGCGGAATTATAATAGCCGCTGATATCGCTGATCAATATGATTATCGCTGATTTAAGTTAAGGTTACTGGAATTTTTATTGCGTTTCAGGGACATCATTAATCTGAGCGGTGACATAGCGGAATTATAATCAAAAATAAAAATCAGCGTAAATCATATAAATCCGCGATATCAGCGTGAATTACGTGAGTCTATTTAAAGTAAATAACTTCACTAATATATTTGGAGGTTAATTGTGAGAGAGATTACTGAGAGTTCAATTCAAGAAGTGACCGGGAAAGCATTGATAATCCGGCAGGATATCATAAAAATGCTGGGAAAGGCCGGATCAGGCCATACCGGGGGATCACTGTCGGCAGCAGACATCGTGTCCTGCCTCTATTTCTGGGAAATGAATATTGACCCGCAAAAACCCCGTCAGGAAGACCGGGACCGCTTCGTGTTAAGCAAAGGGCATGCAGCCCCGGTGCTTTATGCAGCATTAGCTGCTAAAGGCTATTTCCCCGGGGAAGAACTGGAGCGGCTTCGTAAATTAGGGAGCCCTCTGCAGGGACATCCTGATATGCGCAAAGTTCCAGGGGTGGAGGCATCCACCGGATCACTGGGCCAGGGAATATCATGGGCAGTGGGCATGGCTCTGGCAGGCAAAATGGACAGCAGGGATTATCGAGTCTATGCACTGCTGGGGGATGGAGAGATTGAAGAAGGTCTGGTATGGGAAGCCCTTATGGCGGCTCACCATTATCGCTTGGACAACTTGGTCGCTTTTTTAGATCACAACGGATTGCAAATTGACGGCCCAATATGTGAAGTCATGTCACCTGAACCGGTAGCTGACAAATTCAGAGCTTTCGGATGGCAGACTCTGGTCATTGATGGTCACGACCCCCGTCAGATTATGGAGGCTCTGGCTGCCGCCCGTTCTACCAAAGGAAGGCCGACTGCTATTATAGCCGATACCGTAAAAGGCAAGGGCTGCTCATTTATGGAAAACCGCGCCGAATGGCATGGCACTACTCCCAACGAGGAACAAGTCGCCCAGGCCCTGGCCGAACTGATAGGATAGACACCGAATAGACACGGATTAGGAGGAACGAAGTTGGAGAAGCAAGCAACCCGGGATGCTTATGGTAAAGCTCTAGTCGAATTAGGACAGAAGTATGATGATGTAGTCGTGCTGGATGCCGATCTGTCGAAATCAACTAAGACTGCAGATTTTGCAAAAGCGTTTCCGCAAAGATTCATAAATGCAGGAATTGCCGAACAGAACATGATAGGTATGGCGGCCGGACTGGCTGCAGCGGGAAAGGTAGCATTCGCAAGCTCTTTTGCCATTTTCGCAACTGGCAGAGCTTTTGAAATAGTACGAAATTCTCTGGCGTATGCCAATTTAAACGTAAAAGTCTGTGCGACCCATGCCGGCCTTACCGTAGGTGAAGATGGCGGGTCACATCAATCAGTAGAAGATATTGCGATCATGCGCAGTATCCCCAACCTTTGCGTAGTGGTACCGGCGGATGGGATCTCCACTCGGAAAGCGGTGGAAGCCGTTTATAAACGTCCTGGTCCGGTTTATCTGAGATTGGGCCGTCCATCAGTACCGGTTATTTATGATGAAGGAATGGATTTTACCATTGGCAAAGGAATTGAGCTTCGGTCGGGGAAGGATATAACTATTATTGCCTGTGGGATAATGACCGCCAAATGCCTGGAGGCTGCGGACGTCTTAAAGTCAGACGGAATTGAAGTCTCAGTAGTTGATATGCATACCATAAAACCAATTGACAAGGAACTGATTGTACGCAAGGCTCGCGAAACCGGAGCAATTCTTACTGTTGAAGAACACAGCGTTTTAGGTGGCCTCGGAAGTGCAGTGTGCGAAGTGGTGTGTGAAGAATATCCAGTACCAGTTGAACGTATGGGTATAATGGATATTTTCGGGCAATCTGGCAGTCCTGACGAGTTAATCCAGTATTATGGTTTAACTGTCGATAAAATTGTAGAAAAAATCCACATTTTGATCAAAAAGAAATAATTTCCTAAAGGAATTAAGAGCCTTTTGTAGAACCACCATATAATGGTGGTTTTTTTATGTCTTTTTATTGTATTATAGACTCAATCGGAGGAAGATAGATGCTTGTTCAATTTTATAATGTTTCCAAGGTATACCCTAATGGAGTAAAGGCTTTAGATGATATTTCTTTAAAAATAGATCGAGGTGAATTTATTTTTCTAATGGGATCGAGCGGAGCTGGAAAATCAACATTGGTTAAGATGTTGTTCCGCGAAGAGGTTCCTACGCGGGGGCAGATATTTGTTGCCTCCCGGAGTGTTGTGCGTATGAAGAGGAGTGAGGTGCCTCAGCTGCGCCGGAACATGGGAGTTGTATTCCAGGATTTTAAGCTCTTGGAAAATAAAACTGTGACCGAAAATATTGCCTTTGCTATGAAGGTGGTTGGTACCAAGAATAAGGAAATTGGGCCCCGCACAGCAGAAGTAATTCAAATGGTAGGTCTAAAGGGAAAAGAGGATTCCTTTCCGGGACAGCTGTCCGGGGGAGAGCAGCAGAGAGTGGGTATTGCGCGGGCAATTGCCAACCGTCCCTTGCTGCTTATAGCCGATGAACCAACCGGCAACCTGGATTTAGACACTGCCCAGGAAATAATGGAGCTGCTATATGATATTAATCGTAAAGGTACGACGGTGGTTATGGCTACACATGCCCGCGAATTGGTCAAGACCGCCGGCAAGAGGATATTAACGCTGGAGGCTGGGCGGGTTCTGTCAGATGTCAGCGGCCAGGAGTTGTTATGATGAAATTTAAGAATTTAGGATACTTTTTCCGGGAAGCCTTAAAATCGCTGTCCCGCAACAGTCTATTGAGCATCGCTACTATATCAACCATGACCATCTGTATAATGCTGCTGGGCGCAGCAGTCTTAATGACTATAAATACCGGTAATTTTATGAATAGGCTCGAATCGGACATCGAGATTGTAGCCTTTTTGGATAACTCGTTAAGTAAATCGGAGATGTCAGATATTAAGGACGAGATCGAAAAATTGGATGGGGTCGAATCGGTGGCTTTTGTTTCTAAACAAGAGGCCCTGGAAAACGTCCAGAAAAAGTTTAATGATGCTGATTATGATCTAGGCAAAACGCTTGGTAAAAACCCTTTGCCTGATACCTACACAGTAAAGGCTGAAAATCCTAAGGAAGTAGCGGCCTTGGCTCAGAATGTCAAAGCAATCCCCGGCGTATATAAGGTCAACTATGGGCAGGGCGTGGTAGAAAGGCTCTTCCAGGTAACCAAATGGGTCAGGATTATAAGCATCGGCTTTATCGTATTACTGGCTATGGGGGCAGTTTTCTTAATTGCTACAACCATACGTCTGGCTATCTTTGCGCGTCGTAAAGAGATTTATTTGATGAAGCTTATTGGGTCCACAGATTGGTTTGTGCGCTGGCCGTTTTTTATCGAAGGAATTATGTTGGGACTGGTGGGGGCAGCGATATCAGTGGGATTATTGGCTGTGGGATATAGTGCCCTGGTTAGCAGTATGCAAACAGCTCTGTTCTTTATACCGCTGGTGAATCAGCAGAATATATTAATTAGTTTGTATCTGGGACTGCTGGCAACCGGCGCGTTTCTCGGAATTATGGGGACCTTTATTTCGCTAAACCGTTTCTTAGATGTTTAGAAAATTCACGCTGATATCGCTGATTAGTATGATTATCGCTGATTTTTTATTTAAGTAATTTGGACGCAAATTGACACTGTTTTATTAGGTTTTGTATGTGCTACATATTAAAACAGACATAATTATCATTATGTCTCGATCAGCGCTAATCATATTAAATCAGCGATATCAGCGGCTATTAAAAAGTCCGCGCAAGTCATATTAGTTCGCGTGGTCCGCGTCTATTGCCAGGAGTGTAAGTTGGGGAGTAGTTAATCTCAGGAGGGGAGTAGGAGGATTTATGTTTAAACGGAGATTATTATCCGGGCTAATGGCCCTGATGTTAACGGCGGTTATGATTATGCCGGTTTACGCTGACCAGTTAAGCGATCAGCAAAAGATATTAGATGAACTCAACCAGAAGATGAATCAGCAGCAGAATAATTGGAATAATGCCTCCCGGGCAGAAAAGTCCATTATGGGTCAGGTTCAGGATATAGAAAAAGATGTAAATCAAACCCAGCAGGACATTAGCACCCTGGAAGGCAAAGTAAGCTATTTGCAGAGCAGCATTGGTATTTTGGAAAAGCAGATAAAGACCCAGCAGAAGGATCTGGAGAAGCAGACCGAACTGCTGGGAGATCGACTGGTGGTAATATATGAACAAGGAGATAGTTCGTATTTGGAAGTCCTCCTGGGAGCTACTGATATAAAGGATTTTATTACTAGATTTGACATGTTATCGACCATCGTGGAACAGGACCGCGATATGATTAATTCTATTAACAGTAAAAAGAAGGACCTGGATACTAAGATGGCTGACTTGCAAGTCCAGAAAAATGAGCTAGAGGCAGCACAGGGCATCCAGGAACAAAAGCAAACAGTTCTTGCGGATAAGTTGGATCAGAAAAAGGACGTGCTAAACGGCGTTAAGAACGAAAAGGCAAAATATGCCCAGGCTATTGCGGAATTGGAACAGGCTTCCCAGGAAGCAGAAGCAATGATACGCAGACTTCAGGGCAACAGCAATGGGTCGAGCATCGGAACCGGATCATATACCTGGCCAACCCCTGGCTATAGGAGTATTACTTCTCCATACGGCATGAGATATCATCCTATTCTTAAAACTAATAAATTACATACTGGAATTGATATTGGAGCCCCCAGCGGAGCGAGGATAGTTGCGGCTGATGGAGGTACCGTGATATTTTCCGGGTGGTTAGGAGCTTATGGAAATGCTATAATTATAGACCATGGAGCAGGAATATCAACTTTATATGGTCACCAATCCCAGTTGTTAGTCAGCCAGGGCCAAACTGTTGTCAAAGGGCAGACTATTGGGAAAGTGGGCAGCACCGGATGGAGCACCGGACCACATCTTCACTTTGAAGTTCGCAAAAACGGAACTCCGGTCAATCCGAGGGGATATGTATAATAGACGCGGTTGCAACGTGAATAGGTTAAATGGTAAGGGTTAGGTATTTTGCATCCTAACCCTTTAATTTTTCGTTGGGAATAAATGTAAATAATTAGTCTTGATTGATTGTTTTACCAGCTCGCATAGAGTAACATAATAATGATAGAACTTAAATAAAATAATATATGGTGGTGTGGTCTTGAAAGATAACAAAATTTTTAAAGGGTTAACTAAGTTTTTTTCCATTTTAGGACTGCTGGTATTTCTGTTGGTGAGTTATATTACTGTAACCAACTGGAATGGATGGAGCAGCATGGTGAGTGTGCTGGGGCTGATAAAGGCGCAATCCCTTTATGCAACGCACAACGATAAAATGATTGAAGGAGCTACAGCCGGTATAGTCGATTCGCTTGGCGACCCTTATTCAAAATACCTCAACAAGGTGCAGTGGGAGGAGTTAAAACTGCAGCTAAATGCCGAGTTTGGAGGCATAGGTGTTTATGTGGTAGAGATGGAGGATGGCAAACTGGCCATCGTTTCGCCTATAAAGGGTACTCCAGCTGCCCGGGCGGGCTTAAAAAATGGAGATATTATTACAAAAATTAATGACCAGAGTGCAATAGGCATGAGCCAGGATGACGCGGTACACCTTATGCGCGGAGATCCCGGCACCCAGTTGGAGTTAGGAATATTTAGGCCTGAGGATGGCAAGGAGCATGATTTTAAAATTGTCAGGGAGATAATAAATGTTCCATCAGTTGAAGACAAAGTAATCAGCGAGCAGCCTCTTCTGGGATACATCAAACTGAACCAGTTCCATGCTCGTTCCGCCCAGGAAATGGCGGCGAGTGTGAACAAAATGGAAGATCAGAAAGTAAAGGGCTTAATTATAGACTTAAGAGATAATGGGGGAGGCGATTTTGACGCTTCTCTGGCAATAGCTGACCTGTTCCTTGATGATAAGGAAGTGGTGAGCGTCAAAGATTCTAAAGGCAAGGAGACAGTTCACAAAGCAGCAGCAGGCAGTTATGGCGCCCCAATAATAGTACTGGTAAACAAGAACAGCGCCAGCGCTTCTGAGATCCTGGCCGGTGCCTTGCAGGACAATGGGCGGGCAATTTTGGTAGGTGACAAGACCTTCGGAAAGGGCCTGGTTCAAACCGTTTTTCCTTTGCGTGATGGTGGTGCCCTTAAGTTAACTACCCAAAAGTACTTTACTCCAAAAGGTACAGATATAAACGAGATTGGAATAAATCCTGATTATGCAGTAAAAAATCCTGATAAGGGCGATAAAGATTTGCAGTTGGAAAGAGCTATAGAACTATTAAAGCAAAAAGCAAAGTAATCCCCGGTTAACGGAGGTGTGTGGGTGGGATTTTTGTGGTCCATCCTTAGCGAGATGGGGCGAGTTTTGGTTGATACCCTGACTTCGCCCTCTTTTCTATTCTTATACTTACTCTTGTTTGGGATTGTAACCTGGCAGTATCGGCGTTTGCAGGTCATGTCTGATTCGTTGCTGAAGAGCAGAAAAAACATATACCTGCGCTCAGCCCTGGTTTCCTCTCTATTTGGATTATTAGGAGGAATACTGGGCAGTGTATTGCTGGTCTTTCTCGGGGTTGACCTTGGCGTTATCGGTATAGGCCAGTTATGGCTGCTGGCTATCCTGCTTATGATGATCAAGCCCCGTTTTCTATGCTTTGCTTATGCTGCAGGGCTGCTCAGTATCAGCAGCCTGCTGTTTAATTACCCGGTCATTAACATTCCCCAGCTCATGGGGCTGGTTGCAGTCCTGCATCTGGTTGAAAGTTCATTAATACTCTTGAACGGTACCTTCAGTCCTTTCCCGGTCTATGTTAAGAAGAGGGGACAGCTGCGAGGCGGCTTTAATTTACAGTTATTCTGGCCGATCCCCTTGATAGCTTTGATGACTGCGGAATTTGTAGATTTTTTCAATCCTGCCGGAGCTATCATTATGCCAGATTGGTGGCCGCTGCTGCATGGCTACGCTCAATTTACTCAAAACCAGACCTATACACTTCTGCCGGTCCTGGCGATGCTGGGTTATGGCGAGATCAGCACTACCCAGACTCCTCGTGAAGCCACCCGAAAGTCCTCCCTGCATTTGTTTTTGTTCAGTCTTATCCTGCTGTTCTTATCGGTCCTGGCCTCCCGCTATACATTTTTTCTGCCCATAGCAGCAGTATTCAGCCCGCTGGGGCATGAATTTGTAATTTGGCTGGGAATGCGGGCTGAAAATCGAGCACCTATTTATGTTCCTCCGGAGCGGGGACTAATGATACTGGACGTTCTGCCGGGTACTCCTGCCCACCAGGCGGGCCTGCGGTCACGAGATATTATATTAGCCTTGAACGGGGAAGAAATAAACCAATACTATGTGCTGCAGGAGCGGTTGAACCGCGATGGCCAGAAGCACTTTATGGAAGTAGAGAGGGGAACTAAAGTATTAAATCTGCCGGTGCCAATACCATCAGATAAAGACCTGGGGATAATACCGGTGCCAGATTATGATGCACCGTATTATTTCAGCATAAACGAGGATAATGTTTTCAATGCGGTTAAAAGGATTTGGAGAAGATTTATTAAGTAAAGTGTTCACGTCTTGACCACAAAATGAATATATTAATTAAAAAGTATTGGGGAGAGGTGTTCAGGGTGAACAACCGGGGAACAACTCGTTATGTATTTGCCAGCAGTTATACCAGCCAGGGGTTCTATACGTTTATACCCGAACTGGTAAATAGCCTGAGTAAAGTTTACATTTTAAAGGGGGCTCCCGGCTCGGGTAAGTCCACCTTTATAAGGCTGCTGGGGGAAGTCATGTCACAGCAGGGTTATGATGTTGAATTTTGGGTATCAGCCGTTGATCCGGTAACGCCGGATGGGGTATATATTCCCCAGCTGGATGCAGCGGTCATAAACGGAAGCCTGCCTCAGCCGATTGATCCCAAATATCCCGGGGTTAGGGAGAAGATTATAAACCTGGGTGAGTACTGGGATCAATCCATTGTCGAACAACAATACCGGGAAATTATAGCCCAAATAGATAAGACGGATAAGTTTCAGGTGCAGGTTTCCCGCGTTCTTAAAGAGGCCAGCCGTGCCAAAGAGGAAATAAGGAAGGCCAATGCTGCCTATCTAAATATGGAGAAGATAGAGCAGCTTATTAAAAATCTTTCTAAAGATATAATGGAAAATCGCCCTGGTGAGAAGCACTACTTTGCAGGAGTTATTACTGAGGATGGTTTGGTAGACTACATTAATGAGCTCAGTTATGACTGTAAGAAAAGATATATTTTCAAAGGTCCGTCAGGCAGCGGAAAATCCACAGTGATTTGCGAATTAGCACGTGAAGCCAAGCAGAAGGGCTATTTCCTGGAGTACTACCACTGCGGACTCGAAGTGGACTATTTAGTAATGGTTATTATTCGTAATCTGCAGCTGGCTCTAATCGAAGCCGGTCATACAGAAGTTGTTACGAGGCAAGGAGACATCGTTGTCGATATGACCCAGTGTCTGGACAACTGTGACTCTGATAAACTTGCAATACAGAGCAATGACGCTTATCGGAGGTTCGAAACCTTGCTGCTGCAAGCCCAGCAAGAGATGGAAAATGCTCATCAGGCTAACCGCGAGGTTAAGAAAATATTCACTTCAGCCATGGATTTTGAACGACTCGATCGTAAACGCCAGGAGATAGCAGACGAAATATTAGGATAATTAAATACCCAAAATCATGGGGACGGTTTTGTTGATCGCCCCCTTTTTCTTGCAATCCGGGAACATGTGTTCTAAAATATGATTAGATTAACACGGTATAGTATAATAATATATAGCGTAATGGGTTTACTATTGTCCAAAGGAGTCACAATGAATAAATTCCGAATAAACTCTGAATACATACCGACTGGCGATCAACCAGCAGCCATCAAACAACTGGTTCAGGGATTAAGCCAGGGCTGCCGGGATCAAACCTTGCTGGGCGTAACCGGTTCAGGCAAGACATTTACTATGGCTCAGATTATCCAGGAGGTACAAAGACCTACCCTGATTATGGCACCCAATAAAACTCTGGCCGGACAGCTGTATTCGGAGTTCAGACAGTTCTTCCCTGACAATGCTGTAGAGTATTTTATCAGTTATTATGATTACTATCAGCCAGAGGCATATGTGCCTCAAACTGACACCTATATTGAGAAAGATTCTTCTATTAACGATGAGATAGACAAGTTCCGGCATTCGGCAACCGCTTCTCTTCTGGAAAGGCGTGATGTCATCATTATTGCCAGCGTTTCCTGCATATATGGCCTGGGTGCACCGCAGGACTACTACGAAATGGCTATTTCTTTGCGGCCTGGGATGCAGATGCCCCGTGATATTATATTAAAAAAGCTGGTAGAGAACCATTACGAGCGAAATGAAACTACCTTTTTCCGGGGAGACTTTCGGGTAAGAGGCGATGTAGTGGAAATATTCCCGGCATCATCCTGGGAGAATGCATTGAGAGTTGAATTCTTTGGAGATGAAATTGAGCGGATCATTGAATTCAAGCCTATGACCGGAGAAATTCTGGGTAAACAAATTCATGCCATGATATTCCCAGCCTCTCACTTTGTAACCACTCGGGACAAGATGCTGGCCGCTGCAGAAGAAATCGAAGGCGAACTGGACCAGCAATTGGAAAGGTTTAAACAGGAAGGTAAATTGCTGGAGGCCCAGCGCATACAGCAGAGAACCAGATATGATCTGGAAATGATCAAGGAAATAGGCTACTGCAAGGGAATAGAGAATTATTCACGCTATGTTACCGGCCGGCAAACGGGTGAACCACCCTATACCCTGATCGATTTTTTCCCGGAGGATTTTTTGCTTTTCATGGATGAATCTCACATATCTGTACCTCAGGTGCGGGGCATGTACGCGGGGGATCGTTCGCGTAAGGAGAACCTGGTGGGCTACGGTTTCCGGCTTCCTTCGGCTCTGGATAATCGTCCGCTGAAGTTTACGGAGTTTGACGAGAAAATCAAACAGGTGATCTATGTCAGTGCTACCCCTGGTGATTATGAAATAGAAAAGAGCGCTCAGGTGGTTGAGCAGGTAATAAGGCCTACGGGGCTTTTGGATCCGGAGATAGAGGTGCGTCCTACCCTGAATCAGATTGATGATTTGATGGCCGAGATTCAGGAGAAAGTAGGAAAGGGCTGGCGGGTACTGGTCACCACCCTAACCAAGCGGATGTCCGAGGATTTGTGCGATTATTTCGCTGATGCCGGGATTAAAGTGCGGTATATGCACTCAGACATAGAGGCTCTGGAACGAATGGAGATACTGCGGCAGCTGCGCAGCGGTTTATTTGACGTTCTAATCGGTATCAATCTTTTGCGGGAAGGTCTGGATTTACCGGAGGTTGCTCTGGTTGCTATTCTGGATGCCGACAAGGAGGGGTTCCTGCGCTCGGGGCGGTCCTTAATTCAGACTACCGGCCGGGCAGCTCGTAATGTAGAAGGCAAGGTAATAATGTATGCCGACAGAATTACTCCTTCCATGCGCCAGGCTATGGATGAAACCAGCCGGCGCCGGGCTATTCAATTAGCTCATAATGAGGCCCATAATATAACCCCCGAAACGATAAAGAAGGCGGTTCATGCGTCTATTGAAGCCACTGTAGCTGAAGATCCTGCAGATTATAATGTTTCCACTTTTACAGGACTTAACAAGGAAGAGAGAACACGGCTGGCGGGAGAAATTGAACTGGAGATGCGCAAGGCGGCCGAAGCCCTGGAGTTTGAACGGGCTGCCCAGCTGCGCGACATGATCAAGGAACTAAACCTGCCCCCAAAGAAAAAGAGGAAGAAACGGTAGATGAGGAAGGACGATAGACGCGGACAACGCGGACTGATTATGATAATGGAAAACGAATAGCCGCTGATATCGCTGATTTTATATGATTTACGCTGACTATTTTATTAATTTTATTTAATCATAAGTTAATTTATTTTCTAGCGATAATTTGGATAATACAAAAACACATTTTACCATAGTTTGCTTCTCAATTTTTATGGTTTAATTATTAAGTCCGCGACAGTCATATAAGTCCGCGTTATTCCGCGTCTAATTAAGTATATAAAAATCAGCGATAATCATATCAATCAGCGATATCAGCGTGAATTTTCTATTGCGTCTAATAAGGATGGTAAACATGAAGGATTATATTTTTGTTAAGGGTGCGCGGGAGCACAATTTGAAGAACATAGACATAAGCATACCAAGGGATAAGCTGGTGGTATTTACCGGGGTTTCCGGGTCAGGCAAATCCAGTCTGGCGTTTGATACCATTTACAGTGAAGGGCAGAGACGCTATGTGGAATCTCTGTCCACTTATGCGCGGCAGTTTCTGGGTCAGATGGACAAGCCGGATGTTGATTATATAGAAGGGCTTTCCCCTTCCATTTCCATAGATCAGAAAACAACCTCACATAATCCCCGTTCCACAGTAGGAACGGTGACTGAAATATATGATTATATGCGGCTTCTTTTTGCTAGGGTAGGCCGGCCGCATTGTCCCCATTGTCATAAGCCCATAAGGCGGCAGACTATTGATCAGGTGGTTGATACCGTGCAAGCCCTGGAGGAGGGCAGCCGGATTAAGATCCTGGCGCCGATTATAAAAGGGCAGAAGGGAGAACACCGGAAAATTCTGCAGGGCCTATTCAAGGATGGGTTTGTAAGAGTTATGGTGGATGGCTATGAGTATACCTCGGATGAGGAAATCGAACTGGTTAAAAATAAAAAGCATGATATAAGCGCGGTGGTTGATCGCCTGGTAGTGAAAGAAGGCATTCGCAGCCGTCTGGCCGAATCGCTGGAACTGGCCTTTGAGCTGAGCGAAGGATTAGTGGTGATAAAGCTTCTGCAAGAGGGCGGGGGTGAGCAGGATATGCTGTTCAGCCGTGATTTTGCCTGCCCGGATTGTGGGTTCAGCCTGCCGGAATTGAGTCCGCGGATGTTTTCCTTTAACAGTCCCTTCGGTGCTTGCCCGGAATGCGACGGGCTGGGCGAAAAACGAGAAATTGACCCTTCACTGGTTCTGGATCTGGAAATGAGCCTTGATGAAGGGGCGATTATTCCCTGGTCCATTAATTCACATAATTATTATCGGCAAATACTTTTAGGTGTGAGTGAAAAGTATGGAATTCCCATGGATCAGCCGCTTGATACACTCTCACCTGAGAAGGTTGATATAATTCTCTATGGCAACCAGGGGGAGCAGTTTAGAATTCAATATACCAACTCCTATGGAGAAACCGGAACATTTCATACCCGTTATGAGGGAGTTATAAACACCTTAAAGAGGCGTTACCAGGAGACCAAGTCAGAGCAGGCCCGGGAGGAGATGGAGAAGTACATGACTATCACTCTTTGTCCCGGCTGCCAGGGTCAGCGCTTACGCCCCGAAATACTGTCGGTATTATTAGGAGACAAATCAATCGCTGAAGTTACGGCTATGGCGGTGCGTGAAGCGATGGATTTTCTGAGGGGATTACAGCTCGATGAAAGGGAGGCAATCATAGGCCGTCAAGTCATAAAGGAGATTACTGAACGGCTGCGCTTTCTCATTGATGTGGGTCTGGATTACCTGACCCTGGACCGTCCTGCGGGCAGCCTTTCCGGGGGTGAGGCCCAGAGAATCAGGCTGGCTACCCAGGTGGGATCCAGCTTGGTAGGGGTATTATATGTGCTGGACGAGCCCAGCATTGGTCTCCATCCTCGCGATAATGACCGTTTGCTGACAACTCTGAAACGGCTGCGTGATTTGGGAAACACGGTAATTGTGGTCGAACACGATGAGGAGACTATACAAAACGCTGATTATATTGTAGATATAGGTCCGGGGGCTGGAATTCACGGAGGGAAAGTAGTAGCTGCCGGAACTGTTGATGAGGTAATAAAAGCTGAAGATTCTTTTACCGGCCGGTATCTGTCGGGAGCTTTGACCATAGATGTTCCTTCCCGCAGACGGGAAGGCAACGGACAAAAGCTGATGATCCGAGGTGCACGGGAACACAATCTAAAGAACTTGAATGTTAATATACCGCTGGGTAAGATGGTAGTTATTACTGGAGTATCGGGATCAGGGAAGAGCACCCTGGTGGAGGATATTATCTATCCTGCCCTGATGAAGAAGTTTCATGGAAGCAGATATCGCACCGGTATCCACGATGCCATAGAAGGGTATAACCATCTGGATAAAGTAATAAATATTGACCAGTCACCTATTGGCAGGACCCCACGTTCCAATCCCGCTACTTATACAGGAGCTTTTGACAGTATTCGTGAGCTGTTTGCTGAAACTGCTGAGTCGCGAATCAGAGGATATAAACCGGGACGGTTCAGTTTTAATGTCAGGGGAGGACGCTGTGAAGCTTGTTCCGGAGACGGGATTATTAAGATCGAAATGCACTTTCTGCCGGATGTTTATATTCCCTGTGAAGTATGCAAGGGCAAGCGCTATAATCGTGAAACCCTGGAGGTTAAGTATAAAGGAAAAACAATTGCCGATGTTCTAACCATGACGGTTGATGAAGGGGTAGAATTCTTTGCCAGTATTCCTAAAATAGAACGCAAATTAAAGGTTTTGCAGGATGTGGGACTGGGCTATATTCAATTGGGTCAGCCTGCGCCTACCCTCTCCGGCGGTGAGGCGCAGCGGGTTAAACTGTCCACGGAACTTTCCAAGCGATCCCTGGGCCGGAACATCTATATACTGGATGAACCCACTACTGGCTTACACAAGGAAGATGTGAAGCATCTGCTGTTGATTTTGAACCGTCTGGTAGATGCCGGCAATTCAGTTGTGATAATAGAACATAATCTGGATGTCATAAAATCAGCCGATCATATTATTGACCTGGGGCCGGAAGGTGGGGAAAAAGGCGGAGAGATTATAACTGAGGGCACTCCCGAGGAAGTTGCCAGAAACCCGCTGTCATACACCGGCAAATACCTTCAGAAAGTCCTATAACTTGGGGTTGACTTCATAAACCCCAAGTTATCTATCCCAATACTTATCTTCCTCCATCTTATTGGCGGCTTTATTACCAGCCAGCATTTTAATACCTCCCGCTAACAAAAGCAGTGCGATGAGGGCTGTTTCCAGATTATTGCGCACACTGGCACTAAGCAGAGTTTCTAGAATAGGAGCAACTGCTCTTTGCAGAATGACCAGCCCACTCAGAATGATCAAGCCCCACCCCATCCAAGCGGGGTAGCTTCTAAACCATTCAAACAAAGGGGACTCATCGGTCTGTACTCCACTGCTTTCTTTCTCTATAAAATGGTACGCATCAAACAGGCTGTAAAACCAGAGAACCGGTAATATGAAAGCCAATAAACTCATATGCAGCCAATTGGTAACGAATACAACCAGGAAAAATACGGTCATCAACTGAGTGCCTTGTTTAAGCAACCCCAGGTACATATGACCGGCCCCCGGTATCATGGAAAGGGAAATGGCAATAATTTTTCGGTTATTTAAGGCTAGAAACCCTCTATTGGCATCAATACTATCATACTCGCCTGGTTCATCTGTTCCCTCGCCATTCATTAGAGCGAAGGCATCAGCCAGAGTGATAAACCATACAATAACCATAGCAATAAAAATATAAGGTCCTAACATGTAGAACCCGGGCAATAGGAAACTTACAGTGACTCCTCCGATACATATCCCCATAAAAAGAATGAAAAAGGTGAGGGCACGGTCAGTCATACCCAGATAAAGATGAGAGAGACCGGGGAGCACCGATAACATAAAGGCAGCTAATCTACTTTTATTATTCACTATATAACCTCCTTGGATATGTTTACGGCTAATGAGGTGCATTTCAGGAAAACCTTTCCTATTCCTTTATTTATTATAACGATTAGCAACCTTAATGCCTGTAATATTTATTCAATTTTGATGAATAATTCTTTGTGTCAATAAGAAGAACGAAATCGCTAGAGCGATAGCTTTAGGACCGTAACTAAAAAAAGATAATGCGAAAAAATGAAAAAGTATGGCCTTTCTATGGTATTGTAAAGAATCCTATCTACGGAGGATGAATGTATTCATAGCTTTTTTACAAATTAGAAGTGTTTGTATGGAAGCCCTCATAGAAAAAGATATCCAGCAATATATACTCTATCTCAAGCGAGAAAAAGGCTTCTCAGCTGGAACAATTAACAACTATATCTCTGCCATCAGGTTTTTCTACACCTATGTCTTAGGAAAGGTCTGGAACCCGCAGAAAATCCCACGGATGAAACGAAGAGCTCATTTTCCCGTCATTCCACCCCGGGAGGATGTGCTGGCTCAAACTGAATATTTTGAAAGACACCCCTTAGTTGGGGGAGGGGGGAATTATGCTAAAAAAGGATAACGACGAAAGATTGAAACCCCATAGTCTTACCTACCGCGACTTCCTTTTTCTAGGGCAATCAAAAATCAGAAGAAGGCCACACGTAAACCTTGACATGTAGACTATGGGCTTTCCTAATCCCCCAATCCCGAAAATGCAAAAGGACCGTAAACACGGTCCCTTTATGCGATTACTCGGTATTAAAATGGTTGAAGCGGTTGATCCCCTCTTATCCTACTCAATAACGTTAGCCAAAACATGCTTGATCATGTTATCTATTTTTTCATTAGTATTTATTTGGAGAAGGTGGACTTTCGGAAATTTATTCTTAAAAACCCTAAATACTTCGTCTGCAAAAGGCTGACCAATAGAAGTAACGCCGTTAAAATCCAAAACCACCTCCTGAAAACGATCAAACCTCGCTATCAACCTTTTGGCCTGGGAACGCGATATCAGGGAATCTCCTTCGTATTGAATCAATCTTACCGGTACTATAGTTTTTTCGAAGCCAAAATCCTCATTCCCCGAACCTGGTGTAAACCGGCTAAATACTTCAGTTGCATCAGTATTAGATTTTTTGTTAATCTTCATTTCTACCAACGTTCCTTTCAGAAATTCTTTTCTGTCAGGGTAAAGGACATCTATGACATGAACAACAAACGCAATATCTTCTGATATAATTATGAATTGTTCAAACATTCTAGAGGTGAAAAATATTCCTTCGCCAGTATGATTTTCTGGATCAGAAGTTAATTTACCTTTTGCTAACTCCAATATGGAATGTCTTTTTTCAGTTAAATTAAAGTCTCTTTGTATTTTGCTGAAAATTCCAACTCCATCGTCTTTTATTATGAATTCTATATTCAGCGCATTTATCTTTATCTCAAGTTCTAATTTTGTTGCCTCAGAATGTTCCAACACGTTATTGACCATTTCTGTCACGCCATAATGACAAATCCAAAGTACATTTTCTGGTATATTTGATATTAATGGACGAACATATGACTCCCATACGGTTTCCTCATCCCAGCTTCCATCAATAACTAAGGAATACTTATAGCTCTTATTTTTTAATTTGTATTCTTTTTTATTTCCAGCCCCAATAGCTTCAATAATTTCTAAATCAATTAGTTTTCTAATATATCTATATACAGTTTGCCTGGATATATCGAATTTTACTGCCGTTAATATACTAATATCTTTTGAATGATTGGTTATATTGTTCAATATAAATTCCAATAAGATTTCTTTATCTATTTTAGTCTTGCCCATTTAGACACCCCTTAATACATAGTTAGTTATTATAGTAACACATATTATATATTATTGTATATAATTGTAACGTATTTTAAGCGTTGTCGTTGCGCATTTGACAATCAACGAATAATTTTCACAACATATACTATATGTTCAGTATAAAATACGTTACACTCGAAAAGAGGATATTATATAAAGAGAAGCAAGGGGGCAGAGTGAATCAATACTTGATATACTTAAGGAAGACCACGTAAAAGCATATATACCGGTCAGTCAATCAGCATACAAAATTGATGAAAGCAAATATTCATATAACAAAGATTCAGACCAATGGTTTTGTGAAGAAGGAAACAATACATTCAAGAGAAAGAAAAGCAATAGGAAAAACAGAGATTCAGTTATTTACTATTTTGACAAAGAAGGCTGCAGAAACTGTCCTAAAAGGAATGAATGCATAAGGGAAAAAAAGATAGGTAAGACCTTGGTAATCAGCGTCAATACTCCTGAACTATATGAACATAGTCAATGAAAACTCGGGGTTCAGTTCAACTGCCCCGAGTTTTGCCCTCAGCGATTATGGTAAATAGTTAACGGTAAGCTCATCCATCCCTATGATGTTCATTTTATGAGTGCCATTTCCCAGTTTGGACAGAGCCTGAATCTGCTCCTCATTGACCGAGTTTGAATGAACCTCTGGGTTAGGAGCAGGACTGGTTTTTGATTTGGTCCATGCCAGGTTGCCGTGGAGTGCTGCCTCATTATTTACCAGAGCGTTAACGGTCAGATCTGCTCCGGCAGGAAGCTTAATGGAGCAGGATCCTGAGCCGGTGATTTCCCAATCATTTTTGATAGAAGCCAAATTAATGTTAAGAGAACTGCCCGCACTATCAACCTCAACAGCAACATTTTCCGGAAGTACTAATGAATAGCTGCAGTTCAGAATGGGGTCTCCGTGATTCGCCTGAAGTACGAGATAAAGGATGTCACCAGATTTTTGCTGGGAAATTTTATTATTCTGGCTGGCTGTTCCCTGTGCTTCAAGTCTTGACTGGGCCCGTATCTGTAAGTCGGAATTGGCCAAAATCGTATTACTCTGGGAGCTGCGAAGGTTAACCTGATTACCTGAGGTGTCCAAAATAATTCTCTTAATACCCGGTTCCATAGCTATTTCCGCAGAATTCTGGATCGTAAAAACCTGGGACGAGATCATAGTCTGGGCTTTAGCAACCAGGCCCAGCTGACTCATTGATTGTAAACCTAAACCGGTTAATACAATAAGCAGAGTAATTATGATGCTGAATACATCATATTTTATTTTACTATTCTCACCCTTATTGAAATAATTTAGGGCCAGAACCTCCAATCCTAATAGAATAAAGATAATCGGCCACCATTTCAGGCTGAAATCTACCACTGCCAGCTTGTTAAACTGGGCAAATAATAGTCCCGTGCCGGTGAATACCAGAAGTAAACCCATTGATAGAGTGCCAACCCGCCATTGTCTCATTGATTTTCCTCCATCTTCTTCGCATTTGCACTTTTATTTCCAGCCAGCATTTTAATACCTCCGGCAATCAAAATCAGTGCAACCAGGGATGTCTCCATATAATTGCGTAATACAGGGTTTAGTACAGCTACTAAAATAGGAGTCACTATTCTTTGGAGTATAACCAGTCCGCCCAGAATAATTAACCCCCACCCAATCCAGGAAGGATGACTTCTGAGCCAATCGAACAAAGGGGATTCGTCGGGCCGTAACCCATCACTTTCTTCCTCCAGAAGATGGTATGCATCAAAAAGGCTATAGAACCAGAGAACCGGCAGTATGAAAGCTAATAAACTCAGATGCAGCCAGTCTGTAATGAACATGGTCAGGAAAAACAGGGCCATCAGCTGGGCTCCTTGTCTAAGTAGTCCCAGATACATATGACCGGCCCCCGGTACCATGGAGAGGCCAATAGCAATTATTTTCCGGTTGTTCAGAGTAAGCAGACCTCTATTTACATTGATGCTGTCGTTTTCGCCTGGTTCACTCGTTCTCCAGCTGTCTATCAGGGTAAAGGCATCCACTAGAGTGATAAACCAGATAATAACCAGGCCAATAAACAGTAAGGGTGCCATCAGATTAAAGCTGGGAAATATAGAAGTAATACCGACTCCTCCGGCACATACCCCCATGAAAAGAATAAAAAAGGTCAGGGCTCGATCGGTTACTCCCAGGTAAAGATGGGAGAGGCCGGGAACGGCTGATAAAATAAAGGCAATAAACTTACTTTTTTTGTTCACCATTTAACCTCCTTCAAGAGTATATTTTCCTTGGGAATCAGGTGCGTCCAGGAGGATGATGTTTCTATCAGCCTGCTGGGCCAGTTGAAAATAATGTTATCTGTATTTTCTATATTTATAGTGGAATTGGCAGTAGTCCAGACTGCATCACTGACAGCGGCCTGAAAGACTCCGCTGCTTACCAACATGAGAGTTACCGCTGCAGCCGCTACATAATAAGATAATAGTCTTCGCATTTTACTCTGCCGGCGGTGGTTAGTCGGAAAATCGGGTACCTGATTGTTATTAATAAACGCCATAGTGGTTTGACTGAAATCAGAGGGGATGAATCTATCAATTCGGGCTGATTCAAGCTCATTGGTCAGGTTAAGGAATAGATTCATACACTGGTCGCATTCAAGCAAATGGTTTTCCATTAACTCAGTTTCCGGCTCTTTTACAGATCTTTGTTTTAAGGCCAGCCATTCGAGTTCTGTATAATGCTTCATCCCTATTCCTCCTTCCATTTCTGACGTATCAGGTTTCTGGCCCGGTATAGTCGGGACTCAACGGTTCTGACATTAATTCCTTCCTCACGGGCAATTTGTTGGTAAGACTTATTCTCATAATAATACTTGGTGATGATCCTTCCGTATCGGGGTGGTAGGTTCATGCAAATGTTTTGAACCTGCTGACGATTTTCACTATTAATTATTAAATCATCGGGCATCTGAACTGTTCTATCTTTGACCAGGGAAAAATCCATGTCGGTTAATTCCTGCCCAAGCCGTGCATGGCCCCGTTTCCAATCGATTGCCTTGTGAGTGGTAATTTTACCAATCCAGGCTTTGAGATTATCCGGTTTATATTGGGGGAGGGAGCGGTACAGCTGCAGAAATACTTCCTGGGCTATATCAGGTGCATCATTTTCATCAACAAAGCTCAAAATAATGGCAAATACATAAGCCTGATAATGTTGGATTATTAGTTCAAAGGCGTCCTGATCGCCAGCCAGGAAAGCCTGCACCCAATTTTCATCATTCCAAACCTTAACCCCCCTCCTTTCCCTTTCCTTTTTCACTTATTATAACGATAAGAAAATTTAATACCCTGCAAAAATTTGACGAACAGTATCTTTAAAATATAATTAGAATAACCATGCAAAGCCAAAGAAGTGGAGATTGAGGCTGTGAAAGAACGTTTAAAAAATGTGCCGCTCCAACCGGGTGTGTATCTATATAAGGATAAAGAAGGCCAGGTCATTTACGTGGGTAAGGCGAGGGCACTTCGAAATCGTATGCGTTCCTACTTTCAGTCTCCGCAGGGTCTGCACCCTAAGGTGAGAGCTATGATGGCCAGAGTTGCAGACTTTGACTATATAGTTACCGGGACTGAAGTAGAGGCATTGATTCTGGAAAACAATTTAATTAAAGCCTATCAACCCCGATACAATATTGATCTTAGGGACGACAAGACCTATCCATATTTAAAGGTTACTGATGAGAAGTTTCCGCGTCTTTGTATTGTGAGAGAAAAGAAGGATAAAACCTCCCGCTACTTTGGCCCGTTTACTGAAGTGGGATCGCTGCGGGAGACAATTAAGCTCATGACCGGGATATTCCCATTACGAACCTGTAAAAGTCTAAAGACCAACAGCCGGCCCTGCCTGAATTATGATATGGGCAAATGTCTGGCCCCCTGCACAGGAAAGGTAGATACCGAGGAATATAGGCTAATCGTGAATAGCATGATTGATTTTCTGGAGGGAAAGACCAGCCAGCTGGCTGAACGTATGGAGGCGGAGATGAAGCAGGCAGCTGCAGATTTGGAATTTGAGAAAGCGGCACGGCTGCGAGATCAGATTAATGCTGTGAAGATATTGGGTGAGAAACAGAATGTCAGCCTGGATCGTCCCTATGAAATGGATATCGTAGGCATGACGGTAGAAGAACAGGACAAGCTGGTTCTGGTGTTCAAGCTGAGGGCCGGTAAGATTGTGGCCAAGGATACTTTCTGGATGAAGAGGGCCATTGCGGAAGAGGAAGGGGAAATACTGGAATTCTTTCTGAAGCAGTATTATGCCGACAACCATGATATTCCTTCTGAAATACTGGTTAGTCTGCTCCCCGCTGATGCTGAGCTGCTCCAAACCTGGTTAAAGGAAAAGTCAGGTTCGCGATTAAAAATTTGGACTCCCAGCCGGGGTGAGAAAAAAAAGCTGCTGGATATGGTCATGGAAAACGCCCGGTTATTGTGGGAAGAGAAAATGCAGGAGGAAGACAAGAACAGCCAAACGCTATTGACTCTGGCACGGAGTCTTAATCTGGAGGTTGTGCCGATGCGGATTGAGTGCTACGACATATCCCACCTGGCTGGTGAAGAAACGGTTGCATCTATGGTTGTTTCGACAAATGTAAAAGCCGATAAAAAAGCCTATCGGCGCTTTAAGATAAAAGTTGAACAGAATAATGATTTTGCCTCCATGAGTGAAACCCTCGAGCGCCGTTTTAATGAGGCCCGCCGGGGCAATAAGGCCTTTCTGCCTGAACCTGATCTTCTGCTTATAGACGGCGGACTAGGTCAGGTAAATGCCGTCAAAATGATTCTTGATCAACTGGATGTAGATATACCCGTATTCGGCCTGGCCAAGAAACATGAGGAACTGTTCCGCCCGGGTATAAGCGAAGCCATCGTATTATCAAGAAGAAACGAAGGCCTGATGCTTTTGCAGCGCTTGAGGGATGAGGCTCACCGCTTTGCTGTGGAGTACAACCGCCAGCGCCGGGGTAAAAAACTCAGTAAATCGGCTCTGGATGAAATAGAGGGGGTAGGCTTGAAACGCAAGAAAGCCCTCCTGAACCACTTCGGGTCAGTGTCTAAAATAAAGGAAGCTTCTGTGGATGAACTCCTGCAGGTTAGCGGCGTAAACCGACCGACAGCTGATAAAATCTACGCCTTTTTCCACGGAATAGACACGGAAACTAGGAATTCACGCTGCAACCTTAATGGTGAGCTTTAGCGAACATCAGGCGTACCCGTAGGGTGATATCGCTGATCACTATGATTATCGCTGATTTGGTTTAATATTATAATTAATACTCACCGAATAATTCAATAATAAAGAATTTTCAACGAACATTAATTATATAAAGTCTGTAATAGTCATAATAGTCTTGGGCAATTCCACGTCTCTCGTCCAGATGTTAACCCAAAATTAATATCAGCGTAAATCTTATAAAATCAGCGATATCAGCGACTACTCGTTTTCCTTTATCTTAACAAAATCATATAAAATCCGCGATATCAGCGTGAATTATCCTAATATCTACAAAATGTAAAAATATATTTTATTTCCCGGGAAATAAATCGAATTAAAATGAAAACTGATATGATTTTATATAAAAATTGCTTATTATAATAATATGGGTATATTTGAGTAGTATTTTGCTATTTAAAGATAGAAAGGAGGGAGTTTTGATGCCAGGTTGGATTTTACGTTGGATGCTGAATATACTGGCTATCATTTTAACGGCCGCACTTATTTCCGGGTTTGAGGTAACCATCTGGGGTGCTATTGTCGGATCCATATTTCTGGGGGTAATAAACGCTGTGATAAGACCCCTGCTGATCGTTTTAACTTTGCCAATAAACATCTTGTCCCTAGGCCTCTTTACCTTTGTTATTAACGGAATTATGCTTTCGATTACTGCGGCAACAGTCAAAGGCTTCGATATACATGGGTTCGGATGGGCTGTCCTGAGTGCCATTGTATTAAGCTTGATGAGCTTCGCCATCAGTTTCTTTGTGGACGATAATTCATTTAGCCTGCGATAAGTAAATAATAATAAAATTGGAAACCGAGCATAATAAGCTCGGTTTCTTAGGTCTTGCTGCTAAATAATGTGCTAATACAGGAAACAGTTATTTCGTAACAAGTCTTTATCATAAGGAGGTAAAATGTCGATAAAGTTGGTAGCCCTGGACCTGGATGATACTCTGCTTGATCCAGGTCTGAAAATTTCAGATGATTGTGCCCGATTAATAGAGGAGGCCCGCCAACAGGGGGTTAGGGTAACCATTTCTACCGGCCGTATGTATCAGTCAGCACTGCCCTATGCACAGCAGTTGAATATAGATGTACCGTTGATTACCTATCAGGGAGCCTGGGTAAAGAACTCGCTCTCCGGGGAAGTACTGTACTCCAAGCCTGTTCCCGTAGATCTGGCCCGCGAGGCTATGCATTTCTTTAAAGGCGCCGGGGTTCATTGTCATAGTTATTATGATGACCAGCTGGTGATGGAATCGTTATCAGAAGAAGGTAAGCTTTATTCGCGTCTGGCTGGAGTGGAAGTACAAATTGTGGATGATTTGATTGGCGGGTTGGATACTTATGATGCTATGAAGATAATGGCGATAAGTTATGATGAGAAGAAGCTCCTGGAAATAGAGCAGAATTTGAAATCAAACTATGGGGATGTTCTTCATATCACCCGATCCAAGCCGCATTTTTTAGAAGTGATGCACCCTGAAGCTGATAAGTCAAAAGCTCTGGAAGTTGTCGCCATGCATTACAATATTGACCGCCAGGAAGTGATGGCAATTGGGGACAGCTATAATGACATGGAAATGATTCAATGGGCCGGGTTAGGTGTGGCTATGGGCAATGCTTTTAAATCGGTAAAAGACGCAGCGGATTTTGTTACCACTTCCAATGAAGAAGAAGGTGTAGCCGAGGCCCTGCGCCGGTTTGTATTAAGATAGGAACGATAGACGCGGGTAATAAAGGGAACGATAGGCGCTGCAACCTTAATAGTGATCCAGCACATAGTGCTGGGGAACATCGGGAGTACCCGTAGGGGGATATCGCTGATTTATATGATTTGCGCTGATATTTTTTCAGGGTTCATCATAGAGGGATATTCTCAATAGATGTTAGTACACATCCAAATGACATCCTTGTCAGCAGTTGAGGGCATAAACCTAGACGAAAATTTCTTTATACTGAATTATTCTGATAAATCAAGTTTATCAATAATGAAATTAATCAGCGATAATCATATAAATCAGCGATATCCCCCTCCGGGGACTACTGGTGTTCGCTAACGCTCACTATTGATGTTGCAGCGTGAATTTATCCGCGTTGTCCGCGTCTAAAAAAAATTTATAATATGAGGTGACGAAAATGGCAGCAAAGGTTTGGTACAGCAATTTAAGATCGAAGAAGACAAGTTTGGTAGATAAAGTTGAAAAGCTCTTGGTAACAGCCGGCATTAAAGACATGATAGCTCCGAAAGATTTAGTGGCTATCAAGCTTCACTTTGGAGAAACAGGTAATATGGCTTATATTAGGCCCCCTTATGTTCGCCGGGTGGTGGGTATGCTGAAAAAATTGGGCGGAAAGCCCTTTTTAACCGATGCGAATACTCTTTACGTAGGCACGCGTGCAAACTCGGTAGATCACCTGGAAACAGCAATTACTAATGGTTTTGATTATGCAGTAGTAGGTGCTCCTCTGATCATAGCTGACGGTCTGACCGGTAAGGACTATGTAAAAGTACCTATAGCAGGTAAGCATTTTAAGGAAGTAAATATAGGAAGCGCTGCAGTCCATGCAGATGCTATGGTTGTTATGACCCACTTTAAATGTCACGAGCTCAGCGGGTTTGGCGGGGCAATTAAGAATCTGGGAATGGGACTGGGCTCCCGCAGCGGCAAGCAGCAGATGCATTCGGATGTTTTGCCGAAGGTAAGAGAGGATAAATGTACCGGGTGCAGTAAGTGCAGCAAATGGTGCCCGGGTGATGCCATAGAAATGCAGCCCTGGGCGGGGAATAAAACAGGTGCGAGGGCATATATTCAGGATAAGAAATGCTGGGGATGCGGGGAATGCATGGTAACCTGTCCCTTTGATTCTATTGGTATCAACTGGCGAACAACTCCTGAAGCTGTACAGGAAAAGATGGCTGAATATGCGCTGGGCGCAGTTCAGGGCAAAGAAGGAAAAGTAATCTACATATCCTTTGTTATGGATATTAGTCCAGAGTGCGATTGTTATGCACACAATGATTTTCCGATAGTTCAAGATCTGGGTATCCTGGTATCCTTTGATCCGGTGGCTTTGGATAAAGCCTGTGCGGATCTGGTAAATTCGACGCCAGCTCTGCCTGGTTCTGTAATAGAAGGAATTAAACCGGGGGAAGATAAGTTTGAGGGAGTTCACCCCGGCATACACTGGCAGGCTCAACTTGAACATGGTGAGAAAATAGGGCTTGGCCAAATGGAGTATGAACTGCTGGAGCTATAGCTCGGGAGTGATTCATGTGCAGGAAGTCATCATAGGAGTAGATATCGGCGGCAGCAAGATTCTCAGCGGGATTGTCACGCGTGAAGGCAGCATACTGGCTCGAAAAAAAAAGCCTACTATGGCTGACCGCGATGCCGGGGAGATCATGGATGATATCTGTGAAACAGTAAGGGAACTCATGCAAGAGAGCAGGGTACAGAGGCAAGATATTCTGGGAGTTGCTGTGGGAGCACCCGGTCCCCTGGATCATGTCACCGGTATTATAAAGGACCCTCCTAATCTGGGATGGAGAAATCTGCCGCTTCGTGAGCAGCTAAGCAAAAGATTAGGAATGCAACTTTTGCTGGAAAATGATGCCAACTTAGCTGCATTGGGAGAATGGAAGTTTGGAAGTTCTAAGATAAGCCGCAATTTGATATATTTGACAGTAAGTACTGGAATTGGCGGCGGGATTATTATTGACGGCAAACTATATCGTGGGACAGATGGTGGTGCAGGTGAGTTCGGCCGAATGAGAATGGAGACGGACTCTGGCAATGATCCATTTAGCCCCAATAGATGTTTGGAAGATCTGGCTTCCGGGACAGCAGTAGCATATGAAGCTGAAAAGCTAATAAAGCAAGGGCGGGGCCAGGCCATATTGAAGTTCTGTCCCGCAGGTTCTCCGATAACCGCCCGTGAGGTTGGGGCAGCGGCTCGTTCCGGTGTCCCGGAAGCACTGGCAATAATTCACCGGGCTGGACAATACCTGGGTACAGCGATCGCCAATATAGTAAATATTTTTAACCCGGATCGCGTTGTAATAGGGGGCGGA
>Ga0074193_1000205_pt1 | contig 109423 bp, 61 predicted proteins | sample EPASupsiteHSE605_FD_64523 | JGI IMG/M metagenome (GOLD analysis project Ga0074193, IMG submission 64523) | Bioremediated contaminated groundwater from EPA Superfund site, New Mexico - Sample HSE6-05 | ecosystem: Environmental > Aquatic > Deep subsurface > Groundwater > Contaminated ... | reverse complement strand
TTGAAACCGTCGAATTCGATGAAGCTCGTTCCAACATGACTGACCTCATCCAAGAATACGAAATGTACGAAACTGCTGGTATCGAAACCAACGGTGGCGAAGAAGATGATGAAGAAGCCCCAGCTGCTAACCAGTAAATCCAATAACAACATTTCTTTTTAGTTATCTCTTGTGGTTGTATAACATTAGCTGACTTGTTCTGAATATCCATTTCTAATACAGTGCTTGCAACTGCCTTAAACAAATCGTTAATCCCTTCTCCAGTTTTTGCACTCGTTCGGAAAAACCTTCCTCCGTGTTTCTCAGCAAAAGCCCTTCCCATATCATCATCTACTTGCCTAGACTCCTCACGATCATTCTTGTTGGCAACAAAAAAAACAGGAGATTCCTCTGGAAGAATTCCAAACAAAATGTGAAGCCAGTCAGGTAGGGACCCAAAAGACGATTTTTCTGTTATGTCAAAAACTACAATAGCAGCAACCGATTCGCGTAAATAAATAGGAACAAGGGATTTATATATTTCTTGCCCAGCAGTGTCCCATACTTGTAGTGTTGCCTTGCTATTCCCAACCTCAACCTCGACATCGTGACACTGGCATCCAATTGTTGCAACATGATGTTGGCTTCGATGCTGCTGGAGTTGATGATAAAGCAATGTAGTTTTACCAACTTGAGAATCCCCTAATATTACCACTTTATAGGATGTTTTCTTTGTTCCAATCATAACTTAACGATTATTTTGACAAAGTGAGGTGATTAATTGAAACAAAATCTTGAATTCGAATTCTGTTTCTGCCCGGCCCTCGACTCCCTATTCGTATGATATATCAATTAGAGAGGAGAAAATTATTCCCATTTCTTCTTATAAAAAGATAAGGAACACTCTTTTTGGGCTCTTCATGTATGTTTTTAGGGATGACTCACCGAAATTTATCCTTCATTCATTTATTGGATATTTTAGGCTAGCACAGCTATATATATTTTCCCTATTAATTCCGTACAAACAGTATTGGGATGAAAAATCTCAATCATTTCATGTTTTAAATTTTGTTTCAACGTTTTTTCATGGACTTCCCTCAAAAACACGACTTTTAAATGCTGAAAAGCTATTAATAGTCTATTGTTTGATTATTCTTAGCTGGTTTTTGCATATTTCTATTTCAGCTGCCATTTTTAGATCATATGGGAAGTTATCTCATTGGAATTCTTCCATTATTTCAATTCTTATGTCAAGCATAATGATTATAATTCATCCAATGGCGCTTCAATCAGCAGGAGAACTCATATCAGCATATTTTTCGAAAGAAGGTCCAGATAACATTTCTTTTTGGGTGTATTTTTCATTGTTATTATTTGTATTCTATTGTGTTTTTCAACACTATTTCTCTTTTTCCTTTGAATTTAGACCAATTTCTCTATATATCCTTTCTCAAAAACTTCAGACTTTATTCTTTGTGAGCATTAATGTTGTGACACTCATTTCATCCATAGGATCAAAACTCTCTCCCAATCTTCAAATGCTTTTTATTCTTTTTAGTATGGTTCCTGCATCCCTCATCCTATACTGTGTGTTTGGATCACTTACATTTATTACAAAAGACGAAAAACTTAATTGTTTTGTTGTATCAACTATTTCTTTATTCAATTTATCTCTTGGTTTGATATCGAGATACTTTCTGTTCCAAGTATCTGATGTGGTGTTCTTTGGACAGATTGGACTATATATTATAATAATTATTATTGGAATTCGAATCTTGAAGTCTATTTTTGTAAATCATTTACTTTTCCTTGATGCTATTTTAGAAAACCAAGAAGTTATTGAAGACTATTGGAATATTCAATATTTGCTAAAATGCTCTGTTTCTGGCTTTATATATGGTCATCCTGTGTGCATTAATTGGGATATTTTCCAAATAATGACCAAAAGGTGGCCAAACGAAATCAATGTATGGTATTTGTTTGGGAAATTTGTTTCAATTTTTCCTCAAGAGTATCATTTGCTTACATATATTTGTCAAAGTATAATGTCCAATAACATTCATGGTATTATGTCAAAACGCATAATTGAAGAGGCCAAGTTAATCCAACAAAGAAGAGAATCCATACTCACTCCTATTTTGAAACAAAAACTGTGTCATATCCAAAAGATGGTACAGAATGCAAAAAGGAAATTAAGATATTTTTGGGACCAAGTAATAATTGGGAATAATGCCGAAATTGATAATGGATCAAAGGTTGCATACCAATCTATTTCATCAATTCAGATTGATTTTAACCATTTATTGAATGAGTTTCCAAATAACAGATTTGTAGTCAAGTATTATTTGTCTTTCCTTCATGATATTTTAGCAGATAATAAGAGTTTTCATCAATGGACGGAAAAGTTAAAAATTTTAAAGAGGGGTATTTCTATTGTTGATGATAAAGCTCATTTAAATGGAATCCACTACTTTCCTTTTATTTCGACTTCAAATAGAATTCTGATTCAGAGGGATACAATGGGAAAACCCGAGCCAATAGAGTTCCTTGATAAAGATGATATTGATTCTGAAGTAGGTACAAATGAACAAGATGCTTTGCTTCAAGATAATATTTGTGAATTAAGCATTCCATTTTTTAAAGTGTCGATAGTATTATTTGTTTCAGTGATTATTGTTTATGGTGCATTTTCTCTTTTTGTTTGTGTGATTTATTATGATGCTTACCAAAATGAGTCATTTTGTCCGATTGATTTTGTCTATCATGTATCATATATTAGATCAATACAATTTCATTTAGCAGCATTTGGACTCAGGTTAGTTTTAGAAGAATACCCACCTGAGAATCCACTCTTCGATCACACAGATTATGATGGGAAAATTCCATTATCACTTGGATCTACAGAAGATACTAGAGAGCAGATTAAGTATTTGATGAGTATAGGAATATTCAACTTACAAAAAATTGAAGAATTTCGAGAATTACCTCGGGATAATCCGGATTATAAAATCATTCAAACATTGTTCTTTAGTCCTTCAATAAGCTATATGGCTTTCATTGATACCAATCGAGTTCAAACGAGAATAATGAGCTTTATTGACATTATCCTTGATATTATAACTCAATCCTCTCGCTTAATACAAATTGATGCCCCAAATCATTCAACAATTAATTCTACCATCATTTTAAACCCTGGAGTGAACTGTGCAATTTTTTCTGATGTGATTAGTAATGGACTTTTAATATTAATTGAAGCAATGAAAACAGCTGACATCTCTAAAAAAAGAGTCATTTTGTTATCAGAAATAATATTTTGCACCTCATTTACCCTTTTTGTTTTCATTTCAACTAGTTATTCTATTAATTCAATCAAAAATAACAAAAAGAAGGTTCATTCTGCCCTAATTTCTTTGCCAAAGGTAAACATATCGCAAATTATTGATGAGTTAAGGTTGTTTAGAGATGATGATACCGATTCAATCAATTCAAAAACCAATGAATCGAATCAATCAAAGAATGAAGATACAATACTAAAAGTTTTTTTTCAAGCCAGTGATAGTTCAGTGAGATATCTTTCACATTATAATCTTATTAGAATTACCAATATTTTTATAACGATTGTTGTTATTATACTGGCATTATTTATTGGAAATCAGTTCAGTATTATTGATGATCAAATTATTGACAATGCTCCTCATGTTGATTCGATACTTGGTGCTGCTGGGTATTTAATTGGTAATTTTGCCGCAATGAATTGTTGGGTGTCAAGTATTAATGGGATTCCATGCGGATCATTAGCATTAACAGAGCTTGCAACTAGGTCAATGAAAAGGATTGAAAAATCAAAAGAATTTTTTATGTATTCTAGATTTGGTGGTATTAATAGTTCAAAAAGTCCCTTTCCTGGATTTGAAGAAGATATTTCAGAATTTGATAAACAATATCTTTCAAAATATATTACTGGAAACATTTCATTAAAATTGAGAGAAATTTACCAAGGATTTTCTCTGTCTCAGCAGTTTCTCCTTGTTGAAGCTTGTGTTCACCACATATTTAAAGATTTTTTTGCTGCGAACATTACATATTTCAATGCCAGAAACGAGATGTATTCTGAAATATGGTATATGGTTTGCTTCTCATTGTATGAAGATTTTTTTTTTAAAATATTTGATAGAATTATCCCAAATATTCAAACAGTTTTAAAGAACTCCATTGATTCTTCAATATATCAACTCAGTTTATTGTTTTTATTATTAATTATCCTTACAAGCTTTTTATTTTATTTTCTTGATAGAGAAAGAAACATAATTAAGTTTTGTATTGCCCAGGTCCTTCATTGTCCAAATCGTGTTATTCTTGAATCACCAAGGGTAATGGAATTACTCTCTGGCGATTTTGAAAACATACAATGTGAACAAATTACAAAAGACTATCAATTCTTTGATCATATTGTTAGAATACTTGATTATCCAATAATTGTAGCAAATTCAAACCAAATAATCACCTATGTTAATCCTTGTTTTTTGGGTTTATTTGAAACCCAACAAGATATTATTGGGAAAAGTTTCCAAGAATTCTTCTTGGTAAATTTCCCTGAATCATCATCATTTATCCAAAATCAAGAAGAAAATATTAATAACAGCATTAATGTTTCTATTGTTCTTAATCAGCATATTCGCATATTTATTATTGAATTTAACATAATTGACAAATTCAAAGTGTATACATTTTATGAAATTACAAAAGTAAAGGAACTTGAGGAATCATATCTTGTTGAGAAGTCTCGGATAGAAAAATATATTTCAATAATTCTTCCCTATCCAATTTTCAAATCATATCTTAATTATAGTCGTCCAGTTTCATTTTCTGTTCAATATTGTACCATTGGAATTATCAATATTGTTGGGTTTTCTTCATTTGTCCAAGATACTTCACAAGAGACTGCCGTTGGCACAATAAGCTCGGTTTTTAGTATTTTTGAAGAACAGATGAAAAAACACAAGACCATAACCTTTGTTAAATCATATGGAGATGTCTATATCGTTGCTGGGGGTGTTTCTCCTGACTATATTCCTCCTTCTGAACATTGTTTGGATATGGTTCTCTTTGGATTACAAATAATAGGTCTCGTTCAACAATATAATATTGACAACAAAACATCATTACAAATTCGAATTGGTATTCATACTGGTGGTCCAATTAATGTTGGGATAGTTAATACTGAAATCCCATCTTTCGACCTTGTAGGACAAGCATTTCTAGTTGCTCAAGAAATTGAACAAGCAGCAAAACCAATGACGATCCTTACAACACAATCTGTATATGAGTATGTTTATTCATCCAAGTTGAATATCATCGAGAGAGGTGAAATGCAGACTTCTTTTGGGAAAATATTCACATATAATATTAACAAAACAGTTTATTAGTTTAATGTGCTGAACCTAAAATATATGTCTCAATCTTTTGATTATCTTTTGTTGTTACAACACCTGTGGATTCAACAATATAAGCTGAATCCATGACTAATTTGTATGTATCCCTGGAAATGTGAATCTTTCCTGGAATACTTGAGTTTTTTATCAATAATGAAACCCCTACAGTATTTCCAATAATTTCAAATGAAGGCTTTTCTCTTTGAAATAAAGCAACTATCAATGGACCTCCTGTATGAATTCCGATTTTTATTCCATAATCAGTATTAAAGCGAATATTCATTTCATCAATTTCTCTCAAAATCTCAAATGAAAATTGGATTAATTCATCTGTTGCTTCTTTTAAGTGATTCTGGCCGAATAATCCAGCTCCTACAATATATGTATCACTAATTGTCTTAATTTTAGTTAAATATTTGTACTTTTTCAACTGTTTATCAAAAATACTCAAGATTTGTGATAAAAGATCAAATACTTCAACATGTGTTAGCATTATTGATAATTCATGAAATTTATGTATATTTGCAAACATAATTGATCCAGATAACACCGAATATGAAATAGATTTATTTATATTTTCAATTTTCCCAAATAAATCTTTTGGGTAAATACTTAATAAAAGAATTTCACTTCTCTTCTTCAAATCTGTGAGTTGTTTCTCTTTTTGAAAAGTAGATGAATTATCATAAAAAATAAACGCAAATGAATGAAACCGGAAATCGTCATCATATATTGGATGTAATACAATTCGGCAGGGAATATTTTGTGAGTTATCGGAAATACATTGGCAACAAATCTCAGTACCATTATGTTCCTGATTTTCTAAACTTCTCTTCATTTGAGACGATAAATTTGGGTTCTCTTCATGAGAAAGTAATAAAGAAATATTTTGTCCAATGATTTGCTCATGAGAATAACCGAATATTCTTGTGAATGATGGATTTATAAGTTCAATTATTCCTAATTGAGTAGTTATCAGCACTGCTGTTTTAGAAGCATGTATAAGTTTTCCTGATAATGACGAATCAAACACTCCTTGTGAACTTGATATGTTTAAAAGTGTTTGAAGTAGATCAGGGTTATTCAAAATATTTAATGGAGGGATTCTCTTAACAAGAGACAATAAAGTGCAAAAAATAGAATCCAAATATGATGATAATCGCAACAAAAAATATGAGAATGTTCCAGAAAGTAGAATTAGACAAAAATCAATGAATACAAAATTACTATTCATAACACTATATAAATTACTAGATATATTCATCATTCTATCTAAAGTATTTTCCAGCTTGGCCAAAATGTAATCATGCATCATGATTCTAATATGTAGTAACTCAGTAGAATCAAGTCTCCCATTTTGGGTTTCTGGGATCTGAAGTATTTCTAAAAGGTTAACACGAAATATTCCTAATACTTGGTTTAAAGAACCACATTTGTAAATGTCTTGATAGTTATCAGATATAATAGTGCTACAATTGGAAATTGTATTATAAATATCCAGAAAAGAATCATACCCGTTTATTGGATCTATTGATGAATTTCCATATATTATTTGCCTATTATGGAAATCTAAATCTGCTAATTGATTAATTGCATTTTTTATAAGAAATGTACTATTCAAATAAGATGTAATGTTCGATTGATGAATCAGAAAAGCCAAATCGGAAAATAAAACTGACTCAATTACACAAGGAAGTCTACAGGAGCTATGATAATTCCATTTAATTAGCTTGAACATATTTAAATTGATTGTTTTGAAACACCCAATCATTACAAAAAACAATAAATCAATAAAAATAAGCATAATAGTCAACCCAAAGACCCTCAATAAGGCTTTAAATGGTCTACTAGGATTCACATGAGTTATAAGAGAAGAATCATGATTTCCCTTAAATATTGACTGTTGACATTCAACTTTTTGGTCTGGACTGAGGTTAATCAAAATAATCCCTAATCTTTTAATCTCTTTAATAAAAATTAGAATGGAAAAAACTATTGGAATAATATTAACACTGAATGCAATTACAGCAACAATGATATTTAAATTTTTAAGAGTTAACCTCATTGAATAATAGTTATCTTCTGAGTATTGGGTAAATATTTCTGCTAAGGAATGAGAAAGTTGCTGAAATGTGCTTAAAGAACTATAGAGTTCACAAAAAAAATCATCTTTAAATATATCATTGTTGTTCAATGTGGAAATTATGTAACCCTCCAAAAATGAAGAAAATGAAAACAAAGTACTCATATCAAAACTTTCCTGCCATACTGGCACCCCTTTAATACAAAAAGAAACATTATTACGATTTTCAAAAAATAAAATTGATGCCCTTTGGTTCTTGAATAGTACATTTTTTGATCTGAGAGCAAAATCATTAAGTAATAAAGAAAACTGCTGATTAGCATGGGTAATACTATTGCTTGAAAGTTGTTTGAATGTTGTTTTAAACAATGAACAATTGTCCAAAATATGTAACCTATTTGTTTGATTTGCATATTCTAAGACAATATAATAAGCTGCCATTGAAGAAAAATATCTGGACTTCATTAAAAAGTTGACTTGGTTTAATGATTTCGATACCATTTCAATTTCATCATGATGATTCCAATAAATATACAAAATAAATATGGAGAATAATACAATACTTAAAATGGATGTTATTCTAATAAGCATTGATGAGAATAATTTTTGTCCTTTTAATGACTTGTCAATAGCAATTCTAACTCTAGGCTCTGAAAAGAGGGATTTCCCAATGCACTCTTCCATATCGGCTTCTAGAAAAGTTTCTTCAGAAGAACTTGAACTTGTAGTAACTAGTTCTCCTGTAAAATGTTGGGTTGATTCAATTCCAACAATATTACCTCGAGTATCAACAATATTATTTTTTATGTATTTAGGGTAGGCAATCACAAAATTCTTAAATGATTGATCAAGAACCCTTTCTTTGTTGTTTTCAAGGGTTTCTTTAGTATGCTTCTGGTACACTGCTTTTAAAAAATCACATTGTACTTCTACCAAAAACCAACAAAAATCATCATAAAACCGGTAATTATTTGGATACTCCCTTATAGCTTCTTCCCATTGAGATCGAATACGAATCACATTTGAATGAATCCCAATAATATTGTCAAGATTAAATGCTTTCTGAGACCAAAAAGACTTCATATAAACCTCACATTGGAAAGACGATGCTTTTAATTGGGTCAAAGATTCAATTGCTTCGTTTGTGGAAATAGTCTGCCGTTGGGTCTTGATTTTATTAACTTGATAGATAACAAATCGATCTTTGAATTCAAAATCTGTGTGTAATATTGCCATTGAATAAAAATAGTTCAGAAGTCGGATTTCAGAAGGGAAAAAAGAAAGTAACTGAATACAAAAACAGTTGATGTTGGTATTTGAAAAATGAGATGACACAAACTTGATTAATGACCAGTCCATAAACAAGGGGCAATGCTCAATGAATCCAACACGAACATACATCAAAGCTTTTTCCATTGATTGATCAAGGCCATATTGAATATAAATCTTATCAATTTTATCGACATATTGAACTTTTGTTATGTTCAATTGATCTACAATTTTGTTCCATCTCCATTTTAATGTTAAAACAAGGCCAAGTTCCAGAAAAAAACATAAAAATCCACACAATATACTTAATAAAATATATGAATTAGGGAATATGGATAGTAATACAGCAAAAAGGCTTGATTGTATACAAAGTAGCGTGATTGAAAGAGCAATAACTGAATGATTGTATTGAAAAAATGGAAATCCCAAAAATGAATGAAAGCACAAAGCAAACAAAACGATATATGAGAATTGGAGAAAAATCCCAGCCCATTTTGGAAAATTATAAAGTAAATTATCCATAATCAAAGAACTTGAACTAGTAATGATGAATTTCATAAGTGATTTCGCTTCAAAACATGATAATGGTGTAACTTTGATATTGAGAACCCTCGAAAACAAAGAAGAAGAAACATATACTAATATCAAGCATGATAAATAATATATCAGTACACCAAAAAATGGTATTAGATTATTCCGATTGTAAGTTTCCATCAACGAATATATTGATTTCCCCAATAGAAATGCGGACGGATGAATCGTTAATAGTGGTAATATCTCTACTATAAACCGAACAATATGAACAGCCCACCCAATAAACTGTTGATTTTTTTTATAATATCTATTCACAGATAAAATGAAACTCCATAAAATCAAACAGACCAAAAATGCTAATATTCCAAAAGTTTTGATGCTGTCAAAGTCCATATTTGGCCGAAAAAACATGAAACACTGGAAAAAATTGGAAAATCTCGGAAATGTTTTCCAAATATCTCGACATGGCCATAAAGAGAACAAAAAAGAGTGAATATAGAAAATTCCAGTCGAAAAATAGTATATTATTCCAAAAACTTTTATATGAAATGACATATACTCAAATAATGGAAACCATGAATCCACAACAGATATTTTATTATGCTCCATTTGCCTTTTATAACTATCGAGTAAGGATGCAGATGACATTAAACCGATTGTAGCAGATGACATTTCATCAACTCTCATGTTTATTCTTTCAATTCCAAATGTGTTAAATCGATTTAAGAATTATTTTGATAATTCAGTCGTTATTTTGTATTTTTATCAATTTTTGACTGTTCAGAGAAACTTTTATAAGAAAAAAATAAAAGTGACCATGTTTATGCTCAATTATTTTATTTGGATTTAACCATAAATCAAATTGTCGTTCATAATAAGTGACTATTCAAAATCAAAACAACGAAAAAGGAATATAATGATTTGGATTTTGGATTTTGTCTCATAAACGTTTTTTGATTAACATTGCAATATTTCTCTCCAAAAAGATTAACACTATATGTGTTTGAATATGAAGCAGGAGTAGATATCAATACTTGAGAACTGAGATAATTGAAATCAACAGCACAAGAATGAACTGAACATGTCCCATCGGAATTGGCAAAAAGAAAGGCATATCTATTGTTATTCAAAAAAACCCACCTTGAAATGGATGATGTAGAAGTTATTGCATTGGCTATAAGGCCCCATGAGCTTAGTGACCCTTGGCTGTTGTTACAAAAATTAACAAATTCCGATACCATATTCAACTTATTGTACATACATATAATAACATGTGTTGAAGCAAAATTACTTGATACACATGAAAAGCTAAATAAACAATCAGATGATTGTTGTATGCCAATACCAGAGTAATAGGTCATGTGATTAAAAGAACTGTTTAACCCCTTTATATTCTGTATTCCTTTGACAATTTCAATCGCAGAAATCAAACCACATGATCTTGAACAAGAAACATGCTCCAAATTATTGTTGCCTTTACTTGATGTTAAAATGTACGCAAAAGCTGCAGAATAATGAGTAACTCCGTTTGAATAGGATGTGTTACGTGAACAAACGCTAAAAAAACTAGAATTACCATTAGCACAATTAAAACATATAGCACCTACTCCATTGCCAAAGCATGATGAAAAAAATGAATTCTCAACTTTGAGTAGAATAAAATTGCTTTTGTCCAAATATAATACAGACCCCTTTTCATTTGATATGAAACCAATAAATGAACATTCATTGATACTAATTTCATAATCATTGGTTTCTTTAATCCGAGAAGAAGGGCACAAAGAAATCGAAAAACAAATCCATAAAAAAAACATAAAACTTTGTAAATGTTGCGAAATACAAAATCCTTTTATTAATAATTTAAAATAGTTCCCATATCATAATAGAATCAAATCTATCATGGGAGATTCTTTCTCCTTTTTTGAGAAACTAATTTTACAAAATAATCGGTGAATAAACTTTACAATTAACAGCACAACATCGAATAGAGGAAAATGAGCGAAATTGCAGAAAAGGAGAAATCTTTTAACATTATGTTCAGCGAAACCACTAATATTTCGGAAAGTGAAGTTTTTCAGGCCAAAATTGTTGTTCAGAGCTTCGTAAGAACCCGGGATGGTCTGGTTTGGTTGATCAACAACTACCCGAGTTTTTCGAATCCGAACTCGAGGTATTTAACGTTTAAAGCTATTAGCTATTGGTATAGAGATAAAGAGAGTTTGATAACAGAGGATATGAATGATACTATCAAAAGTTTAGTCTTTGATAAAATACTATCTACATACGATTTGTTAACTGAAAAATGCCAATCTGCCTATATGGAGTCTTTAGTTTTGTTTTCATTATATAATTATTCATCTTCTCTAGGCGAATTCCTGAGTTTTATTATTACGCAAAAGGCGAATATCATTGTGGGATATTTTGAGAAATTTAGTGAAGAATTAAATATTGTTTCTCCAGGAAGATTGTCTTTTATTAATGGGGTGAAACAGGCAATTAAGGAATCCGAATCACAATCTTTATGCTTGTCTATGACATTATCAATAATGCAAAATGGAGACCCAATTGGGTATAAAATTCTTTCAAATTTTGCCAAATGGTGCGATACAAGTGTTTTTGAAGACGCTGGGCTTATTCAACAATTACAAAGTGGATTAGGATTGCCAAATACTGCCAGCTATACAATTGACATTTTCAGCACCATGATTGTTCGTATATCTGATACTGCTATTAAAGGGCAATTAATTTCATTTGTTGGAGATATTGACACACTAACATCATTGGTTGAGCAGTTTTCAGACCAAATAAGTGTTCATGAAGCTATAGCAAGACTAATATATAGTATTGGACTGATTTCTTTTTCTGATGACTTCTATTCTTTTGCATTACAGCTATTAGGACTTAGTGAAAATGTCATTTTGATAATATCCAATTTTTTAGTGTCTGCACTTTATTCTAAAATTAATACTGAATTTGATATTAAGCCCACTTTTGAAGCTGCCCTTTCAAGAATTATTGAATTCTTTAATTCAGAGAATTTTTCTTTAGCTAACTATTCAACATATGAGAATACAATTTCTTGTTTGCTCAAAGTATTACTTTCATGTTATTTCCAAAATAATGATAATGTTATTCAGATACTATTGGAATATTTAGAAATTCTTAATCCTATTGAGGATCCAGCAGGCACATCATCAGTTATTCTCGTTTTAATCGAAATTTTTGGTCAATCAACCTCGAATTATAGGATGATTGATCAATTTCTAGAAGTATTCCCATCATTTTTCTCAATAGATGGGACAATGGAGAATCCATATATATTCGAATTTTTCATATTCTCAAAACTTGCATCAAAATTCCCCGATAGAATGGCATCAGCAATGGTTCAATTAGTATTTGATGTCTTCATTAGAGTTTTATCATCTGATTCCTATAAACCAGAAATTAAAAAAATGCTGATGGATCCATTTATTGTGTTTTTAAAACCTAATATTAAGAAGATAGAGATATCTCATGACCTAATTGAGCCATTTATGAGTTCTAATGACCCTGATTTTGTTTGTATTGGATCCCTATTTATTTTTTGTTTTAATGAAACAAAAACTACACAGATTTCCAGATTTATATCCGAGATGATCCAAAATTACAATATTTCGACATCAGATATCAGTAAGAAAACTGCCTTACAGTGTGCTTTAACATTTTTGAAAATGCAGCAATCTTCTGTTGCTAATGAGCTTGAAAACATAGTCAAACAGTTTCTTGAGTCTGTATTTGAATCATGTATTAACGATGATGATCTCTTGGCTCTTTTTATTCATGGTTGTGCTAATTCTTTAAAGGATGCCTCTTATTTATCTCAGTATGCATCATATTGCATGGGTCCCCAATCAATTGCTAGTTTCTGCTATCAAACTTCTCAACTTCATAAACTTTCCAACAATATTGACCAAATATGGGCATCCGATACTATTGATATCATACTAGGGAGATTTGTTGATTTGATTGAAGGATCACAAGCTCTGAAACTCTCATCAATCAAATTGGATGATGCATGCCTCGCATTTGCAGAAATGATTAAAATTTTGATAAAGTACACACGGGAGGAGACTTATGGTCGGCTATTTGAGTTCTTCCGTAGCCAATTCGAAAGGCCAATAGAATCGGTTGTATCATATGAAGCAATCATTCTTGTTCTGGCAGCATTAGCTGATGTTGTTCCAGATCAAGTTGTTGAATTCTTTGGACCAATGTCATTTTCTATTGTTTTTTGTCCTTTCTTTGATCCTAATAATTACTTATGGAAAAAAGTCCTCTCAAAACTCCGTACACTAATCAATAGATTGAATTTCAAATCGCCTGATGCACTACAAGCATCTTTTGAACAATGTTGTTCTATCCTTGGAATAGACACAAACTTAGGACTGACATACTTTCATGATTTGGAAGGTCCCTCAATTAAAAAAGCAAACTCTGAGAGGCTTTTCTTCCAATCACTTATCCAACTTCGCCAAAGCCAGTAATGTAGGTAAACAGCTTTATATTTTATCGTTTGTAAAAAATGGTCATGGATGACTCAACTACTAGTGCAATACAGGCCATTATATTTACACTAATTCTGATATTTGGTGTTGTTTTGATAGTATTTGGAATTATAGAGAAGAGAAGGTATGTTTCTCCAGACAAGTATTTACCCAATCATTTAAAGCGATTTAACCAAGAGAAACATGTATTTTCTGAGAGTAAAAAGCAAAAAGATGACAATCTAATGAATAGTGATATAAAAGAAAAGACAAATAATGATAAAAACAATGGAAAAACCAAAGAAATATATAATACTAAGACAAACAAGATCCCTCTTTCACTTCTTCCTTATGGAAGCTCTTTTTACTTTTCTGAGCCAACTAATACTGGTATTGATTTGTCAAACCCGATTCCACCAAAGATAACCTCTAATCATAGAGTACAGACTCAGGAGAATGATCAAATTCTTATTATAAGCAATCAAGCCAAAGAATTGCATCAAAAGAAACTTGCAATGATGGAAGCTGAAAGGAAAGCGAAAGAACAGGAAAGAAAAGAGCAAGAAGAAAAGAAGAAAGATGAGTCAAAGGAAGAGGCCAAACCCGAAGCAGCGCCTAAGCCAATATCGCTTCTAGGTAGAACACAATCAATAGCTTCTAATGCTAATAAATCTGTTCCGCCAAAACTCAACTTGGGGTTGAAAAAATAGAATCTCAAAATGGTCAAGGAATCATGTTATGGTGGAATCGAAAAGTGCATTTTTATACACGATTAATAAAGTTCTTAAAAAAGAAATCCCTTTTGCTTTTTGCTTTCTCGTGTTATTATATTATTATCCTTTGTGGAATAATGAGAATAGTCTGCCATTGTACATTTTTTGATCCGGTTTTTGTAAAATTTAATGTTTCTTCCACTAAACTTTTTTTCGAAAGTTGATTCCCAAAACAAGAACATAGAGTTTAAAACTCCTGAATCTTATTCTGCTGTATTATCTGGGAAGAATCACTTGTACTTTTTAGACAAAAATGAATTATACCAATTTGACCATAAGAAATCTTTTATTAAAGCAAATATCCCTTTGGAAAGAGTTAATTTTGCTTTTTGTTCTAAAACAACGGGAGATTTCATTGCAATTATGGCCAACCATGATTTTTGGACAGGTGTAAGATATTCTGAAGAGAACATATTTAATGGGATAGGAATTGATAAAATCCCTTTTAAATCTGGAAAAAAGAAAACTGGTATGATTCCTACCGCAGTTGCAAGTCGCTCTCTAAATTATATTGCTTTTTCTTTTGGCAATGAATTGTATATATCAAGGGCTAATTTTAAAGAGAATAGCAAACCTATTACTTTCTCTGAAGAAATTACCAATATTTGCATTGGAGATAATGGAATCGCATATATTACGACTGATCAAAAGGTGATTTTGTTAAATATTGAATCCAAGGCTCAAAATGTTATTGATAATGCTGGAGCATTACCTAAAATGGCACATTTATTGATGAACGAAACATTTTTTGTTTATAGGGACAAAAATATAATATCATACAATATGCAAGGGGTGGTGAATACATTCAAGCTCGATAATCCAATCATTAATATTGGGACAATTCAAAACTATACATACATAGCCTCAGATTTGGATACATCAGAAAGTTTCAAAGTAATTGATATCAACTTAGGGATTAGTGCTCTTAATGCTGCAATTGGGAAAAACCTCAAGAAAGTTGAATTTGTTTGGGGTGCCTTAATATTGATTCTGAATGATAACAAAGTTCTGATTTATCCAGAAATTTCTCCATCAGAAAAAGTACGATCTTTAACATCAAAGCATAAGTTTGAACTTGCTCTTAAAGTTTGCAAAGATTATAAACTTACAGAAGCAGAAGAAGCTAAAATTCATCAAGGATATGGTGATTTCCATCTTCAACATAACAATTTTGTTGAGGCTGTTGATCATTATTTGCTTACAATCGGGTATACTGAGCCATCACATATAATACAAAATTTGTCAGAACCTCAACATGCAGAGTACCTCGCAAAGTATCTTGTATCTCTTCAAAAAAAGGTCTCTTCTAAGCACTACACAACATTATTATTTAATTGTTTCACAAAATTGAAAGCAACTGGTGATGTTGATAAACATGTTAAAGAGTTTGTTCAGTCTGCAAATGATGGCAAATCTCCTGATTTTGATGTTGAGGCCGCTGTTGAGGTTTTGAAGAGAAATGGGTATCAAGAGCAAGCACTATCATTGGCCAAAGCATACAAGCTACATGAGCTTTATTTTTCATTACTCTATTATTATAAACAATATGACGAGATATTGAAATATTTGCCCCAAACGCCAGGTAAATATATTGAGATCGTTTTAAATAATTATGGTCTTGAATTGGTCGAAAAATTCCCTGAAGGTGTTCAACAATTATCTGATTTTATTGTTAAGTGTTGTACAGAAGGAGTATTAAACAATGATAAGAGAGTCGTTATTGATCCTCAAACACTCTCACCGATATTTTTGAATGATAATTTATCTTATTTTAACCTAATTTCAAGGATTTATGATTATGATCCATCTTCATTTAGTCCAGAAAATTGGAACTTGTTAATTGAATTAGCACTAAGAACTAAATCTGAAAGGATCATGGAGTTTTTGCGTCAAGAAAATGCACAATATAATATGGAAAGAGTTCTAATACTTATGAATGAGTTTCAACATCATGAAGGGAAAATTTTTATATATGAAAGAATGAACTTATTCCTACTTGAGATTCAGGAAATTCCTCCAGAGAATATTCTTCATCTTTGCAGAAAGCAAGGACATTTTTGTTCTCAACTTTGGAATGATGGATTGATTAGACTTTGTTCATTAATTACTCCATCCATTCCACCAGAACAACAGGAGAAAATTGAAAAACTACTTTTTGAGTTTATTCAAGAATTAATTCAAAATGATATGATACCTTTTGTGATAATCCTAAATATTATCAGGTCATTTAGCGCCATTAAGCTCATGCATGTATCTTCATTAATTAAACATGCTTTCAATGCAGAAAAGAACAAGATTATTCATGCAAAAGAGTTGGATGAGCAGTATAAGAAAGAAATGGCAAGAAATCGAGAAGAATTTATTCAACTTACAACCCAAAACTATGTGATCAAGAAATGTAAATGTTCAAGTTGCGGAAATGATATTGATTCGGATTCACAGCATTTCCTATGCGGGCATTCATATCATTCAAGCTGTCTTGGAGATGCAAATAATGTTTGTCCCCAATGCAAGCAAGGATACGAAACTGTTGCGAACGAAAAAATTGCAAAATTAACCAGGACTAATGATCTTGCTGAGTCAAATTTACCTTTTGATGGAAATTTCGAAGACTTACTAACTGAAATAGGCGATTCTATGTTTTCAGATGATTTAGATATGTTCGAAGGAAAACTGAAGGACAACACCTTATCCGAAGCAGAGAGATTCTTGAGAATGATACAAAACTAAACAACGATAATTTTTACATTGGCGGTTTGTCAGATTAAATGAGAAAAAATATTGGATTTGATTTCCCAAGCGGGTTTTTTAGCTCAATCATCAAACAAGGCAAGTCGAATATTCCCGAAAATTCTTATTTTTCAATTGGAGACCTATCATATTCCAAGTTTTCCAGCTCAGGTTCTCACTTTTGTTTCCTGACACGAGGAGGGCATATTCGCGGTTTTGGTAATAATAATCAGAAACAATTATGTGATTTACCAAAAAATCAGATATCTATTCCTGTTTCTTTAGAGTTTCAAGAAGAAAGATTCACCGAAATTGCTTGTGGTAACGGTTTTACTGCTGCTATTTCTGATACTCGAAAAGTTTGTATTCGTGGATCAACATATGGCAAAAGTGTTTTTAGTGATTATTTAGCGCCTAGAGGTCTCTCAGCAATGAATAATGCTTTTTCGTTTGCTTATGATGTTGGGAAAGTTGCACTTTTTATAGACAAAGATGTGAAAACTGTAGATTTAGCAGTTCCCATCATATCAACAGCAATCACCAATAATTCTTTCGCAGTGTTAACAATGAAAGGAGACGTTTTTGTTTCAAAGTTAGGTGGGAAACTGGAAATGATTAAGGTCAATGGTATTTTTGACATTGATTGGATATCTGGCTCTTCTAATTCTATAATATGTTGCTCAAAAAGTTCTTTGTATGATGTCTCTCCATCTATGATTCTCTCTTATGTATTACCATCTAGTTTTGAAGCAATATTTGCCCAAAATGAGAGAGGTGATTTTCTGGCTCTCGATAGAACTGGTAAATTGGCCCAATTAAATCAGTCAACAGGTAAATTTACGACAAGATTGATGAAATTTAATTCTTTAAGTGGGCTTAATCCATATGAAACCCTATCTGGTTTTTCTCTCATTGGAGAAAAGCCAATCTTTTTACTTGGTATTCCTGAACCTATCACATACTCTATTGATTTACCATTAAAGGGGGGATCTGTGGTTGAGCTTAGTGGCTTCACAGATGTATTTTTAGCCTCAAATAGTATTACGAGTTATTTTAAGAATAGCAATTATCCTTTGAATAAAATTATACCATTTGCTGCTAAGTTCGGTCCCACAGAAAAAGGGAACTATATAACTATCGATCATTGTTCAATTTCTTTAGAGACATCTAATGAATATTTGTTTAAGCAAAACCTTCTTGGGGGCGATATTTTGCAGTCGTTGCATGATGAAAAAATGCAGTTTAAAGTTGCTGGTGTGTCTAATAATCTGCTTTATGTTTCATTAATTGATGATTCATTAGTTTTTCCACTTTGTGCTTTCAATTATTCTTCTATTTTCCGGAGTTATGTTCTGGAAAAAAGGGAAGGTCATACGCTTGATGTGTTGTATTTGGACTCAGATTTTATCACAATTGATAAAACCGAAGCTTTTTGTGAAAAGTATGGTTATTCAATAGGAGATTTGCTATGGATTCCAAATAATGGTATATGCGAAGTCATTGGTCTCTTTAAGAATAACATTTGTTTGTTAGAATTTTCCAAACGGATATTGTTAATGAAAGAACCATATCAGTACAAATTGCTGAGAAGGCAATCGCCAAAAATGCCACATATGGTTGATGCAATGTGTATAAATGGGAAACGGATATCTCTTGATATATCAGCCGATGCCTGCAAGTTTTTCACCCCAACAGATAGGGTTATTTCTCCTCTTGGAATGGCCACCGTTGTTGGGTTTTCTGATACATGCTACATTCAAACAGATTCAATGAAAATGGCTGGATATGAAGCTGTCCCTGTTGATATATTGTCTCTTCAACTTGTACGTCGAATCAGCTTGCCAGCTCAAAGAACATTTGAAACAAAAGATGGGCGATCTATATCGATATCTCTATGTACAGAATCCTCTCAATCAGATTTACTTCCCGGAGATGTAATATTTGTTGGTTCTGCATACGCAATGGTACTTGGGTTTAATGAAGAAGGATGTTTTGTTAAAATGAAAAATGATACAAAAATTCAACTTCTACCTCAATCAGTTGGATATCAAATCATTTGTAGACATGATATTAATGCTATAAGAAAATGGAGCATCGAAACCAATAGTGGAACTGTTATTAATACCAACTCTGTCGTACTTCCTGGAGATATTGTAATTATATCAACGTTCGGTGAATGCGAATTTATTGGCTATAATGAAACAAATACCATCTTTTTGGCTAAATCAACAGGAGAAGTGTTAACTTTAACATATTCAACCTGCCTCCTTAGCGATTTGTTCAAGCCAGTATATAGACCCTCTGACATATTCATTTCGATTAAATAAACCAATTCGTTTATTATGTCTGATAGAACTCTAAAAGTAGGAGCAACAAGGAAAGTCCATAGAAAGGGGCCATCTGGTCTCTCAGAAGAACAAAAAAGTGAAATTAAAGAAGCTTTTGATATATTCGATAGTGATAAGAACGGAAAGATTGATCGAAAAGAACTCATTGTTTGTATCAAAGCAATGAACCTCAAAGCCACAAAAGAAGATATTAATGAAGCATTTAATGAATATGATCCACAAGGTAAAGGATTTCTTGATTTTAACGGTTTCCAAAACTTTGTAGGTGAGAAAATTAAGGCTAGAGATCCCATAGAAGATGCTAAAAAATCATATAGCCTATTCAAAGAAAACGGGAAAGGCAACATTAATTTATCTGATTTGAGGAGGATATCAAAAGAGATGGATATGGGACTAACAGAGGTAGAACTTCAAGAAATGATTGAAATCTTCGATATAGATAATGATGGAGAGATCAGCGAGGCAGAATTCATGAAAATTATGAATATTGAATGAATTAGCCCAACAATCTGGAATATGTATTAACATTCGAAGCGATTTTAATAATAAAAATATGGAAAACTATCATAATATATTGTCTATAATAATCCCACGTCACCAAGGAATCCTCTTCTGGAATTTCCTCAGGATCCATGCGAATAGCTGTCTGATATTCCAACACAAAATCAACTTTCATTAGTAATAATCTTTAATATTTAAAACAAATATTTCCATGATTGAGGTCGGCGGAATAGCTCACAATGTTTTTTGATATATAAAATGTTCATCATCTGTTTTGTTAGAATATTAACAACAGATTACACCATTTAATAGTATTGTGAGATTTTTATATTTTTGATTAAAAACTGCGCAATGAAACATTCATTCTTCAATATTTTATTCATTCTTTTCATATCCCTTCTATCTTGCCTTTCTCAAGAGTTAAAAATGTTAAAACAGCATATTTCAACTAAAAACATATTTAATAAATTCAAGTATTCAAGTTCTATGGGTGGGATCTCTTTTGGAAGTGAAAATGAAATGATAAGTCAAATAAGATTTCATTTTGAGATAAGTTTCAACCTATCTCACTGTTTCTTTACAAGGTCAACTCTCTATACTGGAAGTGGGGGGATAATATTTGTTTCTGGTGGATCTTACTCAATGAATATCTCTAGCTCGATGTTCTATAACTGCTCATGTACTTCTGAGGGAGGCTCAATATACTTCAATTCATTTAATTCAAATCTCAGAATGATATGTGCCAATAGATGCTCATGTGGGGCAACAACATCTGGAAATTTTGCATGGATTCAAGCATCTCAGGTGAATCAAGCCGAGTTAATTTCTGTTTGTTTTTGCTCTCATGCTCAATCAGGATATCAGCCTATTCGCTTAGGTTATGGTAATCAAAAATTTGATAGTACAAACTGTTCAATGAACTATGCAACAAGGATTTCTGGAATAAGTCTTTGCTATTCATCTTCTTTCACAAGCTCTTTTTGCACTTTCTCAAACAATAGGGTATCTGAATACATTTGCATTGTATTATATTCTCAATCAGGTACAATGTCTTATTCAAATATTGTTCATAATAATAGTCCATCCTCAAACTATGGAGTAATTCGTGTTTATGATGGATCACCCAAAATGATGTATTGCATATTCGATAATAATCAAAACACTCTATTCTGTGTTGAAACAGGTTCTCTTGAAGTTTCTCATTCTTACATATCTTACTCTGCACTATTATCAACTTCAACTCCAGTATCAATTTCCAACAACAATTCATTGTCAAAGAGAGAAACATATCATTTACAATTTTTTAACTCTCTTTATTGTAATGCTGATGATCCAATCATAATATACACACCTGCTATCACATTTCATCAATCATCATTGAAATCAGTCTTATTCTTTAATCCTCTAATACTGTTTTTCCAATGATTTCATAATAAATAATTATTATATTGGTATTATACCACTTTCTTTAGCAAGATCATTAAAAGAATAACTATTTTCATTTAATAATATTGGGATACATCAGAAAGCTTCATAGTAATTGATATCAACTTAGGGATTAGTGCTCTTAATGCTGCAATTAGGAAAAACCTAAAGAAAATTGAATTTGTTTGGGGTGCCGTTATATTGATTCTGAATGATAATAAATTTCTGATTTATCCAGAAATTACGATCTTTAACATCAAAGCTAAATTTTGAATCTTGGAATGGGTTTGGGTGAAAAATAACATATGGAATATGTATAAACATTCGCAGCGATTTTAATAATAAAAATATGGAAAAGGATCGTTATATAACTTTTGTCTATGATAATCCCACGTAACCAAGGGATTCTCTTCCTGAATCTCCTCAGCATCCTTAAACATGGAGCTAAATAAATTGTTTGCTGTATTAGCAACTGTTTTGATTTCTTTTTCTTCAACCCTTGGCTCCTTCTTAGGAGCCCTTGTTGTTTCCCTCACACTTTCAACTTCAATTTGCGTTCCAGAGAAAGTTTCAGCACTTTTAGAAGGAGCGTTTCCAAGAAGAGCACGACATAATTCAACAGTTTTTGTCGAAACAATTGCTTTATATCGCTCATCAGTCATTGAAGACCTTGGTGACCAACAAGCTGCCTCAATGCTCTTTGCATATTGTATTGCAACATTCCTTATTTCTTGTTCATTATGGCTCTCTCCTCTTTGCTGATACAATTGAAGCAGTGTCTTCTCTATCTCTTTCATACAATCATTAAAGCATCTTTTGCGCTTGATGTAATTCCTCGGTTGAGGCTCTTTCTCTGACATCGTGAAATTGTCAACGGTCAAATATTCTGTGGTTAATCCGTTTTCTGACAGAATTGAATGCCACTTGCTTCATGAATTGACCAAATCTGCTTTATCAAATTTCTGATGAACCAGTGGACTTTTGTTTCAAATTTCAATAAAATTACGTTAGACATTTTCAAGTGGTTATACTGGATCCAGAGGCGGCCTTGAATTCGGACACTTTTTTGAAACAGAATATGGCGGGCGATATTGGGTTAAATTTGTTCGAACCCTTTTTTGAGAGGAAAACTGCGGAATCTTTACATTGGCAGTTTTTATAGCATTTAAAGCGTCCTTTCTAGAAACTTGAGTTTTTGAAACACCTTTTGATGGCTTAGGGCAGAATCCATTTGATTCTATTTCGGACAAAATTCTCAAGTAATATGAAATACGTTTTTCTGCTGAGTCAATATCTGAGGCCCTGGCCCTACTGAGATCAATACTGCGTTCATTAGCCCACTGTTCGATGACTTTCAGCTGTGACCTGTGTTTTTCGATTAAAAATAGCTTTGCACGGTTTTGCTCGTCGGCGATTTTTGCCTTTTCGGTTTCGTTTAGTTTCTCTTGCATTTGATCTGCTTGAAGCTTGATTTTTTCCGCTTGTGCAAACTTTTCGCTTTGGACCAAGCTTGATTCTTTTGCTCTGAGAGCCAAAATGCTTGAATTTGGGTGTGGGTGAAGGGAATTCATGATTTGTTGATGCTTTTCTTCTAATTCTTGAATTTCACGGTTTTGTTCATCTGTAAGTATGGTTATTTTTTCTTCTATATGATTGTCGAGATCGAGAAATTTGGTTTTCCACTCCTCAACCAAAAAATCGTAATACTGTTGTGATTCTAACAATTTTGCCCTCACATCTGATAATTTATCTTGGCATTTGTTTTGAAACTTCGTGATGTGCACCTTTTGGTTGATTTCTTTAGTAATCCTGATAACTTTTTCAGCTTCTAAGTACTTTTTTTCACCAGAAAACTTCTTTTTTAGTTCCTTAAGAGTTGGTATCAAAGATATCAATACATCATCATTAAATTCATTTACACTCTTCCCTGAAATTATACTCTCAATAATCTGATCCCTCTCCATTCCTATCCTAGCGCTCTCCTCATTATTATTTCGGGAAATTTGAACTTCAGGAGTTCCTGTATCAATACTATTGTCTTTCGATGTTACAAAAGTTCGACTTTGTTCCATTTATAAATAACGTTTATATCAATGATAAAAGAAAATATCTCTGATAGACTATATTCTATTCAGCTAAGACTTAAGAAGAATAATGTGAATACCAGAAGAAAACGAGAGGAAATCATTCAGTTGAGAGAAAGTTTTGAGAATCAAGTCCAGAAGTATATTTCTGCAATACATGATTCTGCTATTGATATATGGGATATTATCAAAGTGAATCGAAATGAAATCACCAAAAGTATGCTTTCTATTCCATCAACTCCGAAAAAAGATTCCTCGGCAAAGGATATAACTCAAGTTATGATTCAACAGCGTAAGAAAATGAATAGATATTTTAGTTTAGATGATTCTGTAGATAGCTTAGAATCATTTTTATTTATGCTCTCCGTATTTGGCTTTTGTTGGTGTGAAGAAGAATGTATGTCCTTTACAGAGTTATTGATTAATAGTGATGAAGATATTGCAAAAAACATGTGTCTTTGTCTAATTACCAACCCTATGACTCAACTCTTCTTTGTATCTGCATTAAAACCATTGTTTAATTCCTTTGAAAGTGAAACAATTGAAAAACTAGAGTTAGTTTTATTATCATCAATCAGAGAATTTGGTCCAATAATGCCATTATATTTACGGAAACTATTTTTGAAATATCCTAAACTATTTTGGGATCAGTTTCTTCTGTTGTTTTTTGACAATTATTCCCTATTTGGTTTGTATCATCCTGAGTTTTCTTTGTACTTCTCTGAGAAACTTCTTGATTTCAAATCACGTATTATTTCCTTGTTTTGTTCATGTGATTATGTGAACTCCTTAAATCAAGCTCTTCATATGCCAAGTGTTTGCATTCTGCCGAAAGAATCTCTTCTTTTAACAGTGTCTCCATCTTATCAACCTCTCACATTGATATCACCATATTTTTCCCAAAAATTTAATGGAGAATCTGAATCAAAATTTGTATTTCTTCATTACTTTGAAGAATCCAATCATATTGATATTGAACAAAATAGATCTCCAATATCAACACTTTCGAGGAGTTTTCTTCTTGAAGCTGAATTAATGCATATTGATTCGAATTTTTCTTCAATTCTTGATTATTTTAGTTCGGTTGCCACATTATCCTCATTCTATGGAAATGCCAATTTAGAACGGGATTTGGATAACATTGAGACTCTACTTCTTCAACAAACATTATCTATCGAAGATTTCGTCCAAATGATGGAAAAAGAACTTGATATTGATGAAAGTTTTTTTTCGAGTGGATTACTTAAAGAAATATCTGAGTACAGCATTCAGAATTCTCAGATAAACAAACTTACCGAAATAAGCAAATTAATTAAGAAAAATAGTGAGAATTTATGCGATTTCATCGAAATCGAAAGGAATTCTCAGTCTTTCTTTGAATCTCAATTTAATCCATCGAAAAATCCGGAAGATTTTGTTAGTGTATATAATACTCTTTGTAATTCTCTTTTTGTAAATCCTAAGAAAACATCCTCATTCAGAAACACTTTTTCAATCCTTCTCTCTCATTATGATATACAAGCTTTTGAAAAGCTTAATCGTCATGATGATGATGAAAAGCTTCATCAATTCATTTTAACCAATCGCCAAGAGATTATGGATATTAATACTCATTCATTTCTCACCCCATTTAAACAAGATCCAAATAGACTATCAATGTTCAATGAATCCATTAGAAAAGCATTTAATTCAAAACTACCATTCACCAAAATACAATATTTACACTCAGCATATACAATACTAAATGGCCTTCTCAAATCCCAGAACATTGGAGAAATTGGTGCAGATCAAGTTGTCCCTTTTTCTGTTCTATCAACTGCAATTTTCAATCCATATGGATTATATTCGTCATTTGCCCTTTTTTCTGAATTAATTATACCCCTTCTAACAACAAACAACCCTGTTGAATGTGCTGAGGAATACAGCTTAGTTCAGTTTCTCTCAACATTCAGGTTTTTATTCAAGGTCTTCGAGGACAAAATTTCTCCAAAGTGAAATAATCCCACAAAATTGATACAATTTTTTCTATAGATTACATTGTTTACGCGACGATAGAAAACTGACGATAAATATAAAGTGAATTTATAAGTTTAATGTCTTGTAGCTCTTTTCCGGAATCTGCATTAGAGGAAGCAACATTGTATTCCACTCTTCAACGTTATTTGACTAATATAGCAATGTCTAATATAGATGAAAGCTCCAAATGGATTCTATCTTCAGAATTTTCGAAGAAGAATGAAAGGGTTTATCAATTAGTGCATGAGTTGTACGCTGTACTCGAAATTAGACGCATTTCTTTTCCTGTTCTAGCAAGATTGGTCAAATTATTATTGAATTCGGCAGATGAAAATAATTCTTTAGCCAAACTTAAACCGATACTTTTGCAAAGTGCTTTCCGTCCATATGGAAACCTATTATTGCATAAGAAAGCGGAAACATTAATGTTTATTCGACATTGTCTTGTCGAGGGAGCTTTTTCAATCACAGATATTGCTGATTCCATTCATAAAGTCTTAAATGATTGCATATTCGAGACTGTTGAGAATTCATTACTAATTATGTTTTTCGGTCCTGAAATTGAATCATATGATCCGGTTCTATTTGGTATGCTCAGCAAAAGGATTCAAAAGCATGACACACCCCTAGAACCATTTTTAGATAATTTAGATCAATTAAGATCAAACAAATGGGATTTATTGAAAGAATTGATTACATACTCATGCTTTAAGAATAGCATTGAGTTTTATTTATTATCTGATAATGTTTCGGCAATCAGTGACTTAACTTTAACTGAAGCTAATAAGAAACTCAATAATCTGTTTTTCCACCCAAGGTTCCTACATGATAGAAATCCAACATTGGTTCAGTTTGCTGCTTTTTATGGATCAATTGAATGTTTTAAACATCTTATAAATTTGGGTGCTTCTCTAAAAGGAGTCGAAAAATTTGCTGCTGCTGGAGGAAATATGGAAATCATTCATATTGTTGAAGAAAAGGGCTATTCGTTTGATATGACACTAAAAACCGTAACAAGGTTCAGACATTATGATCTCTTTGAAATTCTTTTTAACAAGAACTCATTTAGTGCAATTGATGCAGACTACGAATCCCTTGATGCTGATGCAGCAACAACTATTGATTCTGTTTTTGCTAAGTGCTGCAAAACTAATAATATGTATTCTCTTTTTTATGTTCTAAAAAATGGTGCGTCTCCTACAAAATGGTCTGTTTCAGACAAGCTATATCTTGCAGCAGAAGAGGGGCATCTTGGGGTACTCAAACTTCTTTCCTCGATACCTGGTGTAGATTACAACAAAATTATTCGGGGAAATAATCCTTTGTTTGCTGCAGCTGAAAATGGTCATTTGGGTTCATTTTTATTCCTTCTATCCCAAAAGGGGGTTAATTCTAATTATAAGAAATCATCCAAAACCATGCTTCATGCTTCGGCTCATAATGGTCATCTTGATGTTGTCAAATTCATCATTGATCAAAAACTGGTAGACATTAATTCTGTTGATGCAAACAACCGAATTCCATTGTTTTCCGCAATTGAAGGAGGCTACCTCTCAGTTATTCAGATAATCTTGACTACCCCTGGATTGAATTTGAATATGAAAGATAATGATGGCCAGACAGCTCTTCATTTTGCTGCACGATTCGCAGGCGCTGAAATTGTGAAATGTCTTGTTTCAACAAACGGATTTAACATTAATGATGTTGATAAACAGGGGAATACACCCTTTCACTATGCAGCATCTCGCGAAAACTCTAGCATTGCCAAAGTTTTAGCATCATGTCAATTAATTAATTTCTCGATTCGTAACAATAAAGGAAATACTCCATTACATCTATCTGCTCAGACACTTTCAAAAGCGATTGAATTCGTCGTAACCCTTCAAGGCATAGATGTGAATGAGAAAAATGATAATCAGTTCACTGCTCTTCATCTTGCTGCGAAACGCAATAGAGGAGATAGTGCTAGGGTCCTTGTTATAGCCCCTGGTATAGATGTCAATCTCAGAACTGGTGATGGAGAGACAGCATTATTAATTGCAGCTCGTGAAGGGTTTATAGAAGTTGTCAAAGCATTACTTACAGCGAAAAGAATTGACGTTAATGATGGAAATCCATTATACTGGGCATCAAAGAATGATTGGCCAGATATCGTTGAAGTTCTAGTTGAATGTCCTGGGATCTTTTTAGATGCCGAAGGACCAGATCATAAAACTCCATTTGTTGTGACAACAAACAGTGAAATCAGGTCATTTATCAGGAAAGCAACAAAACCTAAGTAAATTTTTGAAGAGATAAATAACATTATTTAATACACTTTGAAAAGAGCTCTAATTCGTTTAGAAATAGATAAATCTGTTTGATCTGACACCTGAGACTCTATCTCTATCAGAAGAAGTCTGTGAACAATCCATCCGATTAATATGAAAAGGACAACCAAAACGCAAATCAAAAGCAATATTCCGCAAAACGAAAGTTCTCCGCCTTCATCTTTAGCTGTATAAGCCATCCCTTCCAGCTTTAAACTGCTTTTTATTGGAAGATTCCCTAATTCATGATCAACTATTTCGCTCTTATCTTTCCACGATTTAAAGTCATAAACTGCAATAGAATTGGAAAATCTCACCTTTTTCTGTTCTTCTGTTCGATCTATATCTAATAATTCCTCGCAATCCGGTGAGGGCTGATCAATCATCATTCTAAAGCTTTTTCTTATATATACGATTATTAAAGCTTCAAAAATTGGTAAATCAGTACGATAAAAAAGGACTCAAAACTAAATTAAACGGTAATATTCTGAGAATTGTTTTTCTGAGAAATAATCTGGTTTGAAGCTGATACTATTGAATTAAGAAGCTCCTGATCGGTGAGTTTTGCCAGTTCTTCGATTTGCCTATTTTGGTGATTATATTCTGTCCAATCGTAAAGAACATCTATTAAGATTTTGCGAAAGGAGAGTCTTGTGCTATCCAACTGGCTAAGCTTTTTAAGAGATGTATCATTTGTGTCTTGAATATCATCAAGAATTTTATGAATTTCTTCAAAGACTGTATTTGGGTTAGTTAAAGAGACTTGAAGCCTCCCCCTTATTATTCCCCTTACCCTTGTAAGAATTGAAAGGAGATAGCTGAAAATTTTTTCTTTCTCTTCTGTTATAGCTTGAACCTGCATTATGTAAGGTTCTTTTTGATTTTCAATAGAATCAATCAGATTACTTAACAAATCGTCATTAGATTCTAAATTAAATGTGTTGATCAATTCATTTTTGAAAGATAAAAACTCTTCTTTCTCGTGATTCAAAGAAACGTTGAGACTGCTTATTTCAGAATCTTTTGATGAGAATATATTAACAATATCATGGAGTTGATTTTCAATGGCTTCCATTGTTTGGAAAAACTGTTCGGAAATATCAGAAGATAGGCAATACCTTAAACGATAACTAGTATCTTCGTTCAAAATTGCCGAAATCTTTTTTGCTAAACCAGTTAATGCGTTGCAGAATGATCTATCTCTCATCACAGTCAGTTTTGTACTTGATAGAGATCCTGGTATCCTTTTGGATAGTCTTTTTTGGATGTTTTCAAGTTGAATATATATGTCATCACTAATCTCTTCGTTTTTGAGACATTGTTTGGATATTTCAAAAATTTTGGACTGAAGTCTATTATAATCGGTAAATGCCTCTTTGGATTTAGATAATGCAATACTATATGATGAATCTGTTTTGGTTACTAAATCCATCAAAGAAATTTCTTCTCCTTTCTCTTTTAGAACGTTTTTCAATTTGCCTTTGGCAGATTCAATTATTATTTCTTTTTCTTGGCACTCTTTGCACACGTGAGGCCTATTAATTATTGATAAGAGGTGATCTAACAAGGTTTTATCATCGCAATCGATTGCAGGTTTAGAATCAAACTGGCCAATAATTCCAATGATGTCTTCTCTAAGTTTATCTGATTCACGACTTGTATCATATTTCATAATAAAACTATTCTGTTCTTTGACAATTTCAACTAAATTAGAACACCTAATTGTTAATTCATCGTTACTTTTCTGTACACTACGAATTTTTTGGTCTTTTTCTTCAATTTGAGATGCAATGAGGCTGGATTTTTCTCTGTAAATCATTTGATTCTCTTCAATCGTTTCCTTTAAAACTCTTAATTCTTTTCTAAGAGCATCTCTTTCATCGATTAAAATTTTATTTTTTGAATGCAAATCATGAATTGCATCTTGTAATAATGACAGATTATCGGAAATCTCACTAAAACATTTTGCCTTGGGGCAAAGTAACCCAATATTGGTATCCAAAAACCGAATAACTGTGTTTTGTAATCTCTGAAGTTCGTCCTCTTTCCTTGCTACTGGAGGAGATGATAATCTCGGCCTATTAATAATAACAGTCTCATTATTTTTAGGTTTCTGATCTGAGTCATTTTCTCCTTTTGTGGGGATATCAGGTTTAATAATAACGAATGGGACATCTATTCTTTGAAATATTGGAACAACTAAATTATTAATTTCATCCTTTTTTTCAACCAAAGCCTTTATTTGTAATGGAAAAGCGAAGGCGGATTTCAAAAGACTAATAATATCATGGCATTCGGAAAATATATTTGATCGAATCATATTGATATCAGATACATGTCCACACAATATAAAATCATTGGAGAATGCTTGATTGATAACATTAAGCAATGATTTGATATCTTTTCTATATGTTTGAAACATATCATTATGACTGAAAAAATTGTTATTTGTGAACATATTTGATATTGCTGCAGATATAGATGTTATGAGACTTTGAAGGGATAATACTGATTGTGTAATAGATTTGTTTTGGTGTTTCCTCCTCTCGTTGGATTTTTGAACAATGTTTAAAGATGAAACAATGGAATTAAACTTAGAATTAATTACCCTATCATGAGGAAGAGGCGCCATATTCGAATTTCCATCAATAAAATTAGATATTTTGATCCATATTTTTTTAAAAGCTCGAAGGGAAGGGTGACATTGGGCAGCACTAATTATTTGATTTGAGTTTATTGACTCTTTTAATGTATAAAAATTCAAATAGTATTGGTCGATTTGCTTATAAAATGCGGAGGATTTGTTTGTGAAGAGTAGATACAAAGAAGATAACGGTTCTCGAATTTCATCAACTAAAGAACAGCTATTAAGCATTTCTTTAACATCTAGAGAAAATATTTCGGTAAGTTCTTTAATTTTTGCGACATTTTGAAGATCAGGATTCTGAATAAGTTTTGGTAACAATACTTGTGAACGAGAAGTTGCAAAACCAGATGGAATATTTTTTGTAAAGATTTCTTTCGTTTCCTTTATCCCTTTTGACTTCTTTTGGCTTTCGTTGGCTTTTGGAAATACCAAAGCAGATCTAGAACTCATAAAAATATCTAAAACAATCAGATTTATTGCTCATTGGCAATACTACACAACACTTGCAAATATGGAATGAGATTCTCTTCTCTATTATTCTTGCACATTGTAATTATGTTCCCTTCAAGACTTTCCCATCTCTTCTTATCCCGTATCAAATTGCGAATTAACAATGCAAAGAAATGATTATATCTTATATTATCTTGAGCCCTCAAGAAATATAAGACGATTTCCGAAACACGAGCAAATTCATAGAGCTTGTCGCAGCCATCAGGATACTTTGTTAATGTAATAAAGAATCTCAACCAAAGTTCGACGTATGGAAGTTTCTTCTCTGAAATATATCTCAAAACTCTTGCTACGTATGATGGAATCAATTTTTGATTAATGTATACTTTGTTTCGGACAGTATATGAATTCAGAATGGAACAGAAAAGATCGAAAAGAAGTGAAATATACTTGTTTTTCTTTGTTGAATCAAGAGATTCGATTATTTTGTCTAGCAATGATGGCAAGATAGAACCCTTAGGAGACTTCTCATTAATAATGAAACATCCTTGAGAATCAGGATTATTCTTAGTTAAACACAAGAAAAATGTTAATATAAAATAATTTGAAGGATTAAAAATAGAAATGAGCTTTGGGATTCCCCAAACTCTTATCAATTCATTCTGAGCATCATTGTATTCATAGACAAACTGAGAACATGTTGTCAGAACAAGACTACAAAACTCTTCCTTTTGCGTTAATTCTTCTGCTGCGTGGAATTCTTGTAAAATCATTGACAAGAACCCTGAATTGAGCGCAATCTCTCTTGATGCTGCTGACACTTTAAAGATTTGCGACATTACCGAATGTAAAGCTGATGAACTGCAGTTAGCAGATATAAATGATGAATACAATGATAAGATTTGTTCCATTGATTGCTCAGGAAACTCGATTGATCCTATCATTAAAATTCTATTGAGACAATCAAGAGCCATTCCAATATCTGCTGTCTCGATATTCTCACATATAAAATATATTAAATCAGACCCGAATTGTGAGATGGTTTCATCAGATAATGACTTAATTATATACAAAACAGGATTAATGTACTCCTCAACTGAAACCAGCTTCGTAATGAACTTAATCAATTTCTCGTCTTCAAAATCATATTGATATAGAGAATGCAATGCTGCAATTGTAAAAATGGGTGTAGAATCCAAGCTCAAATAAGGAATAATGAAATCAATGAAATTAGGTACCTGAGAGCGAATTTCTGGAAAAGACAATAATCTCAATAAATAAAAAGTATAAGGAGTCTCCCCAGATACATTGTGATATAACGATCTTAAAGAAATTTCAGTGACAGGATTTTCCTGATAATACTCAACAAGAAAATCTATAGCTGATGCTCGAGCACACATTGCTTCTCTCTCGTCAAGTAAAACTGTTAGGGCTTCAGATGCATTGATTTTGGAAAGCGTGGCAATGTGAAAAGCCATTGATTTGATAATCGCATCCTTTTGAGAAACAAACTTATCTCCATATGATGTCCGTCCAAGTAGAGAAAAAATAGTTATCAGTTGTCTCAAAACATTTACAGGGAGCTTTTCTATTATTAGAGGTTCAAGTTTGTCAAAATCAATGTTATCAATTGATAATTTGTGCTTCATACAAGTTATAATCAAAGATATAGCGGCTCTTCTGGTACTCAAATCAATACAATAAGAAGTTATTGATTTGGGAAGTGATATATTAGCTCCAAACTCAACTAAAGCTTGAAGAAGCTTCAACGATAACACTGTCGATTGATCAATCAATGTGTCAGCAATTTTAATGGCATTTTTAGAAACCTTCTTAGCTGAAAGAACACATATCAGAACAAAGTGAACAATAACTTGAGAATTATAATTATTTGTCAGAATATCTAAAGCATAAGGATCATCATCTAATTGGAAAAGAATATCGGAAGCTAAAAGAGGATTAACCATTGCTAATGAAGTAATAATTCTTATGTCATTCTCCTTCCTTACTGGTTTCTTCCTTTCTGACGAAAACGTTGTCCATTCATATATTATTGACTCTGTGGGGAGTTTCCTAATTGGTTCAAACCACTCGGGGTCATAATATCCGCAATTTCCCCTTATAACAAAAGAGTTAGAGCAAAATCTTGGCAATCTTAATAATGATGAGCCATCATTCTCAATATGCAATAAGGGACAAAAGACAGTCCTCGTAAATACAGGCAATAAATGCTTCATGTTTGAAACATTAATAGATGATATTAATTCTTTGAGTCTTTCAACTGTATCGATAACAAATTTGGAGTCTCTTATTGAAACAGCATGTAGTAATTCTGGAAAATTCTTGATTGGCAATATTCGAAGTTGTACAAGTAAATTCTTCACATTGTTATATGGATTGAGAATTATTTGGGATAATAATGTTGCAGAAGTTTTTTTCACAAACTCAGGTTGTTGATCATTAAAAATGGTATCAATAAATCCTTGGGCTTTTTGACAATCTTCTTGAGGACGAGGATTCTTGAGTTTTTCAATATATGATTTTGAAAGAGGATCTATTTCTGATTGTCCTTCAATTACATCAAATAAGATCTCGAAACCAAGAGCCCCAGATAGTGCTTCTTTAGCTTTATTCCTAATCCATTCTTCTTTAGAAAAAAGGAATCTCGACCAAGCACATAGCATACTATACTCATCTGATGAATCAATTGCATCAGAAATCATTGAGAAAAATGGTTGCTCATTCTGAATTGTTATGCTTTGAAGTGATGCAAGTTGCTTCATAGACAATTTGGAAATGGGCAAATCTTTGATTTGTCTGGCAAGAATCTCTAATGCCTCTGATTGGACAACAGGATCAAATACCCCAATGCACAAAAGCTGGTCCAAAAATGAAGAAATTGGCTTTTCATTCTCAAGTGCCAATTTGTAAAAAGCTTTTCTCACCTTCTCTGATGGATGAGACGCCATTAATGCTGGAGAAACTTTGGGAAATACAGATTCAATGTTACAAAACTGAAGAAGTTCTCTCTCAACTTCGGCTTGGTTCTCGTTAATAGCTTTTACTCTGTTAACCACATGCCTGATTTCTTCAACATCACCCCTAGTTTCTTCTGGAGAAATGTTAATTAATCTCTGATGCAAATCTGGATGCAATAATGCAATTTCGGGATCTAATATTGGTAAACCTGGAATAACATAATCTGCACTAGATATGATATCTAAAAGTGGTACCCTCATCATTCTAATACTCGTATATTCGAGTGCATAATTCACAATTTCTCTTGGTGGAATAGTATTACATATTGAAAGTAATTCCTTAACAGTCACACAAGCGAGAGGTAATATTTCTTGTTTTCGAAACAAAGATGAACAAAGAGAAGCCAATGCTTTGCAATAGGGCTCAACAATTTTTTTAAAAGATTCGCAATTATTCGTTAAAGACAAACGTTTATCTCCCTCCAAATTAATTCTTATCTTTAGTTTTCGACACCACGCTCGTAAAATTGATAAAGCCTGGTAATTACTCTTCATATCAATTGACATCAAACCATCCTGAATACCCTTTAGAATAAAAGGATCTTGTAATAGCTTTTCCGCTGGAGCATCATCCAAAAAATCCGCAAGCTTAGAGTAAAACTCTTCTTCTGTGATACTCATTATCTAATTTTAAACGTATAACGGTTTGTTTATGATTATGGAGACAAAATCAGGGAGTATTTGGGCTTTAAGTGATTTTCATCTGCCTAGCAGCCGCCAAAAATACCAAAATCTGCTTGGAGATATATGGGATAATCACTTAGCCAAAATCTCTGAGAATGTTAATCGGTTAATGAAACCCGACGACTACTTACTTGTTTCTGGAGATATTTCTTGGGCATATGATACATCACAAATGGAAGATGATTTTAAATTTATGGCTTCTCTTCCATGTAAACTTGTTTTGTCTGAAGGAAATCATGATTCATGGACAAATTCAAAAGGTTTTGTGAAATCTTTGCCACCAAATGTGATTTGGAATCAGTGTAACTGTTTTGTTGTAGGCGATGTGGCAATCGCATCTGTCAGATTATGGGATTTTGATGGAATATTCCCATGGCCTGGTCACTTCAAAGCGAAAGGCGGATCTGCAAATACTGAGAGAAGAGAAATAAACAAACTAACCAAAACCCTAGGAATGATGCCAAAAGGAGATGGTATAAAGCGAATTCTTATGACACACTTCCCTCCTCTATCTTTTGACGCAAAACCAGGTGTACTTACAAAGATTATCAATGAAAACAACGTTGATATATGTGTATATGGCCATGTACACGCCCAAAAGAAAGAAAATGCACCAGTAGCAGTGAATACCCAGGTTGGGAACACTAGGTTTATTCTAACATCAGCAGACTGGCTAGAAATGGAACCTATCCACATAGCTGACTATTTACAAATATAAACTAAACAATAGAATTAAAGTCAAAATTCCTAAAAGTGACATTTTTATGACTGAAGAGTTGAAACCATTTACTGGGTTTGTTCCACTAAAAGATCGAAAAGTTTTATATAGTAATGAGAATAATCCCTCTTCATCCATTGATTCTAATTCTAGTAGTGATGAGATTCCTGTGCCAAAACCTGTATTCGTTGAAACAAAGAAAGCACCAAACCAGTTTGAAGATGCGAAAAATAAAAAGGCTAATAAGGCAAACGTTAATGAAAAGGCTAAAGAGGATTTGAAAACCGAGAAAATGCAATATAACCAAGGTAGCCAAGACTCTACTGAAGATGATACTCCGAATCAACAGAAAGATAAGAAAACCGCTGAAGTTGTTCGACCAAAAGTAGCTTTATTTGGTAAGAATGATGACCTTGGTGAAGAAGAGAAGGGAAAGAAAGAGAAGAAGCCTGCCAAAAATGATGATTACAGTGAAGAAGAGAATGATAAAAAATACAAGATAGAAAAGAAGGAGAAGAAGGAAAAGAAAGAGAAGAAGCCAGCTAAGGATGATGATTACAGTGAAGAAGAGAATGATAAGAAATACAAGAAAGAAAAGAAGGAGAAGAAGGAAAAGAAAGAGAAGAAGCCAGCTAAGGATGATGATTACAGTGAAGAAGAGAATGATAAGAAATACAAGAAAGAGAAGAAAGAAAAGAAGGAGAAGAAAGAGAAGAAGCCAGCTAAGGATGATGATTACAGTGAAGAAGAGAATGATAAGAAATACAAGAAAGAAAAGAAGGAGAAGAAGGAAAAGAAAGAGAAAAAGCCAGCTAAGGATGATGATTACAGTGAAGAAGAGAATGATAAGAAATACAAGAAAGAGAAGAAAGAAAAGAAGGAGAAGAAAGAGAAGAAGCCAGCTAAGGATGATGATTACAGTGAAGAAGAGAATGATAAGAAATACAAGAAAGAAAAGAAGGAAAAGAAAGAGAAGAAGATACTCTTTCTAGCCGATGATTACAGTGAAGAAGAGAATGATAAGAAATTCAAGAAAGAGAAGAAGTCAACTAAGGATGATGATTACAGTGAAGAAGAGAATGATAAGAAATACAAGAAAGAAAAGAAAGAGAAGAAGAAACCCATTATTGATACTGACAGCAGTGATGAAGATTTGAAAGCAAATATTTCATCCAAGAGGCTGAGAAAGCATAAAAAGTCATCGAGTCCAGAAGAAATTCATAAAGAAATTGATGAAATGAAAAGCACAATTAAGTATATTCTAGCTACATGTTCCATCATGAAGGACAGAATTGAGTATCTTCAAGAATTCCTATAAAAACAATCATGGTTTATGTATTTTCTAAATATCAGAGTTTAACAATATTTACTTGAATTCAGATGATACACTATTAAATGACTCTATTGTATCCATAATCCCTTCACAGAATTTCTGGTTATTCTGTTGATATAGTTGCATATGAATCTTTTCTATTTTCATTTTTAGATAATCAATTCTAATCCTTTTCTCCAAAACTAATTGTTCATATTTCATGTCTATTGACTTAACTTCGTCTTCAATTCTCTTGGCTAATGTGTCTGCTATAAAATTTTCTTTATTATTTGGTATCCTACTTATTTGCCGAATTCTCGCATTCATCTTTTGTTTATGCTCCTTTTGCTTTCGATAAAGACAGAATTTCAAATCAGTTGGATTAAAACTATATATTTCATCCTTGTTTAAGCCGCGTTGATATATTAACTCCAACGTATTTTGCAGTCTGATTTCTTTTTTATGTATATCATTCTGCGTTTGCAGCAAAAAATCAGAAAGCGCTCTCATTTTGGTTGAAGAACTTCTACGAGAATATGTACATATCATTAAATAATACATATTATCTTTGATACATTGAAGTGTTGAATACATTGATTTCTTTTGATTCAGAATCATTGTCTTGAATTCATCGAGTGTAGACTTTATCTCACATAAATCTCTCTTTACTCTTTGAAGATAAGGAACTTTGTTAGTAAAATGTTCTGAAAAATGGTCAATTTGTCCAAATTTAGAATCTAATTCAATTGAGAATTTCCAATCTCTCATTTTTTCCTTCATATTAATATCGTTTAGTTTCTTTCTCGCTTCATTGTTTTTTTGAAACACTGCTTGTGATTCTTTTGAATATAAAACTTTTGCTTTCTCAATTCTATTCAAGTAATGTTGGCAATTTGATTTTAAAATATTCCTTTGCAATGATAAATAGGAATAAAACATATCTTTTTCTTTCGATACTAGTTCTCGAAACACTTCAACAATTCTATTGGGTGAAAATTTCTGCGATACCTCATGGTTATTCATTTGTCTAGTAATTCCATCACACATCATTTGATTAATAGACTCTGTTATATAGCGTTCAAAATGGTCTTTTCGCTTAAAAATCAGTTCTTCTTTAATTTTCATTTTAAACGATTTCTTTTTTATATCACATTTCAATGGTAACTGGAAATTTGGCTAAAGGGTATTATATCACCAGTATCATTCAAGATAACTCTCTTTTATAAATTGTCTTTGGGTTGTACTGATTTTTCTTCTTATTGATGAATTAGCTATTTTTTGTCCTCTTCAGTAATGATTGATGTGGCATGAAAGTTTCTTGGATAGCTATTAACTCATTGAACATGGCCTTTGGGATTGCAAATTGGTCATAGAATGATGGAGACAATGGTAATAACTATATTATAAAGATTAAGATTTTGTAATCAGCAAGTTTTTTGTACCATTATTTCGCTTTGGGTCATTTCTAGTAATGATTAATTTCTTGTATGATTTGATTCTATCCATTGGATTGATGATTATCATTCTTTTTTAATTTTTAATATCGGATTCTGAAACATGATTTAGTGTGGTAATTCTCTTTCACACATTGGGCCTTGAAAAATCTATGTTTTTATTAATCTTAATAGAAACAGCAATTCCTGCGGAAATCTGTGTCTCATATCCAACATTCAATGAAAGTATTATTTCTAATAAAAATCAGCAAAATTAATATTGATTCTACAGGGAAACAATATTCAATCATAGGAACTGTGTTCAAAACAATTTTGGACTTCAAAATCTTACAAACATATGAAATGATAATGCTCAAACACCAGAAACAATCACACTGGAAGATTATCAAGCATTAACCCAATGTATACTAGGCTTGGGCACTCCAGATGCCCTAGTAAAAGTGGCAAGTCTCAAGTATATAAACCCAACCCTAATATTCACACGCTCTTTTAAACAGATAAAATTTAAGTCAAATTTGTAAATCTCAATTTAAATATTATGGAGAAGTGTATTGAGTTTGATCAATACCTTTTTGGAGAAAATGAGTGTGATACATATGAAATACATGATTTAGATTTTTGGGTTGATCGAATCGTTATATATCCATCGCTTCGACCCCTTAATCTTGATAAAGTCGTCAGATTATGTGTGGAATATTGCAAGGACCAAAATTTTAGGAAAAGTCTTATAAGAAAATCTCTATGTTGCCCTGTTTTGATATATAGACTGTATAAAATGGGGATTTTTGTTATGGATGATATTAGGCCAATGCTCATAAGGCAGGATGCATTCATTTATTGTTATTATTTTAAAAAATATATCAAAGATTTTGATTTCCTTATGCGAAAGAAAACTTTACCTAAAGAATATGGTAATGATTATTTCAATAATGATAACAATGTTGAGGAAATGATTGAATATGGGTTCCTAAAATCGAGTATCGAGTATTGTCTGAAATATGATGACATTGATGTTATCAGAAATCTTGAAATATGTGACAACAAAGAAGCAAAGTGGAGTCCATTTGAATGGAGCAAGAAACCTAGAATTTTAGATTTGTTGTCTCTTTCTGGTTTTTTTGGATCAATCAAATGTTTCAAGTATTTATTGGCTAATGGTTACTATATTGACGATAAAGTGAGATCGGCAGTTGTTTGTAGTGGTTCTTCGGACCTTTTCCATCTTTGTAATGGAGATATGTTTTTTTCTGAAGAATTAATTGCAAACACTATTGTGTTTTCCAGATTACTTTTTTTACAATTCCTTATTGAAAATGGAGTTAATAGAGATATTAAAATTAATCATAAAACTCCTCTTCATATATCGACATTATATGGCCATATAAGTATTGTTAGATATCTTGTTGAACATGGATGTGATATGAATTCTAAAGACAAACAATTTCGAACGGCTCTTCATTATTCATCATTTAAAGGACATCTTAATGTTGTTGAATATCTTGTTGAACATGGATGTGATATGAATTCTAAAGACAGACAAGATCAAACACCTCTTCATTATTCATCATCTCAAGGACATCTGAATGTTGTTAAATATCTTGTTGAACATGGATGTGATATTGGTGTTTATGATAAGGAACATCAACTCTCTGTTGAATTGGCCACCAAATCTGGTCATGATAATGTTGTTAAGTATTTGAAAACAATTCATGATATATATCTGAAAGCATTTATTGATTCAAAGAATGGTATTCTTGAAAGTATTATTGAACTGCATCATGATCATTTGAATCTTGATACACGAGATAATGATTTTCGTACATTCCTTCATTATTCATCATCTAATGGGCATGTTAATGTTGTTGAATATCTTGTTGAACATGGATGTGATATGAATTCTAAAGACAAACAAGATCGAACAGCTCTTCATCTTTCATCATCTAATGGGTATCTTAGTGTTTGTAAGTATCTTGTTGAAAATGGATGTGATATTAATTCTAAAGACAGACAAGATCGAACCCCTCTTCATTATTCATCATCATATGGACATCTAAATGTTGTTGAATATCTTGTTGAACATGGATGTGATATTAATTCTAAAGACAATGAGAACCGAACAACTCTCCATTATTCATCATCTAATGGGCTTCGTAATGTTGTTGAATATCTTGTTGAACATGGATGTGATATTAATTCTAAAGACAATCAGAATCGAACAGCTCTTCAATACTCAGCTAGATTTGGCTATCTTTATGTTGTTGAATATCTTGTGGAACATGGATGTGATATTAATTCTAAAGACAATGAGAACCGAACAGCTCTTCAATATTCAGCCAAATTTGGATATCTTAATGTTGTTAAATATCTTGTTGAACATGGATGTGATATTAATTCTAAAGACAAAGAAGATCAAACAGCTCTTCATTATTCATCATCTATAGGACATCTTAATGTTGTAGAATATCTTGTTGAACATGGATGTGATATTAATTCAAAAGACATACAGTATCTAACAGCACTTCATTATTCAGCATCGAGTGGGCATCTTAGTTTTGTTAAATGTCTTGTTGAACATGGATGTGATATTAATTCTAAAGACAATGAGAACCGAACAGCTCTTCAATATTCATCATCTAAAGGACATCTTAGTGTTGTTGAATATCTTGTTGAACATGGATGTGATATTAATTCTAAAGACAAAGAAGATCAAACAGCTCTTCATTATTCATCATCTAAAGGACATCTTAGTGTTGTTGAATATCTTGTTAGACATGGTTGTGATATTAATTCTAAAGACAAAGAAGATCAAACAGCTCTTCATTATTCATCATCAAATGGCCATCTTAATGTTGTAGAATATCTTGTTGAACATGGATGTGATATTAATTCAAAAGACATACAGTATCGAACAGCTCTTCATTATTCATCATCTAAAGGACATCTTAATGTTGTTGAATATCTTGTTGAACATGGATGTGAAATGAATTCTGAAGACAAACAAAATCGAACAGCTCTTCATTATTCATCATCTAATGGGCGTGTTAGTGTTTGTAAATATCTTGTTGAACATGGATGTGATATTAATTCTAAAGACCAACAATCTCAAACAGCTCTTCATTATTCATCATCTAAAGGGCATCTTAGTGTTTGTAAATATCTTGTTGAACATGGATGTGATATTAATTCTAAAGACCAACAATCTCAAACAGCTCTTCATTATTCATCATCTAAAGGGCATCTTAGTGTTTGTAAATATCTTGTTGAACATGGATGTGATATTAATTCTAAAGACCAACAATCTCAAACAGCTCTTCATTATTCATTAATTAATGGGCATTTTAATGTTGTTGAATATCTATTTAAACATGGATGTGATATTAAATCTAAAGACAAAGAGAACGGAACAACTCTTCATCATTCATCATCAAATGGGCATGATAGAATTTGTAAATTTCTTATTGAACATGGATGTGATGTTGGTGATAAAACAATGCCAGGTTATTCATCTATTAAATCTTGGGATACTAAATCAATGAATAATGGTCCTATCAATTTCTCCTCTCCAATAGGTCATCAAGGGTGGGGAATGCAGTCAATAATCCAAACGAATAATATTATAAATCCCGAAAATCATCAAGAAAGAACATCCCTTCAGTTTTCCTCGGCTAACGGTCAACAAGGTTTTGCTAAATATAATTCCAATCACAAATGGAATATTAATTCAAACAATACTCCGAAGAAGATACCATTGGAGTTGGTGATGGAAAACCAAAAAGCTGAAGATATTGAATTTCTTAAAAAAGAGAAAGAGAGCTGGAAATTCTTAGAATAAAATGCTATATGAACAAGAAACAAATAATATTGAACCCTGATGTTTATTCCACCAAATCAAGTTGCCATGTAAAACCATGTTTAACCTGAAAACAACTCACTGAAACCATATTTATCAAGTGGATTCTTGTAACTTGTTATTAGCAGAAATCAATTCTGGTTAAGGTAATGAAAACAGATATTGGTGTTTTGAACAAAAATTGATGAAAATATCCATTATCATGAGCCATTGTACGATAATTTCCGATTTATCCCTTGTTCTTGATACCACTCATCAGCATCTTTCGGTTCAAAGAAAACATCATCGTTTCTTCAATGCTTCATTAATTCACCATTGTCACTTTCTTCCAGTTAGGCCTGCTTTTTTTGCTCAAGCATGCTGGTTGCTGAATTTTTTCCTGCATCTAGCATACTCGAGTGTCTATCGTTTTTAATTAATATATTTTAACATTGTAATCATAAGGAATTCTTATGTTAATAAAAATATTCTATTATAAATAAATTTTCTTTCATGGTTGGACATAGAGACTAATTCTTTTGATAATTCTATTTAAAAGGAAGAGTTTATTTGAATTTTATTGAGTTTAAAAGTTGAAGGAATTGTTGAGAATATTCTTATGAAATTACACATTGTTTGAGTTAATACCTTTTCAAAGACAATTATCGATGCTTGGACATGATGGATGCAGGAACGATAGATACTCGAGATAGCTGGATGAGCAGGGCTACTTCCACTAAAATAATATTTTAAAAAATATATTTTGACTGTATAATGTCTTAGACGATCATGTAAAATTGGCATTTATTCAACTATTTGAATATAAAAAACTGGTAATAAACTTATCAATTTTTTCGGAATCTTTTCGGTAAAGTATTGGGTAGAGAAACCTTTGCACTCAGCGGTATGGAACAGTTTGTGAGTGAATGTAAATGAAATAGACTTTGTATTATATAGAGATGCTCCATTGGAGATGTAAGTTTTATCAAAATATGAATCAAAAACATCCATAACACCACCTGCTCTCTGGAATAATGAATCAGAATTTCCGATAAAGACACAAATGTACATTCTGAGTGTGCTATGACTTCTGTCTTGGTAAAATAAGGAGGAACCTGTGTTATTGATAATGTTTGTATATGAATAATTACCAGAGCAATAATTCCAATGCTCACAAAGGGCAAACTGTGATTTACATCCTATAATACAGCTATATTTAACGTTGCCTTGAACTGCATAATCAGCAAATATGAAAGATCTGGTATTGGCATTATTATTAGTGGCGTTGATTATCGAATGATCCTGTTGACCATTTGTCAGATATAAAGATCCATAATTCGCACTTTCAGAAACTGCGCAAAAAGCAAAACTTGATTCATGAAAATCACATTTCCCTGTGCTTTTGGTGCTTATGAATGCAAATGCACCACTAACACTAGCTGTATTCATATTAAAACCACATACCCGATTAAAAACTATTTCTGAAGATGCTGAAACAAAATATACTGCACCTCCACTACAGCTACTTACAGAAATACCAGAAAATATGCTATTTTCGACCACCACCCTTGTATTGCTGCTTGTTGAAGTAATTGCTTGAGCCAACAAAACTCTGAAAATGCAACTTGATATCCAAAATGATCCTGCAGCTATAGAAATTGGACTGTTTGCCTCTGGAAGCTTTACAAATGATCCCGTGAAAAAATCTGAATAAGATGATCTCATTAAAATTATATGATTCATATTCCGAAATATGGAGCAAATCAGGTAATTAAAGGAATTTATGATTAAAATCAAATAATTTTTATATTTTATGAAAATTTACAAAATAATCGTATATTTCAGAAAAAGCCTAAAGAAAAAGGTCTGTGAAAGTTCAAGAGTTTTGAAGAATCAATTTTGGACTTCATTTTTAGTAATGAAACCAATCAAGTGTGTAGTAGTCGGTGATGGGGCTGTTGGAAAAACATGCCTCTTAATTAGCTATACTTCAAATGCTTTCCCTGGAGAATACATTGTTACAGTATTTGATAACTATGTCACTAATCTCATAGTTGAAAATACAATGGTAAATCTACAACTTTGGGATACCGCCGGGCAAGAGAATTTGGTGTTTTATAGGAAGCTAGCTTATCCACAAACAGATGTATTTATAATTTGTTTTTCTCTTGTGAATAGAAACTCTTTCGAAAATGTAATACATCAATGGAAAGCAGAAATTGAAAACAATACAACCGGTGTTCCTATAGTTCTTGTGGGAACTAAAAGCGATTTACGTGATGAATACATTTCCTCCAATAATAATAATAATGAATTTATAACAACAGAGGAAGGAAAGAACTTACAAAAGCAAATCGGAGCTCAAAGATATATAGAGTGCTCGGCAAAAACAACAAAAAATATGGCCGAAGTTTTTGAAGAAACCTGCAGAATTGTGATTAACAAAGATCAGCTTGAATGCCAAGAGAAAGCAGATGTATCATGCAATAGTTGTCTCCTGTTGTAATAAATGGAAAATTCGTTAAAGTTATGTTGAATGGAAACCCAAAATTAATAGATTGGCCTTCACATTTATAACATTATTCAATAGTATTATATTTCCCTTTTTTTTGGGTAGTGATATTGGGGCCTGTTAAAACAATTCGATTAATGCTAATTAGATAATGCTAATTTTACTCTGTTATGAACGCAGAATTATCATATAATTCTATTTTTCGAATTTATATAACAAGATAAGTAAAAACGTGTGTTTTATCCCCCTGGAATTAACATGACTCCACATCAGGATGATATTTAGCTCGATGTAATAATTATGAAGGACATATATCAAATGATTCTGTAAATATTCTAGGAATACAAACAATTTTGAGGTCCATCTAGTTATCAAGCCAATGAGTCAACATTGTTTTCAAAATGTAGGGAGATATGAGGAAGAAAATATTTAATGTGCAATATTTAAAAGGTGTTTCACAGTAAAAAGCATGACTTTAACATTGATTTCTGATGGAAAAGCTGGTTTTATTTGGAAGATCACTAGAGAATGTTCAATTTGTTGATGATGATCATGAATATTGTGGTTATCAACTTTATATTGAAGAAAGAAAGCTTTTAAATATTGCTACAGAGCAGATTTCATAATATGAAATAATGTCCAATAAAATTGCGGGTTTTTTTGTTGTGGAAAGAACTAAGTTCAGTTTTTACTGTAACCTGAGTGTTGAAAAACCTTGATATTAAGAAAATTCTTTGTGACAACAAAAAACATTTTTAGGGTTGGACAATGTTCTTTAGAAATCATTATTACCCAGATATTGATAAACATGGTCACAATTCTACTTATGTTTATTCATTTTTTAAATCCCTATCATTCAGTTAAGAACAATTGACCCCATTTTTCTTTCACATATAAAACTGAAATGGTATCCACAATAACACTGGGAGAGTATTATTCATATGCATAATAATTAGATATACCATTAATTTGCTTGTATCTCACAAATTCTTATTAATAAAATGGTAGAATTGTCAATATATTAAATCAATGTATCAATCATAATAATAATTTCGAATATCTTCTCATATTGGAATGTTTCTAGAGGATCTTTGATTAACAAAACATATATCTAATTAGTATGCATATCAATATTATGACCATAAATCAATAAGTATATCTGGCAGAGAAAATATGAAGAAAAAAGCTTTATTTATTGGATTTAATTCACCACAGAAACATTACCCCCATCGCCACATTACTAAACTGGTTCAAAAAAGAAAGCACACTCGTTTCTGAAGTATTTAACATGTTTTTTTCTTTAGTGCTCTTTACTATTAAGGAGCAATAGAGAAATTCCTGATTTGCCAGTTATGATCAATTAAATTGTGATAAATCCAACTTTTTAAAAACGTTACAAAAAGTGAAACAAATGACATTGAGCCTTATTTCTAAATTAGGGAAAGCTGCCTTCAGCGTTTATCAAATGGCAGACAAAGCGGAGCATAACCAACGGTTTGCAAAAGATTTGAAAATGATGGTAAAAGCTTGTATGAGTATCATCGAACAAACAGATGAAACAAAAATTACTCCAGCTTTGCCTCATATTAATATGCTTCAAGTTTATATTGAGAGATCAAGCGAGTTTTTAAAAAAGTATACGAAAAGCAACTGGTTAATGAAACTAATGAAAAGCACTGGCATGATGGATGAGTTTAAACAACTTAAACAAGATCTTGCAAATTCCAATGTTTTGATTACATCATCTTTACAGATTCATCAAGTTAACCAACAGCCATTTTCCCAGGCTACTGTTATTGAAATGCTCCAAGATAGTATTAGCGAATTGAGAGATTCTTTTATAAGACAGAATCAAATAAATCCGAACCAACCAATGAATAGCGACCCATATTCTGTTGATCAGATCAAGCAAACACAACTCAATGTGTTTAATAATATGGCTGATTGTGCTTTAAATAACAAGAAATACATTACCCGTAATGATATAAAAATTCCTAAGGATATCAAAGTTATCAATTTCCCCGAGATACAGATATTCGAAATGATAGGTGATGGAACAGTTGCAAACGTATACAAAGGTTTATATAAAGGGAATGAAGTTGCTATTAAAATAATGAAAAATGCTTCTCTTGATGATGTTGAGTTGTTATTCAGAGAAGCTTACTATTTAAACAAAATTAAGGCCAATAATGTTATTGGTTGTTATGGTATTTGTGTTTTTCCTAAGAAAGAATGCATAGTTTTGCAATATATAAATGGTGGAAGTTTGGAACAAGTTCTGTATAATCCTCATGAGAGTTTGTCTTTTATAAGAAAGCTGAGCATAGCGATTAATATATGCACAGGAATAGGAGCCATTCACAACGAAAAATTATGTCATAGGGCTATTAAGCCAAAAAACATTTTGTTAACAGATACAAAAACAGCATATTTATCTGATTTTGATTGTGCAAATGCCCATACAATGACATACAGTCCAGTTATTATTCAGGGAGGAGATACACTTTATGTAGATCCTCTGATCTATCGTGATCACTATTCACAATCTCAAAAAACTGATATCTATAGTTTTGGAATCATATTATGTGAGTTATTTACTAGAAGGAAAGTTTTCCCATATATTCAATATGTTTTATTAGCATATAACCCTCTTTACAATTTGGGTGGCCAAAAAAGACCATCGACCGCAGAACAGGAAACAACCAGGATTTTGGAATATACTCAGAATCTTGGGGGATATGACCCTCAAGAGATCTATAATTATGTAAGAGTATTGGATACAATCCATATTTCCATAATAAACCTTATAAAATCGGCCATTGATAACAATACTCAAATAAGACCCACAGCATCTCAGATTAATCAAGCATTATTATCAATACAATCAACCCCTTCGGTTTTATATCAAGCAGGAATAGATCATGAAGATGCGAATGAAATATATGAAGCTTTGGAATGTCACTCATTTTCCTCCTCTCTTAGTTACGGAAGAGCAGCGTTTAGATGTGGAATAATATACTCTAATCAAAATGGGCCTTATTACAATATGTCAAATGCAATACAGTACTTCGCTTATGCTGCAGCAGGTGATTCAAGAGATGCATCCAAAGCTGCTTTTAACCTTGGTGTAATATTTGAAACAGGGCTAGGTGTTCAAAAAGATATACAAAAAGCAAGAGAATACTACCTATTAGCTCTCAGCAAGGGTTTTCCTAATAGGGAAGAAGCCACCAGAGCTCTTACAAGGTGCACATGAACGATAACTCTCCTAAGTAAAATATTAATGGCCCAAGAGAGAATTTTAAAATTAGACTTGTTTAACAGAGTATACGAACTGAGCCAAAAATCTAATGAAACGGAACTAGATGAATATGCAGAAATATGGAAAGAATTGATTATTTTGTCTAATGAAAATTATTGTTTTATTCAGGCGCTCGTTCCCTTCCTTACAGATGCTGTATCTAAAAATTCGTGTTTAATTTCTGGCCTTAGATCAACTTTGGATATTATAAACAATATTATTCAAAATAGGGAGGAATATGATTTTCGTTTTCGGGGACAATTTTTATCATCACTCATACCATTTCTCCACCTCCTTCCTATCGATCATATTATGAAAGTCTTTGCTGTCCTCTTAGAGTTTTCATATGAGGAATCAGAATCAGAAAAGGGATTTCCAATAAAAACAGTGGATATCATCGAAAAAATAGATTCAATATACTTCAACTCTCATTTGATTATGTCAAACATCATGGTTTTTATTGACCAGTTTGTTTCTACTGAACTATCTCACTTAATGTTATTAATCATATCCCCATTCGCCGCTGATATAGTTGAAAAGGATATTAAATATCTGAGCCTATTCATAGATAATATAAATAGGTTTTTATTGATGGATTCGCTGTATCAACAGTGCTCAATGTATTTACTGTCATTTTTACCTTTCGCAAATATACCAACTAGTACTATAGAGCAGTTATTGCCGCTATTTACTTCTGATAACACTCTTATATCTCAAAAATCTCACAAATTGGCTCGATCTTATATAGAATCAGAAGGAATTGATAATTCATTTTTAGAAATGTTAATTACCCAATTTAATTCTGATAAATGCAACATTAGATTCTTTTTCAAGCTTGTTTGTACCATTATTGATAGTCAAGATCCGATGAATATGGAGTTTTTAAGTTTAATAACAAGTTTTATCTCGAAGTTACAAGAGAGTTCCAAGGTCGAAGAAAAAAAGGGTTATTTAGATATTTTATCGTCACTTGCTCCGATATTTAATGATGTTATAAAATCTACACATGACCAATCGATAATTATTGCTAATTCTCTGTTACCTCATAAACAGATGAATGGTTCTATTGCAGAATTTGCATTTTCCTTAATCAAATGCATTCCAAATTCTTTTTATATGATTAAGGACACTATCCTTGTAAGTCTTATAGATTTTTTGAAGCAAGTATTACCTGATCTTCTAAAGATCCAACTTCAAACAGCGGGCTTCTTAGCTGCTATTCATTGTGAAACGAACTTACCTCAAGAGTGGATATCTGTTTTAATACAGTTTTTGATAAATGCACTTGATATTACACAAGAAACTAAAGTGTTTTATGCTTGTACTCCTATCCTTTCATTATCCAAATTCTTGAATTGTCAATATTCTCAGATTATTTTCGACAAACTCTCTATTTTATTACTTAAAGAAAGCAAATGCAATCAAATGAATGCTATTCTTCATACAATGGTTTCTTTGTTTTCCAATAATATTAATGAAAATTCTGCAAAAGATGTCTATGAGAATATCGTTTTTGGAAGAATACCATACTTAAACGGACTAAGCCCTATTTTTTCTCGTGATGACGAAACAATGGTGTTCAATTATATTAGGGTATTTTATGAATCATATCCAAAATATGGCAATACAGTATTACAGTTTGTAATTGCTTCATTGCCAAAATCAAGATTTGGCCTCTTTTCAGGATTTTATGAAATAATTGAAGCATTGCCTCCTTCCCCAGAGACCGGACAAGTATTGTATTTTGCAGTTCATAGGTTTTTGTCTCAGATATCACGAACAGACGAATCTGGTATTGTTTTATTATCAAATGCGATTGATTTTTTAGTCAAGAATTACCTCACTGTCATAGATACAAATTCAATGCTTCAGTTAGTAGCACAGCTTCTCTTTACAAATGAGGAAGAAGAAGAAGAGCTAATTGATCAAAACCAAGCATTCTTTTGTCTCCTAAATATTGCATTTCAGTTATTTGCCATATCATCAACTGAAATCAAAGAAGAATTTTTCAATTCATTTATGGATATACTTCCAGATGATACTATAGCAGCAGAGCTTTCATCTCTCTTGAGCAATATTGGACTGATCATTAAGAATAAGCACTTTTCATATGCACATGTTCAACTTTTATCATATATTTTGAATTTCCTTCTTCTTGACAAAGGAGCAATGCAAGATTTCGGAATAACTGATAAAATGTTCACCTCCCTCAAAGATATATTTGTGTCTGCAATAAAGTCTAATAGAGCATTAGAGAAGAAAGTAACAAAGGGTTTTAACAATCAAATGTTAAACAAATATAGAGCACTTTTCCGTTAATAAACATCAGAAAAAAGAATTCGTTTATAATTTAAAAAACAAAGTTGAAAATGGACGAATATGAATATAAAAGCATTATGAAAATCATGGATATTATTATGAAAATGCCATGTTCTATTCCATTTTTAGAGCCTGTTGACTCAAGTTCAGAATTTGCCCCAAATTATTATCAAAAAATTCGAAGACCAATGGATCTAGGGACAATACATGGAAAATTGTTAACAAAAGAGTACAAAAACTCTAATGAATGGGAACATGATGTTTCGTTGATTTGGCAGAATACAGAGAGATTTTTTGGAAAGAATGCATTTATTTCGACGCTTTCCACTCAATTTAAGAAGAAATTTATGAAGTTAATCAATGATCCGATACCAAACACATCAAAAGAATGGTCAGCAGTTGCTTATGAGCTACAAAAAAAGTTAGATAAACTCATAAAAGAAGCACCGCCCAAACTCACGAAGTTTTGGAAGAAACAAATCAAGATTAATCCTCTTCAAAAAATGCCGATTGAAAGGATAAAAAAGCTTGTAGAGGCTTCTAATGTTCTAAAAAGCTCGCATGATGCAAAACAAATGTTTGGAATCATACATAAATTAAATCCAGACATTAATGCTTACTCAGAGAATGTTACACTTGATGTTGACAATCTTAAACCAAAGACTCATTGGCATTTAGAATGGTATATGAGAAAAAGAATGGAGGAAGATGGTTTGGAATATCCTAATTAAACATTTTTTATCTTGATGAACTCAGAAGATCTTGTTTGATTTGTAATAATACAGGTTGAAGATCTTCATATGTTTTTGAAGACCCATCAACAAAATGCATATCAAATATTTTTGGAATTGCCTTGAATTGTTTCGGAATGTTGGATATTTTGGATAATAATAATAGAACTTCGGGATCATCAAGCTTCGAAACAACCCCCCATTTAACTAGTATGTTGTATGATTTAAAAGTGGAAAATGAACATGGACTACAATTCATTAAATACTTCAATAACATTATACTATTTTTTTCCTTAGGTTTTCTCATCAACCCTAAGAAAGATATGGGAGCAGCAATATCATAATCGACTTTCTGAACAATAGAAGATAGATCGAAATCGTGATCATAATGATACTGACAAGATAATACTTGAAACAATGTATCATTACGGGCCAAATGTGATACAGCCTCTCCATGCTGATAATCAGAATCATACGAAGCATATAGAATTGCCAATGCTTGAATACAGTTTTTTTGAAATAGCAGACCTGTTTTTGATTCTATTTCTAATAATAATTTCTGATTAAATGCTTGAGAGTAATCAAAATCTACTGGTTCAAGTTTGGAAATAACAACAGACAACAAGTATAATGAGGATTTTGCTCCATAAACCAAAAGAAGAAGAGATGAATATAATACTAAGTCTTTGGAAAGTGATTTGGAAATTTTAAGATTAGCTAGGGAATAGCACAAAACAGCAATTGAGTCTTCAACCATATTATCAAGGGTGGTGATCAATTTCAAAGCATGGCAATCAATGTCTTTAAAACAAAAAGAAGAAGAGTACAATGATCCAAAAAATTTGGGAATACTCCTCCTTGAATTCATATTCTCACAAAAAACTTGAAAGAGGTTTTGTATCTGATTGTCTAAATGAAGATTATACAAATGATCTACCAATAAATTCGAGATTTGAATTGAAGTTTTGCACCATTCATCAAAGCCAGAATCCAAACGAATATAAAGATCTTTTATCTCGTTAGTGTTTAAAGGGATTGTGCTAGTATGATTGATATAAACCATTCTAATAATATTCTCTAACATGCTAGAAAACTCGATTCTATCATTTCCATGAAATCTATCTCTGTTTGAAAGAATGTAGTACAATAATTGAGTAATCCATTCATCTTCAAACAAATCAGACAAGATTAATGATTGAACAATACTAATAGAGAATTGAGATTGATCCCTGATCAGTGTATCAACCCAAAAGCATGTTGAGAATGATGGATTATTTGTTACAAGTATCATGGTTAATTTATGAGATGAAGGGTTTTTGTATGAATAAAGCTTAGTATAAAGTTTGGAAAGCGATTGCTCACTGTTGAAACGAACCCATATTAATGAGTTAAACATTGGGATCAATAGTGCTCGGGCAAAATAAAAACTAAAAACCATATCGAGAAGATCTTCTTGGCAGTTAATATCATTCACCAACAACTCAATCCAAGGTGCCAAAAAGTAGAGGGTATTCTCAAGAGCTTTCTCAGGAATACTTTCCACCATTTTGAAAAACTCTTTTAAGAATACTGAAGTATCTATTGGGTTATGGTTGGAAATATCTAAAGAAAGGGATGACACCAAAGAAAAACAATTCTTTGGAATCAAGAATGGGGGTGAAGATATTGGGTTTAATGTTCTTTTAAAATTAAATGATTGATAGGTCGAAACAACTAATTGAAATGCAGAATCATATATGGAACTATTTTCTTCACTTGATACAAGTGATGCAAAAGCAATATTGAGCAAGAGCCATTGAATAGTCCTATTTTCAACACTAACCTTGGCTTCGAAAAGCTTGCTTGGTTTTGATCTATTCCGAGCAGTAATCAACAAAGAATGAAGATTGCTTGATTCTGATGTTTGAATGAGCATTACACAGCTGTCAGTCCTAATTTGAAAGCTATTTGTATCTAGATCCAATTCACTAATAGATACTATTTGCTCGAAAAGTACCACTTGGTGCGAAAATCCATCAACAAAAGCCAATGGCGAGCATGGTCTCAGAATTTGAATTGATTTTTCATGTAATCGTACAAATGAAGAGTGATTATTAACCCTAGTTGAATGAATGGATTCTGGTATTGAAAGGCTTTCCAAAGAAATCGTAGATACTTTTGGTAAAATGTTTCCACATCTATCGTGTATTGCTTTAATATCTTTCGCAAAGTAAAGCTTCTTTATCTGAGGGAACATCTTTTGATTCTCCATTAAAAAAACAATAAAAGAAGAACAAGGATTAATGACTACAATTTGGTTTAAATATTGGCCAATATTTGGAGGACACGACTCAAAAAACTTAAGCAGTATCGAAATCTTGGGTAGTACAAACCGATCAAAAGTTTCTGCATCTAATAATACATAAAAAGGCATAGAAACATTCATTAAAGTTATATATATATGATAAAGATAAAAATTGAAATCAATAACTTTTGGCAAGCAGGAATTAACTAAATAATAAACCCCAATATTCACAGCATCTTCATTTTCTTTAAAAAACCATTTCCCCAGTTTTTCAATGATATCTTGAGGAGGCTTTAGTAGACTTAACTGAGTTATAAATGGAGAAACTTGAATACAATTGAATGTAGAAGGCTCTTTCCCTTTTATATCAGTGTTTCCATTAGTTCTAAGATATTTTATCAGCTTTTTATATCCTAAATAAACAGGATCTGATTCAGAAATATCATTAACCTTCATTTCAAGAGCTTTTTGGATAAATGACAAATCTTTTAAAAGTGTATTAACAATTTTAACCTCATCAATAGATGGTATACAAGAATTGTTGATATCTAAGTCCATTACAACCAATTCGGAAATTTTTCCAGATAATTTCTCTTGCAAAAGAATAGCTATATCATTAAAGGGATGATATGCCGGATTTTTGTCTTCAAGTGTACCTCTTGTTGATGATGCCATTAAAACAACTGATACATAAATTAGACAATCTTTCACACTTTCAGATATTTCTCTATTGGGAAAAATCATTGAAGGATTTGTAAATGCAGGAAGGATGAACCTTAAAAACAAGAAACCAAATACTACAGAGACACCATGATCAGGAAACAATTCATTAATTCGATTATAAAGCATTTGAACAACTTTGATAATTTCATGATTAATTTTCCCCAGAGAATGTAATAATTTATCCAAGATCCAAAGCAGCACATTCCTAAAGCTCTCACGATTCATTAATAAGTTATCATTCTCTTTTAGCTTATTTGGAAAAATTTGGTATCTCTTTCCATTATTTACCTCACTAATTACATATTCAATCACCGATCCTATGTTCTCTTGAATCCATTCCTTGCCAAATAATCTGGGAAAGTGACCAACAGCCCTTGATGAAACCCCATTACCACGGAATATCGAATTTTTGCTGGAATCTTGAGTTCCTTTAAGCTCCATAGTGATCATGAAATCAATCAAGTTATAATGATCATTCCTAATAACAGAAGCTTCTAATAGACCGATGCCAAAAGATTCTGCTCTTGAAAATGGCATAATATCAATTGTGGTTTCAATTAATAAATAGTTTTTTTCAAAAAGAATATTAATCAAATTTTCAGATATTACCGGAACACTATCAAGCGATGATGAAGGCGGACAAGTTATGACTGAGGCAATTGATCCAATGAAAACTTCTTTAACTATGGAAGAAGTTGATAAAAGTTCTTCAATGCAAAGCTCAATATATGTTTTGACGTTGTTCTTAATAAGCGAAATTAAGAACTTTTTTACATCAGATTTCAAAGCAGATTGATTTTGAAGAGATGAAATTGCAATATTTATTAGGAACCTAAATCTATCCAAACTCTGAGTTTCACGAAATTGAGAATTATTTTGTTCATAAAATTCAAGCCCATTAAGGATCAAAGATAGTGCTTCAAAAATTACACCCACTGTATTTTTATAACTGGTTTTCCAAATATTTGGTTTCGAAAGCCACATCGATAGTGGGGTAACCATTGAACTTCGAGCAACAATGCTAATCTCGTTAGGATATCTATTCATCAAAGAAATCAAGTAATGTGCACATAATTCATGCATATCACCAATTGATACTAAATTACAATAACCAGTAAATTGAAGAGATAGCTGAGTGATTATTGATGGGGTTACTGAAAATTCATCCCAAAAAGGCTGTCTGAGAATATTATGCATTATTTTCAATGCATTCATAACATATAAGCTGTTTCTTTGAGAAATCTCAAAAATATTAGGTTGCGGTTGAAACTCAGCAATCGTTTGTGATACTAAAAGGGTAAAAAAAGAATAAAATTGGGGAAGCAGGGATGATGGAATACACTCCACTGCCACTTGTCCAATAATATCACTCCTTTCAATAAAAGAATGAGCATAGCCTACAGTATCTTTATAAGATGCAGGCAATAAAGCCATTATCAAAGAAAAACAATTGGGAAGCTCATCTTGAAGCATTGAAACAGGCTTATATATGGTTCTTTGGCTTGATGAAGGCATTGTTATTTGGGGACATAAAACCCTTAGTAGAGATAAAAAGTATTGATAAAGGGTATTCCATGCGGTTTGAGTTCCTGATGAGTGTTTTTTGATTAACTTCAAAGAGTACAAAACAGATGGTTGCATTGCTAGGCAGGTGGATCTATTCTTACAGCTATTTACAAGAGCTTGGTAAGCTTCAATTGGTATTGAAATATTATCTTGCAATTGAAAATGATGAACAATTTTAATTATATTAGAAATAATATCTATTGATTTTTTGCAAACATCAGAATTACAATATGACAATAATAAAAGCGAGATAATCTCAAGGTCATTAAGAATAGCAACTATTGACTCGGGGAAAGGGGTATCTGGTTCATATTGAGCTTGAACAAATCCCAAAACAAAATCGGATAATTCATATACAATTTCTGGAAGCTTTTGGGTAAACAATGATGAACAGTATAGAGCAGTTGATATCATCATTTCTCCTATCCCAGACGATAAAACAGATAGTGTATTTAGGATATTACCACTTTTATAATACTGTAAAACTCTTTTCTTGTTCAAATATGACATCAAACAAAAGCAACATTCAACAGAGCTATATTGGTTCGCCAACTGCATTATCCTTGAAAGAGTTATTATACTCTCCACGTTAATATGATCAATTATTAAAGGACATATGGTCATACTTTTGAATATAAAGCGAATGTTATCTTTTAAAGCAGGCTCACAATACATTTTCTCTATGACAATTATTATTAAAGATGATAATATGTGAATGAAGCTTTGAATATTGGGATGATAACTAGCTTGCTTTACAAAGCGACATATTAGAGACCCATTTGTGTTTGGAATTGATTCGATAAATATTGGCTTTATGATAGAATTAAATCTTTCGCTATCATTAACCAAATAATATAAGGGAAGAGAAATAAACATTGCCTTTTCAACAATCTTATGAGAGGTAAACATAAATGAGTGATATAATGATATTGCTGATTCCAGTTGACTCAAAATAGGAAGAGTAAAATCTCCAAAAACGGAACATGTCGGATCTTTTGAAACAATTATTATCCCAGGAGACAAAGCAACAAGAATATTCTCAATCTCATTATCATATTTTGTTGCTTTTTTCAAAGTTTTTAAAACATCCATGAAAATCTCATTAAAGAGTCCCTTGTTTATAGACATCGGCAATAAATACAATATTGCAAATCTTGATATAAAAAAACTATCGAATCTATTAGTAATCCATTTGGAAAGAAGATCTAAAACTATGTGTCCCAAAGATAAATCCTCTCCTTTTGTAAATAAAGAAATATATTCATCGGGAGAGCTTTTAATTGATCTTGCAACAATCAAAAAAAGGGTTCGAGAAAACACGTCCCTATATTTAGAATTTACCGTACCAAGCTGAGGAAATAAAACTGTTATTGATCTTTGAGCTGATCCTATATCTGATGACAATAAGAAGAAGGGGGTTAAATAAGAATAAACGAGTGTTGGATCATCTTGATGTTGCAAAACCATCATCAATTCAGATACTAAATTATCCAAGACCGTTGAGCTAGATTGAGCAATTCTTTGAAGTAACTGAGAAAAACATCGTTTAATATCCTTATAAAACGGTAATTCGGATTTGGATAAAACGGAAAATGAACTATACTTAAGCCGGAATGTATTACTACTATCTATTAAATGAGATAATGCTTCATTATTGTTTTTTTCTACAATTACTCTTAACAAATCACACATCACACATAACCTGGCAATATTCAACCGAGAAGAATCAATAGATATATTAGCTATAATAGTTTTTAAAAGCTTAAATAATGGAATTATTATTTCTTTGAGGTTTATACAGCTTAAATCAAGTAATACAGAAGTAATGTCATTAAATCGGGTGTTCAAGAATTTTTGGGAGGATATAGACTCTTCAATCATGAGGTCAACTTCATTTTCGTAATAATTCGATATGTTTCTCATCAAAATCTCAATATAATGGGTCACAATAGATGACATCAAGTAAACGAATCTGCACTTGTATTTTTATTCCGAAGGAATTCTCTCAATAGACATTGTTGAGGGCTCGAGAAGAAAATCAGAAATATATGTTTCATCTAGGGGATAGAACAGATCGATATGTTGAGGGATTAGTTTTGAAAAGAATTCAATGATAGTGCATGATGGTTTGATTATCACACTGTTTACCTTGGGTTTCCTTCGAGAGATTGATGACCATCTATTTTTAATACTTATAGTAGATTTTCCTGGAAAATATATCATATATTGTTTCCATCTTGTACCAATTGTGGGGAACAATTCTAACAGTCTATCATCATTTTCTTTGGTCCATGGATCGTTTTTAATCATTGGATCTAAGTAATGAATATATCTCTCTCTACATTGCCTCGATGATTTGGTTGTCATAAATGAAGCGATTTTCACCCAATCTCTGGTTCCATATGATGCCACAAGGTCTGAGAGCTTTTTATCATCTAAAGAACTGAATTTTGATCTTCTGATTGGATCATTGCGTCTATCTGCCATTGGTACAGTAAAAAAGTCCAGGAATTCAAATTTCAAATAATACATATTATACACCTATTCAAATGATGTGAAGCCATTTGAATATGTTTGATGGTTTAAAATAAAAAACTATCTTATTAATTCCAAATACGAGTTATCTGATTTATTTTGTCATGTAAAACAGTTCCGAGAAAATTAAAACATAGAATCCGAGTCAAGCATTTCATAAATCAAACCTGACATCAATGAATCCGCTTTTGGTGAGAATATATCGAATTTTCCTTTAAATATCCCACTGAAACAGGAATTTATAATAAAATCATAACATTGTTCCGTTTTTTTTGTAGGTTCTTCTACATCTGACTCCCCTTCCGAGTTCTTTTTCAACCTACGCGACAGTGTTGCCCATCTATTTTTTATATTCACCGCTGATCTACCTGGAAAATATGGAATATAACTTGACCATTTTGGACCATTTTGCATATACATTTTTTTCAGCAACCCATCTTCCTCTTTGGTCCATGTTTTATTAGTTAATTCGGGCGATAAATAATGAACATATCTTTCTCGACATTGTCGAGCAGATTTGTATTTCATTTCTTCAGAAACAGCAATCCAGTTGTCTCTTCCATGTTTTTCAACAAGTTTCATCAATAAATTATCATCCTCAGGAAGAAATTTTGTTCTCATACTTGAGCTTTCAGTCATTTAATTATAACTATTTTATATGGTCGTTGTTTGAAATTAAAAAATTCTTATAAATATTAAATTCCATTCAATAATTAAATGAAATAAATTTAATATTCAATGATGCAAATTTTTTAGTTTAAGAACACTCAAAAATTCTCACAAACCAATTGTAAAACATGAATGAGAGAAATTATATCAAATATGAACCAAGATTATTAAATATTGAATATTTGACATAAACGGTAATATATTCTTTGAGATCTCAGAATATTCTCAAGTGGTTGAGTTTTTTTCGATACATGGCAACCGCTAAGGTCAATTGGAAAAAAAGTTTGAAAAAAAACCAAATTTGAAGTCTTTCAGATGAGGTTTTTCATCTGACAATATCATGATTTGTTTTTTTATCGAATGTGGCACTATTGAGAACAAAAAAATTGAGAACAGCTTCAATAATTGGTAGAGGCACGTTTTACCTGCAAGCCTCATTAAACAGAATGTCTGTTCAACAGAATGGTGAGAAAAAGAGAAATAGATTCACAATAGAGGAGGATAATAAGTTAAAGGAACTAGTATATATGTATGGAGAAAACATGTGGGAAGTTGTTGCCAAGAATATGCCACAAAGAAATGCAAGACAGGTTAGGGATAGATGGACAAATTTTTTATCTCCAAAAATAACTAAAGAACCATGGAATCGAATGGAGGATGATTTATTAATTCGCAAAATCAATGAATTTGGAACAAAGTGGGTTCTAATATCCCAGTTTTTCCCTCACAGATCAGATACCGCCATCAAAAATAGGTGGCTAATCCTCCAAAAACTCCTTTTAGCTAAGAAAATGAGAGCTGAAAGGCAACTCTCTTATGAAAAAGCATCTGATATTTCTTCAAAGGCGATTGAAGAAATGAAAGATGATCAAAAAAGAGTTTTCAGCAACGAAAACTCAATATTCCAAGATTTTGACACAACAAATGACTTTTCGGATTTTTTTCTTGAAGTAGATTCATTAGAAAGAGACTGGTTATAAAAAAATCCATCGAATTGAACATATAAAGATTATTTAGTAACGAATATTATATTTTGTTTTGCTTGATATATTATTGGACAATTGCTGAGTGGCAACAAGAACAACATTTGATTTCAACAATATGACAATAAAAGTGACAAATAGAATGGGTGACGACACCGTAACCAGTATCACTTTTTTCTTGAGTATATCGGTCATTATTGGGATAATTGTGTTATTTTTCTTCCCTATGTTTTGCATGAGACCATGTTTCAATAAAGTGCGGGGAATCTTCGCGTTAAAAGATAAAAATGAGAATTTACCGAATTCGCAAAGCCAATTAATCTAACATTCAACTTCTTGTAATAAATATTTCAAAAGATCATCTTTTTACCACTTACTCTTACCTCCCTTCTTCTTTCCGCCCTTCTTTGCTTTGGCAGGTTGTGGTTGGGCTGGTGGTGCTGCAGGCTTTGGTGGCTCTATTGGCTTACCGACTTTTGCGGGTTTTGGAGCTTGTGGTTTTTTGTTCTTTCGGTTCTTTGCAGCAGATCTTTGGTTCTTCCTGATCCATCTTTCTGGATCTGGAACTCTCTGGGGATCATAGTTCTTAGGGAGTTGCAATCTCCTCCTCCTCTTATGCTTGGCTTTATACCTCTTAAGTTTTTCAGGTGACATTTCTTCTCTCTTTCTTTTTCTCCTTGCAGTTGTCTCGACATTTATAAATGTTGCCACAGGCTCGACTTTGGTTTCGGTAACATTTGCACTTTCTTCAATTTTAGAAATCTTAATCGAGCTCTCTTCAATAGAAGTCGCCTGTTCTTCAGAGAGCTGAACAAATTTCAGTCTTTGCACATATCGTTCTGCCATTTCAATATCAGAAACAGAATAAGAAATAACAAGAAGAGCAACGGTCCAAGGAGCGTTTTGAGCTGCTTTAGCGAGTTTCTCAGACCACTTAACAGCATCTTGTCCTTTGTTAATACGAAGAGCGAATCTTGCAGCAAATTCATTGAATTCAATAGAATCATTCTCAACTTTATGCAAAAACTCTATTGCTTTTTCATTTTCATGGGCAGCATATAATAATTCAGTAATAACGGCGATCCCACGTGGTTGTTTTCCAAATGGGCTTTGGATTAAAACATTGGCAGCCTCAGAAAACTTTTGACCAGATATTAATGATTGAGCAGTGAAAATTGGGGCATATTGGCCACTGGGTGCATTCCCAGGTTCAATTGTCTGTCTAAATGATTCGGCAATTAAAGGGTTAATAAAAGTAATCTTTTCAGCTTTGTCAGCAAAGTTCAAAGCCTTTTTCGGCTCACCAATCCTACAAGATATAATAAAGTTATTAACCAAAAATGCTTCAATTTCGCATTTCCTGAATTTGGTAATCTTGTCGAAATCTGAAAAAAGATGTCGGAATTTCTTTGCTACAGATAAGTGCTCATTAGATTCAATACTAGCAAAGTTACAAGCAGCAATGGCTCTAACGTAGGCATTGGATGTTTCGTTTTCAATCAATGACAAAAGGGCTTGTTTGGGATCAAATGATTCTGTGTTAGGACTATATTCAATCATGATGCCCAAAAGCATAAACAATTGGGATATCAATGATGTCTTGTCTTGAACCATTGCCTCACCTTTCTTAATGAACTCAATTGCGGCGGATTTCTTTCCAGATTGAACCAAGCATACTGCTGTATTATAAACCTGCTGTGCTAAAGATTCGTTATTAATAATTTGAGTAATTTGGGAATCTAATCCATTGATTGCATAAACTGCACTTAAGTTTACAAGATCTTCATTGGATAAATCACTTGTGTTCAATTTGGAATAAATTGAAAGACATTCTTTAGGATTATCAAGCCTAAATAGAATTTGGCCATGAAGATGCAAAAATCTCTCAGTTTCCCTCACATTTTGCGGAAGCTTTTCAATAATTGCCAAAGCTTCTGTCAGTTTTTCAAGCTTATACAAACAATATGCTCTTTCGAATTCACATCCTTTAAGATTGGCTAAATCTACAAGTGCATCATCAAACTGGTCATCCATAATATATGCAACAGCTCGGCATAATTTTGTTTCCTGATCATCTGGAAGAAAATCCAAAATCTGGGAAGAGATATCAATAATATCCGATGTTCTTTCCTCATCAATAGCCTGCTGCAAGGCGGTAAAATACTCTTGCGCTCGATCACTCATTTTTGGCACTTTTACAACCGCAATTTTACAAAATAATCACACCTAAGATTTAAAAACAAAGCTCCTTTATTATTGCCATTTTGGAGTCACTTAAAATGAGATTTCTTTCCACTATATAATAAAACATAGGTTGATCCGATACATGTGAGAATCAATAAAGTAATAGATAAATGAAAAATCACAAACAAAGGCATATTTCTCACTAATAGGAAAAAACCAAAAATCGAAGTTAGCACTCCAGCAACTGTCAAAGTATCATAGTGTATAAACAATGACTCATAAAAATCATTTGATATCATAATTGTATGATGAAGAATATTCAAAAACTTGTGTAGTGTTTCTTTATTCAGTTCATCAATAATTGATTCGGGTAATTCGCAAAAAAAAGCTTCTCTAATATGATCCGGAATATTGAAAACCAAAACCATAAATAGATACAATGTTCCAATGTAAAGCAAATTTGTCGCAAATCCCCTTTTAAAAAAAACCAAAAATATAAATAACATTATATGCATAACAGTTAGTAAAACCCCAAGCCCAAAATAAGAATTTGGGTGGAAAACAGAAAGAATTTTCCTTAAAGGATCCTTATTTCGAGAAACAAACTCATCATACCAACTGGTCTCCTTTTTCATTCTATATAATCGTTTAAAAGGGTATTTTATTCCCTTTTTTATGAAACAATCTCAAAAGTTTCTGGCCGATAAATTAATATGAAAAAACCCGTCTATACAGACCTATCTCTCTCTCTTCCAATTCTTGTGATATCTTATGGTCAAACATCCAATGATCTGGAAAAAATAGTGAAATTATTGTCTGATCAATGCGGTGTCACAGAATGTACGAATGTAACCGGAATTAGTGATTTATGCAATCAAAGAAGGATTTCGTTGCCGGAGAGAATGAGAATTCAATTTATTCCTTGTATTAATCAGAAGGACTACTTTGAAATGTCAAAACTATTATTATTAGGCCAAAACCAGTTATTTCATCAATCTTTTGGGACTCTAGTTATTATTGATTATTCTGTTAACAATAACATTCGAATACTGAGAGAGTCATTTGGGAAAGAATATCCTGAATTGAAGAATTATGGTTTTGTGTACTATAATGCTACTGAAGAATTGATCCCATTTCATTCACACGATACCCATTTATCTTTTAATACATACAAGGTAGAAACAGTCATTTCGCACATTAAACAATTTTGTTCGTTTGCCTTTAATGGCATCATGAATTCCCCACTTTTCGTTGATTATCTATCTCTTTTAACCAGGAAATCGGTGAGAGGTATTTATGTCAGTACTTTTTTCATGCTTATATCCGTTGATTCATATGATATAGTTCAAATTTTATTTAGTTATTTGAAAAATGCAGAAGTGTTTAATAATTCCAAAGTGTTTTGTTCAATTTATGAGATTATGGGGTTGATTGAACAATTGGAACCTGGAATACTAAGGAGAAAAAAGCTATATGAAAAAATCCCGACTTTAATTGCCCCATGGCCCATTGAAGAAGTTGCTTTTGATGATGCTTCATTTGCTTACTCTGTTGCTGCTGCTTATGCATTTAAAGCAAAAATTTATTATAAAGTAGTTGATCTCGGTCTTCGTATTTTTGCATTAGGGAAGCATCATATGATCAATCATTTGTTTTCATTGATAGAAAAACATGCTTCAAAACCAGATTTGATGGCATTAAGGGCATTGAATTTAATTGAGTTATGTTCCAGAATGAAATTAGAATCCAAAGCATCATTTTTTGCTTTTCGGTTTTCTCAAATTTTTGAACAGGATTATAGACTGGTGTTCTTAATGGAATCCCTCCAGCTAATGCAGCAATCTGGAAGAGGATTACTTGTTTATGAATTGCTACAAACACCATTGATGCTATCTATCGCCAATGAATGCTCTTTCGACCCGAAAGAATTAGGTTCTTCTCTCTATAATTTTTTGGCTCTCATTGGAAAGAATCTCTCAGATGATATCCAAAAAATGCTATTTTTAAGGCTGTCAGAGATAGAAGGTGTATCTGGGTATAATGGTTCCCCATTGGTTTCTATCACTAATGCAGATCCATTACCTAGCACTTGCTCTATTAGAGAAGTGTTTGATAAAAAATCTCCATCGAAGTCAAGTAGTTGTGTATTCTTATATAATGCACTTTCAGGATGTGATTCACAAGCAATAATTCGGAGTTTTTGTAACAAGAACGATGTTTTTCGATTTGTAGTTGATGTATACAATCCATTTACATGTTCAATTCCTTGTATATTATCTATTCCTGAACAGCCATGTTTGAAAAGCGATAGGAGAAGCGTTCAATTGATTCCAAAATCCAAAACCACAATAACATTATCCGCCATTCCTACTGAAGAACAAGTTTTTTCCATATTGTCAATTAATTGTTTGATTTATGGGGCACTATCGCAAGTATCACTTCCCAAAGAGCTTTCTTTTCATGCAATAGATGGTGCTCCAAATTTTTTCGTCCGAACGGGATTAACTCAAATTCCACGATATATTGGTGAATGTGTTATGTTCCCTATTTGGATTGGTAATAAATCAAGGGAACCCATTTCCAAATTATCTATTGAATATCCTAAATGTGCAACTTTTTCCCACAGCAGTTTTACTCTTCCATTACCAAAGGGAAGAGAGCAAATAACCCAATGTCTTTTTTATGCTTCACCATTTAATGTACCTTCATCAATCAACATTGTATGTTCTGCCAAGAACAATCGAGTAGAGTCATTCTATGAGATACCTATTAATTTTCAAATGAAAAAATCGATAACAATTGACTCGATTGGAGTAATCAGAACAAACTCAGAACTCTTCGAGCCATTCCCAGATTATATTTTCCTCTCTTTGTCAATTAGGAATGACTCACAATCGACATTTACACTAACAGGTATGTTTCAAACTGAGGTTGAGTTCCCTTCACCTATACTATCAACAAATCCCAGATCATGCATATTATCATCAAATTCTGCATATGTTTTTATTTTACCAATATTAAGAAAAGAAATTATAAGCTCTTCAATGATTGCAATCCCTCATAGAATTGTTACAGCTGCTTCAATATATGAAGAAGTGAAAAGAAGGAAATTAACCAAAGAGGAAAGATTCATTGTAACAAAACTTGTTAAAATGGTTCAATATATAGAAAAGAGACTTGATATATCATGGATATCCGAAGATGGACGAAGTGGAAAGGTTTGTGATATTATTTGTTTGCCTGATGAGAGTATATTTGAGCAAGCTAAAGTTACCCGAATATACCCAATCATAAAAGCAAGGAATTTTGATCAGCATGCAGTGTATGCATCTGAAATCATTGTTCTAGATATATCTTTTGGACAAACAATAATTGACTGGTGTTCAATTGATTTGGGAAGATTGAGTGATTCAAAATATGGTGTAATGTGGGATGGTTCACTCCTTCAAATGAAATCATCTTCTTTTGAGTTCAAGTTTTGCTTTTCTATTCCTGGTACATATGATCTGACAATTAAATACCAATCAGGAAATGGTGATAATGGATTCAGGGTTTATACCATTCATGTTGTGGAATATTCTGATTAGTCTAAGTAAAAAAATTGTTTATTAAAAATGAGTATCGAAGAATTACAAGAAAAAATATCTATTTTTTATGATCCTACATTTAATAATGATGATAAAGTAGAGGCTTCTAAATGGCTTGATAAATGGCAGCACCAAGATGGTGCAATACAGGATTGTATCACCATAATTCGAAATAATTCTAGTCTTTATGAGAATTTTGTGGCTTTACTTTCCATAAAATTTATTGTTTGCGATAATTGGTTAAATATTGATTCGAATGTAGTTTATGAGCTTGTTCATTTGTTATTTGATTTGGCGATGCTTGAAAAAGCTGCGGAAAATCGTTTGATATTTATTTATTCCGTCAGATGTCTGATGATAATTTCTATTTTATCCATGGATATTGATATTCAGATGCCAGATTTCGCTTTTCGATTTGATGAAAAAGATGTTTTGCTATGTTTTGCAATATATTTCGAAGAATTTCAGCATAACTATCATAGAAAGTATTTATCAGGTCCAGAGGAGGCAATAAAAAGAGATAGTGTATCTTTATTCTCTGAGGATCTTCTCAAGAATAATCCAATGTCAGTAGAGTGGCTTATTATCAGCTATTCTATCATACAAAACTTAAGAGATTTCGAAAATTATGAATGGATGATCGAAAGAATTACTGAGACTTTTGGACACTGTGCAATGATGAGATATGCGATTGAAATCATTTCATGTATTCTCGTGTACGAAAACCAAGAAGATTATAGTTTTTATTATACTGTTTTTAGTTTATGCTTATCATTTTCCGAATTTTTGAGAAATGATACATCTAATGAACAGAATTGGGATTATCTAATGTTGCTTTGGTCTGGCATTTTGAATACGCGAACTAATTACATGGTCGATAGTGGGTTTAAAGGAATTACAGAAAAACTTCTTCAAGAATTTTCTGAAGTAATAAAGGCCGTTCCCATAGAGAATGAGCTATGGGAACATATGATTGATGCATTGAGGAGTTTTTGTCAAATATTTTCTGGTGATGATTTCATTCAAGCTGAGGCTCTTGAAACTATTTTTCAACTTATAATAATCATTTTGGAAAGGGGTGCTTCATCACTTCCATCAATAACAGGAGTTTTAAATGAAATATGGACCATCATTCCTGAATATGTTATAGATGCTATCTCATCATTGTTTCAAACACAATCTTGCGCATTTTTTTCCTTGATTTCTTGTATATGGCCATTCTTGGATAAGGATAACGAATTCACTTATGAAATTGGTATCAAGGCCTGCGATGTACTCATATCGATGACTGAGTATTCAAATTCCGCTTTGGATTTTATCATACATGTTGGTTATATCTTCCCAGAGTATTATGAAAGCTTTGTAACAATAATTATTAATTATTTTTATTTAGCAAAGCCAGCAGTTTCGAAATATGCTCTTTGGAATATAATTGCAAATAATTGGACAAGAGAATCACATATCAACTCCGAGTTGTATTCTTTTTTGTTATCCATTGTCGAGGATCCATTTCCAAAAAAGTGCTGTTTTTTGATTCCATCCATTATTATCTTAAATGCACAAATGAGTGATAAATCTAATCTGGGTTCATTACACTCATTGATTATCTCAAGTCTCCAAAATGTTGTTGATATGAACAATGAAAACGATCTGGTGAGTGCAATTCGAGTTTTATCAAGCTTAATCGTAGGGACACACTGCTTGAAAAACATTTTGCCAGATGGCGATCCTCTATTTTCGTTTTTTGATGGACTGTTCAATGGGATAATGGATATTTTTGATGAAAGAATCTGTCTTTCTGACAAATTTTCAATTCAAAGCGAGCTTAGTCATTTGTTTGAAGTCTTTTGTTTTATGATTGATATCAAAAGCCGAATTGTATCTTGGGTTGAGCTATTAATCACACATAATGCATTTGATAGTTGTCATGTAAAACTCATACACTATGTTCGCGATTTTCTTCCAATCCCATGCTTTTATCAATATTTTGAGTCTTATAATCCTCAGGACAATATTGATTTATCAGAAACTATAACAAAATGCTTATTTGAATCTAATACAGAAAAAGATTCTTTTTGGATCGCATTTCCGCTTTCAATAATTATTAAATTAGTTCAAAATGTGAAAGAATCAATTACTTCGATGGTATCTCAATCCATAATAAGAAGATTATCCGATAATATCGATTTGCCGGCGCAATTCCTTAACGAACTCGTTTTTCATCTCGCTTATGGGATTTTTCATGGATATTCATATAACGATTCAACACATGCTTTCAAGTGTATTCAGTTCATAGTATCGAAAAAAGAAATCGAAAACATCAAATCCATAGCGGAGACTGCAGCAGAAAACAGACCAGAATTCATACAGGATTTCTATGAGGCACTGCTAAATGATAACACAGAAAAAAGAGATCTAATGTTGAAAGCTTTATATGGATAAACTTGTTTACAACTCATGGTCCATGATCGTCAAGACCTCTGTAAACATCAGAATTTTCAATATAACAGTTTCCGGTTAGCGGTTTGGTCTGTCCTTTTTGAAAATGTCCAGCAGAAACTTCAGCCGCACATTTAAGAACCCATTGCGTCCATACGAAAAAGAGCGTATGACCCAAGAACTCAAGCTTGTTGGTGAATACGGTTTAAAGAACAAGCGTGAAGTCTGGAGAGTCCAATATACAATTTCTAAGATCAGAAACGCTGCTCGTGCTCTTCTTCAACTTCCAGAGAACGACCAAAAGAGAATTTTCGAAGGTACTGCTCTCGTTCGCCGCCTTCATAAGCTTGGAATTTTAGATGAGGATAAGAAGAAGCTCGATTACGTTCTTTCTCTTACAATCAACGACCTTCTTGACCGCCGTCTTCAGACCATGGTTTTCAAGAACGGCAAGGCCAGGTCTATCCACCAGGCTCGTTCCTTCATCAGCCACAGGCACATCTCTCTTGGTAACCAGCTTGTTGATCAAGCAGCTTTCCTTGTTTGGAAGGATTCTGAAAAGGACATCAAGATGGCCGATACATCTGTTTTATCAACCGAAAAGGCAGGAAGAATTAAGAGAATGAAGAACAAGCCAAAGAAGGGCAACGACTCTGACTAAAGAGTATCTACATTATAATTTATTTAATCGTTTCATAACGTATAAATTGATACAATGTCTCGTTATAGGCCGGATAAGACCAGATCCCAGATTGTTTTTGACTCTAGTGATGATCAGTTTTATTCATCGATGAATTTAAGCACCATTCCCAACAAAAAGCCATATGAAAGGCAAAAAGGAGAGAGCACAATACTTAAAACTGATGATATTGATGGAGCGAAGTATGTATCGCCCAGAATTAATGTGAGGAACACCAATTTAGATATTACAGATATACCAGGAACAGTCACAAAGCCAATGGTTAATGAATCCAAACCGGCCAAAGATTTATTGGCGATTGACGATATAGACGGTGCAAAGCCAAAAATACAAAGGCAATTGCCCCATTCAAATCGAAAGATTAATCCTGTTGATCCTGTTTATGAATTGCCATCAAGTAAGAAGGAAGAGTATCCTGTTCCTAAGTTTATCCGAGATAACATGAAGAACGATGATGTTGAAGGTGCATCTCCCAAGCCATACTTAAGCGATAAACCACCCCGTGATATTATGAGATTGGATGATATCATTGGATATAAACCAAAACAAACAATTCAAAGGGATTCAAAGACTAACTTCTCGTTTGATGTAACTGATATTAATACTGATGGTCAATTTAGGTCCAAAAGAGTCACAAATCCTCTTACCCCTGAGTATTTCTTTAATTCTGAAGTAATTACCGATGATTTTGGCAGAGCAAAGCCTCCTCCTAAGGGTCATTCAACACCATATCATCCATTAGATGTTACTGATATCCCTGGTGCTACAGCTGATAGTGCAAGCATGAAATTTAGAACATTTAAGGCAGAATCACCAAAAGAAGATGAGAAATCGGGACCAACAGAAATTTTGATGCTGCCATCTATGGCAAAGCAAACAGAAGAGCTGAGAAGAGCTCAAGAAGCGGCCAGAATTCGTGGAGAAAAGATTAAGTTCTATGAGAACCGAAACCTCAAAGCTGATAAAAATGGTACAGATCCTGCTCAATCTCTCTTACGCCAGCAAAGAGAAGAAAATCGAAAACGAGGGAATTTAACTTTTGGTGATTGATTATGTACATTCAAGTTTTCATTAAATAGCTTAATGTTTATCATACAATGTTAAACCCAAAGGATCTGAAAGCTCATCGAGCCATTTCTTTTTCATATCTTGCGCCTTTTTCCTCAGAACGGGAACATCAATGGCCATTATTTGTGTTACAAGTCCTTCTAAATATGTCATTGCGAATTGTAGTTGTGGGTCATCATCAACATATTCACTGAATGACATTGTGTAAAGAGCGATTTGCATCCATTCATCGGATCCATATGTTAGGACACATATAATAAGTAATGGAAACAAGCTATCAAAATCGATTTCTACGTCTTCAGCAGGAACCCCTTTATTAACCACTAATATTTTTTTCATGCATTGTGCTGTTTCCTGTATCATATTCCAGAACATTCTTGCTATTGAAAAAGGATTGGTCAATATTGTCATATCAAACAGGATATCAACAGCTGTCTTGAAAGGCCAAACCATTCCATTAAGTGATGAAAAGGATGTGTATGCAAACTCTGGTTCTAAAACAGTATTTGCAATCACAGCTGGAAACAAATCATGTACCTTTGGAAGAGGCCTCTTTCTTGCAATTCCAAACGGGTAGCTCTTTTTTGACCATCCAAGATCAAATAATAACTGTTCTACCTTTTCAAAAGGAGAACCATCAGCAGTCATGTGATCAATAATGGTAAAAACATCATTATACTTAAGCTGTGTTATTCTTTGTTCGAATCTTTTTATAATTTTGCCTGGTTGACTAAGAGGGTGAAGAGTGTTGAACTCCCAGTCTCCAGATCCTGGTTTAAGGGGGATGAGTGGCCTAATTTGTTTCTCAAGCATGGCTATCTTATGAGTAATTTCTTTAACTTTTTTAGATTGAAGAGGTAATGATTCATAAAAAAGCTCAAGGTTGATAATAGGAATAATATCATATACCTTTGACAGACCCTTGAGCCATTCTGAAAGCTGAGAAGCCTTATTGATCATTGACCTGAGCCTTTCAGATTCGTGCCGGTGAAAAGAAATCCTTTTTTGTTGCAAAATATAATGTATTGCTGCCGCTTTTCTTAGTGAATCAATACCTTGTCTTGAATAGACCTGAAGCTGTATAATCAACAAATCTCTGTTCTTTGTTTCCTCAGACCGAGTAAAAACATGCGAATTTAGCTTTTCCTTCGTTTCTTTTATATATTTATCTATATTGTCAATATCTCTTTGAAGTAACTGTTGGCGAGATTGCTTCATGCCTTCAGATTGATTGTTTCCAATCGACGTAGCTCGCTTTTTATCTATTAAATACTCAAAAGACGGCGTTTCATCAGAAAATATACCGATTATCGGTTCGAGATTATCCAATTTTGGCAATAGCGACGTTAAATTATGATTTGCACAATTCCTCTGCTCATTTTCAAATAAATAAGATTTTTCTAACGTTAGGCTCTTGATTGGCTTCCGCTTCTTGCGAATTCGCGTATCATCGCCCAGCGAAAACAAATCCGAAGTTTTAGACGATCGAAGCACAATCTGCGTGATGGGGGGTTCCAAACGAACCACACTACCCTCAATTGGAACAATACCAATATTAAGCGGATCAAATTCCTCAAATTTCTCCATTTTTATACCTCCGGTTAAATAAAGCAATGTCATGAACGTTGTATCACTGGATTACACTGCCTTACACTGTCAAATTGAATTGAGTGATAGACGATTAAAAACATCACAAAAAAATTTGGATCATTTCGCTTGAATTTTTTAAAGGAACCGCTTTTTTCAATCAATTTCAACCAAAGAGTCACAATGTCAAAGCAATATTCGAGCACAGAGACTCGAACCAATCAATTACGACCTATAAACACGATTCCATGCGAAGTTCTGTTTGAGCATACTTATCGAAAGTCTTTTGTGACTGTTGCTTCTTCAGTTGCGGATCCTCGTGTGTGTGCTTTGGTTTTTTCTATTAATGGCACTGCCTATGCGAAATCGAGTTTTCTGATGCCCATTTCACAAAACCTGAAATATGACATATTTTATCCATCTATTAGGCTCTCTGATGGGAACAGTATTCATTTTCTTCGATTTGGGTCTAGGAACATGATTTTGAATTTAATGTCCATTATTGATGCCAAAATTGTCGAAGTTTATCGAAATAAATTGACTGTCACTGAGATCTATTCGACATTTTTTGAAGCTTCAACATCTTCGAGAATTGTTCAAAACGTTTGCAAAGAAACGTTTTCATACTTCAACTCGTTGTTTCGGATATCCAAAGATATGTATTTTGATGATCCTATTGCTGTTACAATGCTGATACAGCATGAGAAATGGTTTAGAAAGCCTCATGATTTGAATGTCTTTGTTTGCACATGGAATATTGACCAAAAAGATCCTCCTGAAAAACTAGATGAGCTATTCACGAATAATTATGATATATTAGTGTTTTGCTTTCAAGAAATTGATATGACAATGGATTGTATTATGTCAGGGCATTCCCCTGTTAAAACACAGAACTGGAATGAAGCTCTTTCTAAAGCTGTTACAAAAACTCAAGCATCATATATTGGTGGAATGCAACTTGGTACATCATATATAGCTGCGTTCGTTAAAACAGCATTGATTAAATCAGTTGCTGATATTCAAACAGCATCTGTCACTCTCGGATCTATGGGATTTTATAACAAATCTGCCGTAGGTATCAGTTTTAACTACAGTGATACGAGGCTTTGCTTTATAAGTGCTCACCTTTCTCATGGGAGGAAAAATGTTGAACGAAGAAATTCAGAGTTTTGGAAAATTCAGTCAGAAATGGTGTTTGTGGTCCAAAAGAAGAAACAAGATGGTGATGAAATTATTAGATATCATTTAGATGATCATGACGCAATATTTTGGAGTGGAGACTTTAATTATAGACTTACTATTCCAGACCCAGAGAGTAGAGAACGATTTAAGGAAACAAATTACCTTCTCTCGAAAGATCAGTTAATTACGGCTCATAAGAGAAGTGAAGCATTTGTCGGTTATAATGAAGGAGAAATCACTTTCCCACCATCATATAAATATGATAAGGGAACAGAAAACATCGATTCTTCATCAAAACAAAGAGGGCCTGCATGGTGTGATAGAATATTTTTGCGGATTGTTGGTGAAATCAAGTTTGTATCATTGAACGAATATAATATGAGGAAAAACTTCTTAATGAGTGACCATAGACCTGTCTATTCTGATTTCAAGGTTAAAGCATGGGAATCTGATATTCAAAAAGCACAAGAGCTTTATAAAGAGGTTCAAGCAAGCATAAGAGCATTAAGATGGGCTACCAGGCTTAGTGATACATATCTTGATTTTGGCACTGTTAAATTTGGTGAACAAACAACAAGAACCATTCATCTTCATAATGATGGCCAGGTACCCGTAATTTTTTATGTCAAATTTGATGCGCCTTGGCTAAATGTTCACCCAATTAGGGGTACTGTTTTTTCTGAACAAACATGTGAACTTATAGTATCTGTTTTGATTGATCAAAGAACACAGAACGAAAATCCTCTAATTACTCAGGATTTCATGAAACACGTTACCATTTACTATCCTTCTGGTAAACCTCCATCAGGATTTTGTGTCGGTGGTACATATACTTTGTCTCCAGTAGGTATGCCATTGGAGTATCTCATAAGATTGCCCGTTCCCCTTTCAGAAGCACCTCCTTCGCTGTTTATGCCCAATAATCCTGAAGACATTTACTCTGCTCCTATTATGAGCCAGCCTATTCATTCTGAGAATCCCCCTGAAGTCACAATTCTCATTGAAGAACTCAGGAAAATTGCCAAAGATCCTCAAGTTTTCATCAAACCCGGTAAATCTGAAGATATTCTTCAAGTTTTGGAGATTCTTAGGTGCAGAGGGTCTCTTGATGGAAAATTCGATCAGTTCACAGTTGCTGGGGCCCTGCTCTCGCTATTGGATGATTTCTATACCCCCTTGATTCCCCCAGAAAGAATAAGAGCCTGGAATCACAAAGAAACCTCTGCTCAAGCTCTTCTTGTATCCCTCAAACCTGAAAATCAATCCATAATTCGCTACATTCTAATGTTCTTTGGCCTCCTTTTCAGGACCCTTTGGAAGAATTTAGAGCTGAAAGATCAGATTTTAAGTTTGTTTGGAGCAAACCTTGCTGTAAGAAGAGGCCAAAATGATGAAAGTTTGTCCAAACTCGGTATTAAGTTTTTCACTGATATGATTAATTCATAAACCATTTTTCACTTTTTCTTTAGGAAATGGCTCATATTATTGTTTCTAATTCCTCGTATTTATTTATAGTTCATGACAAAACGACTGTTTTAATGTTAGATGATTCATTAAAAATAAAGGGGGAGCTCCAATTTGAAAAGGCTGTAATAGGTATATCAGCCAACGAAAACGATCTTTTTGTATCTTTAAAAGGAAAAGAAATACTTGTATATGACATATTAGGGTTTTCAGCATCTTCATCGGCTAAAAAATCATATTCTTTAGAAGTTGATGCTTACATGTTAAAATATGTAGATTATAATGGAAATCCTTCCATTTTATATGTTGATGGTGGTGATATTTTGGTTTTAAATCTTGAATCAGCCAAATTTTCGCTTTTATTTGGCCATATTGCAACATGTACTTCATACGAATTTGATAATGATACAAAAGCCATAATATCTGGTGACCGAGATGGAAGAATAAGGATTTCTTCATTCCCAGATACTTATAAGATTAAGGCTTTTGCATTATTCCATGAAGAGTTCGTTACCAAGATCTTATGTCTCCCATCAGGTGAATTTGTATCATGTGATGGAGAAAACTTAGTCAAATGGACATCAAATGGGAAAATAGTTATGAGTAAGAATGTTGCAACTCCAGAAACCCTTATTAGTGATATTGCTTACCATGCAGCACGTAACCTACTATTTACTAATCACAAAGGCGCAAGTATTTCTGGTTTCAATCCTGAAACATTCGAGAAAGAATTAGAAATCGAGTCTCCTAACTGTTTTTGTCTTCATTCATTTAAAGACTCTGTTTATTGTGGGTGTAATGGAGATTTAATAAGAATTAGCAATGATATTCAGCACTTACATGAAGGAACACTCCAAAAGACAGTTTCTAGCGATTTCTCTATTGAACACAAAAGAGTTATTAAGAAAATTGTGGTTAGGAAGGGAGTTTCATCAAATGAAACACTTGAGCTTTGGAGAAACCCAGAGAAGGCCCTGACTTTACATGAAGATTAAATAGTTTACATATTTTCCCAAAAGGGTATTTTTTAATGTTTAAGCTTCCAGTTCTGAACCTTCCTAATTCTCTTAAATTGGAGAATGTTTTTCCCAAAGTAGAACCTCTTTCTTCTAAAATGGTATATATTTGCCTTCCATTCTCGACCGAGATGTCTATATCTGAGTTTAAGGGGAGATATCCAGACATTCAAACAAGCTTTGGAAAAGGTGCTCGTGTAGTCCAAATAAGCCAAAATCCCGAAAAATTGGTGCTTATTGGTGACCAAAATGCTGATTCTCCCATCCCTAGCCTTCAAATGCTCGATTCAGCATATCAAAATATCTCAAATCTTCCATTTTTAATTGATCAGTGCCAGCAAGAAAGTATTTCTTTGGAAAAATTAATTGAAAACAGTATAGTTGAGAATGAATCCCTGCAGAATCATAAGGAAAAGCTCATCTCTGAGAATGCATCCTTACAAGAAGAACTGAGGTCGATTGAAAGTGACATACTGCGTCTTTCTGACGCATCACAGCAAGTGAAAAGGAGCTTCGAAGAAGTTCTCAGCAAACTCTCTGATAATTTGTAAATTACAGGTCTGTTCTATCAGCCAGCTATTTGAACCCTGGTTTCTCCCTCTCAAATATTGTGAGAATCTCTTTGAATATTTTAATAGTTGAAATATATATTTGATATGTTAATTTCCATCGTTAATTTATTGAAATCATGGCCAACATATTTGATTCATTTCCTGTTTGATGAGCGCTTTTGGTGACTTGTTGAAAAAGATTAAAGAGAATCTTAAATCAGGTATAACTGTTTCTTTGGTGTCCATTCCCTTGTCTGTTTCGCTGGCTGTGGCTTCACAGACATCACCTGTGGTCGGTATTATAACTGCTATTTGGGCTGGTATGATGTCTGGTTTGTTTGGTGGTAGCAATTACAACATTGTCGGTCCTACGGGTGCCCTCTCTGGCACACTTGCCGCGTTTTCTATTTCGCAAGGAACAGGATCACTTTCCATGCTTGCTATCACATCTGGGATTATTATATTTATTGCCTTTGCTCTAAAACTTGAGAGGTATATGGTTTTCATTCCAAAATCCGCTGTTCAAGGTTTTACGCTTGGTGTTGCTTTTGTTATTGGGTTGAATCAATTGAACTCCGCTTTTGGTCTTAAAGTGACAGCTGTTCATGAAAAATTTATTGACAATTTGATGGAATCTTTCAAAGCATTTCATACTGTTAATCTTGGATCATCAGTAGTTTTTGTTGTGTTTTTGATCGGTTTATTTATTTTCGCTTTTACTCTTCCAAAGCTACCAGGTGCTATTATTTTAACACCTCCAGGAATTCTCTTAGGGTATTTAAGTCTGAAGGGAAAGATACCACTTGCCATTACCACCCTTGGGCAAAAGTATCCAAACATGGATGCCCGTCTTTATACAAGTTGGCCATTCAAGTTTAACAGTAAGTTTATTGGTGCATCATTTACTGTTGCAATTGTTGGTATTCTTGAGACAATGCTTTCGGCTAAGATTGCTGATGGTATGACAAAAACAAAACACAACAAGAGCCGCGAAATGTTTGGTTTAGCTATTGCTAACATTGTTTCAGGAATTTTTGGTGGAATTCCAGCCACATCTGCACTTGCTCGTACATCATTAAACATTAAAACAGGAGCAACGTATAGGATTTCCGCAGTTATTAGCAGTATATCTATTATCATTATTTCTTTCCTTCTATTACCATTCTTTAAGTACATTCCAATGGCAGTCATTGCTTCAATTCTTGTATTTGTTGCTATTCGCATGGTTGAAGTTCATGAAATGATTATTATGTTCAAACATGATCTTGTTTCATTCTTTATTGCTATTGCAGTAGGAGCAATCACAGTTTATGAAGATCCAATCTATGGTATTCTTTTTGGTACTGCCCTTTCTTTGATTTTGTTCATGAACAAACTTTCTGATGGTCAATATGACATCCAAATCACAAGAGGACCGCAACAAGATTTCCAAAGGGTTCCTGCAGAGGATGAACTCTCAATGTATGATGACGATAGAACGATTATCTACACAATTAAGGGTCAACTTGCATATATTAATGCATTGTCACATGTTACAAGATTTGAGAAAGAAATTGGAAAGAATAGAAACATTGTTCTCCGCCTTCGTGAACTATATGCAATTGATTTAGATGGTATTGAAGCATTTGATGAAATCATTTTTACCTGTAAGAAGAATGGAAATACTGTTTCGTTGTGTGGAGCTAGTTCAAGTATTGTTGAAAAGCTTCGTTGCAGTCAGTCCTTTAATGAATTGATGACAGAAGGTCGGGTTTTTGAAAAGACTTCTGAAGCTCTAAGATCATTTAGCAATGGTCCAAACGAACTATAAATAGATATATGATTGTTTAAATTCTCATTTTACTCATTTAAATCAATGGCATAAATACTAAATACAAGAGGAATCCCTTAGATAAAACATGGTTATACTGCTTTCTGTAAAAACTATTTGGATTCACATTACATTCAACTTGATTCATGTCAGGATAAGTATTAATGCTGGTGGATGTTACAGAATTTGAATAGCCTACTTTTGTCACAGTATATGTTCCGGAGATCCAGCACTTATTAAGTACCATTGTACCCTTAGAATTATAAAATTGATACTTCTCATACGATTGACTTTGAGATATAGCAAATCGATTGTTAAGAAAAATGCATGACTCAATACTAGAATCTTGTGAATATGCACTATCTTGATACAAAAGTCCAAATCTTTGATAGTTCGATACAAAAGAAGAAAATGAAACCTTAAAAATACCCCCACAAAACCTAAGACCAGTATAATCAGTGCATGAGTTATTATACATATTCCAAAAACGAAAATCACTTGTTTGTGATAACATTAACACACCTAATGAATATGAGATTACATTATTTCTGGTAGAATTAAGATCAGTACCTTTCTGAAATCCCATTATGATCATTATTGGAGATGCACCATTGGAATTATCTGAACAGGATATATACGAAGACAAATGAAACTCGTTTATTCCGTTATTTCCAACGCTACAATAACAGAAATCGCCATTCTTAGAGCTTCCTCCATTAGTTCGACACCATTCACCACAAACAGAGTAAAAAACTGCACTACCGCTTGATGATTGGAAATAAACACCTCCTCCGTCATATCCATTCGATGAAATATTTCTAAAGACGCTTTTTTCAATCAAGAGATAGCAAGAGGCGACATTATCACAACAAATACTTCCGCCTTTCCCTAAATAACTGATACACAAAAAATAACAATCAAAAACATAATAATCACCACTGCCCAGCCCTATTCTATTCTGATGCCCTTGAAATAACGCAGGATCGCCGTTATTCGGGTAGAATTGGCTAAAAGATGAGAGGAGTAAAAACACCATAAAAATTTGATTTTCAACTTTCTAAGTTGTAACTACATTGTTATCATATTATTGAGTAAGATTTGCTTTTATTTGAATTAACAATCAAAGAGAAGAGAGTAAGGATGGAGTAATCAGATTTGTTTGTAATAATTTATGAGAACTTATTCAATGCTAAATTGTACTGATGAAGGAACCCCCTGAGAGTTTTCAAAACAATATCCTTATGTAATGGCTTGAGTTAAATGCGCATGAAGAAACAAACAAAAAATTGAGTTAAGTATTTTTTGTTTTTTTTTTTCAAAGAGAATTATTCCGCCACTCTATTAATGACCTCAAAGAACCCTTCTCAAGCATTTTTTGCATTGAAAAGCAAACCAGATACTGTTATAATGGTTTCTTTATCAGAAACGATTGAAAAGATATACAATCAATTGGATCCAGGAACAGAACATAAAAAATTTATTGTTAATTACCCAGACGAGCAACAAGTTATATTAAATGAAGGAGAGATGCTTCCAAAGTCTCCAGAACTATTCATGGTTTATAGAATTGAACCCTATAAACCAATTGTTTATTTTTATTTGCATAATAACCCAAGCGAAATCAAGGTTCTTCCGGAAAAAACTACAATTAATCAATTTGTCCAATCATTTAACCATAAAGAAAATTATTATGGGTGTTTCTATATCAGTTCTCCTAACAATAAATCATATTTATGCCAGGGCTCTTATATTCCTGTGGGTCATGATCACTGTTCTGTGAATAAAATCCATCATATTCCTTACCAAGAACTAATGGAATTTATCCCAGGATTTCAGCGTGAAAAAGCTGATGCATTGAGGCCATTCTATGATAACAGATTTTCCCTTGATCAACCTTGCATTTCCAAGTTCATCAATGGCTATTCATCTGGTCCATTAACTAGTCGTATCATAGTAGCAATGGATGGTTATTTCAAAATAAGATCATAATAAACCAATAATTGGTATATACATAGATATATTGGATATGTGTCATATCAAAACATACATTGGTAAAATTTGTTTAGTAATCATCTCCCCTACTTAAGACCTCCTTGTGGGTAGGTAAAAGCAAGAATGTATGTTCTGTCTGAGCTACCCATGAACTTTTGATATCTGATAGCGCAGGGTAATCTCTAACAGCATGAATTTCACATAATTGTCTCAACGAAATTTGGTACTTTTTCTCACCTATCCTATCAAGAAATCTTTGAGTAAATGCCAATGTAGAAAAGTTTTCTTGAAGAGTCTTTAAAAGCTTTCGTTGCCCAGGAGTTCTAGGAGTTGGTGGATCTGGGGTTACCATAAAGTGGCTAATATTGTCACCATCATTGTTAACTCTCCCTCTGCCTGTGGATCCGAATGTTTCTAAAGCATATAACTCACCCTCTTCCATTCTCTCTTTGCTTCCTCCTCTGCAAATTGGTATGCTCTTACCTGCATGTATTGTGTATGGTTTCATAAGGTGACCACTAAGATTACTAATTGGTTTGATATCATAATGCTTGCCATCTATATCGACGGAGTATGAATCAAATACTTCATGGATTGCATTACCAATTTCATCAAGCCTGGCATCTATCCCAGACATTTTAACACCTGTGTTGGTGGCTTCTCTTGAAGCTTCTATTAATTTGTCGAATTTTGGATCAAAACAGACTGTGAATGCAGAATCAATGATAGATCCATTAATATTAACACCAAAATCGATCTTCATAACATCATTTGGCTGGAGAACACGTTTGTCATGAGCTAGTGGTGTATAGTGGGCTGCACAGTTATTTAAAGAGCAACCACAAGGGAATGCAAGACCGCGAACAATGGGCTCGTATCCTGTCAACACTCTCACAGCTTCTTCAATTTGGGAACACATATCATATAACACAACTCCAGGACGAACAATATTAGCCATAGCCCATTGCCTCACTTTTCTATGAACCTCAGCTGCTTCTCTAAGATCAGGAAGGACTGTTTGAGAATATTGAATCCTTTCAGTTTCAATACATTCTTTTGAGGTTGATCTATAACCATTATGCTCATTATATTCGCATAATTCATTAGGGGCAAACTTTCTATCAGGAACAACATCAATTGGCCTTGGGGGTAAATCAGGAAGAGGAATTCCATTATCCTTTTTCTCATCTTCTACTTCAATCTTGGATTCGGCATTGGATTTTTTAGCATTAACTGCCGCCATGAGAAATTCCATTTGATCTTCATCATCTTCGGCAACTTTGGGCGCTGATTTTTTGGTTTTTGAACTCATGTTCAAGATTAAAATGAGATAAGATAAACTATTCAAAAACATTGTATACATTACAAAAACCGATTGTTCATGTCACTTTTATTGTCTTGCTGAATCAATAACCTCTTTAACCTGGGGATCCCTGAATACCCTCTTATCGAGATTAGCGACAAAATCTTTGTAATCCGGGGACATATTTGACATACAGCTAAGTATTGTAGCAACAGTTTTTGATGAGTAATCCTTATGCTCACTGTTCATGAGATTCTTTAATCCTGTTTCCATGATGCTGGATTTTTGATTGAAGTCGCTTTGAGAAATTTCTCCATTCATGAAACCTCTCTCCATTCTTGAATGGTCCTCATTATGGGTTGAATTGAACATATTATCTGTTGAACATGCAAATGAAAGGAGCTGCTCTTTGACAATTGCATCATCTGTCTGATTATAAACATCAGCAAGGACTTCATTTGGAATGCGGTGGCACCTTTGCTGGTCATCATATGTCGCATCACCTTTTTTGTTTGCTGATCTGCATTTGGTATCAGATAATTGGCGAAATTGTTTGCTTGAATCAACTTTCTCCGGAACTTGACTCTTAATGGCTCTATAATACTCGCACCTCTTATCAATTTCTCCGCTTTTCGTATATATTTTGTTCAAACTCTCAATATCCTTTGAGGAGCTCGTATTTCCAGTATTTTCTGGCTTTTTACAATTATTACTAGATATCGGTGCTACAGGTTTGGGTGGCTCAAAAATTGGAGAAGGCTCAAAGTGTTTAGCATTTGGATGGCTTCCAAAATAGCTTGATGTATCACTACAGCCAGAATTCATAGCTTTTGCATACTGGCATCTACCATCAATATTTCCACTCTTAGTATATATAACATTATATCCACCGATTGAAGAACGCTTAGACATTAATGACTAAAATCTTAAAATTTTTGGGTTTATTTGGTTAATTTAGACAATATAATATCACCATGTTCTTCCCAGGAAGACTTGTTGACAACATACCTAGGAAATACATGAGATGATCCTAGTATTGATCCGCCTACCCACACGGCAAAATTAGCTTGGTCGATTTCGCTCATTGGATAATTCACACACTTTTCAAACATATTTGTTGAATTGAGTGTTAATTCTTCTTGAAGTTTTGCCTGGAAACCAGATAATTGAGAGAATCCTCCACATGTTACAATGTTCCTCCACAGGCTCTTTTTGAAAGAATCGGGTGCTTGTCCTATTGATTTTTCAACAAGCGCAGGTAGTGACACTATTTGATCACCTCCTTCTTTGGTAATCCATAATATCTCTGATAAAAACTTCATTTCTTTGGATAGATCAACAATTCTGGTATCTAGATATGCTATATGCTCACTTTGTTCGGAATCTTGGTTTTTTGAGTAATAATAGCATGCTTGAAGAATCATATCAGATGCTACTTGATTCTGAACAATAGATGATTGAATTTTGGAATAGTGTTTTCCCTCTGGAATAAGTTTAAGTCCAATTTCGTGCAAATTACCTGTAAGAATCTCGGATAACACAGAGCCCCCACCAATATGAATTGTTATTGCTGAATAAACTGGTTTTCCTTCAACAACAGGAACAATACGAAGACAAGACCATCCAAAATCGATAACAGTTGCTGTTTCAAAGCAATGAGCATATGATGCAAGAGTTGAATCGGAGCTGAACGATATCCCAGAATACCCGTATGTTTCAATAGCTTGTTCGGTTATCATCCTTCGATATCTATCACCATAATTGCTATTCATCACTTTATGAGCAGGTTGGGTGAACAAAGCAGTCATTTCAGAAGGTTCATAAAGAAATTGATTTTGAGAATACTCAAAAAGCCTTTTTAGGTACTCCCCTTCGTTTATATCATAATTTTGGTCATAAAATGAATGAATCTGATCGTTGGGTCTCTTAAGAAGCTCTGAACTTCCAAATCGGAAATTTGAGTCGTCTTGAAGATAATATGACGGTATGTTAATTTCAGGATAAGCATCGCCTGCAAATCCAATGCGTGTCATGCAGCTTCCAATATCATAAACTATTGTTTTGTTGATGTTGGGCTCCAAATTCATCTTTAATAAAAACTTGGATAATGTGAGAAAAAGAAGAAATCAATCCCCATTTCATATTAATTAGCGAAAAATGGTTTTTTAAAAATAAACTTTCCAAATGATCTAATGAAAGTGGAGAATAATTACTCCAATTTTGTCTATAAAACATATATATAATAGCACAAAGTATCTATTTTGAGATGGTGATAACAATAGGATTGTAGATTTATCATTTTAAATCCGAATAAAATATTAGCTTTTATATCATGATTCGAAGTTCCATGACCAAAATCTAACGAGTCCAATCTATAACTCAGTACTATTAGAATATTGTATTATGCAATATAGTTACCCGAGAACGGTTTTCCTCGAGTATTTGGAATATATACCCAAAAGGAACTTAAAATATAGTCCTAATACTTCTTGAGTCACAAATATGAAAACAAATTATTATGACTCATAATATCTCCATTATAACACACATAGAAACTCACAATCTTTTTGGTCATATTTGTGTTCAAACAACAATATACCTCGAACCCTACTGGATATTTCAGTTTTTCCGTTTTATGCTGAAAACTGACTAACTTTATTAAATGGCAAATATTTTTGGTACCTTTTCATTTTCCACTTTTTTAGCCAAGTAAATATAAGAAAAGAAATAATATAATCTATTCAAAAAGTTCATTAAAACAAACAAATTTTACGCCGTTACCCAATTCATTAAATTTCATTTCTATCAATGAATAAAATCAGTCACTCTCTCGATAGATCATTCATCATTTTTGTCTGTATTCCATCAGAGTGCATCAAAAAAGTTAAAGTTTTTAGTAAGATGCGTGTTTGTCAACTGAATTCGTTGTTTCCAAGCCCTAATAAGTCCTATTTTTATAAAGGGATTATATTGGATGAAAACAATACCCTTTCTTTCTATAATATCCATTCAGAGAGTAATATATTTGCCATACCAAAAAATGAGTCCCATAGTTTGGTTGATTTATCCAGATTTAGAAATTTGCATCATAATTATGATGATTTAAGCGAAAGTATTAGGTATGCAATGATCGATGAAACAAAAGTGGAGTCTGCAAGGCTTCGAGATCTTCAGCTAACTAGAATTGAAGGGAAAACGCGACAGTTTGTGAAGATTTGCAAATCTTGTCTTGAAGGCATTGAGCAACATCAAAAATTAGAGAAACCACAATCTTTAATAACAAATTTTGGGAGCCTTTCAGCACCTTCAAAAGAACCATTACCTGCTTTCTGGACAGTACAACCACCAAAGACCTTCAAAGTAGACTTCAATATGTCTCCATCACTTGCCAGTGAAGAAAAAATAGAGAATGATAATGAGCTTATTCCAAAGAAGATATAACAGTGTTCTTAATCATGTAATAAATTTTATTTTTTGTCTAATTTCCACTATTTCCGAAAGTTTTGTGGTGATTGAATGATTTATATCACCAAATAACGTTAATTCAATGCCCCATTTTTCATTTATTTGGAAATTTTAAACTGATCATTCAAAATTTCGTGGCATTCATTCAATCATCTTTTTGAATATAAGATTAAAATTTACCAACAAAAAACAAATGTGACAATTAAATATTTCATTGGACAAATATTTTCCATGAAGATTAAAATAGATTTCTAAATCTTCCGGTTAATATCAAAGAAAAATTCATTAAGAACACTCTAATATCACTATCATGGTATCAATGAAGTGATTCAACAAACAATGATGAATTTGGCATATGTTAGATTTGACTTTAAAGATGAGACGAAAAAGGCCCTTTGTGAGATGAACAAAACCAAACTGAGTTGTGTTCTGATTTGAATATCATTGTCGAATGAAATGACACGAAAGAGCATTGAATCAGGACATGGAAGGTTATTTATTCTGGGCCTTGACGAAAATATTGAGATTACTCAATTACATGAAGCTTTTTCGACCTTTGGTTCAGTTTTCCATTGATCATGTAGAATGGTAATATGAGGAGCAACGGATACTAATCTAGAAGATGAAGAAAAGGCTAAAAGAGTTCTTTAAAATGAATCAATTAATAATAAAAAATATTAAATAAGAATCACTTTTCAACTTAATTGAAAATCCTAAGACAATTATTCACAAATCATTGCCCATGGATTTGACCCCCACCAAGATAACTAATGAAGAATATTATGACCCTGTTTTCGAAGAATTTGGTAAGATAACAAGTATTAAAACTAAAACAATGGAAAATCCAGTTATACTTTGAAAATTTGAAGATCATGGTTAAGTGAAATGGGTAGTTAAGACATCAAGAAGAAAAAAAGATGGAAAATATATATATAGTCATGTGGTAGAATGATGTCAAGGGTTGAAAGTTAACAAATTCTTCAAAGAGAAGCATCTAGAGTGATTTCAGTAGCCTATGAAAGTCTTGTTACTTTGATGTGTCGGTAAAAGATGAACATCTCAAAGATATCTCCTCTCAATTTGATGAACTTGAGAGATCCAATATTATACTAGGAAACCAATAATTCCAAAGAAAAAGGATATGATTGCTTCACAACGAAAGATTCAGCAGAGAATGGCTATACTTGACACATGATTTACCCAAATTCCATGGAAACTTCTCAATGTCTCCACTATTCAATAGGAGTTTGATACCTTTCACAATCCAAAATCCATGAGAGGTGGTCATGTCTGTTCCGAAGTATTTCATAGATAGTAAATGAGAATTTTTTCTTGATGATAAAATATGGTAGAACACATATTTAGGAGAAGTCTCTCCAAAAAATTATGAAGCCTATCAATGAACAATATTAGTTGTACAAATAAATGAAAAATTAGATGAAACAATATTTAATATCATCAAATTCTTTGGTTTTTTTTAAACAATTCACTAATCACATCAAATCCAGAAAAAACATGTTTGATTGGGAAGTATTCGATAATATTAACACATTGTGGTGTTTATCAATGTATATATCGGATATATTTGTAATAGCCTCATTAACTAAAACACAAATTCTCTCGATAGATTAAGAGGACCAAACTTTGCCTCTTGTGATCGATAATACTATAATGGAAGTAAAGATTCAAAAATAATTCTTTTTGAAAACAAATATTTGTATTCAAGTCAACTAATCCAATCAAATAGATGAGTCCTATGAGCAGATTATTTAAACTAATTAAAAATTACCCAAATATGATATTATTTAACAACATGAAATGATATTGAGCTACGCTTGGGCGCTCGAATATTTGAATGTTCTGAACTCCGAGTATGCCTAGCATTTTTTACCCAAGCTATTATTAGGCATACAATAAAATGATAATCATTTTTTCCCATCAGCTTCTTGAATATTTAATATTCATAACCCCAAATGAAGGAAACATTTTGATAATGTGAAAAAAATTGGAATATCCTAAAATTAGAATGTCCGGATTTTTTCAAATTTCTCTGAGGATTTATTTGTAATTTACAATGAATATTAGAGATTGGTGGATTGTTTGTTTTTCAATTCAATTCTATGGTTTGAAAAGTGTCAATTTTTCGCCACATAAACATTAAAAAGATCAGAAAAATTTCAAAGGAAAGTTTAAATAGAATTCTCTTTTTTGTGAAACTATAATCTTCACAATAATGGCGAAAAAACGATTATTCTTTTTTTTGTTTAAATGGCAGAATAATGGTGGCAAAAAAACGATTTTTTTGAAATAAATCAATAGCATTCAACAAATCACCACATATTGAATAGTATATCATGATTTCAATTCACATCCCCTAATGAGTGATCTTGAATCAAGATTAAATCAAAAGAAACCCAAATTCCCAAAGAAACATTTTACTAATGATGAAGATTCTCTTTTGAGGCTTTTATTTTGTGTTTATTATGGAGACTGGAGACAAATCTCAATGAAAATGGAAGGGAGGAGTCCAAGACAGTGTCGTGATAGATATGTTAATTATTTAGATCCTTGTGTAAAGAACAATCCATGGTCTGAAGTTGAAGATAATAATCTTATTAAATTATTAAGAATGTATGGGAAAAAATGGTCCTTAATAGCTAGACATTTTCCAGGGAGAACAGATAACAATGTTAAGAATCGATTTTATAAACATATTAAAAAATCCATGAATCCAATTCTCCAAGATGTTTCCACGAGTATTATCGAATTTCATGAAGATTTGGATTTTGTTAATCAATGCTCCATGGATTACATATGTTATTAATACCAATAATAAGTAAACAAATCTTTTAATAACTGAAATCATTTTCATCATCAAAATGGATCAGTTCGTCATTATTTTGTGGATTTTTTTCTTCAAACAGTTGGTTATTGGATCTCATTCGAGGTTTAATATGCTTATACCATCGATTTTTGATATTGCTATCAGTTCTTCCTGGAAAATACTCAGCTATTTTTGTCCAATGCTGCCCAATTCGCTCTTTAAGGTCAATCAGTCTCAAATCATCTTCTTTAGACCATGGGCTTTTAATTATTTTTGGATCTAAATAATTTATGTACCTATCTCTACATTGTCGAGGTGTCCTTCCAGGGAGCTCTTTGGAGATTTTTTTCCATTCATATCCATATAAGAAAAACAATAGTCTAAGGCACTGATCTTCTTGTGGGCTGAAGAATACCCTTTTCCGAGGTGACACAACCAAGTAACTTTCCATTTAAAATGATACTTATCAAATAATGGTCATCAATTGAATGATTATATGTTATCAAAATTTAGATCCTAATTGAATTATTGATAGACCAAGTTATTATTTGAAAGAAAAGTTTCATAATTCTTAGATTTCAATCAGCCAAAATAAAGAGGTTATGTCATGAAAAGCTACGTTTTCAATGTAACCATTATTTTTCATTCAGAATTGTCAATATTTCATAGATCTGATCTCCAATATAATATGAAAACCATAAGGGTTATCTAATCGCTATAGAAATAGTTCGCTTTTGCAATTGTTGTAGTCAAATCTATAGAATCCATTTCCATATTGAATAATAGCATGCCCGATTTTTAGATTATTCAAATGGTAATAGTTACACTTACTAGTATATAAAAAAATTACCATATTTTGATATTTAAGCCTTGAGATAACCCAATATGGTGTTGTAATTAAAGCGACCTTCTTGCTCAAATGCACGTGAGATTGTGATGACAGCATGCTTGGAAATCTTTGGTACAAAGCCGTTAAGGATGTTCTTTGCTTCTTCCAAGTCAACCAAACCTGTCTTGCGAGGATCTTTAGATTCGAAAAGCTGGCGGATGGGCTTAGATTCAGTTTGAGCAACTCCTTTAAGCTGTTCAATTACTGATGTGATATCCGCTTCAGGGAACTCGTCAGCGCGAGCTTCCATAAGGCAAAATGTGTGTGGTGCAGCATCAATGAGCTCGAAAACTCTGCCAGAAACGTGGACTTGAGCACCAACGAAGAATGCACCGGGCTCGAAAAATTGCTTAGTAAGGGGGTTCCGAATGCGTGTCCTTTGGAGGAATTTGCCAGCCCTGAATCCAGAATTGGGAACTGCAATTTCAAAAATTGCCAATGTCTTGTCAGAAAGATAAAATGAAACCATGAACTGGCGGCGGCGGTCTTCTGGATAATCAGATATTAACTTGGCCTTAAAGTTCAATACTTGGGTATTCTCGTCGTCCATCATTTTGCTATTAACGGATAATGACACTTTTGTCTAACCATTTTGAAAGGATTGAAATGTTTATGAGATAAACAAAAAATGAGGTGAACTGATATTTAACCATCCAGGTTTATTCACACCTAATGCCTTGATGACCTTGATCTTGAGTGATGTCTGTGCCTTGATTTTGATGACTCAATGGTTGATGGGGAGTCTGATGATGAGTAGCTTGAGTCTGAGCTTTCATGGTGCCTATGCCTTCTTGAGTGTGAGGATTTTCTCTTCTCGGAAGATTTTGAATCACGGCGCTCCTCTTTGGATTTTCTTGGAGGGGACTCGTATCTGTTTCTGCTGGGTTCTCTTTCTTTTCTAATAAATCTGTCATCTGCAACCTTGGTTACGGTTTCTTTCAACGGCTCGCTTTTCACAACAATTTGGGGCTTGTTTCGGGAAGGATTAAAAACATATGTACTATTTGGTTGAACATAGTCTGCGGATTCCGGCATAAGTCCAAATTCATCGTCAATCAAGGTAATAACTTTGGCAATTAACACTTCATCATCTATAGATTGTCCATTAATGCATTTTTGCAAAGATTCAGCAGGAAAATCAGATACACATGTGATATAAATTACTTTATACCCATTTGAACCCATTTCAAGATCAAAAACCAACGAATTAGGATCAATGACCGTCTGTACGCATTTTCTAATAAATCTAATAACGTTATCTGGTTTTATCTCGCCAAAAGAATGTACCAGAATTGTTTTCCCCATTAAAATAATTTATATATGATCTGGAGAAAAGCAAATAAGAATGAAGAACATTATTATTTTTAATGAGTATCGATAAGATCATCCCCGAAGATCAGGTTAGGGAGATTTTTTCCAACAGGTTGCATAATATTGATGCTACCCAGGAGTCTATAGAGAATTATACAAAGTATGTAATAGCATGTCAGTCATTTTTATCTGTGATATCAGATGAATTTCTCAAATTTGTCAACGAACCAAATTTATCGAGCAATTCATTACTAGTATGTCTCTTTATCGCGAACGATGTTTTAAATAGAACACGATATCGGCACCCAATGATTTTTTCCGCATTTCTTCCTTCAGTCAAAACCATTGTTAGCAAGTGTTCTAAATCCGATGATCCTGATATAAAAACATGCTTGAAGCAAATTATTGATCTTTTCAACGAGACAAAACTTTTAGATCAGTCTTTGATGACGCTTATTAATGAGATATATAACAAGAACACAGGAACATCTCAAATGGAAGAAGTATCAACACTACTTGAGTTTACCGAGTATTGTGACAAATTAGTAGGCTACGAAGAGTTGGAGAAGGTACAAGAAGCTAACAAATCATCATATGATGTAAGGAGGAAAACATTATCTGATCATATGGACCTGCTTCGAAGAGTGTGCAGTTTCCACACAGATCAGGTCAAGAAAAACACAGAAGAAAAGGCTAAACTATCTAAACAAATACCTGAGAGTGTTGAAACCGAGACAAAGCCAGCAAAATACCTATATTAAAAGTCTTTTTCTAACCCAGTTGGTTTGACCATTGTAGGATGAGAAAAATCGATCTTTCTCCACCACCTGTCGTTGTTCAAAATCTTGCTGCTTCATTAATTCCTGTCACTCAGCATGACGTAATTTTTAGGGAAATAGGAGAGAACCCATTTCTTCGGTCGATTGGTACTTTTACAACAGTAACACTTGGAGGTTTTGTTTTAGGTTCAGTTGGCAATGTAGCAATGTCTCTTGTTTCTGATTCAGGTCCTTTTTCATTTAAAAAAGCTACAAAAGAAGGAATAATGTTTGGGTTGAAATTTGGTACAGAAATTGCAATGACCGAGCTCGTTGAAACATCACTATCTGTTTATAGAGGGAAATCTAAGCCATATGATAAAATTATAGCAGGGGCATTTGCTGGGGCTACATGTAATGTTCATACCGGATTTAGGGGAATTGCAAGGGGTGCGGCTAATGGGGCAGCTATGGCGTCGTTCCTTGCCTTAGTACAGTTTGCTTCAGAGAAATTGTAAATATTTATTGAACATTAATTACTTTTTGCTTGTTTGAGCAACCTTGCAATATCATAATCCACACTTGCTCTCTTCTCGATATCAGAGTCATTTGGTCTTGATATTAAGGGGATTTGAAATCGGAAATAATTGGGGATTGGTTCAAAGAGGCCATTCTGGTTATTCAACGAATCCATTGGAGCATCTATTAAATATGAATTTGGTGTAGGATCCATTGTGGGGGCAATTGTTTCCAGAGGCGATGATCCATTAAATTTATCAAACAGACCACCTCTGGAAGGAGGAACCAGAGGGGGGCCTGTAAGTGCAGAAGGGAGAGGAATTGCTGGTAGTTTTGGTGTTTCAGGCTCATTGCTAACTTGTTTGGCAATTGGCGCTGGTTCAACATTCTGTTCTGCCAGCTCTGATGGTATTGTTAAAATAGCAACATAAAAATCGTCCATTGAATCATGTTTTTTGGAAGGCTGTGTGGTTGTTTTTTTATGCATTGCAGGAATTTGATCATGCGAGGGAGCAGGAGCAATGCCCTGAAAATGGAAAGAGGATCCACCATTTGGAACCAATGGAGCTTCTGATTGTTGGGGTTCCTTATTAACTTTAACCTTTTTATCAACAGACGCACTTACTTTTCTTCTATTGCTTTTAGAATGCCTCTTGTGGGGCTGATTTTCAATGTTTGGATTATTTGAAGTCCCATTCGCCTTCTTTACCGTTTCCTTGCTGCTTTTTGACTCGTTGCTCACAGAATCTTTGCTTTTACTCTGATCATTACTGCCAGATCCCTCTTTACTATTTCTTGAGGGTATTTTCTTTTTGGATATTCTTTTTACAATCCTTCTGACTTTGATGATTTGACCTTGTTGCTCGGCTCCAGCAAACAGAATCTGAGGAGCGGGCTCAATGCTACTCTGTTGTGCAGGCGAAGCTGATTTTTCTTTCTTGGATTTTTCAGTTGATGATCTGTGTTTTGATTTTTTCATCACCACATCGGCTTTTACATCTTTTTGATTAGATTCGTTAAGCTTTTCCACAGGGATAATAATAGCTAATGGGGGTTTAACTTGAGGGTCTTTGTTTACTTTCCGTTTTTGAGAATCAAGATCAGAATCAATTTCTTCATCTTCTTCTAAAATGCTTTTCCCCAAATGAACCTCGAATTTTGGATAACTCATACTTGAAGTGGAGTAGCTTCGGTTAGCTCTCCTATTTGGAATAGAGTTTGATTGATCCTGGGGACTTTCTTCATTAGGCTTAATTACTTTTAAACTTTGTATACTAGAATCAAGCATCCCAATAGAGTTTCTCCTTTCCATATTTTATTTATCCCTGGGGTTATCCCTTAAAAGTTAATGGTTTAATAATAAGCATTTAATCATCATTTTTGTCCATATCCTCATCATCAGCATGGAAAGCTTCTTCGGGAAGAGGAGAAGGGGGTGTCCAAGTTTCTATATGCTCAACAAAATATTGGAATTTCATCAATATTGGCCAATTGAAGGTAATTAAATGATCAGCTGCCCACATAAGAGTTTGAACAAATTCAACAAAAGTAATTTTCACATTCATGAATGAGGTAAAACATGCTTTGAATGTATTAATTTCATCATCCTCAACTTTTCTACTCACCCCAGAATACCTAATATAGAGAAGAACATCCATTACGGTCAATTCTGGACCATCAAAGATGCCCCTGTTTCCTAAAAGAAGAATTAGATCTCTAACAGTCATTAGACCATTATAGTCCGACATTGTAACATCAATATTAGGGTCAAGTTTCATGGCTTTTTCGAGTTGTCTAGACTGGAAGGAACTACATCCAGAAGCAAAACCACTATAATCAAGATATATATCCAACAGCTTATTGGAGAACTCTGTTATAGTCTCGTCAAACGGACTTTCGGATATCAGTTTTCGGAATTTGGAAAACTTATTATCTGTTGAGTTATCTTCAACAAATATTGAGTTTTCCAAGAACCTCGTGACTTGAAGTATCAAAGAATCAGGGAATGTTTTCCCGAGTCGATGATGGGCAAGCCTAACAAGAGATTCAAACAGTTGATACAGAAATAGGGTTGCAAATGGATCAGGTACCCCTTTCAATGGTTCGTTCCTATGAAAAGATGGACTAATATCTACTGACTTAATATTAAAACCATATGTTGATCTTAGAAGGGGTGATGGATCAGCATTTGTTGACAATTTGAGTGTGTTTGGCTTCTTGTTAGAAGATGGAGTCTCGAGATTCCACTTAATAACAGCATCAGCATCACATAAACGGAAATCAGGTTCCAAAATTGTGCCCTTATCTTGTATAAACCTCCACATTCCTATCATACGAAGGGCAGTGATTGTTTTATCATCAGCCCATTGAATCTTAGAATATTGTTGATATAATGATCTTAACTTAGGTAAAAACCGAACATATATATTACAAAGGGATGTCATAACTTCGTCAGATGACTCCGATTGTGATAGAAGACCATCTAAAGAAAAACTCAAAGAAATCGAAGGAGTAGGAACAAAAAGCTGCCCATCTTGGAAAATAGAACCATCTCTGAACTCACTAGTATATACCCTTCCATCTCTACTAGTAAATGTACCATATCCATGTTTTTTGTTTTCTAGCCAATCACCTTTATAAACAGCTCCATTTGCATAATAAAATGTTCCAACACCATTCCTAAGAGAATCTCGGAAATCTCCAAGATATCTATTTGCTTGAACAAATTGCACAGAGGGAGCCTGAGCAGAAAATGCATATATAATCTCACCTTTTCCAGACATTTCTCCATTGACAAATTCTCCCACATAATATGACCCATTTTCTTTCCATGTGAATTTTCCTTTACCATGACGTTTTCCTTCGTGCCAGTCTCCTTCATATATGTTACCTGAAGCATAATACATTGTTCCTTTGCCTTCTCGCTGCCCTTGAACAAAATACCCTTCGTATCTATATTCGCAACCAAACTCACCAAAGTAACAAACACCATATCCATGAAACACACCGTTGGACCACTCTCCATCATAAACAAACTTGTTTGAACCCACACTAAAGAATTTTCCTTTCCCATTTCTAACTCCGTTTTGAACAGATCCTTCATAAATAGATCCATCTGGCCATGATATTTTACCAACGCCAGTTAGATTTCCCCATTGAAAAGTACCAGCATATATTGCTCCAGTATCTTTCCATTTATATGTTCCAGTTCCATGAATAATTCCTTCTTTCATTTCTCCTTTGTACTCATTTCCACTAAAGAAAACAATCTGGTCATCTGTCACAGTTTGCGCAAAGCACTTGGTGACAGATGGAGAGAATTTGAATCCAAAAGGATTCTCAGTAAAATCTTCATCATCGTTTGAATTCGATAAAAGAGACCCACTGCTGACCAATAGAGGGCCCTTTGATCCAGATAATTGTTGCTCTTTTTCGCTCATTTAACTAACGAATAAGAAATAATCGTTTTATTACCAGACAAAGGGAATTAGAATGTACCTTTGTTTTGGATAGTCTGGAAACTTGCTGATGTACCATTTATGATTAGACACTGCTCTAGGAGCCAAGTTAGCAAAAGTCCAAATTGCAAATGAAGCACCTGCAAGAGACCATGTACACATTGCCCAGCCAGTCCAAATGATGAGTTCACCAAAGTAATTCGGATTAGAAGTAAATTTGTATAGTCCACCATATGGGATATAGTAGCCTTTATCACCAGGCTTCCTAAGATTCTGGAGAATCATATCAGACTGCCGGTTTATGTATGATCCAACGAAGAACATAACTACACCAATGAGAAACTTGGGGTTGACAACCCATGAAACAGAATATCCAGGTGAAAGCCAAAATAAATACCTAGCATTGAAATAACAGTTCATAAAGTTGAAAAACAGAGCCATCAAAACAATTGTAATAGGCATTGCTCTATCAGAACCTCGCATTCTGAATGGGTAGATAAATGCTCGATAAACGTAGTGAAATTCCCAAATAAGCAAGAACAAAACCTCAACAATGCCAGTTTTATGCTTTCCTGTGAAAAAATAGAACAAAAAAAGCAATGATGATGGTGTTTCCATAAAAAACCATCCAAACTTTGCAGGAATAGTAGGACCCCACTTGTAGCTAGTAAACTTACCGTAAGGCGCAGAAATAAAAAACAAAAGTAAAAAAACAATAAAAGCAAGAATTACCCATAGAATATTGAGCAAATTTCCCATCAACTTTATTTTGAACCACAAGAAAAAACACATTGAATTATTCTGAGTTGAAATTTTTTTCTGAGGTTACCATTTTATTTAACTTTTTCTGAGGGTTTATGTTAAGACCGATAAATCTTAATGAACGATGTCATCGTTTTCTTCTCAAAGCTTTCAATCGTATTGGCTGTTCATTGTTTTCATGAGTTATTTCGAAGATCTATGGCCTCGAGTTAAAGCCAATCTTAAATCAGGTATTACTGTTTCATTGGTGTCTATTCCTCTTTCTGTTTCCCTTGCAGTTGCATCACAGACTTCTCCAGTTGTTGGTATCATTACAGCTATATGGGCTGGTATGATGGCTGGTTTCTTTGGTGGCAGTAATTACAATATTGTTGGTCCAACAGGTGCCCTTTCTGGTATTTTGGCAGCTTTTTCTATATCCCAAGGTGCTGGCTCATTGTCAATGCTTGCTATAACATCTGGTATTATTGTTTTAATTGCATTCGCCCTTAAACTTGAGAGATATATGGTTTTCATTCCGAAATCTGCTGTTCAAGGATTTACTCTTGGTGTTGCCTTTGTTATTGGGCTGAACCAGATGAATTCTGCTTTTGGGCTTAAAGTTACCGCTGTTCATGAGAAATTTATTGATAATTTGGGAGAATCATTCAAGAATTTTGGAACAATTAGCATAGGATCCACAGTTGTATTTATTATTTTCTTGATTGGTTTGTTTATTTTCGCTTTTACTCTTCCAAAGTTACCAGGTGCTATTATTTTAACTCCTCCAGGTATTTTATTGGGATATTTAAGTTTGAAAGGTCACATACCACTTACAATCACTACTCTTGGTCAAAAATTCCCAAGTATGGATGCCCGTCTTTTTACAAGTTGGCCATTCAAGTTTAACAGTAAGTTTATTGGTGCATCATTTACTGTTGCAATTGTTGGTATTCTTGAGACAATGCTTTCGGCTAAGATTGCTGATGGTATGACTAAAACAAAACACAACAAGAGCCGCGAAATGTTTGGTTTAGCTATTGCTAACATTGTTTCAGGAATTTTTGGTGGAATTCCAGCCACATCTGCACTTGCTCGTACATCATTGAACATTAAAACTGGTGCCACCGATAGAATATCTGCAGTAATCAGCAGCTTTTCTATTATCATTATATCTTTCATTCTTTTGCCTTTCTTTAAGTACATTCCAATGGCAGTTATTGCTTCAATTCTTGTATTTGTTGCTATTCGCATGGTTGAGATTCATGAAATGATTATTATGTTCAAACATGATCTTGTTTCATTCTTTATTGCTATTGCAGTAGGAGCAATCACAGTTTATGAAGATCCAATCTATGGTATTCTTTTTGGTACTGCTCTTTCTTTGATTTTGTTCATGAACAAACTTTCCGATGGTCAATATGATATTTCTGTGGTTAAGACAGCAGAGCAGGACTTCCAAAAGGTTGCCGTGGAAGAAGATATTTCTCTAGATGAAGAAGATAAAACCCTTGTGTACACATTCAAGGGACAACTCGCATACATTAATGCCCTTTCTCATGTAAATCGATTTGAAAAAGAAATCGGATCCAATAGAAACATTGTATTACGTTTAAGAGAATTATATACTATTGACTTAGATGGAATTGAAGCATTTGATGAAATTATCTTCACATGTAAAAAGAACGAGAATAATGTTTGCATTGCTGGTGCAAGTGCTGCTATGATCGAGAAACTCCGATGCAGCGAGTCTTTCCATGATTTGGAATCAGAAGGACGCATTTTTGAAAAAACTTCAGAAGCTTTAAGATATTTCACATCAGGCCCTATTGAGTTATAAATATTTTTTTAAATCTATATAGTTTTTATTACCACCAATTCATTTTTTTAAATTTATCTCTCCAAAAAATTCTATTTTCGAAAAAACAATGCAATAATTTGACCCACTTGAATGCCAATTGATTCCATTGTTCAAATACCTAATGTATCTGAATGATTCACCACTATTACATGGAAAATTCATATTGATTGCATTTCCTTTGAGAGCAGATGAATCTGTTTTTGTATCTAAAATAGTCCACAAATTGTTGTCATTTGAGCCAGATATTGTCCATGATCTTGGATGATAGTCATCAACAGCTGGATAGGAAACAATCGAATAACTTGATAGTTTGATGGTATAGTTAGACGAAAAATCAAAACATATCCATAGATTATTCGTATTATGTCCATTATCATCATAATTAGTACCTTTCAAAATGACTGTACCATCATACCCGCTAGCTGTTGTTATTGTGATTGCGCCTGGTTGGGCTTTAAGATGATCAATTATTCCATTTAATGATTGAGGAGATTGATAATTAAGAGTTTTGTAAGTTTTTGGTGATTCATATTTTTCTATCATTTTCTTAATTTCCTCATTTTTCTCATTTATAATGTTATTCATCTCTTCTTTCAGACTTTCAATACTACTTTTCAGTGATATTAGCTCTTGAGTGGCACTTTCGAAATTTTTAGCATTGTTTAGTATATCATCTTTTAGCTTATCGATTTCATTTTGCATTTCTTTCTTTTGTTCTTTTTCTTTATTAATTCCTTCTATAAAACAAGAAAACACATTATTTGACCCAATTGAACAAAGAGAGTTTAGCAAAGAAATATTTTCGATCCCTTGTTCAATTTGTATAAATGGAATCAGACTCATAGAAGAAACACCATGTTTCTGATAAGCATTATTGATAAAAGTATTCATTAGTTCTAAATCAACCGGAATGGAGGATTTTTGAATAATTCTTATCAATAATGAAATGGGAAGACTTGAGAATCTCTCATTCGACATAAGCCATCTTATGTCTTCAGCCAATATTGATTCATATGTATCATTTGGTTCAATTTCTGCGCATAACAAGCAGAATTCTGTAGATTTAGGCATTATATTCTGGATTACCCAGTCGCATTTCAATGAAACTGAGATTTGATATATATTAAGTAACTCGTTTTGTGGAATCGAGCGGATTTTTTCATGAACAACATCCAAAAACAAAGCAAAAGAGTCATCATTGAAGTTATCTCGAATACACATCACTTCATTGTGGTTGGATTTACAATAATTCTCAAAATATTTACATTTAAACACCATTGTTTTCCAAGATACATGATAAATGATATCATTATGGATGATAATAGTGTCATTTTCGTATTTTGGTGATTCTTTTAACAGTGAATTAATTAACACTCTGCATCCCCATATTTTCAATAAGCTAACGACGTCTTCATATACTTGAATACATGGTACTCGTGAATAGTCATGCAAATAGTCAATAAAAGATTGAAATGAAGTTTTTGAATATTTATCATTAATAATCACTTTTTTTTCGTTAATATAGTCTTTGATGAATTTAGTTGACACCATAAAATACTCTCTTTCTATTTTGTACATGATTCCATTATGAATAATTTCGACAATGTCATCAATCTGATCATCCATTTTGTTCTTTCCAAATTTAATAAATCTCAACAAAATTAATTATAATATTTATTTACTTTCTAATGAGAGCAGTACCTGGAGCCTTTATCACTCGATTGGTTAAAGCAGTAAACCCAGTTAAAACACCAGTGGTAGTCATAGATGATACAATCCCTTTATCTGGAGGTGGCAATGGAAGCTTTGATGGTATGGTTGGTTCGGGGTTAGAATAGAAATATGGATGTTGAAGAGCTTCTGCAGCAGTAATCCTCTTTGATGGATCTAAGCACATTAATTTCGACAGTAGATCAAGAGCATCCTTAGTAAGCGCCCCAAATGTGAATGATAGCGGTCTGATTTCTGTACTAGGAAGAACTTTGCGGAACCCTTTCAGCTTATCGCAACCTGGCCAAACGGCCGGACCAAAAGCATTGGTAATATATTGAAGCTCTTCTTCATCATTTCTTCCAGGAAGGAATGGTTTTCGCAAAAAAAGCTCAGCCATTATGCATCCAACTGACCAAATATCGATAGCAGGGCCATATTGTCTAGAATCATATATGAGTTCTGGCGCTTTGTAAAAAACAGTAACAACTTGAGAAATTAACTCTCCAAAGTCTGATGGATAATCGCATGATAGACCAAAATCGATAAGTTTGAGTGTCCCATTTAACGAAAACATAATGTTAGCAGGCTTCATATCTCTGTGAAGAATCCAATTCTCGTGTAAATACTGCATTCCTGTCAAAATCTGCTTCATAATACTTTTAATATCCGCATCAGACAAAAGAAACGATTTATCTGGAGAATAAAGTAATTTCTCAAGACTACAGTGAAGAAATTCGGAAACTACATACAAAGAACCTTGATGATGATATGCTCCAATGAATTTCACAATATTAGGATGATTTAGCTCCTGTAATTGTCTAATTTCTTGTATAGTATTATAATCAATGCCATCTTGAGCGCTCCTAACTCTCACTTTTTTCAAGGCAACAATTTGCCGTGTTTCCTTGTCCTCACCCGAGTAGACGATACCAAATGTACCTTGGCCAACGTGTCTCCTTTGAAGGAATCTATTGCCAATTAATTCAGCTTGTGGCTTCTGGGAAACACTCATATAAATAAAACACTTTATTTAAACAAGGATTTGGCGACTCCTTTAAGGAGCCTTTCCAAAGATAACACTACATATTCATATAGATAAGACGGTATTATGTGTTCATCATCGATTCCAAGTTGGCTTAGGAGCCAAGAAACATTAGGTTTAATCGATGCCCCTATTCCGACTTTGAATCCAGGATTAAATTGATACTTGTTGGGAGAATAATTGTATTGCTGCCTTGCTTTTTTAGGCGAAGAACCTTTAGAAGGCTGATTTGATTCGTTATTGAACTGTTTCACAATGAATTTAATAAGGATTACAAGATATTCATAATCAGCCAGAGCCAAAGAAGGCTCAATAAGTCCATCAAAATCAACAACAAAATCATATTTCACGTTTGGAGAATCACTATCGCTCTGTAGGGTGTTTAAAGTACCCAATAATGGAGGTAAAACCAGAATATTTCTCTTTGTTATCATTTTATCAACTTCTTGATTTATTTTGGATAATTCAAATCCGGATAATGCAAACTGAGTGCCTCTTAAAAACCTTGAAGATCCATCTATATGTACCGCTAATAATACATTTAAAAGACCTATAGAAAGACTAATTGCATCGTTATCTTTGAAATAATACTTATAAAGGCCAATATTAAAGTTTGACATGAGAAGAATAATTTTGAAGTTTGGACAGTCATTATTGGCTAATAATTCAGGTTCAGTATTAACCTTTCCTTTAGATGAAGAATTTAAAAATGGTTCAACTATTACAGTAACAAATGATTGGAAATTAGTAAAAGTTTGAGAAGAGACTTTCATTTTGGGTTCAGACACAGATAAGACAATAGATGAAGATTCATGGTTTTTCCTTGATGACATTTTCGAATAAAAATTGATTTGTTGGAGCGAAAACCCAAAAAAAGGATCTTCCAAAGAACTCATATCAACTGCTACTTGATTCATAGCAAAAATGAGTGATGGAATCATTGGATTTACACAAGATTTGATAATCATAATTCCATTCATTTCAATTTGGCTCGATATCTGCCCAAAACTATTCAATGCCACTGTAGGAAAAGAAATCATTGAATAGTCGCTTCTTAACTCAACAAAAATCGGCCAAATCTTTAAAAGAAGGTTACCAGCACCAGATGAGTAGTTATAAAAGAAATGGAACTGATCAATGCTCAAATGAAATGCATTATTATCAGTTGAAACTGTAACATCAGAATTGTTAAGAGTTCCAGAATTTTTTGAAGCAAATGCACTCAACAATGGCATAACCCAGATATCTCTAAATACTGATAATTCATCGATTTTGTTACTTGAAAACGAAAACTCAATCCCAGAAATATGAATATTTGTTAACTGATCTTGTTTGGAAAATCCAATATCAGAAATGGAAAAATCAATTAATCTATTACCATGAGATGGAAGGTTACTTGGCGAATAAAGATTATTTGTTTTGAAAGATAAGTTAGAAATAGATCCACAAATGCCATCTTTGGTAAAAAAAGAAGACAATGACATTAGGGAAATCACCATTGATAAATCATTTCTCTTTGGTTGACAACCTAGAGCGATTTCAAATCCTTTTATTGATGTAGATATACTCAACTCAAACATGGTTTTGTTATTTGAGTTATTATTCTCAACAGGAGTCTTTGAAATTTGGGCATTACTCGCATTTGGAACAAATGTTTTTGCAAATGTACCAATCCAAGATACCGATTGGGGACTCAGTGAAACTTTGATCACATTATTTATGCTAATGAAGCTCCGAAGTTTATTGTTTGAAAATACGGAATAAAATTCGACAGATGGAATGCTTAAAACATTTGAAATCGGATACAAGAACAATTCAGTATTATGCATTGATGCATTGAAATCAAGCTCCAAAGATGTTTCATTATTTTCATTATTGCTAATTGTTATATCAGAACTCGACTTTTGCTTTGTTTTTGACCTCAATTTGGTTGTTTGTTTATTATTCGAAGAAAAGGAATCAACAATTTTCATTATTGATAAATAGAATGTAGGAAACAACTTCAAAATAAACTTCTGAATATCCATTTTGATAGTAAGAATGTGCATGAAGGAAATGGCACTAATAGAAATTGAGTCAAATGTTAACATAGACAGTTTCTCTCCAGCAATAAAATCATTTGTATTTGATACAGTCTCAAGGGCATCTGAAGATGTACCAGATGTATTAAACTCTGAAGAATCTAAAACAACTGCAACTTTGGATACTTCAAAAGTTAATGCATTTGAACGTATATGGTGTTCATTACTATTCCTTGATTGAACTAACATTGAAACCAACTGGATTGAGCTCCTTAAATCTCCACCTTGAACCAGTCCCATTGATATGCCAATATTACGAAATTCAAAGAATAATGAATTGGATATATTATCCGGAAAACTAATATGATCAATATTTGACTTATTAGAAACAATTGAGTTAATCACCAGATCGGCTCCTTTTTCAACTTGATTATGTATCTGTGTATTTAGGGATCTTATTAAATCATTCACTTTATCTTGATTACGCATTCCTGATTGAACAACATCGATGAATCTATTAATCCTGGGAAGAAGAGCAAAGAATGAACTAGACAACATAATCCTATTGTTGTCAAACATAATATTGAATTGTTCTTTAATAAGACCAATAGAAAGATCACATGAGATTACAGATTCACCAAGAGAAAGTGATATAGTTTGGATCTCGGCTTCAATACGGTTATATTCATGCATCTCAAACATAAGAAAAACTGCAGTTAAATCAAAAGAAGCTGATATCTCTGAAAGAGAAATTGAAACAATTGGCATTAAAAACTGAAATGAAACTCTGAAAGAGTTCATTTTCATCGATTTTAAGTTGGGTTTAATTTCAGGTTCAATAGTTTCAATTGATGAAGGATTAGATGTGGCTTTATTATGACTAATTGATGATAGGATTTCATTTAGAGTTGACATAAAATGAGATAGTTCACTACTATTTGCTTGGGAATAAATTTTCCCTATCATCAAAAACAAATTCGCTACTTGATCATTAAAACTAACAGATCCATGGAGTAAAAAATCCGCAAGAGAGAAACTAAAGCACTCCGAGACTTCAATTATTGGAGCATGAATGAAAGTGAAAAATGATATCAAACTGTTTTCGACAGATATCAGCCCTGATGAACCAGGGAAAGTGATCTGAACATTTTTCTGCTCAGAAAGTACAAGAAAAACTTTAATAGGATCTATCAGAAGTGAAATCTGGGCATAATTAAACATTTCTATTTTGAATACAGGATCTTTAGAATTAGATGTACTTGATGATGCTTTATATTTAACCACAGGAACAAGCCTGGAGATATAATCATTTGGTCTTGATAAAAATAGAATTGAAGTTCTTATAGTTATCGGTTCAATATGAAGCACTCCTTCAATATGCTCGCCATTTTGGCACAATGATATTCTAGTGATTTCAATACAAAGATCATCCATAATTGTTAAGCATAAACCTTTAAGTGATGAAGTGATTGATAGCGACTGAAGTTTCGATTCGATATATGGCATTGACAGTGATAAAGAGAGCGACTCAACATTAACATTCAGAATATCATATGTAAAATCAATATCTTCGATAACAAAACGCATTTTTGAACAATTTGATGCTTTGAGTCTTTCATTTTGATTATTATTTCCGAAATTAATATCGGATAATGCCTCAACAAATCTATTAATACTAAGATCTAAGTTGATCTTCAAACTATCAACTCCTCCAGATACATAATTACAATTAGAACCATTTACAAGAAGTATTGGAGACATATTAACTTCAATATAGCTCTTTTTTCCATTCAAAACCGTATCAATACGAATAGGTTTGAATAAGTATGTTGTTCGGAATTCGCCATTTGTAAGAGAAGGTATTTCTCCTACGCTGCGAAAATTGCCAACAAAATCAGGTATACCCATTATTCTGATTGTTGAATATAATGATGATAAAGTGGCAGTTATATCTGGCGATATCATCGGATTGGTATATTTGTACTGGATATTTTTTATCCTCTTGATCTCTTTTGTATAAAATGGAGATGTTTTTATTAGACATTCTAAATCCTCCATCCGTTGTGTCAAATTATAAGATGGGATCTCCATCAATTCAAACAATAGATTCCTAATTATAGACAGCATAAGACTAATTGAGCCATCACTAAATAACACAGAAAAGTTACCTATCGAGAAGACCGATTCATTATTTTTGGTTGAATAAATAATTTCTCCGAGGGTTATTTGAATTGGATTTGAGGATTTTCCAATAATATTTCCCATTATTGTGAGACTTGAAAACCCACCAGTTGATTTTTTACAATCTTCTTTAGGCACAATAGTAGAAAACGAGTGAATTCCATTCATATATGCTTCAATTTTGAAATCGGGATCATATAAACACAATCCAATTTCTGGAATTATAATTGAAGTTTGATACTCATGATAATATAATTCTGTTTGATAAACACCCATTTGCTTACGAATATGTTTTGTAAGCATCTGCAAGTTCGATTGAATGTTTATCATTTCAATAACAGATGCGAAAACAGGAATTGAAGCAGGAACAAGGTTAATCCTCAATTCATGAGGAATTACAATTCCAAAATGAAAAAAACACTTTGAGAATCTCTCGGATTCATCAGGGATATTGATCAATGATACAGACAAACCTGAAGATGGAACCAAATCAGATACTTTGGCATGCCTAACTTTTTTTGTTTCAAATGAATGATTATAAAACCTTGTTGTTCCAAAATGATGAAGCCAATCAACAGTATCTTCTGGGGAAGCGAAATGCTCTTTCCCAGAATACTCTAAAGATGGAACTGATATTACATATTGTCCAGAGCTTGAAGGATCGGATGCTCTTAGCTGTACTAAAGAGAATGTATCATCCATTCGACTTTTATATGCATCTGGATTAAATAACTTTGGAGAATCAAAAAAATCATCAGGAAGCTCAGGATATGAGCCCCATATAAAAGGGAATATTTGACTCAATTTATCATATTGCTGTAGAAGATCTGTTTGTATATATCTATCTTGTTCAAGACCATTATACTTTGTGTTTCTGAATATGTTCATGAATGTGGTCAATCGAAAGACAGCCACTAATGGAGAGTTATCAGATTCTTGCATTAGGTGAATCACATCAATTGATGGAAGTACAACAAATAAGGCAAAATGCCCTATTTGATCAATTAATGAGTCAGCATAAACAGCAACACCAGAAGGCAATAGGGCAGCACACAACCCAAGCCTACCAAAATCAATGAATAGTGAAACATCCATTAAACTTACCCTAATTTGTTTCATTCCAAAATACCACCACTTGTTAAATCCATATGAGTTTTTTGTATCTTCAGAAAACCATAGATATGTCGCATTGAAAGCGAAATCAATTAATGAAACAACCTGAGGAAGATATGTAAATCCAGAAATCTTCCCAATATCAAATGATATCAATGAACTCAATACTGGTTTTTCAGATAGCTGACTTTGAATTGTTCTTAATCCAAAACTAATACCATCAACATGCACCGAACCATCCATTTCATTCTCTGGATTCTCAGATATATTTTGTTGGAAAAAAGATTCATTTGGATAACTTGTTTGAGGCAAATCAACAATTATTGATTGTATTTTAAGAATTGTATGCCAAAATGGGAAGTATCCTTCGATGGATAACAGAAGAGAGGATAATTTGATGATAAAACAGTTATGGGTATCATAAAGATCAAAAGGCATTTTAACTGCTCCAAAATCAATGGATACAGTTACATTCGAATGAGTTATCCATGTTCTTGGTCCTGGAGGATACTGTTGAAGATAGGGCTGCATATATTCGGGTAATAATCTTTCATAGGCAATATAATTAGAGAGCATTGTTAAAAAATCATTGAATGTCATAATGGTGAACAAACCACCCAAATTGCTTACTTTCACACTCAAAGGTATTTGAACATCACCATTCGGATAAGTACACCACCTATAGCTACCAGATAAAACAACTTTATCAACAGTCATATAATCATATATGTCATCTCCTCTCCGTATTCTATGAATGTGAGATAAAGGAGGAACAAACATTATTGTTCCATCATTTAAAAATGCAGAATATGACATTTGCTTTTCTGTTTCACTGAACTCAAGCATTGGAATTGATAACTTAAAAGAAAAGTTCTTAAAAGATAATTTGGCATGAGGGTGTGATTCAAAATCTAATATTTGATTGAATGAAGGCATTGGAGATGTTAACATCGTTATTGTTACTGGTTCCATTTCAAGGGTGATGAAATATGTATAAGGAAAGAAATTATGAGCCGTATCAGGTGTTACTAAAAATGGATACCATGAGGCCCAATCAGTGGAAAGCTGAGTAAAAAAATCTATATGATATGGATGAAGTATCATGATAGCATTATCAAAATGACAACAAACAGAAAGCTGTGTTGCTCCATGCCATGGAGTAGGATAAAACATCCCAAAATCAATCAAAAGGGTGTCTGATACAATAACTGGCTGGTCACAAATTGATGTTTCAACAATAGCCTTTGTTAAACTAGCCTGAAAGGACATTTTTGAGTCTTGGGGGTTTGCAGGAGCCATAGCCATACTAAGTGATGCTGAAGAATCTTTCCCTCCAATTATCCTCATAGATTCGGTTTGCATTTGGTTTGTTACAAAAGGTATGGATATTATTATTCCTGTAGGAAAACTAATGTTATATTGCCAAACACGAATCATATTACGAGATGAAGGATATATCATTGGATTATTAAAGTAAAAAGGCATGAAAAACGTCATGAAAGCTCTCCTAATTTTATCAGTATATGGACCCCACTCTATAGTTGAGTCTGATCCAAAAACAACATCAATAACAAAAGTTGGTTCTTTCGATACATGAGCTAATTCTCTCATATCAGAATCATGTACATAGCATCCAGGTAAATCACTTGTGATCTTCAAATTAATGGATTCTGTATCTATTATTGTCATAATTTTCCTAGATCTTTCATGAATATCTCTCATTGCAGTGTGAAATATAGGAGGAGCATCAAATTCTTGGGGAAACGATTTTAAATTGCATGATATCATTTGAATTTCCATAAAACTTTTAATGTGCGACTCAGGGGTTTCTCTCGGGTTAATAGAATACCCACCTCGTAAATTCTCAGAGTAAAAAACAAGGTAAGAAGGCAGGAATGGATTTCCGATAGTTACTGATGTAGCAATAATATGAAAAGAGAATGGTAAAAAAGCTCGGTATAATAGAGACAGCTGGTAATGAGCTGGTTCTTTCCATATAGTTTTCATATATTCTGTTACATCTTCTGTAGACATTCCACTTTCAAACTTCTTGAGTATTTCTTCAACAAAACTTGCAGACCATGATCTATTATACAATGTAATGTCTAGAGCATATATTGTAATATCAAATCTTGTTTTAAGATCTTCATCAATTTTCGAATATTCTGGAATTTTCCTCCAATAATAAAAAGATCCTCTTAAACACCCAATAAATGCAGACATATCTTGTGTTACTAGATGAAGGCGATGAAATGCAAATTTGCCTGTTAATATAGAAAATGAAAATCTCTCGAATTCAACAGATACACTATTCGGTAAAAAACACTTGAATAATACTTTATACAATAATGCAGTCAAGCTTTGCTGAAAAAAAATCAAATATATCAATATCACAACAATGCAACTAGCAAATATCACAACAGAAGTGAAAAATTCAGGTGATTCATTTAAATCCATCATATTTTTGTTGTATTTTTTGGTCCTACAATATTAAAATTTTCCTTATAAATGTTATCGAACCGCATGATGATACTCGTCTTGATCCACAAGTCCGTCTTCTTATCTCACAGTGGTCTATTTTATAAAGGCATTACCCCTCATTTTTAGGTGATTTTTCATACATTATCGTCGAGAGCTAAAAATTGAGATAGTTTGGTTGGGCCTCCAAACCATTTACAAATGTCATCCAGGTTCTTTGTAGCATCTAGTAGTGATAGTGAAGATGAAGATAATGTTCCTAAAACCAATAAAGTTGAAGAAGAGGAGGAAGAAAATAACGAAGAAAATGATAATGTTAGTCGTAGTAACAAAGGAGGTATTTCTAGTTTTTTTGCGGACAGTGGTCGTCGATCTAATGAAAAGCGAGTTGTTCTTAGTGAACGTCAAAAACGATGGTTAGATCTTCGTGTTTCATCATATAACGTTGTTGACAAGTTTGAACAAGAACTTGATCAACTTTCTTTTAGTGATTTTCAAAGTCTTGTTAAAACATATGCTAAAAGTCAAAAAGCTATTAGTGAGTTTGGTCATCCTAAATTCTTTATTCGATGTGTTTCTAAAATTATTGGTTTTGTTGATCAGCGTCTTTTAGAAGGGAAAGATTTTCGTCGTTTTAAGAGTGAACTTAATAAGTTTATAGAACCATTTAAAGAAGACTTAGAATTATGTAAGCAGAATCCAGAAGAATTTGAAGAAGAAGAAGAAGAAGCAGGCGGTGATGATGGTTTTTATGATGATTTTGGAGTTATTAAATCAGATGATGAAAAGGAAGGTCCATCTAAATGGTTTATTAGCTCAGATGATGAAGCTGATGACACTAAAGCAACTAAAGAAGCTACTGATGATTCATCTAAAGCAGCACGCCATTCAGAGCGTGAAATAACAACAGCAGAAGCCGCGGAAGCTCGTTTAAGGGCAAAAGAACAAGAGAAGATTGATGAAGCTACTATTGAAAGCGAACTTTCCAAAGCATCAGAAAGTCGTCAAAAGGGACGTGTTACAATTACTACATCTCGTTTATCAAACTTCCTTCTTTCTTGTCAAAAAGCAGATTTAATGAAGAGAATTCGACTTGAGATTTGCTATTGTATTATTCAAGGTCCTAGTGATCTTCCTATTTCACTTAATGATTGGAATCTTGTTATGGATAATATTTCATATTTGAAGGATGAAGCTCAATCTTTAGTTAGCTTATTTGAACGCCTTAACAAAGATTTCTGGGCCAGATCAGTTGATCCCGTTCATCTTTTTACACCAGATGTAGCGAAATTACATTCGTTTTTGCCAAAGTTTTTAGAGATTATGGAAGACTTTTCTAAACAATTAAAAACAGATAATGCAGCTTCTCATTGTGGCCGTCTTCAGCATCTTCTCCTTGAACATCATTATCATGATAAGCAAAAGGATGTTCGAGATCTTGCTTTTTCAATTATTGAATTTACTTCTCGCGAAGGTTTATTTGATGAGTCTTCTTCATTAAATATTCGAATTCGTGCATCATTATTCTATGCTATTAATCTTGCTATTCGTGGGTATCCTGTTTCTGCAGCAAAGATTCTATCATATCTTCCAGATATTCCAAATAGTTTACCATTAGCATATGTTTTATGCAATCGTGCATATGCAGAGATTGGTATTTCTGCATTTCTAAATGGTCACTATCGTCTTTGTTATGATAGCTTATATCAATTTTATGATAATCTTGATTCATCATTATATAATAGTGTTAATCGTTATCTTGGTCAAAATCCAAGTCTTTATCCACCATGGCTCACCATTGAACCACGAGTATTAGAAGTATATTGTTTTGTTTCTGGCATGATATTAGATTTACCATTCCTTACAGTTGCACCTGATAGTGAAGATCGTCTTTTTGTTCGCTCATCACTTCATAAAGAATTTATGAAACGCAGTGCAGTTCCTCGTCCCGAGAAGTTTTCAGATCGTCTTGCTACATCAATTGAGCATTGCAAACGTGGTGAATGGCAGTTAGCTCTTTCTATTCTGAATACCGATTATGAGAAATATTTCAATAATTCTAGGATCCTTACAGATAATATTAAGCTTATTTCATTTTGTTCATTTCTTCTTACAGCTAATTTGTATTATGATAGCGCATCTATTTCGTCATTTGAGCGTCGTTTTGAAATAAGCCGCGAAGATATTCTTAGAGCCATCAAAAGTATGCAGAATGGTATTTCTCCAGTTGTTGGAGCCAGTATTACATTTAAAGCCAAACTAGATGAAAAAGAAGAGTATCTTATTTTCTCAGAAGTTGAGAAAAAGAACCCACTTGCAGCATTTGATCTTACCCTTAAAGACAAATCACAATACCTTCAGAAACAAATCGAAAAGATGAAGATTTAAGTATAAAGAGTGATATA